>Ga0207089_1008_pt1 | contig 58243 bp, 55 predicted proteins | sample Alteio_BWMinHeat_49_FD_153571 | JGI IMG/M metagenome (GOLD analysis project Ga0207089, IMG submission 153571) | Enriched cells from forest soil in Barre Woods Harvard Forest LTER site, Petersham, Massachusetts, United States -... | ecosystem: Environmental > Terrestrial > Soil > Temperate forest >...
CTAAATGCTAATGATTGCTTTATCAATCGCATTCGTAACATTTGTTTTGTGGTCGCGTGCATTTCTGGTTTTAAATGAACATGACGTTCTAAAAAATCATGTAAATTTTTTATGTCAAGACGCAGCAATAAAACTTCATTTACAGCAACGATAGTCGCCGTACGTTTACCGGTTGAAGAAAAAAATCCAGTATCATTTAAACCAATCGTGTCACCGATAGTTTGTATTCCCACAGGAACCAATATAATCTGCGTGGTTTTTTTAATTAGCTTACGTTTTTTAATCGTTGATTCACGATTAATTTCTGTTTGGCCTTTTGCAATAATATAGACACTATCAACGGGGTCATTTTCAGCAACGATCATCGATCCTGGAGCACACTTCACTTCCGTCATCATTTCTGCAAGTTCACGGGATTCAGCATCGGTCAGCATCGAAAAACATGGCAGCGCTTTAATGAACGACTGGCGCTTCGCTAGACTGATTTTTTTCAAGCGCTCTGCCATACCTTAATCCCCTGGTCTTATCCATTTAATTATAGCAAAGATATGCTATTATTAAGTTATTGCTAACGGATATTTAATCCCTATGGAAAACTTAAAAGACGTCATGGAGCAATGGGAAAATAACCCTGACTTTCGAAAAAAATTCACACAAAATCCAGCCGCTGCTTTAGCTTCAGTTGGAATCACTTTAAGCAATGATGATCTAAAAAAAATCATTAGGATGCTGAAATTAAAAGACAAAGATAACATTGATTTAGAAAATAAAATTAATAAATAATGTCTTCAGTAATTGACAGCGTCATTGCTGTAAAGGTTAGATAATTTAGCAACGATATATTCTAGTTAATCGCCTCCACCAATGCCGAAAAATATTTCGGCGGCTCCGGCCGTGCATACCACGCCAGCGCCATCACATTTTCAAAAATTTTCCCCGCATTCAAAACAATCAATTCTTTGCGTTCAATGTACGGCCGGCTAAATTCAAGCGCAAGCACGCCATAACCAAATCCAGCTGTTAACATCATCGCCAATAAATCTGTTCGATTCGCAAAATATCTTTCATGTTGCGCAACTTCAAGTAACTCGAAATGTTTAAGATAGTTATAAGTGACCCGATCAACTGGATCATAGTCAATGATGCGTTCGGTTTGGATAATATCGCGTAATTTACGGTTTTTCCAACTAGAAGCGCACACCAAAACATAACGCTCAGGCCTTAATAATTTATGCTCCATTTCAGGAGCCACGTTTTCACGCTCAATGACAGCTAATTGACTTTCGCCTGCACGCAATGAACGGACTCGATTTTCTAAGTCATTAATATCAAACTGCATCAGTAAATTCGGAAACTCTTTCATGATCGGAAAACACTGAGGAAGTATGCGCGAACGCATGATACTGGTTGGACCAGTGATACAAAATGGGATGGCTGTTTCTTTTCCTGCACCCTGAATGGAGGCTAATGCTTCTCCTTCAAGCTCATGTGCCGCATGACAATAGCGCAACAATGCCTCGCCTTCTGGTGTTAACATCATGCCGCGTCTAGTTCTCACAAACAAAGATGTTCCTAAGCGAGCTTCTAAAGCACGAATACGCTGCGTCACAGCTGTTTGTGTAATATGTAGCTCACCTGCTGCGCCATGAACAGTTTTATGGTTAGCAATAGCAACAAAGGCTTCTAATTGTGGGCTCAGTAAACTCATTTTATATGATCGCTTATCGATATTGATTCATTTTATATTACAACAATTTTCTTCCTGATTACAGTAAGAAAAGATATGATTTTACAAATTTGGAGAAGACACATGCAAAAGGATCCTATTGTAATTGTCAGTATTGCGCGCACACCTCAAGGTAATTTACTGGGTGTTTTAAAAGATGTATCTGCACCACAACTCGGCGCAACTGCTATACGCGCAGCAATTGATCGAGCGAAGGTTAAACCAACTGATATAGAAGAAGTTATCATGGGTTGTGTATTACCAGCCGGTCAAGGCCAAGCACCTGCACGTCAAGCTGCGCTGCATGCAAATATTCCCGTAGACGTTTCATGCACCACCATCAATAAAATTTGCGGTTCCGGAATGAAAGCAGTGATGTTCGCACATGACGCAATCGTTGCAGGCACGCGTAATATTATTATTGCAGGTGGAATGGAAAGCATGACGAATGCGCCCTATCTTCTTGCGAAAGCTCGCCAAGGTTATCGCTTGGGCCACAGTGAAGTTCTAGATCATATGATGTTAGATGGCTTAGAAGACGCATATGAAAAAGGTAAACCAATGGGATTTTTTGCTGAACAATGCGCACAACAATTTGGTTTTACGCGTGCTGAACAAGATAAATATGCCATGATTTCACTAGAGCGGGCGCAAAAAGCAATTCAAGAAAAGATTTTTTCTGCAGAAATTGCACCGGTGATAATAAAAACACGCCAAGGAGAACAAATCGTTGATACAGATGAACATCCAGGTTCTGTCAAACTTGAAAAAATTCCCCAGTTATCGCCTGTTTTTGCGAAAGACGGCACGATAACCGCTGCTAATTCATCATCCATTGCAGATGGTGCAGCTGCATTAGTGTTAGCACGCCAATCTGTGGCAGAAAAAATTGGCTTAAAGCCACTTGCACGTATTGTCGGACATAGTTCTCATGCCAAAGCACCTAATGAATTTAGCACCGCACCCATTGATGCAATTCGCAGACTCTTAGAAAAAACTCAATGGACAGTGAATCAAGTCGATTTGTTTGAAATTAATGAAGCATTTGCTGTGGTTGCAATGGCAGCGATGCACGAGCTAAAAATCCCACATGAAAAATTAAACATTCATGGTAGCGGTTGTGCGCTTGGTCATCCCATTGGTGCAACCGGTGCGCGAATTATCGTGACATTAGTCGCTGCGCTACAGCATTATAAGTTAAAACGCGGTGTTGCATCACTATGTATTGGCGGAGGCGAAGCAACAGCTATCGCAGTTGAAATGCTCTAGGGAGAATTTATGGTCACTCGTGAGTCGATGGAATTTGATGTCATTATTGTAGGTGCGGGACCTGCAGGTTTGTCAGCTGCAATTCGTTTAGCACAACTCTCACAACAAAAAAATAAAACGTTAAATATTTGTGTACTTGATAAAGGTGAAGATGTTGGTTCACATATATTATCGGGCGCTGTGTTGGAACCGCGTGCATTAAATGAATTAATTCCCGATTGGCTAACTAAGAATGCCCCCATTCACACAGCCGTCATTCAAGATAAATTTATATTGTTAACAGAAAAAAAATCTTATCGCTTACCTACACCGCCGCAAATGCACAATAAAGGCAATTACATTATTAGTTTGGGAAAGTTCTGTCGCTGGTTGAGAGAACAGGCTGAACTCTTAGGTGTGAATATTTTTCCGGGTTTTTCTGCTGTAAATGCAATTTTTAAAGATGGTCGCGTCTGCGGCGTCATCACGGGTGATAAAGGAATAGATAAACAAGGACAACCTACCGCGAATTTTCAACCAGGAATGGAGTTATATGCAAAACAAACTGTTTTAGCTGAGGGTTGTCGTGGCTCACTCACGAAAATTTTATCTGAGCATTTCCACTTACAAAAAAATTCTGATCCGCAAACCTATGGTTTAGGAATTAAAGAATTATGGGAAATGCCTGCTGATCTTCATAATCCAGGCACTGTGATACATTCGGTAGGATGGCCACTCGATCACAAGACATATGGTGGTTCTTTTGCTTATCAATTTGAGCAAAACTATCTTGCTATTGGATTTGTTGTCGGTCTAGATTACAAAAATCCTTATCTTAATCCATATGAGGAATTTCAGCGCTTCAAAACTCATCCAGCGATTTCTCCTCTGCTTGAAAATAGCCAACGCATTGCCTACGGAGCACGTGCATTAAATGAAGGCGGATTACAATCCATTCCGCAATTAACTTTTCCTGGCGGACTATTAATTGGCTGCGCAGCAGGATTTTTGAATGTCCCTAAAATTAAAGGTATTCATAATGCGATGAAATCAGGTATGGTGGCTGCCGAAAGTATTTTTGCAACATTAGATGAAATTGAGTGCAAACAATTTTCTGAAAATATGAAACAAAGTTGGGTGTGGAAAGAATTACACGCTGCACGAAATATTCGACCCGCTATGAATTGGGGATTGTGGCCAGGTTTAGTTTATTCTGCGTTAGATACATATATTTTTCGCGGCAACGCACCTTGGACTTTTCACAATCACGCCGATTATAAACAACTCGATTATGCAGATGCCAGCGAAAAAATTTCTTATCCAAAACATGATAATAAAATAACATTTGATTTGCTTTCTTCTGTTTTTTTAACTCACTCAACTTACGATGAAAATCAACCGTGTCATTTAAAATTAACCAATCCTGATATTCCTATTGATGTTAATTTAAAATATTACGCTGCACCTGAAACACGCTACTGCCCTGCCGGCGTATATGAAATTTTACGTAATGAACATAATGAACCTTATTTGCAAATTAATGCGACAAACTGTATTCATTGCAAAGCATGTGATATCAAAGATCCGATGCAAAATATTACCTGGACTCCACCAGAAGGCGGTAGCGGTCCGCAATATGGAATGATGTAAGTTCTCTGTCATGCCAGCATGCTTTTAGCTGGCATCCAGAACAATCTTTAATAAAACTCATTACTTATAAATTGATGCCATTCTGGATGCCAGCTAAAAGCATGCTGGCATGACAGAGAATTAATTCGGAATTCGCGTTTAGTTAAATATTATATCTGGCTTGATATTAATTCGCAGGAAACGGCAGCTTCCCATCGACCAAGAATTTTTCTAGTGGAAAATGTTTTGTTTCAACCATCAAGACACTAGAGCGTACAAATTCAATGACGTTATGAGTTGCCAAACATTGCCACGTTTGAAACGAGTCATCTTGTGGAGTGTGATACGCAAATGCTTTTGGTGTAAAAACTCCTACATTGGTTCCCAGTTGTAAATCTCTCGCAGAATAATAATAAAATGCTTCAATATTTTCTTGCCGCATTACATTTCCTATTCGTTGGCTAACTTCATATGAAATGGGCGATGAAATCATTTTTGCATGTTTATCGAATGGTTTTTCAGTTAGTTTAATTCCTCGAGACGTTTTTATTTTTGCAGAAAACGCCGTAAATAATATTTCAACAGGACCAAAGTCTGCTTTGCTGGCTCGTAAAAAGTTAAATTGATAATAGGCTTTTTCTGCCATGGCTGTTTCTAATTTCAGTGAGCCATACCACAAGGCATGTTCAAAACGATTTCCAAACCGTGAGCCATACTTTAATGGTGGATAACGAAAAGGTGTATAAAGTAATGGATGCATTTTCAGATTTTCTTTCGACAAAAATGGTTTTGTTGATTCAATCATTTCTTCGAGAAGCGTTTGCTCACCTAATGAATCCACTAATTTTCGAGTTGCAGTGATATTCTGTGCTTCAATGATTCGCCAAGCTGAATCATGAATTTTAGTGAGATAATTAATTCCCTTACATTCAACCCACAAATCTTGCATTTAATTTTTACCTCGCATTGCATCGAGGTATTGAACTGTATTGATGAGTCCTTGAATTGAATAAATTAAATCAATTGGCACGCCTTGCAAATGTTCGTTTTCACTTCGTAGCCATAACTCACACTGTTTGGCGTTACCACCAAACAATGCGTCTAAGCTACGATAGAGACGCAATAACAAAATGGCTAACTGCCCCTCTTTCGAATCAGGATCAAGAAAACTTTGGGTGTTAAATAAGCGGCTCAAAGAAGCTTCACTCAAGCCAATAATGGCAGAGAGCTCTTGACGACTCAGGCACAACCGCTCCGACATGCGAATAAATGCTTTAGAGAGCACATGTTTTTTGTCTTCATCGGAGTTTAGTGGCTTTAAATGGGAAGCATGCATGGCAGTTATCCTCTATTTCATATGAAATAATAGCACATAAACGTTTCAAATGCAATAAATGATCATTCCTGGTGATCGTATGTATTTTGTCTCTGTTCACGACAAAAATTTCAACCGTTCGCCCTGAGGAGCGCGAAGCGCATCTCGAAGGGTATTTTAAAGTCACCATGGTTCGAGACGCCCACTTCGTGGGCTCCTCACCATGAACGGATTTACTTATTAAATTTTTTGTCGTGTACAGAGGTATTTTGTAGTGAAACAAGCGTCATTTCACAAATGCCTAGTTTCTTCCACTCACACGGTTCACAAGCTTTGTGAAAATGCTCTATCGCCATGAATTGTTTAATCCGTTGCTTTGCTTCTCCCCAAGTTAAAATATCACCCGAGCGAAGTTTTAAAATAGCTGCGTGAGCTTGATCTAACTGAAGAATTTTGTCTTGTGAAGTACACTTTTTTTCACGTCGATGTGGACACGGATGACAAATTGAATCGGTTTCGGCGACCACTTCAATTTGCACTGCATCACCTTCTGCTGCGTTGAGCTGCTGCATAATCGCCGTAAAATTCTCAATAAATTTGGGCGAATAGCCTTTCCCTTGAAAGCACAACGCACACAGAAAATGATGTGGGCGAAAGGCAATGTTACTCATAAAATTAAGCGGATTTTTTCCAGCATCGTGGTGTTACTAATGACACTGCTAATAATTTCAGTGGTTCAGTGAAAATAAATGGCATTAAACCTAACATAATTGCTTGATGCCAACCAATAATGTGTGACAAAACTGTTAAGCCTGATAGAAAAATAATACTGACACTGAGACAAGCAGTGACAAAAGCACTAAATATGTTTTGTGCCCAACCGCGTTCTGCTAAAAATCCAGCAAGCAAAGTCGCTGGAATAAAACCAATTAAATAACCTGCGGTTGGACCAAAAAAGGTACCGACACCACTTGATAAGCCTGAAAAAACTGGCACACCCAAACTACCGATGAATAAATAACCCATGATCGTGAAGAGACTCAAACGCGTGCCATATAGCATGCCAATCGCAACCACCATTGCGCTTTGAAACGTTAATGGAACTGGCTTCAATGGAATGACTAATTGGCTGGCCAACGCCAATAATACTATCCCTAGCATTACCAAACCTGCCTCTCTCATGCTGCTCATCGACCAAAACACACTGCGAAGTGGTTGTTTAGATAAAGAAAGATTCATGTTTGTCTGCCCTCAGAAGTTATTAAATTTTGTGCATAATACCATGATCTTGGATAGGTTCAAATATCCGCTGGGAACTCCTTTTGTTTCTTATAAAAAATGGCTTGGTTTGATGTCATTTCTAATTATAAAATTCGATAATATTTCTGTTGATGATATGGATCTTCACTGCAGTTGTTATGTTATAACATTTGTTATAGTATAACTTTCGTTATATTATAACTTAACTAGTGGAGGTCATATGCTACATAACAATACCAAAAAAGAAGTCCTTAATAACATTTCAATTACTATACCTGTTGAACCAACAGCCATGGAAGCTCATAATTTATCCGGTTCAAAACATGAGTATAATGGAAGTAGCTCTAGTAATTGTTTTAATCGCGGCATGACATACAATGAAACAATTGCTGGATGGACCAACACTTTACAGTTTATCAGCAGCTTCATTCATATTATTACTAATGATTTAGATGACTCCATTACTGCACTGTTACTCATTTCTGCCGCAAGCACATTATTATCTTATTTTGTATATCGCAGTACCTTGGCACAAATTGCCAGGATAGACCAATTAGAAAATATTAAGTCAGAAAAACACGAAAACCATCATTGTGATTTTCCCGATGAAGAGAAAGCGCAAGCTCTACTTGAGGAAGATGGTCATCATCATTTATCAATTCCTCGCCTAACATGCGTCGAACGATTTTCTGTAGAAGTCGTTTTTGCCAATAAAATTTTTGATAGCGGCGCATCAATCATGTCATCCAGCGCATATTTTATCTCATCATGTAATATCAATCTTTCTAATTGGGAGAAAGCAATGTTGCTTTCCGGCATAAGTGGCATGTCTGTATTATTTGCTCTTGGAACAAGACGCAATGCAAAAAATGCTTTTCTTAGTAACAAATCAGAGAACCATGCTCATCACGATCACGGCCATGGACACTCCCATAGTCATGGTCACAGCCATAGTGGTCATCATCACGGACATGGCGGGCATGGTCACAGTCATGGTGAAAGTACTGCAAATGCCGATTGGATTTCTAAATTTAATGCATTCGGCGAGTTCATTACGAGCAGCGCGAATAATTTTAATTTTTTTCGTTCATGGAATACTCTCGCAGCTGGTTTTCACATTGGACAATCTTCGTATTCAACTTTCCTTATAACGACTGCAGTTTTCGGGGAAATATGTGCATTAGGTGCTTATGCATCTCATCGCGTCTATAATCAAATTTTTCAGCTTGCTCCAGCCGAGAGTCAGCCAGCATATCTAGTTGAACCTGGACAAAACATTATTCCACCAAAAAGAAGCTCTTGTCATAATCAGAGCATTAACAGAGTTATATATCGAGCTTCAACTGAACTTGATACAGTGAATCACGTCTTCGACTATACGACCAATTTAATCGGCTGGCTCGGCGATATGTGCGATAGATTTCCTGTTATCGATCAGAAAACACCAAATCCTGTTAAAATTGCGATTGGATGTGGAGCAACATTATTTGGCATGTGGGGTGCTGCTGGTGTAAGACGAGTTGAGTTAGTTGCATCTCGAGAGGTGCTGAGACGAGAAGAAGAAAATCGTCATCGTTCAGATCATAAAACGGTAATACAAAACCGCTAAATTAAACGCTGGTGCTCTCTAGAATGCTGTCATCCCGCTAAATACTGCGCGGGATGGCACCGGCTTTTGACTTGTCACGATGCACAATTCTCACAAAGCCCTTTCATTTCAATTAACGTATCATCAATCTCAACACTATTTTTCTTAGCAAATTTATTAATAGCATCAAAAATATTTTTATCTTCAAATTCAAAACTTTTGTTACAATTTTTGCAAATTAATAAAATTGTCTTATGCAAATTTTTATCTTGAGATAAATGTGCGCAACAAACATAAGCGTTTTGTGCTTCAATTCGATGAATCATTTTTGCTTCAATCAAAAATTCTAATACGCGGTACACGGTGGGTGGCTCAGCGTTGGGGCGTTTTTTCTTTAATTTATTTAAAATATCGTAAGCGCCCATTGGTTTATGATTTGCAGCTAAGATGGATAAAATGTCTTGGCGTAATGGAGTGAGCGTGACGCTTTTATCTGCTAAGAGGGTTTCTAAGAGTGTATTTTTCATGGAATTGGATCCTAATCATTTGGCAAAGACAATAAATTATTTTCGTAGGCTTGTCACTAGGGCGTGTCCTCATTCCATTTGCACTGTTTAAAAAGCGGTAGAATCGGCCAAAACACGCGAAAATTTTCGTTAAATAGCGGGCTATTCGCCTCAAATTTTCGCGCATTTTGACTCGATTCCCCACTTTTTAAACAGTGCAAATGGAATGAGGACACGCCCTAAAAAAAAGCCCGTCACAAGTACGGGCATCGAAAACATGGCTATTGAAATCAATCAACGATTCTAAAAATTCTCACCTTCCTCCTGCGCAAATCCATTATGATGATGTTTCACATCGCCACGTTGTTTATGTGCATATTCATCCAATTGTCGCCGAGTGGCGGCAAATGCATCACGGATGGCCACGTACACATCTTCATCTTGCTTGTGATTGACGGCAATTTCTTTGCCGGGAACCGTTAAGTCTATATGCACACTATACAATTTACCCTGATGCTTATGATTTTGTGGAATATCCACTACCACTCGACAACTATTAATACGCTTATAGTATTGGGTAAGTTTCATGGCTTTCTTACGAATATGGTCTTCTAATGCGTCTGAACTAGGTAAATCACGAACGGTTATTTGAACTGGCAACATACTACAACCTCCCGTTTTTATTGACTTTTTTATTTATGAAATTTTATCTGTTTTGATTTTACTCATTTTCTAACTCATTGTAAAAAACTATTCCCTATAATTAATTATACTCACTCCGCAGAGTTTTGTGCATTTTCTGGTGATAAAAAATATCTTTCTATATCTTGTGCTTTGACATCTTCTAGGTGCGCAGGACGCCACTTGGGGGCACGGTCCTTATCAATAATGGCTGCTCTTACACCTTCAAAAAAATCGTGGCTATTTAAAAAATGTTCCGTTAAACAATATTCTGTATCCATGCAACCATCAAAATCTTTTTTCTCTGCTTCATGCAGCGCACGCAACGTCACCTTTAAACTGGTTGGAGATTTTGTTTTTAAATCCGTGGCAGTCGCACGGCACCATTCGCTTGGATAAGTTTCTAGAGCGAGAATAATTTCTTCAACTGTTGATTTAGAAAAGCAGGAAGAGATTTCTTCTCGATGCGGCAGCAATTCTGATTGTCCCGCAGTAATCGCAAATTTTTCCAATAATCTGGTCACTAATATATTTGCATGGTCTTTTAAAACTGTGTCCGCTAATTGATAAATTAAATCAGGAAATTGTGCTTTATCGATGATGCAATTCACCAATCCCAATGCATAGCAATCATTCGCTGTAATTCGAGCACCGGTTAAACCTAAATAAATACCAATTTTATTGGGCAAACGCGAGAGAAAATAGGTGGCGCCCACATCAGGATAAAAACCAATATTCGTTTCCGGCATGGCAAATGTTAATTGTTGAGTACCAACACGGTGTGAAGCATGGATAGAAATACCCGCTCCACCGCCCATGGTGATCCCATCCAGCAATGCGATATAAGGTTTGCCGTAATGGAAAATTCGACGATTCAGTTGATATTCATCACGAAAAAAATTCATTAAATTTGGATCATTCTTTTGTCTTCTTTCATAAGCCGAGCGTACATCTCCGCCAGCGCAAAATGCCCTGCCTTCAGCTGCTCGAATAATAACTGCTTTAATATGGTTTGCCGTTTGCCATTCTGTTAATTGGTTATCGAGTTCATTGAACATCGCTTGATTTAACGCATTTAATACCGATGGACGATTTAAGGTAATTAATCCAATGTTTCCTTCGCGTCCTGTCACTTCAGAAAAAATAATATCCGCCATGTTTATTTATTCCCCACAAAATTCGGCACTACGTTTTTCAATAAATGCATTTACGCCTTCTTGTTTATCATGTGATGCGCAACATAAACCAAAATGCACGGCTTCTAATTCAAATGCGTCTGCTAATGTTAAATCATAACCGTGATCAATTACTGTCATTACACTTTTTATCGCGATAGGACCTAATTTTGCAATTCCCGCTAAAATAACTTTTGCTCGATTTAGTAATTCATCACCAGTAACCACTTCACTGACTAAGCCCCACGCTAAAGCTTCATCGGCTTTAATTGTTCGACCGGTTAAACACAAATCTAGCGCTCGACCTTTGCCAACCAATCGAGCTAAACGTTGCGTGCCACCAAAACCTGGAATAACTCCCAGCTTCACTTCAGGCTGACCGAAAATTGCCGTATTAGCTGCGATTCGTAATGTCGCTGCCATTGCTAATTCGCAACCGCCACCTAATGCAAAACCATTAATTGCGGCGAGTGATGGTTTACCCATTTGTTCTAACAATCGAAAGACAGCTTGTCCCCGTTCAGCAAAATCCATACCAGTTTGACCCGTCAAACCAGCTAATTGTTTAATGTCAGCGCCTGCACAAAATGCTTTACCTTCACCGGTTAATAGGATGGATTTCACTGCTGGGTTTTGTTTGGCCTGTTGAAAAGCACGCTCTAATTCCGACATTAACTCGATATTTAATGCATTCAATGCATCTGGGCGACTTAGGGTAAGCTGTAGGATCCCAGAATCTAGCTGGGTCACACCCAACGTCTTAAACTTATTATCCATAAATTAATGTCCAATTTGGTGTAAAATGTTTATATAGTGAACAGTTATCTTGATGAGCTCTGATAGCTGGTAATTGTATAACATGATGATCTATAAAATAAATTTATTTTTTGTCATTGGCATTGGTCACCATGTTTTATTTAGTACATATACTTTAAGGTAACGGGAATAGATGCAAAAAAAATTGGCATAAATTAACAATCAGAACGTTTGATTAGCAACTGCAAGGATTGCACTCCAGAGCAATGAAGCTTTGTAAGGAGGGCATACTATGAGAGCCTTTATATCAGCGATACTGGTTTTTCTCTTACTGTTTTTTGGAGAGTCGTTGTACGCAGATACTTACAGTTCTGTCCTTTGCAAAAATCCCAACTTCATTTGCTACAAGGTAAAACGTGGTGACACATGGCAAAAATTATTTCGTGATCCCGAACAGAAAGATTTAGTGATGCGCTTAAACCGCATGAATGTGCAACTGGAGCGCGGCATGAGAATTGCTATTCCAAAAGATTTGAGCAATACCGACATCATGAGTTACGCACCCTTTCCTAAACAAATTACACCTCGCGGACAAAAAATGATTTTCGTTTCGCTAAATTCGAAAGTATTGGCGTGGGCTGCATATGATGAAAATGGTGAACTACAACATTGGGGACCAGCCTCTGGCGGACAAGGTTGGTGTCCCGATGTACATCGTGCTTGCCACACTTCAACGGGTCAATTCGCAGTCTATCACAAAGAAGGAGCAGGCTGCGTTTCATCTAAATTTCCGGTCAACCGTGGTGGTGCTCCTATGCCCTACTGTATGTTTTTCCATGGGGGATTTGCGTTGCATGGCTCGTATGAGGTGCCGGGATATAATGCGAGCCATGGTTGCGTAAGAATGTTTGTGCCCGATGCAAAATGGCTAAACCAAGAATTTCTAATGGATGACGATAATGTTCCAGTCATTATTAGTAATCAAATATAAATATTATGCTAGCTGATTGATGCAGCATCAGCAGCGCCAATTTGGTAATGAGAAAAACGATCGCCCAACTTTACCGCACGGCTCATCACAGCGAGATATAAAATAAATGCGCTAAAGATAGCAATGACTAAGAAATCCCAGCCAAATGGAATGATATTTCTGCCACCGCCAAATGAACCAAGATATGAAATTAAAACTAATCCTAGTAAATAAGGCACCATCCATATAACCGACTTTAATCCTAACGCATCAGTTTTAATGGTGCCGCGTACACATGCTATCGAAAATACAAAGATGCCAATACAAATTGCAATAGCAAGTTTGTACATGGTGTCCCAGCCAGTCCAATAACTGATTAAGTTACAAAAATAAAATGCTAAGGGACAAATAAGGTTTGCTGCAGGTAGTCGGAATAAGCGTTTTTCGTTAGGCAGCTCGATGCGCAAACACAGTAATGCAATAGGACCCATCGCATAAGAAAGAACCATACCTGAAACAAGAAAACCGACCATTGCTTGCCAACCAGGTAAGGGTAAGAATAAAAACATGCCAATCGCAAAATTCATAAAAATTGCCGCGACAGGAAAATCTTGTTTATTTAAATAGGAAAGAAAACGCGGTAAGTATCCGATCTGGCTCATGGCATAGAGAATACGTGCAGTCGATGTGACGTAAATCAAGCCTGCTCCAGAAGGTGATACTGCGGCATCAATATATAATAATTTCAGCAGCCAAATGATTCCAAGCCCTCCAGCCAAACCAGCAAATGGTCCGACATCGCCTACAAAACTCAAGTGACTCCAACCTTGCGCCAATGCGCTGTGATTCAATGCACCGATAAAAGCAACCTGCAAGCCAATATACAAAGCGAGACAGCAAAGAACAGAACCTACAATCGCGAGTGGAATCGCTATCGCAAGTCTTTTTGCTTCACCCGCCAGTTCAACGCCGTGTTTAAATCCGGTGAAAGCAAAAGCCACACCACCGGTTGCAACAGCAGCTAAAATTGCATGCCAACCGGTCGTATCTCCGCTTGAAAACAAACCGCTAAAATTACTTGCAGTGAAATTCACTTTGATTAGCATAAATATTGTTAGCAAAATGACAAGCACTTTGAACAAGAAAATCACCAAGTTGAAACGAACCAAACCTTTAAAACTAACGATATTGATTGTGCAGAACGATAGCATCAGCACTGTCGCCCAAATTAATCCCGTTCCTGTCAACACAGGAACATCGTTAACTTTGTGAGTTAAAGAGACAAAATAAGTTGAGGCATATTGTAAAACGGCCTGTACTTCAATGGGTGCCATGGTTAATGCCGAAAGCCAGGCAATCCAACTCAAGACAAAGCTTGTAAATGCACCGTGACTTAATTGGGGTATTTGAGCGGTACCGCCAGTGACAGGTAAAAGAGTAGACAATTCAGCAAAAGTTAAAGCAATAATAGCCGTTGCAAATCCGCCAATTAACCAAGCCCAAATTGCGGAAGCGCCTGCAATCTTCGCAGCATAAAGCGGTGCGAATAACCAAGCAGAGCCAATCATCCCATTGATGCTTAAGATGAGTAAACTAAATGGTGTAAAACGCCGATTTAGCAAGATAGACTCCCCAATAGTTATGCTGGATTTTCAATAGCTTGGTTTTGTTTTGAACCCTGCTTTTTTTGTAGCTTAGCCTGACGCGTTTCAGCTGAGTATTGCGCTTCTTCAGCAGAGACAACTCCGGCTGGATTGCCTTCTAGATCAATACGCACCGCACCGGCAACAACACTTTTATGGTAACTCAGTGAATTGACATAATAAGCCAAACTGCTAACCATACATGCTTTATCAGTCGTAGTAACTTCCGTTAGTGTGCTCAGATGTTTCACTAAGTCTTGTTTAATACCCACTTTTAAAGGCTGGATATCTTTTGCTTCTTTAAAACAATTTGAATAATAAGCTTTTAGCAACTCGACACCATACTGTGCGTGCTCGAGCCATGCAGGTTTTTGTTTAACAGGTTTCGCAACACTGGCCTGTTGTGCTTGAGGCCGAGGTTTGCCACTGTGCTTTTTCTTATTGTTCGAGTTGTTGTGACTGGGCTTAGGTCCGGTAGGGACAGACGAAAGACCCTCGGACAGAGCTTGTAATTGCTCTTTTAAACTAAGATTAGTCATAATGTGACTCCTGCTAGATTGAAAATATCCTGTCGGCGAAAATATAGACCCGTTAGAGAAAAATTTAGAGTGTTCATCTGTTTGCTGAATTTAATCCATACCGGCTAAATAAATGCGTACTTTAATAACTTATTATCACAAAATCAACCTAAAATATAGGTATTTTTATAGTCTGCAAAATGACTCCTGTACGCTCTGGATACACTGCTCAAATTATGTAAGAGAAGTGTAGACTTTCTGACACAAAAAGTGTTAGATTTTACAATCTTAATTTTTTAGATAAGGACTTTGTAATCATGCCGCGTAAAAAAATGTCGTCAAGCAAATCAAAAACAAAAAATGTCTCCATGAAAAAATCTACTTTAATGTTAGCTCAAGAAGTGGAAAAAGATTTTCTTGGCATGCCCGCAAAGTTAGCTGCCTTATATCGCAGTGAAGTTGCCGCGCTCAAACAACAAGAGAAAAAACTCGGCACTGAATTGAAAAAAGCTAAAGCGGACAAAAAAGCGGCTGAAGCAAAACAAGCAGCGCTTGCAAAAGCAAAAAATACTGCTACTGCTAAAAAACAAATTGCAGCTGCTAAAAAAGCATCTGTTGAAGCAGGAAAAATGATTAAAACAATCATAGCTCAATTAGAACAAGCTAGCAAAAACGGGCAAAAATTAGCAGCAAAACAAACCAAGTTTTCACAAATCAGTATCCAATTAGTTAAGTTAGACAAGCAATTGAGCAAAACGGCTCATAAAGTAGTGAAAGCTCGCAAAAAAGCGAAAGCAACTGCGCCACTTACAACTGTTGCTCATGAAGAAAACGCGTCGCCTTCTTTCTCAACAACTCATATTGCACCGATGGGCGAGACAGTTGAAACAAATTAATTTTTCCAGAGGAAGATAACGAATCGGATCGTTATTCTTATTTCATCGTATAAGGAGCATATAATGAATAAGTCTCAGCTCGTAATAGCTATTTCGGAAAGCGCAGGGATCTCGCTTGATCAAGCCGAAAAAATGCTGCTAACGGCTTTAGATGGCATTTCAACAACCCTAGCCAATGGAGACTCAGTTTCTTTCGTTGGCTTTGGTAAGTTTGGTGTGAAAAAACGTTCCGCGCGTAAAGTCAGAAATCCACAAAATGGACAAGAAATTATGCTCGAATCTGCCCTCGTTCCATTCTTCAAAGCGGGTAAAAATTTAAAAGAGCAAGTTGATTCTAAATAAAAAACTTATGTTTTGAACAAGTGTTTATTGCTTGTTCGGAACATAGATTTAATAAGTAAGTGTATAAACATGCTGAAGTTTTTTAAAAAAAGGCCGCCTTACAGAGGCCACGGAGTAAATAGAAAAGATGGAGTTTATCATGGCTGAAAACATAGCTATATCGGAAAATCTAGATAGCATTACCTTAAGACAAGCGGTTAAAGATACTCTGCGAAACTACTTTACTAATATTGGTAGTGAGCAACCAGTTGATTTTTATTCTATCTTATTAGAAGAAATTGAACGTCCACTGCTAGAAGTATTGATTAATCATACTCATTACAATCAAGTTAGAATGGCCATTATTTTAGGCATTTCACGCGGAACATTGCGTAAAAAATTAAAACAATACGGATTATTGGACTGATAACTTTATATCCTGTGTTGTCATAATCTCTTGATAAGAATCACACACACTGTGTAAATAAATGATTACGCAGTGTGTAAGTATTGTATTAATGATAAATACTACTCGATGACAAAATTATTAGATGCGGCAGAACTAATAGAATTTGGTGTGAGCGCGAATATCGCAGCTGCACTAGCAAGTAAAATAAACCAACTCTTGCAAATTGGTTCACCAGAATTAAGCTGGAAAAAAATTTCAAGAGAAGTATTGTCTCCTAACTTGCCTTTCAAGTTACACCTAAAATTATTTTCATTAGCCTATCCCGAATGGCGTGAACGTCCTTGTACTGCACCCGCTTGGATTCCCCAAAAAGATGAAATTGCTTTAACTAATCTTGCAAAGTTCATGACAGAGGTTGGCATCAAATCACTATCTGCTTTTCATCAATGGACCACTGAGAAGCATGACGAATTTTTAAATAAAATTATTAAACAACTTAATATCAAATTTCATACCGCTCCAAAGCAGATTACTGATTTTTCTCAAGGCGTAGAAAATCCACATTGGCTAGTTGGTGCAAAGATGAATATTGTTGACAGTTGTTTTAATGCCCCCCCGGAAAAAATCGCACTTATTTACCAATCGTCAAAGCATAGCTTGCAAAAAATGACCTATGCTGAGTTAGATAAATTAAGCAACCGCATTGCAAACAGTTTAATCGAACGTGGTTTTGCACCTCATGAGGCAATCGCAATCAATATGCCTATGAATATGAATGCAGTTGCAATTTATTTAGGGATCATCAAAATGGGAGGGATAGTCGTTTCAATCGCAGACAGTTTTTCTCCCGAAGAAATTGCAACGCGTTTAAAAATAGCTAATACAAAAGCGATATTCACCCAAGACACAATATACCGCGATAACAAAACATTACCACTATACACAAAAGTGATTAGTGCCCATGCACCATCTGCGATAGTTTTATCCGAATCGAAAATGACGACTCAATTACGCGCCCAAGATATTACCTGGGAGGATTTTTTAAAAGATGACGATCAATTTGTTTCATGCACCTGCGATCCAATGACCTATTGCAACATTTTATTTTCCTCTGGAACAACTGGAACACCTAAAGCGATTCCCTGGAATCATACCACCGGTATCAAAGTTGCGAGTGATGCTTTTTTTCATCACGATATTTGCTCAAGCGATATTGCTGCTTGGCCAACAAATCTTGGTTGGATGATGGGACCATGGTTAATTTTTGCTAGCCTCATTAACCATGCTGCTATTGCACTCTATGATGATGTTCCGCGCAATGCTCAATTTGGAAAATTTATCCAAGATGCTAAGGTAACAATTTTAGGTGTTGTGCCAACTCTCGTTGCAAGTTGGCGTCAAACACAATGTATGGAAAATTTAAATTGGAATTCCATTCGATTATTCAGCTCATCTGGTGAGTGTTCAAATCCAGAAGATATGTTGTATCTCATGTCACTTGCGAACTATAAACCGATTATCGAATATTGCGGCGGCACTGAAATTGGTGGTGCTTACATTTCAAGTACACTGATCGAAAAAAACTATCCTGCGATATTCACCACACCGGTGATGGGCATTGATTTTCTCATTCTCGATGAAAATGGGAGAATTTCTGATAATGGTGAAGTCGCAATAATTCCACCAGCACTAGGTTTATCAACAGAACTTATTAATGCAAACCATCATGACACTTACTTTGTTGACATGCCAACACCGCGTGGAAAAATTTTACGCCGCCATGGTGATCAGTTACACCGTTTTTCTCAACATTGTTATTGCGTATTAGGACGGGTAGATGACACCATGAATTTAGGCGGAATCAAAGTGAGCTCTGCAGAAATTGAGCGGACATTGATTGGGATTGAAGGTATTATCGAATCCGCTGCTATCGCCATCACACCTGCAAATCATGGTCCAAGTTTGCTTGTCATCTTTGCTGCGACGCAAAATCAATTAATCAAAGAAGATATTATCAAAATTATGCAAACACGGATTAACCAACATTTAAATCCTTTGTTTAAAATTCATGATGTGGTTTTTTTAACAGAACTTCCTAAAACAGCCTCTAATAAAATTATGCGTCGTGTACTTAGAAATAAATTTAATTAGGCGGGAACTTTTCCGAAGCTATTTTCATTAAATAAGATGCCGTAATCGGATTGTGTAAAAAATTGGTCATCATTTCAGTATCCAATGGTGGACTTAAATAAAATCCCTGAACTTCAGTGCATTTTTCTCTTAATAAAAATTCATATTGACCACGTGTTTCAACGCCTTCGGCGATAGTTGGTATATTTAACTTATGAGCCATCGCAATAATTGCCGTTACTACAGATGCACTTGCTTCATCAACAGTGACTCGTTGAATAAAGGATTTATCAATTTTAATCCTATCAATAGTAAATCGGCGTAAATAATCCAGTGATGAATATCCCGTACCAAAATTATCGATCGCAATACAAATATTTTGTTTTTTTAATTCTTGTAGCACTTTTAACACATATTCTGGATCTTGCATGATTAAACCTTCGGTTATTTCAAGCTCCAAACTATCAGCGGGAAATGCAACTTCATGCAATGTTTGCAAAATACTCTCTATTAAATTAGCTTGTTTAAATTGGCGAGGAGACAAATTCACAGCAACTGACAGTGGTGTAATTCCTTCAGCATGCCATTGCTTAACTTGTTTGCATGCGGTTTTTAGCACCCATTCATTCAGTGGAATGATTAATCCAGTTTCTTCAGCAAGATGGATGATTTCTGATGGACTAACAATTCCATATTCAGCGCTTTTCCATCTCAACAATGCTTCAACTCCGTTAACACGTTGATGGATTAAATCAAGTTTTGGCTGATAATATAGTACAAATTCTTCTTTCGCCAACGCTTGTACCAATGCGTTTTGCTTAGCCATTTTCTCTTGTGCTTTTGTTGTCATTTCCGGTGTACAAAATTGATAGTTATTACGACCAATTTCTTTTGCACGATAGAGCGCCAAATCTGCATTCTTCATTAACGTTTTAATATCGTGACCATCATAGGGATAAACGCTAATACCTATACTCATAGTTGTATAAATTTCCTGATCTTTAATGGCAATAGGTTTATGCAAACTCGCTTGTATTTTTTGCACGATATTAGCAATCGGATCAACTTTGTTGATATCCGTCACAACGACAACAAACTCATCCCCACCAAGTCTTGCCACCATATCTGTTCCACGTACAGTATTTTTCAATCGATCAGCTACCACTTGCAATAACAAATCACCTGCGTCATGCCCCATCGTGTCATTAACATTTTTAAAATGGTCTAAATCAATAAATATGAGTGCAAAACCTGTGTCATGACGTCTGGCGATCGACAGTAAATCACCCATTTTCTGCTCGAGCTTATTACGATTATATAATCCGGTTAATGTATCGTGATAAGCCATGTGTTTTAATTGTTCTTCATTCTTTTTTTCTGCGGTAATATTTTGCATTTCTGTAATAAAATATAGCGGTTTGCCATTTTCATTATTGATTAATGACATATTGACAGAAACCCACACTACTTCCCCATTCTTGTTAATATAGCGCTGCTCTGCTCGGTATCTTTTTAACTTTCCTGAGATAATTTCTCGTGACATTTTTTTATTTTTTTTGATCTCTTCCCTAAAAATAACTTCATCCACATTCATGGTTAATAATTCTTCTTCTGCATAACCCAGGATTTGTATTAGCGATTGGTTCACTTTCAAATATCTACCGCGTAATGAAATTAATGCCATCCCAATAGCTGAAGAGTCGAATGCTGAGCGAAACCGATTTTCACTTTCACTTAAACGTGTAGTTGTTTGATCCAGTAGTAAATCTGACTGAATGATCTTTTTTAGTAACGGCATGATCTGATACAACATTAAACTCATACCAATGACAGTAGCAAGCAAGGAAATTGGTAATAATTGTTGGTTGGGTAAAAATGCGAGCCGTACAAAACCGACTAAGGTAATAATGCTAAATGCTAAGGCAATAAACGGGATAATATTTCGTTTACGTTCATGCTGTTTATGCAGCGCTTCTTCAGCTACACTTTGCTTCCAACGTTGCCAAATACCTACACCGATAATCACATTACTCACTGTGCAACACAATGAAATAATCGGGTGTTGATTCCAACCATATGGAATTGGCAAACCGAGCATTTGTCCTATGAAAAAAGTTAGCCCGATAATCACGATGCTAAAAGTACATAATTGCGCGAGATCATTAACCATTATTTTTTTGCTATACGGAAATGATAATAATGCCATTCCAGCTAACAAAAATATCAGCGCATTAGTATTGATAATTTTTTCAGGATATAGACTTTGTTCAGATATATTTGAAGTGACGTCATAAAAATGATTTTCTAATAAATAGCCAAAATATGTTTGGCAGAGAATGAGACCAGCAATTAACGTTAGTAACGTACCAACAAAAATATCCGCGTTTTTTTGTAGCGAAACAGATGCAGTACTTGGAATTAGAAAAATACCACCAACTAAACCAAAACAAATTGCGGCATTAAAGATAATATTGATATGTCCTGGAAATGCTTGAATAAAAAAGGACGGGGCCACTACACAGCTAACTGCTGCTGTAGCCGCCATGCATATCAATACTACACCAGATGTCCTGAGCAGGTTGATTTCCCGCATAGTGGTACTCCAATGTATGTAACCCTATGAACTTCCTAATACTTTATAGTACCGTATACTGCCCTGATTGAAAAGTTTACGATGATAATGCCGATCATTTTTGTGCAAGAACTGAAAAAAAATAATTATAACTTTGAACCTTTTCTCCGTCTTTTAACAGGCTCGACTGTAGAAGATACGGGCGTGGGTTTTTGATCAAACAATCTATGTTGACTGCGTTTGATAGCTGTCAATCTCTCATGTGCAATTTCATTAAGAGAATGAGACTGCTGTAGTTCCTGCTTCATCTGCGCAAGCGATTCAATTCGACCACGCAGAACTGCCGCACAGGATAGGTAGCTTGATCTGCTTCTAGCAACCCCGCGATTTTTTTCTTCATTTTCTCTAGCGTGACAAATTGCTCCGTAAACGAATCGAATGGATCTAGATTCTTTGCAATATCAGCTGCACTAAAACCAAGTAATTCAGCTCTGTTGATAATATATTGATGAAATGTGGGATCTTCAGCTTTATCAAAATACTTCCGTGGCTCACGCAGTTTGGGACATTTAACATAATACTCGCGGCCAGTTAATTGATCCAAGCAACGGCCTTTTACAGATAAGCCTGATATTTCTTTATCATCTTGACTGCTTGACCTTGGTACCAGTGACAATTTGACAGAATCAAATGTCGCATTGAGCGCAGTCTTTGTTTTTGAAAACATTAATAATTACCTCCTCGCTGCGCATATATTGTTCTAAGTATCTTAAGGTGGTCTTAACATAATATTAAGATGATTTACCCCCATATAGAAAACAATTACCTTATACTAATCAATAACTTATTTATACACATAGCTCATCCTCTAGACAGCGTCTTGTAAATACGCGAGACTAGTTGATTAATGGATTAAATATTGCCATCTCTAAAAGGAGTTTTTATGTCAAAAAAAATTATTGCAGCTACCCTATCTACCATGGTTGCTATAACCGTCTCTGTTAACGTCGATGCAGCTTCAGGTCACATGATGAAAGGTATGGAAAAATGCTATGGCATCGCCAAAGCAGGTAAAAATGACTGCGGCACTGCGACACAATCTTGCGGTGGTAAATCCACGTCTAACGGGGCTAAAAATGCTTGGGTAGCGCTACCAAAAGGAACCTGCAGCAAAATAGTTGGTGGCAGCACAACAGAAAATTCAGCTGCTTAATCCAATAAATGTGAAGGATAGTACATTGGCTACTACAACCTTAAAAGGCATTGGTGTTGGACTGCGATCATGCCACTATCCTTTTCTCGAATTAGAGAAACCTTCTATTCCATGGCTTGAAGTTCTTGCTGATAATTATTTTTGTGCGGCTGGGCCAAGCTTACAACACCTCGAGAAAATTGTTTCGATATACCCAGTTACCTTGCATTGTGTGGGTATGTCGCTTGGCTCCACTGATCCACTCGATACGAAATATTTAAAAAAATTAAAATCACTCATCGATTTAGTAAAACCACAGCTTGTTTCTGATCATTTATGTTGGACATCCTTCGCCGGCCAACATTTTCACGAATTACTACCATTACCTTACACGGAAGAAGCAGTTGTTCACGCTGCAAATAGAATTCGTATTGTCCAAGATTTATTGCAGCGAAAAATAATGATTGAAAATGTTTCGAGCTACCTCTCATTTTCTCATTCTACTTTAACTGAATGGGACTTTCTGCAAGCTGTCGCAGATGAAGCAGATTGTTTAATTCTTTTGGACATTAATAATATTTATGTAAGCTCACATAATAATCATTTCGACCCACTACAGTATTTAGCTGCGTTATCGACAAAACGAATCGCACAATTTCATTTAGCCGGTTATCAAGAATTTGAAACACACTTGTTAGATACACATGGCGCCCCAGTCTATCCTGCAGTGTGGAAATTATTTAACGATGCGTTAGAAAAATTCGGTCCGATACCCACCTCAATTGAGTGGGACAATAACATTCCTGATTTTCCAAAATTATTGCAAGAAGCCAGACACGCACAAAAAATAATGGGGAAATATGCCATCACTGCATGAATTACAAAAAATGTTTGCTGATTTCCTCAATCGTGAAAATGATGATGTACTTCAGCACGTACAATCAAGTGAACATCTTTCAGCACAAGAACATGTTGCCATTTATCAAAATAGTGTCCGTGGTGCATTACAAAATGGTTTAAAAGAAATTTATCCAGTCTGTTTGAAACTCGTTGGTGAAGATTTCTTTCTCATGATGGCTGACGAATATATTGATCAAACACCTTCGCACTCATCTGACCTGGGGCATTATGGCGAAGATTTTGCTGATTTTATTGCTACATTTCCTCCTGCAGAATCGCTGCCCTATCTTCCTGACACCGTGCGCTTAGAATGGGCCTGGCACACAATTTATGATGCGGCTAATACTACTCGACTAGATTTTCAAAAATTAGCTGCTTGTTATAACCAGGAAGGTGGAAATATTGTTTTTGCGCTTCCACCAGCGAGCGTTTTACTCTCATCACCCTACCCAATACACCAGATTTGGGAAATGAACCAAGCCGACTACACAGGTGAAGATCAACTAACGCTGAGGGAAAATCAGCAATACTACCTATTCATTTGGCGCAGCCGGTCCAATTTGCGGATTGATTTGCTGACAGAGCTTGAGTGGAATGTCCTCCAATGGATCCAAAACAAGCTGCCATTAGGCCAAATCTGTAGTAATTTACACAATGAATATCCTAATGATTCAATTGCAGAAATTTTGCCTCAGTTCATTTCTCGTGGGTGGCTAGCTGACTTTTTTATCCAAAATAAGCCCGTCTGCGCATAACTTTGTGATGAAAAACTATGAAAACGGTGGCAAGAGCTTATATAATCGCGTTTATAAAAAACCTATTATTGACTTAACAGTGAGGATATCCGCTTGAAACCCACGTCTTCCGATAGAAAAGTAGTTATTGAACAACACAAACGATTCTCTCAATCTGCTTTATGGCGGATGCAGCGCGAATATTTTGATAAAGCCGGGATTGATGCTTGGGTCAATCAAGTGCCTTTTTATATCACCAGCAATCCATTTATTGCCAACTGTTATGCGCAGCTGGTTTTTGGCTTCATCCGCGATTGGATCAAAAAACATCCTGATGCGACAAATCATCCTTTTTATATTATGGAGCTCGGCACAGGATCAGGCCGTTTTAGCTATTTTTTCATTAAAACACTGCATGAACAACTACAAGCCTTAGGAATGCACGACATTAAAGTCTGCTACGTAATGAGCGACTTTACCAAAAATAATATTAAATATTGGGAAGAGCATCCAGCACTTAAACCTTATCTTGAAAAAAATCTGATTGATTTTGCAATGTATGATATGGAAGCGGAACGTCCGATCACCCTAATCAAAAATAATGTCAAACTCAGTCCAGAAGTTTTAGTCAATCCACTCACCTTATTTGCGAACTATATTTTTGACACGGTTTCCCATGATTCATTTGCAGTGCATGAAGGTAAACTTTACGAATTGCTACTCAGCCTGACCACTGATGAAAAAAATATGGAAAATAATCGTCCTGTGGATATGGAACAAATCAGCGTTGACTACAATGTTCAAGAGATCAAAAGCGCTTATTATGGTGATCCACACCTAGATAGTATTTTGGATGAATATAAAAAATCTTTACATGAATCGAGCTTTTTATTTCCGATCGGGTCGATACATGCAATCAAATTCTTGAAAAAATTATCTAATAATAAATTATTTATTATTTCAACTGATAAAGGTTACAGCACCGTCGATTCACTCGATCACTTAGGTCATCCATCTATTTCGTTCCATGGCAGTTTTTCTATGATGGTAAATTTCCATGCGATCAGTAGTTATTTCAAAAACAGCGGTGGTGATGCGTTTTTACAAACAACGCGTAGAGGTATCAAAACCTCGGTATTTGCGAGTGGGTTTACTTTTGATGAAATGCCTGAGACCAGAATTGCCATTGATCGATATGTCGAAGGCTTGAGCCCTGCTGATTATTTCACCTTGCATCGCCGCATTAGCGATTCATTCCAAGAATGCAGCTTAGACACCATCGCGTCTCATATGCAACTTGCTGGTTGGGATCCGCACATTTATTTAAAATTAGCTAACCGTGTCACTTCTTTGGTTGATGAAGCAGATAGCGACACGATCAACATAATGGCTAGCTGCATGCCGAAAATGGCAGCTAATTATTATCATATGCCAAAATCTGAATGTATCTTGTTTGAAATTGGCGTATTTTTCCATGCCATTAAGCGTTATGACGACGCGATAAAATACTATCAACTTGCAGAACCGTATGTCGGTGAACAATTTGGTTTGTTTTATAACCTGGCACTCTGCCAGCATCATTTAAATCACCATGAAGCTGCTTTAGTGAACTTCAAACGAGCATTGCAGATTGATAGCAGTTCGAAAGAGACGCAAGATTGGGTAGAGCATTTGGAAAAATCAGCCGCAGAAAAAGGTTAACAATTACAACTAGGATGGCCTTGTGCTGAAAAGTTTATTTTCTCAGTTTCAAACCCGTGGGACATATCAGAGTGCTGAGCCCTACGGGTCAGGTCATATTAATGACACGTATCTCGTGCAGACCACTGAAGCACATTGTCCTAATTATATTTTTCAACGCATAAATCATCATGTTTTCCAGCATCCGCAAGCGATGATGAATAACATTGTTCTCGTTACTGAACATATCAGAAATAAATTAAATCCTTATATTAATTCGGAACGCGAATGTTTAACTGTCATCAAAAGCACACAGCAATTTCCTGCTGTCACAGATGAAGAAGGATTTTATTGGGCATGCTATCTTTACATCAATGATTCACATGCTCATGATCTTGTAACGAATACAAAGCAAGCACGCGAAGGCGGAAAGTTAATTGGCCGTTTTTTAAATCATGTCAGTGATTTTCCACATGAGGCTTTGCATGAAACATTACCTAATTTTCATAACGTTGATTTTCGACTAGAAAATTTCGAACGTGCTGTTAAGGAAAATAATTTTGATCGTGTACAACAGTGTCAAAGTGAAATCGAATTTGTGCGTTCAATTGCAGATGAAATGAAACTCACTATGTCACTTGGGGAACAAGGCAAAATTCCACTCCGTGTTGTTCATAATGATACAAAATTTAATAATATCTTATTAGACAGTGATGACAACGGTCTCTGCCTCATTGACTTAGATACTGTCATGCCAGGTTATCTGCATTATGACTTCAGCGACGCAGTGAGAACAATAGCAAATTCATCTGCTGAAGATGAGAAAGACTTACGTAAAATCTCATTTGATATGAATTTATTTTCTGCTTTTTGCACGGGATTTATTGGAGAAATTAAACATAACCTGAATTCCGCTGAAATTAATTCATTGGCACGTGCTGCACCACTCATGCCATTTCTGCACGGCATGCGTTTTTTGACGGATCATTTAACAGGCGATGGTTATTACAAAATTCATTTTCCGGGTCATAATTTGCAGCGTGCACAAGCTCAGTTTCAGTTGATACGGTGTATTCAGGAAAATATCTCTGAGATGCATAAGATTATTTGCAATCTCTCACACTAATATGAATCGATAGCAACCACACCTCGGATAGACGGTTAGGGCCTATTGTAATCGCACCTCCTTTGGCTATACTTTATAATGAGAGCAAGATTATAAGATGTTGAATTGAAGCGAACGTAAAAAGGATAGTAGAATGATTACGTTAGCAGGTTATGAGGTTCAAGAAAAAATCTATGAGAGTAGTAGCACTGAGATTTACAGCGGTGTACGCGCTAGTGATAGGCAGCCAGTTATATTTAAAATTCTTAAAGATGAATTTCCCTCACTTGATAAATTAACTAATTTCCTGCACGAATATGAAATTTTGAAATTACTCAATGGTGATGGAACTGTCGTTACCTATGGCTTAGAAAAATATAAAAATAACTTAATAATAATCTCTGAAAAATGTGGTGAAAGTCTCCATAATATTTTATTATCAAAACCAAAATTAAAATTATCTCAGTCACTCTCACTTGCCATTTCAATTGTTAACTGCCTTGATAAAATTCATAAGCATCATATCATTCATAAAGATATCACTCCGTCAAATATATTATGGGATAAAGAAAAAGATAAAATTACCATTATTGATTTTGGTATTTCATCAACACTACCTAAAGAAACGTTGCGAGTATTTAGTATCAATAAACTTGAAGGAACACTTGCTTATTTGTCACCTGAACAAACAGGCCGAATGAATCGCGGGATTGATTATCGCAGTGACTATTATTCTTTAGGAATCACACTCTACCACATGTTCACTGGTACTCTACCATTCAAGGCGAATGATTCTTTAGAATACGTTCATTCTCATATTGCTAAAATAGCGATACCGCCTCATGAGATAGATCTTTCAATACCGGTACAGATTTCTAAAATAATTATGAAATTAATGGCTAAAACACCGGAAGAAAGATATCAAAGTAGCTATGGGATAATTTCTGATTTAGAAACTTGTTTAATAGAAAATCAAAAACAAGGAACTATTAATGAATTTCCGTTAGGCAGAAAAGATTTATCCGTTGTATTTCAAATTCCGGAAAAATTATATGGTCGTGAAGCTGAAATAAATTTTCTTTTGGATACTTTTGACATAGTAACTTCCGGATTATCTAAATTGATTTTAATTGCAGGAGATTCTGGAATTGGAAAATCATCATTAGTTCACGAAATATATAAACCTATTGTCAAAAAACGCGGTTATTTTGTTACTGGAAAATTTGATCAACTAAGACGAAATACCCCTTATGGTTTCTTTTTACAAGCAATTGAAGAATTAGTTCAAGAATTACTTACAGAAAAACAAAGTCAAATTAAACTTTGGAAGAATCGTATCAATGAAGCACTCGGTCCAAATATTGGAGTAATAACTGCTGTATTACCATCGCTTGTTAAAATTATTGGTAAAAAACCGCCCGTCAATGAAACAGGTAGTATGACCGAAACCGAAAATAGATTTATTTTAGCCTTTCAAAGTTTTATAAAAGTCTTAGCCACGAAGAAACATCCATTAGTGATATTTTTGGATGATTTACAATGGGCAGATTTGTCTTCGTTAAATTTATTAAGAGCATTATTGGCCGATTCTTCGATAAAATATTTACTTATTATCGGAGCTTATCGAAGCAATGAAGTCAATGCCGCTCATCCATTATTAAACTCATTAGAGCATTTCCAAAAAGAAGGTGCTTTATTGGAAACAATACAATTACAGCCATTACAAGTCGGTGATGTTCAGCAACTATTGTCAGATGTACTATCGCAAAAGCCAGATCAAGTCCAAGCATTAGCGACTATTTGCTATAATAAGACATTAGGAAATCCGTTTTTTTTAAATCAATTTTTGCGATTATTATATAATGAAGGAGATATATATTTTGATACCAGGCATAGTCAGTGGCATTGGATGATAGAAGAAATCAATAAGAAAGCTGGTACAGAAAACGTAATAGATTTAGTTTTGAATAATTTTAAAAAATTATCCGCAGAAACTCAGATTATTTTACCTTTAGCTTCCTGTTTAGGCCGTCGCTTTGATTTGCAAATGCTATCATTTTTATATAATCAATCACCAAAGAAAACGGCTGATGTGTTAGTTGAAGCGATGCATGAGAGTTTTATTCTACCGCTCAGTGAATCATATCGATATATTAGCGATGATTCAGAAGTAAATACCAGTTATCAATTTTTACATGATCGAATACAACAAGCTGCATATTCATTACTTGATGAAGACCAGAAACAGCGACTGCATTTAAAAATAGGACGTCACTTATTACAGAAAGATTCAACGGCTATTAATAGTGATATTATTTTTGATATTACCGATCAATTTAATCTTGGTGCACATTTAATTTTAGATCCAACTGAAAAAATTCGTGTGGCTAATTTAAATTTACAAGCAGGAAAAAAGGCTAATGCATCTGCAGCATTTGTAGCAGCATATACTTATTTTCAAATGGGCATTAGTCTTTTACAACCAAATAGTTGGCGTACTGATTATGCTCTTACCTTTGATCTATATAGCGAAACTGCTGAAACTGCATATCAAAATGGTGATATTGATGAAACCAAACGACTCAATGACATCATGCTTAAAAATGCACGTTCCGTCATTGACCAATCAAGAACATATGAAATAAAAATACATGCATATATGTCTAACAACCAACCGATTGAGGCAGTTAAGTCTGCAATAAAAATATTACGTATATTAGGCGTTAAATTTCCTGAAAATCCAAATAAATTTAATTTCTTAATGGAAATGATGAAACTTAAATTTTTATTGATGGGAAAGAAAGAACAAGAATTATTATCTCTTCCTCTCATGAAAGATCCTTATAAAATAATTGCAAATCGTATTATTGCAAGTACTCAACATGCTGCTTATCTTACTAATCCTTTATTAGCTTTATTATTTGGTCTGGCGCTTATTAAGTTGTCTTTACGTTATGGCTACACTAAGGAAACGCCAGTTGGATTTGCTTCTTATGGAGTACCACTTTGCGGTCTTATGGGTGAAATTGACCGTGGTTACGAATTTGGTCAAATTGCTTTAAAACTTATAGAAATTCATCCGATAGCAGAAATGGAATCGACAGTTATTGTTTGGTCTGTTTTCATGAGTGCACATTGGAAGCAATCATTACGAAAATTATTAGCCATACTATTGACTGGATATTTTCGTGGGATAGAAACTGGTAATTTAGAGCATGGGATTCTCTGCGCACATATGTATACAATTTTTTCTTTAGAATCAGGAATAGAGTTGCAAAAACAAAAAAAAGAAAATGATAAGTTCCTGCTATTTACTCAACAACACGGTCATAAGGTGACATTGCCTTATTTCTCTATGGTCGGACAAATTATCGATAATTACTTGAATTTATCATCTAATCCTTGTGAGATGACAGGCGCCTACGGAAATGAACTAGAAATTTTAGCAGGCTTTAAGGCAGGAAATAACCTTGCGGCGATATTAGGATTTTATTATTTAAAATTACCGCAAAATTATATTTTCTATCATTATGAAGACGCTTTTCAAATTATGAATGAAATTCATAAATATATTGGTTCGGTGGTATCAATGGTCTATAACGTTTCTATCAATTTTTATAGCTCATTAACTCGTTTAGCGCTTTATGAACAAGCTACGATTCCAGCAAAAGCAGAGCATTTAAAAGCTGTTTTACAAAATCAGAAAATTTTGCATAAATGGGCTAAGTTTAATCCTATTGACAGATTGCATAAATATTACTTGGTAGAGGCTGAACTGGCACGTATAAAAGGAGAAAATAACCTTGCAGCTGCGTATTATGATAAGGCTATTCAAACAGCCGAAGAACATGAATATACCCATGAATGTGCTCTGGCGTGTGAGTTAGCTGCCAAATTTTATTTAGCATCAAATAGAAAAACGCTCGCTAAATTTTATCTAGAAGAAGCCTATTATTATTATACAAAATGGGGAGCAATCGCTAAACTGAAACATTTAGAATCACATTATTCTACAATATTTAATATTCAGGAGCAGACAAAATCTTCGTCAAACATGTTGCATACGTATTCAGACAGCACTGTTTTAAAAACAGAACTCTTAGATTTATCTTCAGTACTAAAAGCGAGCCAGGCAATTACACGTGAAATTGTATTGGCTAATTTACTAAAAAAATTAATGAATTTAGTCATAGAGAATGCCGGTGCACAAAAGGGTCACTTATTATTAAAAAAGAATAATCACTGGGTAATCGAAGCTTCCGCAGTAAATGATAATGTAAAAGTATTACAATCTCACTCAGCTCACAAAAAAGTTCCGCAATCGGTTATAAATTTTGTGACTAGAACTAATGAGTCTGTGGTACTAGCTAATGCAACAGAAAATAATAAATTTATGTCAGATCCCTATATCATTAAGCATAGTCCAAAATCTTTATTGTGCATTCCTCTTTTAAATCAAGGAATATTGAGTGGTATATTATATCTTGAGAATAATTTAATAAACTCGGCTTTTACTGAGGAACGTGTCAATTTATTAAAATTATTATCATCACAAATTGTGATTTCTATTGATAATGCAAGATTATATGCTGATCTGACTGATCTTAATAAAGCATACGAAAAATTTGTGCCTCGTGAGTTTTTAAGCTCCTTATCTAAGAAAAGTATTATTGATGTTAGATTAGGTGATCAAGTACAAAAAAATATGACAGTTTTATTCTGCGATATAAGAAATTTTACTGCGCGTTCGGAAAAAATAACACTTGAGGAAAATTTTGCATTTGTAAATGATTTTTTAAGTTGCTTAAGTCCTATCATTAATCAATATCATGGTTTTATCGATAAATATATTGGCGATTCTATCATGGCTATTTTTCCAATAACGGATGATGCGCTTTCATGTTCAATCGCTATGTTAAAAGCTTTGCATATTTACAATGAAAATAATCCAAACCAGTTACCGATTTCTGTTGGTATTGGCTTAAATAGCGGTTCACTCATGCTTGGTATAGTCGGTGATCAAAACCATTTGGAAGGTACCGTTATTTCTGATGCGGTCAATATCAGTTCACGGGTTGAGGAATTAGCTAAAATTTATAATGTTTCATTACTTATTACTAAAGAGACTTATCAAAATTTACAAAATCCAGAACAGTATGCCTGTCGCAGACTTGGAAATCTTCCACTTAAAGGTAAAGATAATATTGTTACAGTATATGAGATTTTTGATAATGACCCAGAAAATGTTAAATTACTTAAACAAAGAACTAAAAAGGATTTTGAACAAAGTGTAGATTATTTTCAAGAAGGCCATTTTGAAATTGCACATGAACAATTTCAGGAATTGCTACATAAAAATCCCGCTGATCAACCCGCTGCATTTTATTTGCAGCAGTGTGAAAATGCGTTACGCAAACCGTCATCTTGAAATGTTCACAATATAAATTCGCTTAGTGTTAATTTTTGTGATAAAACAAGTTAATCAATTTTAAAAGGAATAAATATGACAGTTGCCTATTGGTGCGTACTCGTTATGATAATATTTCCGTATCTTTTTGCGACATTGGCGAAAGCTAGTCTAAGTTTTAATAATGCAAAACCACGCGAATATGCAGCAGCCTTAACGGGCTGGCGGCAACGTGCTAATTATATTCAATTGAATAGTTTTGAAGCTCTGTCCACATTTGGCCTTGCTGTCATCATTGCTCATCTTGCACATGCGAGCCAAATAAATGTGGATAGACTGGCAATTATTTACGTGATAAGTCGAGCAATTTATGCGATTTGCTATCTAGCTAAGACATCCATGTTGCGAACATTTTTTTGGTCCATCGGATTTTTTTGCATCATAGGATTATTTTATATTTCCGCATTGTAGTTAATCTGGACTTTGGCCATTTTTAAATATTGAATTTAGGGGCTCAAAGTGGGATTTCCAGAGCCTGCTTTATCGTAATATAGCTTAATTTTATCAGGCATAATAATTTCCATTCGATTCACCAAGATTTTTTATAATTTAATATAAATGAATACAACACACCTTACATGCAAACTTCACAGTATATTTTACTGCTATGGCAGTAATAAACGCGAATTTTTAATAAGAATCCTCATTTTTAATAGAAAGTTACATTTATTACTGCTTTGGCGGTAATTATAGTATATTTTTGATATGATAAGTGTAGATTTCCCTCATTATTACTGCTATAACAGTAATTAATATAGAGGAATTTATATGAATATGGCCGAAATTGCAGAAATCGTGCGTTATTTCCGTAAACAAAGTGGGCTATCTCAGCAGCAGTTGGCGTTTTTAGCAGGCATTGGGAAAACAGCAGTGTTTGATATTGAAAAAGGGAAAGCCACCGTGCAATTAAATACATTGTTAAAAGTGTTGGATAGCTTGAATATTCAAATTCAATTTACGACACCGTTGCCTTTTGTAAAAGAAACGGAGAATGATCATGAGTAAAGCACGTATCTTAGTTAATGGTGTCATTGCCGGTATACTAGAGCAAATTACGCAAAGTGAATATCGTTTTAGTTATGACTCAAACTATCATGGACAGCCAGTGTCTTTGACTATGCCAATTAAAAAATCTGTTTATGAATTTAAAAAATTTCCGGCTTTTTTTGAAGGCTTGTTACCGGAAGGCGTTATGTTAGAAGCATTAGTACGAAAATACAAATTAGACAAAAGTGATTACTTTGGACAGCTACTCAGAATTGGCCATGATGTTGTGGGTGCAGTGACAATAGAGGAAATCGCATGAAACGTTGTCCAATTACCTATGACATTATTCCAGACAATGAAAATTACTCATTACGCGGTTTACGCTTATTATCTCCGCAATTAAAAAATTTGCAGCCCTTAACACTAACAGCTGCTGAACAACGTAGAGAAGCGATTGCGCGAGTTGGCAAAATGTCAATTCAAGGTGTGCAAACAAAATTGAGCGCTCAATTGAAAGTCACTGAAGGTCGGTTTGAGATTGTCGATCAGAAGGGACACTATATTTTTAAACCGCAAAGTGATTATTATACAGAATTGCCTGAAAACGAAGCGATCACGATGTCTATGGCCGCTATCATTGGTATTGATGTGCCAGTACATGGATTAATTTATTCGAAAGATCAAAGTATGACATATTTTATTAAGCGCTTTGATCGCGTTGGGCATAATAAAAAATTACCCGTTGAAGATTTTGCGCAATTACTCGAATACAGTCGCGAAACAAAATATCAGAGTTCAATGGAAAAAGTGGCCTCAGTCATCAAAAAATTTTGCAGTTTTCCAAAAATTGACTCCGTCAAATTGCTTAAATTAACACTATTTAATTTTTTGATTGGTAACGAAGACATGCATTTGAAAAATTTTTCATTGATCACACATGACGAAAAAACTACTTTGTCTCCGGCATATGATTTATTAAATTCTTCTATAGTATTACCAAAAGCAGCAGAAGAGTTGGCATTGCCGTTAAATGGAAAAAAAAATAATTTAACACGACGTGATTTTTTGGAATATTTTGCAGCGTATCAATTACAATTGAATCAAAATATTGTAAACAAAGTAATTCAGGATATTCAGTTAGCCTTGCCTAAATGGAAAGAATTAATTAGTTATAGTTTTTTATCTCCAGATCTACAAAAAAAATATCTTGGTTTGTTGGCAGAGAGATGTCACCGCTTAGGTATTTAATATTGGTCACAATCCAGTTTAAGAGACAAATACATGCATCAAAAAGCTATTTTATCAAATGATCGCGAATGACAAACCTATTCATATGGTATTACCTGGATTCCCTGCAAAATCTCCAAATTTAAATAAAGTTCTTGGAAAACATCCTGATAAAGGGGAACAACTGGCTCTTTGTTTCCTTAATAATATGTGTGACTCTATTCAGTCGCTGTATCCTCCGGGTGCTAAGATAACCATCTGCTCTGATGGACACGTATTTGCTGATTTAGTTCAAGTAGCAGATGGGGATGTGGATTCTTATAATAAAGAAATAGCTAATATCATCAAACATGAAAAATTCAATAATCTAGACATGTTTGGTCTCTGGAACATTTTTGGTGATGCTAACAGCGAAACCAAGCTTAAAAAATTCATCAATGAATGTACTCAATCCCATGATGACATAAAACAACTTATTAAAAACACACCTAGAGAATTGGCAATGTTTAATGGAATAGAAAAATTCTTGCTAGAAGATTTTCTTTATCTTGAACCAACAAAATCTAAAAATTCTCTTCGTAAAAAAGCTCATGAGTTAACTTATAGTGTCATTCATATGTTAGTCATACCATTCATCCCTAGCCCCTTACCGCTTTGATGCTAGCAGCGTCAGTTTGTCCTCACGAACTTACTTACAGTTTCCTGCAGGCACATTGTCCCTGAAGCTTCATACCTCTCTGTTACCAAAGACGCATGTTCAGGTAGGGAACAGCGGGCAGAACCGCTGGTTGCATCCGAGAATAATTCGTTGCAACAATTTATCGTGCGACATCGTGTCGCACGTGGGTAACGACATCAATCATTTGGACACACGAAGAAATGCTAAACTCATTTATCCAATCTTGCTGGGATCCTATGTTGGCGAAAATAGCCTACGGACTTCTGCAAGCTCCGGGAGAATCAGGGTATGGCTCTTTGACTGAGTGTTCGATCGCTGCATAAATTCTGCTGCGCCGATGTAATTGCTGACAAAAGTTTTGAAAATTCGCGCTGCGACAGCCACGCGCGACCCCCGCACTCCCGGCCAGCCGTATCATCAAAATAACGATTAAAAGATAACTCCCAACCGTCCCCGGTAAGATACGAAGTATCGAGCACATCCATGGTACGATCAATATTTCTACCTTGATACAATAAATAATAAAGCCCCGTTCCCAATACCTTCCGGAGCTTTGGCGGCAATACTCTTTCTATCGTTCCGATAATCCTAAAACAAAATTGATCAGCTTGATCACCATACAGCCCATTTTTTAACTCTTTAGCTCGAGTGAGAAGCAAATTGAAAGCCATAGGAATCAGTTTAAGCAGATTTAAAAAATATCGGTTGTCCGTGATCACGGCTGGTTTTGTGTTAATGATATAAGCCATTATTATTTTACCCGCGATATCGAAGTTGTTTATTTTGATTTGATTAAAAGCGGCATTCAAGACATTTGATCGCTCTTCTTCTTTGGCTTTGCTCGTTTTCTCATCCTCTATGGGAGCAGCAGAACGGGCTTGTTCTCGTGCTTCAGACATCCTCTCTGGCATGAGTTTTGCGATTAAATCCATCAATTTCTCTGCCTGGCCTTGATCTGTCATGGGTACAGTAGAATCTTCGACAGCCTGTATCGTTTGATCAAGAAGCGCCATTGCCAATTGTAAAGGGCTTAAGTCAAAGGTAAAGATAACTCCATCCAGCGTCATAGTTGTTCTAGTCAGTTGCAACACTGCGTCTGGATTTTTTCTCACTTCCTTTTCAAGTCCAGCAAGCGGGCCTGCTGGCAAAACATGGTCATAAGCAATAACTTCTGCCGGCACATACTCAGCAACCGAACTTTCATTCATTTTGAATATGCCAAGAGAAGGGAGTAGGTTGCGTTGACCAGGAACATAAATCAAACCACGATTTACAATATTCTGATCGTAAAAAGACACATACTGAAAAATTAATAGAGTCAGCACATGAGGCATACCTATAATATTTTGTAAAAAATTTATATTGACCGCATACTGCTGCAAACGACTCGCAACGCTAGCCACGATTAGATCATGATTGTCTTTCGTTTCGTCTGGGTTGGTTTTGTCCTTTGAAGCGGACTCTCGCTTATGCTCTGTCACAACCTTATTATTCTTTGCAACGGATTTATTGTTCCTTTTCTTTGTTTGAGAAGAACTGGGATGATGTTTTGATTCATCATTTGATTGGGGTTTGGAATTTGGATGACCCATTGCATAATCCTCGTGATTTAATAATGCGAGATTGTACGATAAATGAGCTAATGTTGCACTTCATTATTGCCATGGGGCGGCTGAAACACAAAGACAATGGTCATCAAAGGCAATCGCACGAACAACACCATCACTCATGGCTGTATTTTCTTTAACCTGTTTATTTGCAATTGAAATGTTAAAATCTAAATCGCTGCCTGTGTTAACAACTGCCTGGTATGATAAAAACAATGAAGCAACTTTCTCCGATATTATTGCATTTGTTAGGCGCAATATTTGGGCTGAAAAATATTTTGATGACTCAACAGTTGATGCTGAGTATATGAAAATTAAGCTGCCTCAGTGGGATGCATTGTTAGATCAGCTTGCTCGAGCGGCGTAAATGGCCAAAGTCGAATGTTTATAGAGTTGTAATAAAGCCTGGATTGCTTCGCTCACGCTCGCAACGACCAAGTGTACGCGTAACATGAATTATTTAATTGTCTTAGCTTAAAAAACCCTAATCTTTGTGCCATTGATTATTTTGCCCTAGCGAATATGTCGTAAATCCTATGATTTTGAAATTTGTTGGATTATATGAAAACACTCTGAAACTAGGTGCATTTCCAAAAATAGGACTCACTGCGGGGGTAAAAATAATAGGCACGTTGTCAATTTTTCTTAAACTAACAAATCGAAATGAATCAATATGAATATGTGCAGGAAGAATTGCGCTGATCTGCGCAGAAAAATCTTTCACTTCGCTTTGAAACAATTTGCTATAAGAATCTTGCCAATATTCCACAATCGTTCCGAAATGACCTTTCCAAGTGGAATACATATCAATGCCAACAGGAATGTGAAAGACCAATAATGCACGCTGTTTAAGGTTGGCAGTTAAAATTAATTGCCGTTGCAACCAGACTAATTCTTGATTTGCCACAGCAGTCATTTTGCTGCTAGACAATTTTGCTGAAAATAAGACGGTATTCAATACAATAATGCGTTGAAATTGATTATTTGGCACAGTGATTGAATAATAACCGTCTTCCGGAAAATCGTGCAAAAAAGATTCTCTATTTTCTTTATTTAGAATTAATTGAGACCAGATATTAGCAGCATCTTCTAAAAAACTTCCATTCGGAATAACAGAATAATCACCTGTATATGAATCATTATTACCAATAGCAGGATATAAATCGATATCGGGAAGTGCCAGACGTATCTTGTAGGTTAAATACTGCAAGGTTTTTTTCACAAACGCTCGATAATCTGCTGAAGAAAAATCTTTTGCATACACTAAAAATCTAAAACGAAAATCATGTGCCAAAAAATCACCTGGGATAATTCCAAATTGTGGATGCTCTGAGTTATTAATTTCTTGTAGTTTAATCAACAACGATTTCAAGAGCGGGTAATTTGTATCTCCGGTGAGCTTCGCAACTTTTTTTGGCCCAAATTGTTCAAAGATCGCGTCCCATTGTTGATAATCTGCCGCACGCAATTTCGCGAGTAATGGACAAGCTCGAATTGATGTTTTACAACCTGATAGTGGATCAAAATGAATATCAGCAATACTTATAAATTGATCTTCCGCGTTACGTTGATTACTCGCGCTCGCAATCTGACTGCAAGCAATTAGAAATACACTCAACACACATGCAATTAAATACATCTTTTTTTTCACTGCGTTTCCTTATTTTGCGTAACTGTGTTCCATGTAGAACAATAATAGAACTGTTTTTTTGTATTATACCTTGCGAGAGGCTTGTAGCGCGACCTTCGTGACTTACCACCACTAATCCCACAACCGTCACACTTCACTCATTTCTCTTTCAACACGAAGCTGACACAATCTATCCCATAGCCGTCACACTTCAGCACTGTGTAACCATATCCCAGATGATTCGTACTCATTTCATCCCATAAACGTCACACTTCACTTAATAAAAAAGGCCGAGAGCACCCTCCTCAGCCGATCTGGCGTTGTTGCATAAATCAAAATTCGTCGTTGCGAGGCCGCTTTTCAGGCCGAAGCAATCCAGTTTCTGAACAATGCATAAAAAACTGGATTGCTTCGTCGCAAAAAGCGCTCCTCGCAACGACGAATCTTGATTTATGCAACAACGCCAGCCAATCTTTAAAATGAATTAAATATCTTTTATTTCAATGAGTTACCTAATATTCGGGCACCGAAGTTGAAACTCTGATTAATCGTTGCATGATACTGGCACGTATCAAATTGCTTTTCACACCTTCCATTGCGGGGTATTGCTTCCTAACCTCAATAATAGCATTGTCTATCATTGTCATTAACTTGTCTGGCAAGCGAATACTTACGATATCCGATAACTGTTCCATATCATCTGCGATATCAACTAAAGATGGATAATCAGGCAATTGAAAAAAGCTTTCAATCGCCTCAATGATCCATTTGCTTTTACCACGCATCCCATAACCGTCACCCACAATGCGTTGTTGCATTTGATAGTGCAGCTTTTTCTGTAATTTGATCGAAGTCATGATTTTCATTGCAAGTTATCTCACTAGTTCGTGTTCTAAAATTTCAATAAGTTTCTGGAAAGCTCGAGAAGCTTGATCCATCCGTTCCCAATTTACTTTTGAAAAGGTATCCGAATATTTTTTAAAGTCATGTTGTGCTAATACGGATGCAACCAAGGTTTGAACCACTGTCGTATTCAAAGTAAAACCCATATTCACACGCGATGCAGCTCTGCCACGTTGTGGTGGTAATTTTAACGATGCGCGTTTTGATGGCAACTCTTTTTCTTGTGAAATGAGTTTACGTAGTTCTTTCAAACTGCAACCGTCGATACATGCCTGCAACGCCTTGTTGCGAACTGTTTGTGATTCAATGCCAGAAAGAATAGCTGCTTTATCTAAGCTGCCCAATTTACCATTCTCTATGGCCAGTTTCACATCTTGCGGTGCATTTAAGACTGACATGTAATAGCTTGCTTGCGGTAAAGACAGACCAGTGATGTTTTTAAGTAAAGTTGCTGTGACATCTGTGGTACCGTGTTGTAATTGATATTCATGAAGAATGTCATGAATATTGCCGACCCGCTCTTCTAGGCTTAAATCTTCACGCGCAGTATTTTCTATCCACTGAATCAGCTTTAGCTCAAAACCTTTTGGTTTTTCATTAAATACACGTGCATCAATTTCATTCTTATTTGCTAAAATTGAAGCTAGGCAACGACGTTCACCCGCCACAACCCGATAAGATTCACCCAGTTTGTAGACAACAATTGGGTTAATTACTCCACTGCTTTCTATCGTTGATGCCAATTCTTTTAATTTTTCTAACTCTGCAGATTTACGAGTATATGCAGGATCATTACGATCAATCCCTTGTCGTATATCAAATAAATTAATAGCCAGTTTTCTCGGATTATCAGGATCAAGCTCTATCCGCGATAACGGAAGAATCACATTCCGAAATATACCTGCGTTATTTTCTACTACATGAATTGTTTCACTTAAGCCGCGCGACAGCGCTTGTGACACACCAAATCGTTTCCTTTTACTCATGTGTAAATATCCTCTCAGAAATGTAATCACAAACCTCTAATGCTTCTTCCTTCGCCACATGATTTCCTTGAAAATCAAAAATGGAATGAGGAGTCGCATCTTCGGAATCAATTTCAGCAAACACAATTCTCTGACTCAATTTGACTGGCATAATGTATTTACCAATGGCAGCATTTTCTTGCAAACTTTTTAAAATATCTTTGTGCAAACGAGTTTGCTTGAACATATTAGGTAAGATACCAATCAATTTAAGCGGTCTTGTTTTTTCTCTGACCAGTGATTCTTGCATCCACAGCTGCAACATCCCATAGATACCTTGAACTGGTTGCTCTTCCATCACTGATGGAATCACGATATGAGTTGCCGCTTTTATCACACTGACGGTTAGTGGACCTTTTGAAGGTGCTGTATCAATTACGACTGCTTTATAAGCAGATTGCACGTCTGCTGATGAAAGAAAATTCATCAATTGTTTATGCACTTTTTCAACAACTTCAGATTTTCTGACAGCTTCTGCTGCAAGTAATTTTTCTGCATGGCCAGGTGCTAAATCTAAATGTTCAATATAAGTTGGATAAGGAACTACACCTTGACCATAAAATATTTCAGAAATACTGCTTCTGCCATCCCAATCAGAGTCATCTGGATCATCGCCGTCAAAATCAGGATGAATGGGAGGCATTAATCCTTCAGGACAAGCTGGATCAATTTCCATTTTCAAATATTGATGAGAAAAGTTGCATTGCGGATCAAAATCAATTCCCAAAGTAGGGATTTTTTTTACTTTACTGAGATACTCAGCCATTGTCCTACTGCAAGTCGTTTTGCCTACACCGCCCTTGTTATTCAAAAAGGCTATCACCTTCATATCCATGCTCCCTTAAGTTGTATTACCTCACGGCTTAATATATCATCCAACTAGCGTCTAGATATATAAATATAGTTAATAAAAACAACGCTAACATGTTGTGTTTATAGTTTTATAACGTTTATCTTTTGTTTACAAGTGACTAACCAACTGATAAATATAAAGAAAAGACGTGAAAATGTGACGCTTCTGGGAGAATTGGTGACGTCTGTGGGAGAGAGTGTGACGTTTTTGGGATAGCAACGTGACGGATATGGGATGAACTGTGACGGATATGGGATTAGAAAACAAGGCAGTCAAACGTGAATTAAAAAAACACGCTGCGACTATTCATTGCTCAAACACCTTGAGCTTGTTACAACGCAAAATCAGCAACGCGTTGCTGTATCATGCTTATCACGAATTACAATCCAAAGCGGAACATGAAATTACGGTAAAGGAATTATGTAAGCTGATTGCTTACAGTGGGAATAACCATGCCGCGATCAAAGAGTCGCTAAAAGGCTTATTATCTACCGTGATTGAATGGAATGTAGTGAATGATACAACAGGTGTGGAAGATTGGACGGCGAGTTCCATTTTAGCCAGCGTCAGCTTACGTGGACCTATTTGTCTTTATGCTTATTCACCGCGGATGAAAGAGTTACTTCATTCGCCCTCAATGTTTGGCAAAATTAATTTATTCATTCAATCACGTTTCAAATCCAGTTATGGGTTGGCCCTCTATGAGAACTGCATCCGTTATCGTGGGCTTGCTTACACTAAATGGTTTGATGTGGTGACGTTCCGAAAGTTAATGGGTGTGCCCGATGACAAATACACCGTTTTTCGGGATTTTAAGCGCCGGGTGTTAGATAAATCGGTTGAGGAAGTGAATACCTATTCTGACTTGATCGTTGAAGCTGAGGTCCATCGTGATGGACGACAAGTTACAAGAATTCGTTTCAGCCTAAAAGAGCGCGCAAAACGAACCCGGTTGGGTGCAAAATTATTAACAGATGGTAGCGAAGAGACTACCAGCGTGTCACCCGAGATGACATATTTAGCAGAAAAGCTGCAACAGCAATATGGCTTTACCGCAGAACAAGTGCGCGAAATTATGACGGAGTATGGCCAAGATTATATTTTGGAAAAAATCAGTCTGATTGAATTATCCAAAAATTATCAAATCGGCAAAGTACAAAATCTCGCTGCATATCTTTTGAGTGCCTTAAGAAATAATTATCAACCTGCAAAAACAAGTTTAGCGAAGCCAACAAGAGACCAGGGCAGTATCAAGCATACGGTGGAGATAAAAAAATTACAGACGACAGTTAAGCGTATTCGAAAAAATTACGCTGATTACCGTGAAAAAGAAATTGCTAAGGCGCTTGATAACATCACCTTTGGTGACTTTAATCGGTTGACAGAAGAGTTTCGTCAGCACGCAGCGGATTCAATCAAAACGATTTTAAAACTGCAACGCAAGAAATATACCCTAGAAACGATTATGAATTCGCCGCAAATACAGGCCTTATTCCGTCAGTTTGTGCAGCAGAAATTACCAGGGTTGCGCGAACAAATGTTATCATTAGAAAGTTTTATTAATAACTTGCCGGAGAAAACCCGCAGTGCATGGCAAGCGTTAGAAAACATTGAACCAGAACACGATTTATTAAAATTAACAGAGTAGGGTTTATGGCAATCAAACCGATTATTCGACTGGGCACCGTGAAATTACAACAACCGTCGTTGCAAGTTAAAAGTATTTCCGGAGAAAATATTCCCACGTTGGTTCAAGATATGCATGAGACTATGCAAAAAGCGAATGGTATTGGCATTGCTGCTCCGCAAATCGGTCGTTACAAACGTGTCATTGTATTTGGCTATGAACATGAGGAAGACACAACACCCGAAGATATAGTCCCTTATACCATTCTCATTAATCCAACGATTGAAATTTTAGATCACGAAATGATTGATGAATGGGAAGGTTGTTTAAGTATTCCAGGGATGCGCGGTAAAGTGCCGCGTTATAAAAAAATTAAATATACTGGCCTCGATCTCAAAGGCCGAACAATTGAGGGGATAGCCGAAGGGTATCATGCCCGTGTATTGCAACACGAGTGTGACCATATTGAGGGAATTTTATATCCACAACGAATGAGAGATTTATGCTGTTTTGGTTATGAAGATGAAGTGATACAAAGAATCCGCGAAGAGATGAAAATGAGATAGCTCTAGATCATGGAGTAACAACGAGTATATCAGACCAATATTTAACCATTTCTTATTGACAAGCCCATCAAAAAAACAATATAATTGAGCAATAATTATACTACGTGCATTTATATCACATTGTTTTATATAGAAAAATAATAAATACATACAAAAGAACATACAAAACCGAGGGCTTTACCGTGCAATCAACTAACAGAGAATTAGTCAATTCTCCAATTGTCAAATTAACGCATATCAGAAACAGTCACATACTACCCCAAGCAGAGAGACTTTCGCGAGCAACGCTCGAGCAGATCGCATACTCACAATATCATGTTGCGCAAGCAATTCTTGCTTATAAGAAAACTAATAGTCCCATTATTTTATTGGAAGGTTTAACAGAAAATCTTAGTCTACTCGAATTAAGCAGAGCAAAGTCAGATGTAGCAATGTTTATATTTCCTGAGGGATTACCCGACAAATTTGACCAATTGAATGCACATCAAAAAAGTTATCTTGCCTTGAATGGTGGCGCATTCACCTTATATTTACTTCAGCAAGTATCGGAACTTTATAAGACTGCCGAATCCGAAGAACAGAAAGCGATCTTAGCAGCAGTGGACTATTCAGAGCCTGAAAAAATGTTCAGTAAAATTTATCAAGCAGATGGAAAATTGAAACCTGAATATAATGATCTTATTAATGAGAAAAGAGAAATTGCAGCCATAAAATTTGCTAAACAAGCTGCATTAGAGACAAATAATAATGATGTTTTACTTGTTTTCGGTGGTGCCCATAATTTTGGCAGTAGAATTGAAGCGATGAGAGATTCCTCAATTGTTTTCAAAGGTAATATAGAAACTCGACTGCCCTATCAAAGTGGTGCAGCAATGGTGAGTCTCGCATTGTCCTTTTTTGCGAATCGCGCTAGCAGTCATGAAATAGTGATTAATAGTTGCAAAATTGATCCTAAAACCATGTTACAGTTTTCATCGCTCTTATGCTGTCTAACTCATTTAATATATTCAGTTCAAGCTCGTGTATCACTCACGCACTTGCCACAATATCGTAGATAAGGGAATACCCTAAAGTGTTCCGCATGATTACTAGTTTTCGCGCAACATCCTCATAAGTGCAAATAAAGGTATATAATAAAAATGGCTCAACTGAATTGGGTCAATTCGCACTTTTTAATAGGAGCATTTATCATGGCTACCAAGAAAAAAGCTAAGACGAAAAAGAAACGTTAATCGTGTTAGTAGGGGAGAAGTGTAAACTTCTCTCCTACACACCCTTGCTGAAAATAATCATTTTTAAATAATCTGTTTCTGGAATTGCGATATGTACTGGATGATCTTGTGCTTGATGTCCGCGTTCTAAAATTTGTAATTCATTTTTTGTATTCAAACTTGCGCGACGTACCGCTTGCACTAAATCATTATAACTCACGTGCATTGAGCAAGAACATGAAATCAAAATTCCGCCCGGTTCTAATAATTTTAACGCTAATTCATTAATGCGCTGATATGCAAGTAAACCTTCTTTCTGATCTTTTAATTTTTTGACGAAAGCAGGCGGATCTAAAACGATGACGGAAAATTTTTCTTTTTGCTGATGTAAATTTTTTAATGCAAAGAATGCATCTTCACATAAAACTTTTACTTTATCTTGCACGCCATTATGTTGCGAATTTTCATTAATCCAATTTTCGCTGAACGCAGAAGAATCGACACATAAAACTTCTTTTGCACCTGCACATGCAGCTTGAATACCCCAACCACCTAAATAACTGAAAACATCTAGCACGCGTTGATTTGAAACATAATCCTTTAAGCGTGAGCGATTTAAACGATGATCGAAAAACCAACCGGTTTTTTGTCCATCCCAAAGCGGTGCTGCAAATGTTAGACCGTTTTCTTCTAATAAAATTTTCTGCGGCGGTTCACCATATCCTGCTGCAACATAGTTTTCTAAACCTTCCATTGAACGTGACTGGCTATCATTACGAAATAAAATGGATGTCACATTTGGCATGGCATGACGTAGTGCTTCTAATATTAATAATTTTTTTTCTTCCATTCCGAAGGTGGTGATTTGTACCACTAATGCTTCATCAAATCGATCGACAACTAATCCTGGCAAGCCATCACTTTCACCAAATATTAAACGGTAAAATGGGCGTGAAAATAACCTCTCGCGCATTGCTAACGCTTGTTGGATACGCGTATTAAAAAATTCTTGGTCTAAGCGTGTACGCGTGTCGCGGGAAAATAAACGTGCGGAAATGAGAGAGTGCGGATTGACATAAGCAATGCCTAAACGGGTGTGATCGTGCGCTACAACTCTTATTTCTTCACCTGGTGTAAAGTTTTTTAAGGGCGTTAATTTGTTATCAATTTCGTTACTAAAAACCCAGACGTGACCGGCACGTAATCTTCGGTCTTCATTTTTTTTTAAACGTAACTCGGAAAGTGACATAATTTGTTTCCATTAAGGATGACAGTGGTTGAAATAGGCTGAATAGTTATTAAGGCACCGGATTCATTTGATCTTTGCCATAAACATCGTCGCGGAAATTTACCACACCATCCTCATCAACCCAAGCAGTAATATAGGTAATAAACACTTTGATGGGTTTTGGCACTTTGACATAAACCGTCCTGCCATCAGCTAACAGTTGTTCTTGCTGGTAATTAGTCCAGTCTGAATTATCCTGCATCAAGTAGGCGACTAAATCGAATGGTCTTTCAAGTCGCACACAGCCATGGCTAAGGTCGCGGACATCTAGATTAAATAAATCTTTGGCTGGAGTGTCGTGGAGATAGACATCATTGCTGCTGTAAAACTCAAATTTGACTAAGCCAAGCGCATTATCTAAGCCAGGTTCTTGTCGCAGATGATAGGGTACGCCATTATATCGTGCTGTGTCCCAATCCACTTCATCAGGATTAATTTCATAAGCATTATCTGCTTCACTACTAAAAATTTTGATGTGCATGTCGTCTAAATAATAGGGGTTTTCAATGACTTTCGGTGCGATATCGTTTTTTGCGATGGAATCCGGAATATTCCAATATGGATTAAAAACGATACGTGTCACAGTGGATGCTAATTCAGGTGTTTGATGGTCTGTTTTGCCCACAATTGCTTTCATGCTAAGAATTTTTTCGTTATTTTCATACACGTAAAGTTCATAATCAGGCACATTCACCATGATAAATCGATCACCCAATTTGGGTGCCAAAGCTTCCCAGCGTGTCATGTTGACTTCAATTTGTTGCACGCGTACTGCTGGCGGAACGTTTAATTCCGCAAGGGTATTTTTTCCAACGACACCGTCCGCGTGTAAACCATGACGTTCTTGAAAGCGTTTCACTGCTAGGGTTAACTGACTATCAAACACATTACCTTGATCGTCTGTTGATAAATCACCCGTTGCTTGCAAGTGTTGTTTTAATAACCCAACGTTGTAACTTTTTGAACCGCGTTTTAATTTGATGTTGTCGGGCAAAGCGGGCCAGGGATGCTGCATCGCTTCTTGATAAAGCGGCAATAATTCGCGTAGTTTTTGGTAATTTCTTTCCGCGACTGGCATTTCACTGGCTTGCATAGCACGAGTGTAGTAAGCAGGTGGGAGTGAATATTGTGAGTCGATTGCAAAAACGCTGCTGGCAGAAAAGGCTAGCAGAATCGCTACCGCCAAGCGTTTCATGAGGTCACTCATGGCATGACTCCTTGAGAAATCTTTTAGTTATTAGATGTCCCTAATTTCTCTGTCATCCCTGAGTGTTTCTATGCTGATAGTATTATTTTAACATGGATTGAATGAGTTAACTCGATATAAAATACGCATATTGATCAATATTGATTTAAAAATGAGTAGTTATGCCAGATTGTTAAGTCTGGCATAACAGGATGGTTATGATAGCTATTTTATCGTTAGCGTGGTGAAAGGTGTTGGTGCTCTTTGTCACCAGTTGTAGTTGTTGGTGTGATATTGATTGCAGGTGGTGTTGGATTCTTTTTCGCTTTGGTTTTTTTACTACCACTGGGTTGGGACTTAGCTGCAGGTTTAATGCTTGCTGCAACAGATGGTGGCGGCGTTTTTGTGTTCGACGGCGATGGCGGAGCTTGTATGAGTAATTCCTTCACGATTTTATCAGTCAAGGAAGATGAGTTTGTTGCTACAGCTTTTTGTTCAGCAGCCTTGGCAGGTTTAGGTGAGGGAACACTACTGACAAGTTCAGCCTTATCATCTTCTTGTGGTTCATCATCAGGGGAAACGTTCGAATCACCCTCAGTTTTTTCAGCTACAACATAAGCTTCGGCATTAGCCTCAGTTTTTTCCTCCTCGGCTGCTGGCTCTTCCTCTGTATGATTGTCAACAGAATTATCAGTTGGTTTTGCGACTATTATTTTATTTTTGGGTGGAAGGGTTGGTAATTCCGGTGGAACAGAAGTCGTATTTCCTTTCGTTTTATTTCTCTGTTTAATGACTTGGTTAGTTCTTTCACCAAGATAGGAAGCTTGAATGAATGCTTCTAAATAATCAGAAGTACTTTTAATTTCAGGACAATTGGTTTGAATATAGTTTTTGATAAAGTTAGGTGAAAGTATTACAGGGTCGCCAGCATCATAACTATAACTCTCTGGAGGAAAACATTCTCTCGTAAACTTACAAGCATCACCCAGATAGACCAATTCACGTTGATAACCATGGATACTGTCATCTTTCGCTGTTTTAATCTTGCCTTTATCAATTTTCTTATTTATCTTCATTAACAGTTCAGTCGCTTTTTCTGTTATCGCTATCACTTGCCTATTTTCGATAATTTTTTTAAGAAAGGCTTGTGCTATAGGCTCAACTTTTTGTTCCGACTCGAAATGTTCTGTTACTAATTGCTTAGCTAAAGTTTCTGGAACAACTGTATCAGCATCGATTTTTTTCTTATTCAGTAATTCAATTAACTCGGGTAACTCGGGTGCTGCTGTGCGTAAATAATGCAATAATGCATGGCATGTTGTAGTAAACTGATGTTCACTTTTATCAGCTATAATGATGTCATGCGCTTTGTTACCTATAGTAAGGCAAAGATCAACAAGTCCATCATGCGTATCGAGTTGGGTGTCAAATAAACCTTCCAGAGTTTCGCATTCTTTCAGTTTTTGCGAAGTGTAAACACCACCCATAACAAAAGTTGCAACACCTTGCCCGGCACGAGAGAAGACCGAATCTTTACTTTTAGCGTTTTTGTAAATATCTAGAAATGCAGATAAGATTTTTTTCCTTTCATCTTTAATTTGAAGTGTAGCAGCATCACGACTATCCATGCGCATTCTCCTTATTTAGACGATCATCCTTGAGCTTTCCATCTTAGCTGACATTTCTTAAGGAATTCTTAAAACAACATTGACGTGACGAAAGCCGCCGTTTAACCTGGTAGCCATTTATAAAATTAGGAGCAGATGCGTGAAAATTGTTGCTCAGTTTGAAATTCCCTATTTTCAATTTTTGAATGAAGATAGCCAAGTTGTGGGTGATCTGCCCAATTTTGCAAAAGATCCCGCAAATCTGCTGCGTTTATATCGCTTGATGGTGTTAAGCCGCGTGTTAGATGCAAAAGCGATTGCGTTACAACGCACAGGAAAAATGGGCACCTATCCTTCGACACGTGGACAAGAAGCAGTCTTTATTGGCATGGGTGATGCGATGTTGCCCGATGATATTTTCGTACCTTACTATCGTGAAATTCCAACCTTGATGCAACGCGGCGTGAAAGCCTCGGATTTATTATTGTATTGGGGTGGTGATGAGCGTGGTAATTATTTTGCTGATCCTAAAAAAAATCTGCCGTTTGCTGTGCCAATTGGCAGTCAAGCTTTGCATGCTGTCGGTATAGCGACAGCGTTAAAAATTCGTCATCAAAAAAATGCGGTCATTGCAGTGTGTGGGGATGGCGCAACGTCGCAGGGTGATTTTTATGAAGCAATGAATGTGGCGGGTGTCTGGAAATTACCCGTCGTATTCGTCGTCAGTAATAATCAATGGGCAATTTCTGTACCGCGTAGCGCTCAAACAGCAGCCAAAACAATCGCTCAAAAAGCTATCGCAGCCGGTTTTTCAGGGGAGCAAGTGGATGGAAATGATGTGATCGCGGTGCGTGAACGAATTGCACAGGCTGCTGAAAAAGCAAGATCACAACAAGAACCGACATTAGTAGAAGTTTTATGTTATCGACAAAGTGATCATACCACTGCGGATGATGCGAGTCGTTATGAACAAAAAGGTATCCGTGAAGAAGAATGGAAAAAAGAACCCATCGCACGTTTACGCCGTTACTTAGAATCAATTAAAGCGTGGTCCCCAGAACAAGAAGAAGCCTTGCAAACGGAATGCACGAATGAAGTGGTGAAGATTGTTGCCGAATATGAAGGCGTCGTTCCGGATGAACCAACCGCAATGTTCGATCATCTTTATGCAACTTTACCGGATATTTATGCGGATCAATATGAAATGTTAAAAAATATCGGGGGTACCAATGGCTGAAATCACTTTAGTTGAAGCCATTACGCAAGCGTTGGCTTATGAAATGAAAGTTGATCCCAATGTGATTGTGCTAGGTGAAGATATTGCAAAAAATGGTGGTGTGTTTCGTGCCACTGTGGGTTTGCTCGACAAGTTTGGACCGGAACGAGTACGAGATACACCACTTGCTGAGTCAATGATTGGTGGCTTAGCCATAGGCATGGCTATCGCAGGCTTGAAACCAGTCGCCGAATTTCAATTTATGGGATTTATTTATCCTGCGCTCGATCAAATTATTAATCATGCAGCGCGTATTCGAAATCGTACGCGTGGCCGTATGAGTTGTCCTGCTGTATTTCGCGCACCTTATGGTTGTGGAATTCGCGCACCAGAACATCATTCTGAAAGTACGGAAGCGTTATTCGCCCATATCCCAGGCTTGCGTGTTGTGATGCCATCATCCCCCGCGCGTGCATATGGTTTATTACTGGCTTCAATTCGTGATCCAGATCCAGTCGTATTTTTGGAACCATCGCGTTTGTATCGATGGGCGAAACAAGAAGTGCGAGATGATGGTAAAGCGTTACCCTTAGATGTTTGTTTTACATTGCGCGTTGGTACCGATGTAACCTTGGTGACGTGGGGTTCGTTAGTCAAAGAAACATTAGCTGCCGCAGAAATGCTGGCGAAAGAAGGTATCAGCGCTGAAGTCATTGATGTGGCAACCATTAAACCATTAGATATCGAAACCATTTTAGCGTCCGTCGAAAAAACGGGTCGTTGTGTGATTGTGCATGAAGGTGCGCGTACTGGCGGAGTCGGTGCCGATATTTCTGCGCAATTAGCCGAACGCGGATTAATGTTTTTGAAAGCGCCGGTGCAGCGTGTCACAGGGTATGACACGATCGTACCTTATGCGCGTTTAGAAAAATTTTATCTACCAAGTGAGAAACATATTATTAGTGCTGTTCAACAGATTATGGAGTTTGCATGAGCGTATTTCATTTGCCTGACTTAGGAGAAGGTTTAGCAGAAGCAGAAATTCATGAGTGGTATGTCAAAGAAGGTGATACAGTTACTGTCGATCAACCTCTCGTCAGTATGGAAACGGCAAAAGCTGTCGTTGATGTGCCAGCGCCACATGCAGGAAAAATTGTTAAATTATACGGTAAAAAAGGCGACATTATTCAAACTCATGCGCCATTGATTGAATTTGAAGGCAGTGCTTCGGTGCAAAAAGATAAAGGCACCGTGGTTGGAAATTTAGAAGAGAGCAGTGCCGTTCTCGATGAAGGTGACATGATTATTGGCGCCGCGAAAAAAACTGCAAACACAGTGAAAGCCATGCCCGCAGTACGCGCATTAGCAAAACAATTGAATGTTGACTTAACGGCAGTGACTCCGAGTGGACCACAAGGACAAATCACTGTGGATGATGTGAAAAAATTAGCGGGTCAGCATGCGCCAAAATTAGGAAATGTTGAAGCGTTGCATGGGGTGCGTCGTTTTATGGCGATTGCAATGCAAAAGTCACATCAAGAAGTTGTGCCAGTTACGATTATTGATGATGCTGTTGAAAATCCGGCTAGCCAAGAAAAAGATTTTACAGTTTGCATGTTGCAAGCGCTGGTTGCTGCTATTCATGCGGAACCCGCATTGAATGCTTGGTACGATGGAAAAAATATGGAACGCTGTATTCACCAAGAAGTCAATATTGGTTTGGCAATGGATACACCGGAAGGATTATTTGTTCCCGTGTTGAAAAATGTTGAAAAGAAAACGCCAACAGAATTGCGCACGGAAATTGATGCATTGAAAAAGTCAGTCCGTGCTCGGACGGTTGCGCCAAGTGAATTACAAGGTGCGACAATTACGCTTTCAAATTTCGGTACCATTGCAGGTCGTTATTCCAATCCCATTATTGTTCCGCCGACGGTGGCGATTTTAGGTTGCGGAAAAGTACGGGAAGAAGTTGTTGCGCGTGAAGGTAAAATGGAAATTCGTAAGGTTGCACCTTTATCGTTGACGTTTGATCATCGTGCGGTGACGGGTGGGGAGGCGACGCGGTTTTTGGCGGCGATTATAAAATATTTGGAAGAGGCTTAGCGCGAGCGAAGCAACTCAGGCTACATTTCAACCGTTCGCCCTGAGGAGCGCGAAGCGCGTCTCGAAGGGTATTTGAAAGTCACCATGGTTCGAGACGCCCACTTCGTGGGCTCCTCACCACGAACGGTTGAAATTTAACTTGGTTTGCTTCGCTCGCAATGACGGAATAAAAAACCGCACAGAATGACAATGTCAGTAAGTTAGCAAACATGGAGAAACAATGAAACGGAATTTAACTTTTGCTTTCGGCGAAACCACCGATTTACTGCGCCAATCCGTACATGATTTTGCAATGAATGAAATTGCGCCACGTGCCGCTGAAATTGATTTATCAAATCGGTTCCCACATGATCTCTGGAAAAAAATGGGTGATCTAGGTTTACTAGGCATTACCGTCGAAGAAGAATTTGGTGGTACAGGTTTAGGTTATCTAGAGCATGTCATCGCAATGGAAGAAATTAGCCGTGCATCAGCGTCAGTCGGTTTAAGCTATGGCGCGCATTCAAATCTTTGTGTGAATCAAATTCGTTTGAATGGCACCCAAGCACAGAAAAAAAAATATTTACCTAAATTAGCTAGCGGTGAGTGGGTTGGTGCGTTAGCAATGAGTGAAGCTAATTCTGGATCGGATGTGATGAGTTTGCAATTACGTGCTGAAAAAGCGGGTAGTCATTACGTCTTAAATGGTACCAAAATGTGGATAACAAACGGTCCTGATGCAGATGTTTTAGTTGTCTATGCACGTACAGATAAAGAAGCAGGATCACACGGGATTACCGCCTTTATCGTCGAAAAAAACTTTGCTGGATTTTCCACTGCACAAAAACTCGATAAATTAGGCATGCGTGGTTCGAATACCTGTGAGTTAGTGTTTGAACATTGTGAAATCCCCGAAGAAAACATCTTGGGTCAATTAAATCATGGCACACGAGTCCTGATGAAAGGTTTGGACTTGGAACGGTTAGTGTTAGCAGCAGGTCCTGTTGGAATTATGCAAGCCTGTTTAGATGTTGTATTGCCCTACGTGCGCGAGCGAAAACAATTCGGCAAACCCATTGGTGAATTTGAGTTGATGCAAGGAAAACTGGCAGATATGCATGTCGCACTCAGTGCTTCTCAAAGCTATTTATATGCGGCAGCGCAAGCTGCGGATCGAGGGCAAATTACTCGCAAAGATTCTGCTGGCGTCATTTTATTTACGGCGGAAAATGCCACTTGGATGGCACTAGAAGCGATTCAGTGTTTAGGTGGAAATGGTTATATCAATGAATTTTCTACCGGTCGTTTATTACGTGATGCAAAATTATATGAAATCGGCGCCGGCACATCCGAAATCCGGCGCATTTTAATAGGCCGCGAATTATTTCAACAATGAAGGCGGTTGAAAGGTAAATTGTCCCCAAAGTGTGAAGTGGTCACTCATTTCATATTTATATTGAGTTAATTCATCCAATGAGAGCAGTTGAGTCTGTAAAGTTCCATTCACACCATCATAAGTTGTAAATATTCCGTCTATAATTTCATACTCACTTTGCTGACGGGTTATCGCCGTTGCTTGATCTTTATTAATTTTTAATAGATCGTCAGGCAGTGTCGAACCGGTAAATTGATTTTGTGCGACTGCTTGTTGAAGCAAATTTGGATCCACAGTTTTACCCGCACCTTTTTCAGTCGGTAACACACGCACTTCAAAAAAGTTCGCAGGGACAGTATTTTGAAGAGTGTTAAATAGTGCATATTGTCCTGGATATTTAATATCCCCCGGATGAAATCCATTATTGGATAATCCCGTACTAATGGATTTTTGTTCACGTTCATCATTTAATGCGGTGTTAAAATCACCCATGACAAATGTTTTCAAGTATTTTAAATTTTCATAACCTTTAGGTGGAACAGTCGCAGCAGTTTTGATTTGGTCATAAATATATCCCATTTGCACACCACGACGATATGATGTTGTGCCATATTGTGATTGTTTATCTTTTAAGAGTGCATCACCTGATTCTAAATGAGTCGTGATGACAGTAATAAAATAATTATCGTTATATTTTAATTTAGCAACAATGAAACCTTTGTTCGCCAACGTTTCGTCACCAAACATGATATTTTTGTAAGGAAAAAATTGAATATCTAAAATCGGATATTGACTTAACATCAATAATCCACTGCCTGCATTCAATAGTTTTTGACCATATTCACCGCTGTTATAAGGATAGTAGGCGCTTAATTTATCTTTAATTAATGTTCTGACGCTTGGATCAAACGCTTCTTCAAAAGAAATAATATTCGGTTCAGCTTTATTTGCACTCCACTGGTCGATCACATTAATGATTTCAGTGGCGCGTTCTGTATTCGGTCTTAAAATATCCCCATTGATTTGCAGGTTGCCAACACTAGGCAAACAAGCAATGTTAAATGCCATAAAATTAATGGTATCAGCTTGGGCATTCGGTAGAAGTGTGGCGCATATCACTGATAAGATAGCTATTTTGTCCATTTTCATCTTGATTGTCCTAATTAAAATTTCAAAAATGTAGCTAAGGTTAGCTTATTTATAGGTTGATTAAAACTAACTTATTTGCACGGAATAGCTGGCTATTTTGAGCATATTTCGTAAAATAAATGCCACAAGGATATTACTTCGAAATAAAGGATTGACACGTGAAGGTACAAACTCAAATCAATGCAACTCAAGATGTATTTCAACGCAATGCTGATGCGATGCGGCAGCAAGTTTTAGATTTAAAAGAAAAGCTCAATAACATTTATCAAGGCGGTCATGAAACGGCGCGGGAGCGTCATCGTGAGCATGGCAAATTGCTGCCACGTGATAGGATTCAATTGTTATTGGATTCGGGTTCCGATTTTTTAGAATTATCGCCACTTGCAGGTTATGAACTGTATGGTGAAGAAATTCCTGCAGCAGGAATTATTACTGGCGTCGGTAAAATACATGGCGTGGAATGTATGTTAATCGTGAATGATGCGACGGTTAAAGGCGGTACTTATTATCCCATCACAGTGAAAAAGCATTTACGTGCACAAAAAATTGCAGAAATGAATCGTCTGCCCTGCATTTATTTAGTTGATTCTGGCGGTGCTTATTTACCGAAACAAGATGAAGTATTTGCCGACGTTGATCATTTCGGACGAATTTTCTTTAATCAAGCGAATATGTCAGCGTTACGTATTCCGCAAATTGCTGCTGTGATGGGTTCATGCACAGCGGGCGGTGCCTATGTGCCTGCGATGGCAGATGAATCTGTGATGGTGCGCAATCAAGCGACTATTTTCTTGGCTGGGCCCCCATTGGTTAAAGCAGCCACGGGTGAAGTGGTAACTGCAGAAGCATTAGGTGGTGCTGATGTTCATTGCAGAATCTCCGGGGTTGCCGATCATTACGCTAACAATGATGAACATGCATTACAAATCATTCGCCGCATTGTAGCCAATTTAAATTATCAGAAAAAAAATCCATTAGTCATGCGCGAGCCACAAGAGCCGGCGCTTGATCCGCAAGAAATTTATGGGATTGTATCAGCAGATCCGCGTTATCCCTTTGATGTGCGTGAAGTGATTATGCGCATCGTGGATGCATCAGAATTCGATGAATTTAAAGCATTGTACGGTAAAACATTAGTGTGTGGTTTTGCACATTTAAATGGGATGCCAGTGGGAATTATTGCTAACAATGGAATTTTATTTTCTGAATCGGCATTGAAAGGTGCGCATTTTATCGAACTTTGTTGTCAGCGCGGAATCCCACTTATTTTTTTACAAAACATCACTGGTTTTATGGTTGGCAGTAAATATGAATCCGAAGGAATTGCAAAACACGGCGCAAAATTAGTTAGTGCTGTGGCTTGCGCAAGTGTACCCAAATTAACAGTCATTATTGGCGGTAGTTATGGCGCTGGAAATTATGCCATGTGCGGACGTGCTTATGAGCCAAGATTTTTGTGGATGTGGCCGAATGCAAAAATTTCCGTCATGGGTGGTGAACAAGCGGCAAACGTATTGTCACAAGTGACTCGAGAAAAGAAAGAACGTCTTGGAAAAACGTGGAGCCAAGAAGAAGATGATGCATTGAAAGCACCCATTTTGGCGCAATATGCGAAGCAAAGTCACGCCTATTATTCCAGCGCACGAATTTGGGATGATGGTGTGATTGACCCAGTTGATACACGCAGAATTTTAATTCTCGGCTTATCGGCCGCGTTGAATGCACCAATTTTACCAACCCAATTTGGTTTATTTAGGATGTAACGTAATGGCGAATGAAATTTTGCTATCGACACTCGTTAATGGTGTGACACAAATCACGTTGAATCGTCCCGAAAAACGCAATGCGTTGGATGGTGTGACGATCAAAGCCTTTGCGGATGCCTTGACACAATTGAAAACAGATGCGCAAACCCGTGTTGTGGTTATCGCAAACAATGGAGAACATTTTTGCGCGGGCGGTGACTTAGCTTGGATGCAAAAAATGGCGACCAGTTCACACGAAGAAAATGTAGCTGATGCATTGTCATTGGCTATGCTATTAAAAGCACTTTACACGTTTCCAAAACCAACCATTGCCTTAGTGCAAGGTGCAGCGATGGGCGGTGGCTTAGGCATTCTGGCAAGTTGCGATATGGTGATTGCGGCGAATAACACGCAATTTTGTTTTTCAGAAGCCAAAATTGGTTTAACTCCATCGGTCATTAGTCCATATGTAATTGCAGCGATCGGTGAACGCGCAGCACGCTATTATTTTTTAACAGCCGAATTATTTTTTGCAGAACAAGCGTGTGCAATGGGATTAATTCAAAAAATAGTATCCGCTGAAAATTTATCTGCGGAAGGATTGGCACTTGCACAAACCTTATTAAAAAATAGTCCCTTGTCGTTAATCGAAGTGAAAAATTTGGTGCGAAAAGTGTCTCACGCTCAGATTTCAGATGAATTAAGTCAATTAACGGCAGAGCATCTAGCTAAAATGCGTGCTTCTTCAGATGCAAAAGAAGGTTTAAAAGCGTTTCTGGAAAAGAGGGCCGTCAAGTGGGAGTGAATTTTCCGCAATCAGTAAAAATTGTTGAAGTGGGTCCTCGTGATGGTTTACAAAATGAAGCCAGAACTGTGCCTACGCACGTTAAAATTGAATTTATTAATCAACTGTCAGACACCGGTTTATCAGTGATTGAAACAACTAGTTTTGTGTCGCCGAAATGGATTCCACAACTGGCTGATAATCAAGAAGTGTATGAGAAAATTACTAAGAAAAAATCGGTCGCATATCCTGTGTTGGTGCCAAATAAACGTGGTTTGGAAAGAGCGCTAGAAGTGCATGTGAAGGATATTGCAGTTTTCGCTACACCTTCAGAGCAATTTAGTCAGCATAATACAAATTGCTCCGTTGCTGAGAGCATACAGAAAATCGAAGAAATTATGGTGATTGCAAAACCGCAGGGTATTCGAGTACGCGGTTACCTTTCTTGTGTTCTAGGTTGCCCATATGAGGGTGACATTTCTCCATTAGCAGTTGCAGATTTAGCAGAAAAATTACTTCAACTGGGATGTCATGAAATTTCCTTAGGCGATACAATCGGTGTCGGCACTCCGGGAAAAACAAAAAGTTTACTTGAAGCTGTATTAAATAAAATTCCGCGAGATAAGATTGCAGTCCATTTTCATGATACTTATGGGCAAGCTATCGCGAATATTTATGCTGCGCTTGAATTAGGTATTAGTGTCATTGATAGTTCTGTTGCAGGCTTAGGTGGTTGTCCCTATGCAAAAGGCGCTTCTGGTAATGTGGCGACTGAAGATGTGTTATATCTCTTAAATGGATTAAATATTCAAACTGGCGTTGATTTAAAAAAATTAGTTGCTGTTGGACAATTCATTACAAAATACTTAGGTCGACCCATGCAGTCTAAAGTGAATTTGGCAGTAAGCAGTGCAGCTAGCTGAAAGTTATCATCGTAAATACTGAAGCTCAAATTCTGACGTCTCATCCGGCTCAAGAATCAGATCATAGTCTTCATAGATTTGTTCATCAACGTGACTGAGTTTTTCTGTCGAATCCACAGTAAGTCTGGGCTCATGAATTTCCACGTCAC
>Ga0207089_1010_pt1 | contig 57755 bp, 56 predicted proteins | sample Alteio_BWMinHeat_49_FD_153571 | JGI IMG/M metagenome (GOLD analysis project Ga0207089, IMG submission 153571) | Enriched cells from forest soil in Barre Woods Harvard Forest LTER site, Petersham, Massachusetts, United States -... | ecosystem: Environmental > Terrestrial > Soil > Temperate forest >...
AGTGAGTTTTTATTAGAGCATGGCGCAATTGATATGATTGTTGGACGTAATCAATTACGCGAGCGTATCGCAAAATTATTAACAAAGTTAACGAATCAACACAATACCGTCATCAGGGATAAATCATTGTAATTTTTTATTAACAATAGGGGTGCATCATGGAGAACAAGGGTAAGCAAAGGATAGTCGGAGTATTGGTCATCATCGCGTTAGTCGTTATTTTGTTACCGTTATTATTTGGAAAAAATGAACCGCAAACGCAGCAAGTTGTCGCTAAAGCACCGGCTTTCCCGGATCAACCATCACAACCGGTTTCACTTGCAGCAAATGATAATTCATCTGCTAGTCAAGGCGTCGGTGTGGATAACACAACTTCATCTGAAATTTCGGTACCAGTGCCAAATTTACCTGCACCAAGTAATGTTGCTGCATCATCCAGCGATTCGAATAAGGCAAGTGAATCAAATGCTGCTACCTTAGGCGGTTCGACTACATCAACTGCATCAACTGTCTCTACGACTGCACCTGCAGCATCGCAACCCGCTACTACTGCGCAGCAAACGGTTCAGTCAGTTCCAAACAGCGTAACAAGCCAGTCTAATCTGACGAAGACAGCCTCTTTGCAAACAGAAGCTAAAGCATCGAGTGCAACTACGGGAACTGTGGCGACAACTTTAAGTAATGCAGCGGCTCATGCAGTTACCACGTCGGCTAGCACTGAGACAAACACCACTGCAGCGTCGACTGAAACTGACGCACCACAAGTTCCAGTAACGCATCACACTGTGACTGCTATGCATAAAGCAAAATCATTACCTGCTGTGATTAAAGCAAAATCAAAAATAGTTAAACCTGCTGCAGTAAAATCTGCTGAATTTAAGCAGCCAGCGTGGGCGATTCAAATGGGCAATTTTAAAAATAAAGAAAACGCATTGCGCTTAACCAATCAGTTACGTGCTGCGGGCTTTAAAGCATTTACCCGAGATTATAAACTTGCCTCAGGTAAAGTTAGAACGCGTGTTTTTATTGGTCCTGAGTTTAAACAGACAACGGCACTTGCATTGTCAGGAAAAGTGGAAGACAAATTAAAATTACGCGGTATTGTTGTGAGTTATAAACCGTTGGAGCTATAAATAAAAAACATGAAGACATTTCAGAGTACCTTCCAAGTAATGAATAGCGGTCGTGGCATGACAGAGTTAACCGATAAGATTGTTGCATTAGTTGCGAAAGCCGGTGTTGCTACCGGCTTATGCAATGTATTTTTGCATCATACCAGTGCATCAATAGTGATTTGCGAAAATAGTGATCCTGATGTGCAATATGATTTAGAAACATTTATGCAACGTTTAGCGATCGACGGCGATTCAAGATACAAACATATTGCTGAAGGGGCTGATGATATGTCGGCGCATATTCGCACTGTGCTCACACAAAATTCTATTAGTATTCCAGTGACAGAAACGAAATTAGCATTAGGCACTTGGCAAGGGATTTATTTGTGGGAGCATCGAGTGCGTCCATATGAGCGCAAAGTGACGATTACAATTCAAGGATAAAAATATGACAACATACTTTATTATGGGATGGGGCGAAAAAAACTAAAAATTGCAAATCTGAAGCTAAAGAAAGTTATCAGCAAACTCGGCTATTTGTTGAGATTCTTGATTTACCAATTGATGAAGTTTCTCGGCATTACAAAAGTTGCAAACAAAGCTTGCGCGCGCGCGATAAAAATATAATTGCTGGTCAACTAATGTTAACAGAGATCAAAATTCCTGATGCTTATGTGCATCTTTATCCGGTAAAAACAGTGCAAGCATTAGCAGATAATGCATGTAATTTGCTTAAATTTGAGGATTTTAACGATTTTGTCAGTGAGTTTACTCAACAAATGCGGTTGCTGTTTGCAAATGAAATGAAGGAAGTATCAGTTCCTACAAAAATGTTACCCGCTGATTTCTGGAGAGCGAAACAATCCGGTAGATCCACCCAGGAAGTCGAACACATCGCTCGTCAAGAAACCGGTTATCCAACTTCGTCTGTTCATCAAGCGCGTAAAGATATTGCGACAAATTATTTAAGTCATCTGTCTGTTTTTTTCTCAAGCGCGCGGCAGATTTTATCGGGAATTATTGGCAATGGATGGGGCAATGTCTGCTGTTTTGGAAATTGACAATCAAGTTAGACAGAAAAATAAATTTTAGTTTTTATAAGCGAAGGAGAGGAGCGATGATTGCATTATTCTTTCCTTACAATTTATCGATTGTTATTGATGTCCATCTCGAGTGTTAACAACTCTCGTTTTCCATTCGCATCACAAATCAAAACACTCCCTTGCTCGTGCCACGCCGCCAAAACTGTTCTCTTCGCAGCTTGGCCATTCATTTGAAATTCATGCACATTAGGCCGATGGGTATGCCCATGAATTAAATCAAACACATGATGTTTTGACATCACGCGCTCCACTTCAGCTTGCGTTACATCCATAATATAATCTGGCATCGTGCTAGTGTGTGATTTACTTGCATCCCGATGACGTTGCGCAATCTCGCGTCGCGTTTCTAATGATTTTAATAAAAATATTTTTTGCACTAACCAACAGCGCGCTTTTTTGCGAAATTTTAAATACGCTTTATCTGCTGTGCAGAGCGTATCACCGTGCATCAAAAGCGTTGGTTTGCCCGCGATAGTAATTACATATTCGTCGGGTAACAATTCACAACCCGCTGCACGCAAAAACTTTTTACCTACCAAGAAATCACGATTACCGCGCATAAAATAAATTTTTAATCCGCGTTGTGTCGCCGCATGCAGCGCAGCAATAATCTGTTGGTTAAATGGGGTGAGGTTGTCGTCACCAATCCAGACTTCAAAAAAATCGCCCAAAATATAAAGTTCGTCCACTTTGGGTTGTTTTAGGAAATCTAAGAATAGTTTAGTGATGTCAGGGCGTGATTCTTCTAGATGCAGATCAGATATAAATGCTTGTTTTATAGTCATATTTGGTTGTCAATCATAATATTTAACGCAATAATTGTATTAAGTATTCTATACTGAAAGTGAGGATAGCTAAATCAGGGAACGGAGGACGTTATGACAATTTTAACGAATACCACTTCCACAGCACTTTGGTACGGCATTGTACATGATGCTGAAGAATCCTGCTCTATCGTTTTAAAAGAAGACGTAGAATCCTATTTAGTCTTTTTGTTGATGCGCTACACCAACCAACCTGAACTAATTAATCAAATTATTGCGACCGAGTTTTTGCGCGGCGCAGGCTTAAATTCACAAAAACGTCAAGTTGCAATGCAAAGCGTTGGCGATAAATGTTTATTATTCGCTGGACTTTATCCCAATTTAGCGGAAAAAAGACTGGTTCGTTTAAGCTATTTTGTCAATTTGGGACAAACAGCTTACATTACGATTTCGCAAAAAAATAATGATTTATATGGCTTACTTGGCCGTCAATTCGTGTCATTAATGGATGTGTTGCAATCCATACGTCATTATTCAACTGCTCATCCTGATTTGTTGCCATTACAAGCTTATGAATTATGGAATGATACTGGCAGTCAACGTGCTTTATCGGTATTAAAGCAGTTCACTCAAGCAACGCCAATGATATCAGCGGATGAGGGGCCTTGTTTGTTTAAAAAATAACCATTCTTAACTTTCTCAATGGGGCTGAGCGGTAGGGAGGGCTCCCGCAGTGCTTGCACTGCGGGATACCCGTAGCGATGGGGCCCTATTGAGAAAGTTAAGAATGGTGTTAAGGTAATAAATCTCTAGCTATTCGCCCAGGTTGTCTACTAAAATAGACTCCTGTTTATGCATAGAAAACCAAGATCGAGAGGTATTAATGCGTTTAGTGTTACTCGGGTGTCCAGGGGTAGGAAAAGGGACCCAGGCAAAATTTATTAAGCAACAATATAACATCCCCCAAATTTCCACCGGCGATATGCTGCGTGCAGCAATTAATGCTGGCACACCGCTAGGTCAGCAAGTCAAACAGATTATGGATGAAGGTCGTTTGGTGTCTGACGATATTATGATCGAAATTGTCAAAGCGCGAATTAATGAACCTGATTGTGTAAATGGTTTTTTATTAGATGGTTTTCCCCGTACCATCCCACAAGCTGAAGTATTACACGAAAATCACATCCACCTTGATTATGTCATCGAAATTAGTGTGCCAGATGCTGAGCTGATTAAACGGTTAAGTGGACGTCGTGTTCACCCAGCGTCCGGGCGCGTTTATCACGCGGAGCATAACCCACCGAAAGTAGCCGATCGCGATGATGTCACGGGTGAGCCCCTAATCCAACGTATTGATGATCATGAAGATACCATTCGCAAGCGGCTTGCGGTCTATCATCAACAAACAGAACCACTTGTTAACTATTATATAAACCAAGCAGCGAATGAACCTGACCATGCTCCATGTCATATCAAAATTAATGGGGTGGGGACGGTTGAAGAAGTAAGGGAACGGATTTTTACTGCCTTATCACGTAAAAGTGTGCTTCAATAATAGATGCATTTTGCGTTTATTTTTAAGGAGAAGAATCTATGCAGGCAAACAAATTGCTATTGGCGGCTGTCGCGACCATATTAATGGGGATGGTTAGTCTGGGTTTTGCAGAAGGGCTCTCTAAAGATTCGCCTGTCGGTTATTGGAAAACAATCGATGATGTCACCGGTAAACCTAAAAGCATCATCCAAATTTGGAAAACATCAGACCATAAACTCATGGGTAAAGTAATTAAAATTTACCCTGCAAATCGAAGTGCTAAAAATAATAAATTATGCACCGCTTGTCGTGGTGATCAACACAATAAACCTCTTGTCGGTATGGTCATTTTGTCTGGCCTATCAACTCAGCAACATTCGTGGAATAGCGGTCATATACTCGATCCGGACAATGGTAAAACTTACAAGTGTAGTGTGCGTGTAACAGAAAAAGGCAAACGTCTGAATGTGCGTGATTATGTTGGTTTACCTTTATTTGGTCGCTCACAAACATGGGAACGTGTGGATTTAATGACGGGTTAATGAGGATAACAAAATGTTAGATAAATTAGATAAAAAAGCGACGGTTTTTTTAAGTTCGATCATCATCAGTGTGGGGATTTTCGGTGCTGGTTTTTGTATCGGCAAAGCATTTTATTTATCAAAATTTCTGAATCGTCATATTACCGTAAAAGGTTTGACAGAACGTGATGTGAAATCTGACTTAGGTATTTGGGAAATTGATTATCGAGAAATTGGCGGCAATTTGACTGAACTCAATCAACGAATTCAACACGATCAAACCCAAGTCGTTGCGTTTTTAAAACAGCAAGGATTTACTGACCAAGAAATCGCGGCGCAGCCGGTGAAACTGGATGATAAATTAGCGAATGCTTATGCTGGCAATAATAACAACATTACTCCTGAGCAACGTTACATTGTGACTAGCGGAATTCGTGTGCGCTCTAACCGAGTGGCGATCATACAACAATCTACTCAAGCTGCGAGTGCATTATTGCAGCAAGGTGTTCCGCTCGCATTTGACGTGAATTCTGTGTCACCGAATCCTAGTTATTATTTCACGGGTCTTGATGCAATTCGACCAAGTATGATGGCAGATGCAACGCGCAGTGCCCGCTCAGTTGCCGAACAATTCGCGCAAGATTCTGGAACTGTTTTAGGTGGTATTCAAACTGCAAGTCAAGGCGTTTTCCAAATCATGAGTCGCGATACGAGTACGATGAGTGCGGATTGGAATAGTACTGATAGTGCGTTAGGTTCGATTGATAAAAAAGTACGGTTGGTGACGACGGTTGATTATCGGTTAAAATAAACTTATTTAACCAGTGACGGAGCAAAAGGATTATAGTTTGTTGTATTTTCAAACGTATCCCCTCCGTCAATCCGGCGAATCATAGGTTTTAACATTCTTGCAACACCAGCAGAAAAAACGGTAAAAATAATTTTTACCGACATCGATATTAAAATCATTTCTGCTATCTCTTGCCATTTCACAATCCCAAACTGTACTAATGAAATTGCAATGGAAGTAAATAGCATTTCTCCAGCGAGTGAAGATACTAAACTACGCACAAAAAATATTTTTCCTTGCACGCGGATTTTCCACTTAACGATGATATAAGAATTTAAAAACATGCCAGGAATAGCAGCGATTAAATTTGCAAAATAAATTCGTAGCATAGGATGAAAAACCACATAATATGCATCTGTGTACTTCTGGTATTTTGCAGCTGCGGGTAATGCCTGTGATGTACATAAGGCAAAGCAAGTGATGAATAACATCATCATTGCCCACCAAATTGTTTTACGGATGGTGTGATAACCATATTGTTCCGCAATCAAATCAGCAATTGAATAAGTAAAGGGAATGATGAAAACAGAAGCAACCGTTAAGATGCTGCCGAAGGTGACAAATCGATAAGATAATAGCTGCGAGACTAGCAATGTTATGAAGTATAGACCGGCTAATACCGGCAAGCATTTTTTATCACCATATGTCATAGCGATGATACGCTCCAAAGAAAGGGGTTGCATGATAGGGCGATTATAAAAGACTGTCAATTATAGCGCTTGACCTGGTAACAACAGCCCCCTTACAATCGCTGATCTTTCATTTTATAAAAGTACCTTAAAACCTATGTCACAATTCATTTTTACCATGCAAGGCGTTGGCAAAGTTGTACCGCCAAAACGCGAGATTTTAAAGAATATCTGGTTGTCGTTTTTACCGGGCGCCAAAATTGGTGTGTTGGGCTTAAACGGTTCTGGTAAATCGACATTGCTCAAAATCATGGGCGGTGTTGATAAAGAATTTATTGGTGAAGCCCGTCCACAACCCGGGGTGAAAATTGGTTATTTGCAGCAAGAACCGCAATTAGACCCGAATAAAACAGTGCGCGGTAATGTGGAGGAAGGGGTTGCGGAAACAATTTCATTGCTTAAGCGGTTCGATGAAATCAGCATGAAATTTGCTGAACCGATGAGTGAAGCAGAAATGACTAAATTGCTGGAAGAGCAAGGCAATTTACAACAGGAAATTGATACGGCAGGTGCATGGGAATTAGAACGTACATTAGAAATCGCTGCTGATGCTCTCCGTTTACCACCCTGGGATGCTGATGTGACGAAATTATCAGGTGGTGAGCGCCGTCGTGTGGCGTTATGCCGGCTGTTATTATCCAAGCCTGATATGTTGTTATTAGACGAGCCGACTAACCATTTGGATGCTGAAAGCGTCGCGTGGTTAGAACACTTTTTACATGATTACTCAGGCACAGTGGTTGCAGTGACTCACGATCGTTACTTTTTAGATAATGCTGCGAATTGGATTTTAGAATTGGATCGCGGCCAAGGTATTCCTTATGAAGGAAATTATTCTTCTTGGCTTGAGCAAAAAGAAGAGCGCTTGGAACAAGAAGGACGCCAACAAGATGCATTCCAAAAAACCCTCAAAGCAGAATTAGAATGGGTGCGAACGAATCCAAAAGGTCGTCAAGCGAAGAGCAAGGCGCGTTTGGCACGTTTTGAAGAAATGAATTCACGTGAATTCCAAAAACGCAGTGAAACACAAGAAATTTATATCCCACCGGGACCGCGTTTGGGTGATCTGGTGATCGAAGCAAATAATTTAAGTAAACGTTTTGGCGATAGAATTTTATTTGATGATTTAAGCTTTACAGTACCGAAAGGCGCAATCGTCGGTATTATTGGCCCAAATGGCGCAGGTAAATCAACCCTATTCAAAATGTTAATGGGATTTGAAAAGCCTGAAACGGGTGAAATCCGCATTGGTGAATCAGTGCAACTGGCTTATGTTGATCAAAGCCGCGATTCACTCAATGGCAAAAATACTGTCTGGCAAGAAATTTCTGGCGGCATGGATATGATGACGATTGGCACTTACCAAATGCCATCACGAGCTTATGTGGGCCGGTTCAACTTTAAAGGCAATGACCAGCAGAAATTTATTCAAGATTTATCAGGCGGCGAACGTAATCGCGTTCATTTGGCAAAATTACTCAGCAGTGGCGGCAACGTCTTGTTGCTCGACGAGCCTACCAATGACTTAGACGTTGAAACATTGCGTGCATTAGAAGAAGCACTATTAAGTTTCCCAGGATGTGCGATGGTGATTTCACATGATCGATGGTTCTTGGATCGTGTGGCAACGCATATTTTAGCGTTCGAAGAAGATGGTACAACGACATTTTTCACCGGTAATTTCACTGACTATGAAGATGATCGGGTGAAAAGATTGGGTGATAAAGCGAAACAACCGCATCGTATGCGTTATAAAAAATTAGAGGCGTAAATTTACTTTAGAGAAGTCACCACCCGCAAAAAAACCGTTGTCATCCCGTGATGCTTTTACACGGGACCCAGTGACTTAACGATGCTGGGTCCCGTGTAAAAGCATCACGGGATGACAAACTGCGCGGGATTGACAACGTTCTGCGGTTGCCTTTCTGTCGCGTAGCTGACGTGTTTCTGTCAACGAACTACGTAACTCTTACATCAGGCCCACTGAGCAATTACTATAATTATTCAAGATTTTTCCGATATAGAACAGCGATACCGCCGATACATTGAACCAGCTCCGCATCCGTCGCATGACATGCTTCCACCAACAATTGTTGCTTTAATTCGCGATCTGAGCTTTGAACCCGAATCTTGATTAATTCATGATCCGTTAATCCACGATCGATTTCCATTTTCACATTGTCTGTTAATCCATTATTACCAATAAACACAATTGGTTTTAGCTTATGTGCCTTAGCTTTGAGCTGCTGTTTAAATTTAGTATTGAGGGCCATGATTGTCTTCTATAAGGTAATAACTGTAATAAGGGTGGCTATATTGTCAGAAAATTGAGCTTATTTCAAATTTTAATGAGGATCAGAGCCTAGTGAATTGCAAAACAATTTTTTGTTCCGGCAATGGTCGGCTGAGGAAATAACCTTGTACAATGTCGCAGTTGTGGTCCGCTAAAAATTGCAGCTGCTCAGCGGTTTCAACTCCCTCAGCGACAACTTTAATGCCTAAGCTATGTGCCAGTGCGATAATAGCGCTAGTGATCGCAAGATCATTTTGATTTTGCGGAATCCCTTTTATAAAGTTTTGGTCTATCTTTAAAAGGTTAATTGGAAATTGTTTCAAGTAATTAATGGATGTATAACCAGTGCCAAAATCATCTAGCGAGATATTGACACCCATATCGCGAATTTCATTTAATTTAGTGACCGCATCTTCGACATTTTCCATGACGGCTGTTTCAGTAATTTCTAGCTCGAGATATTTTGCTTCTAACCCTGTTTCTGCCAAAATACCCGCAACCAATTGAGAAATATCTTGGGTGCGAAATTGCTTGGGTGATAAATTTACTGCGACACAGATTGGTTGATAACCTTGTTCTTGCCATGATTTATTTATTTTACAAGCTTCGCGCAATGCCCATTCACCAATTTGCATAATTAATCCTGTTTCTTCGGCCAGCGGAATAAATTCGTTCGGGCTTATTAAGCCAATATCTGGATTTTCCCAGCGTACCAATGCTTCAACACTGTTGAGAGTGCCGTCACTTAAATTTAATTTTGGTTGGAAATGAAGAACAAATTCATTGTTATTAATTGCTTTGCGTAATGCGGTTTCTAATTGTATATGTTCATGCGCTTGTGAATTCATTTCAGGAGTAAAGTAATGAAATATGCCACCACCAGAATGTTTTGCTTTATACATCGCTAGATCTGCATTTTTTTGCAAATCTTCTAACGTTGCGCCATCGTCTGGATAAATACATATGCCAATGCTAGCGGTAATAAAAAATTTATGGTGACTAATTAGGATCGGCTCCGCGGTAACTTGTAATAGTTTTTCTGCTACAGGACTAGCGAATTTGGGGTGATCGATATCATTTAACAAGATGATGAATTCATCGCCACCGAGACGCGCCAAAATATCTCCGGCACGCAATGTTTTTGAAAATCGTTTAGAAATTTCGTTCAGCACCAGGTCGCCAGTGGGGTGTCCTAGTGCATCATTGATTTTTTTGAATCGATCTAAATCGATGAACAATATGGCGAGTTGTTTTTTGTGCCGATTTGCATGACTGATGGCTTTATTTAAAATTTCATTAAAGAATAATCGATTGGGTAATGAAGTGAGTGAATCATAATGAGCTAAGCGCATCAAATGTTCTTTATGAATCACTAATTCTTCTTCAATATTTTTTCGTTCATCAATCTCTTGCGCTAATTGTAAAGTTGATTTTTTTAGCTCGTGACTCCGTTCTTCCACGCGTTGTTCTAGTTGTTCATGAGATTCTTCAATGATTTCTAGCATATTATTAATTTGTTTTGAAACCGAGGAGATTTCATCATTACCACTGGCATCAACTCGAGATGATAGTAATTTTCTTTCACTAATTTCTGCAACGTCATAGTTCAATTGTTCTAATCGTTTAACAATTAACAGATGGATTAGCAAAATAATCAGCGCAGAGAAAATGATTGCTAATATCGCATAACTTATAAAAAAATAATCGATCGCATGCGTTCCTGATAGATAAACAATTCGCGGTGTCGCAATTTGTAATAAAGCAATAGCGTTGCCGCTAATGTCACGAATGACACTATAGGTCAGCAAAGTATTTTCATCTTTTGCTTGATTGACGTGCCCCGATGAGTTGTTGATGGCACGTTTCAACTGACGATTTAAAAAAGGGTTTTGCTTAACTTGATTCAGCGTTAACAAATCAATTTTTAATTGCGTGGTATCTTGCAGTGTTTTCAAAATAGTAGGTGAAAGATATCTGCCTGCTATGACGGTGCCGAGCGAGGGCGCTGATTTTTCACCATTTGTAATGCTGCTCGCTGCAACCATCATGATGCCGGAGGGCAGTAGTAACATACCGCGGACATCTTTATTGATATCATGCGCATTTAATAATACACCTTGTGGTGTTAGATATTCTTGTAATCCATTCGGATAAGCAATTTTTTTACCGGCTTCTGTATCAATGCTCATGCCAGCGACTAACTGATTTTTTATATTCCAATAGCCAATAAAATTAATAGTCGAATTAACGAATGCGGGAACAGTGAAATTATTCTGAATAAATGCGGGATTTTTACCTTGCATGAATGAGTATGCATCGTTCCAGTGCGCCCAATCAGTGGTGAACGTGTGCAAAGAATAAATGACTCGTTGCAATGCTCCATCTACGCGCAAGGCATCTCGCTCGGCGCGTGCTTGTTCTAACTGTAAAAAACTGCGCATTAAGATATGTTGCGACCCAATGTAGGCAGATACCAAAAAAAACGCCCACACAACGCTGACTACAATGAGTACTTTATTTCTTAACTTCATAATCCTCCCTGAATAGTCGCAAGCATTTTATAGCGAGGAATTGCTCTCCGTTTTTTTGGGGTAATTTTCTAATAGCTCGCGCATCTTGGCTTTGATGACATCAATAGCAATTCTATTCCCGCCGCCACGTGGCACAATAATGTCAGCATAACGTTTCGACGGCTCAATGAATTGTAAATACATCGGACGTACAGTTTCTTCATATTGTTTTAACACTGAATCGATGGAACGTCCTCGCTCACTAATATCGCGTTTTAATCGGCGTACAAGACAAATATCTAACGCTGTTTCCATGAAAATTCGAATGTCCATAATTTCACGTAGCTTTTGTTCGACAAATAATAAAATGCCTTCCAGTACAATGATTTTATGTTTCCCAATCGTACGAGTTGCTTTATCGCGAAGATGCATTGAGTGATTGTAAATGGGCACTTCCACGCTTTCGCCCGCTTGCAGTTTGAGTAAGTGGCTATAGAGCAATTCGTGATCGAGAGAGTTAGGATGATCGTAATTGATTTTTTCACGTTCTTCAAATGGGATATCAGCGTGGTCTTTGTAATAAGAATCTTCGGAGATAACGACCACTTGATCGGAGCCCAGCTCGTTCACAATCGTATTTGCTAATAAACTTTTACCGGAAGCCGAGGCTCCAGAAATGCCGATGATAATGGTTTTTTTTGCCAAGGTTATCCCCTTAATAATACGTACAAAGCTCCGCTGCTGCCGTCTCTTTGTGTCGCTGAATGGAACGCGATTACTTGATCAGTTTGGCGCAGCCAATGGTTTAATTTATTTTTTAATATAGGCTTTCCACTGCCGCGACTTTTCCCGTGAATAATCATTACATAGCGCAACCCCTTTTTTTGGCAGGCTAGCAAAAAGTGACTGAGTGATTCACGTGCTTCCTCGGACGTTTTTCCATGTAAATCCAAGATAGCATTCACATTATATTGACCTTGGCGTAATTTGCGAAGCATTTTGTGCTGCACGCCAGGGCGGGAAAATTCCAGGATATCTTCGCTGCTAACGGGTGGCAGTTTTTCATAATCTGAAAAAGGGTAGTTATCGGTTGCTTCATCTTCTAAGGTAATTTTACGTTTACGGATCTCGGGTTGATTACGGGGCTTTAACTTGGTCTTGGTTGGTGTCACTAATGGCTTAACTCCTTGCATTGCATCTCGAAATGCAGCTTGGTCCTCAGGAGAGAGCGTGTTTTTTGGGATTTTAGCCATAATCCCATTATAAACGTGATCTTAAATTGATTAATATGCTAAAATCGCCGTCCGCAGATAAATTACTGAGTTTTGATTCAGAACTATGACTGAGAAAGATACATTACAACGATTTTTATTCGAAAACGCACCGGTTCGTGGTGAATTTGTGCACTTAGAAGAAAGCCTGCAAACCATTATGGAACAACACCAATATCCACTAGTCATTCGTCAGGTTTTAGCTGAAATGCTAGTTGCGGCGAGTTTATTAAGTGCCAGCATTAAATTTAATGGCCGATTGTCAGTGCAATTTCAGGGCCAAGATCGGCTTAAATTACTGTTAGTACAGTGTAACCATGAGTTTAAGCTCAGAGGATTGGCGCAATGGACAGGTGAATTTACCCAAGAAGAACTCTTAGCCCAGCTTAAAAAAGGTGTCATTACGATTACCATTGATCCAGAAACTGGCGTATCGCGTTATCAAGGGGTGGTCGCATGGGAAGGCAATTCATTCGCTGAATCGATTGAAGGTTATTTTAAAAACTCAGAACAGTTGCCGACTCGCATCTGGATTGCGGTCGATGAGAAAAAAGCAGCGGGTTTATTAATTCAAGCTATGCCAACAGAAACTGCTGATCATCCAGATTGGGAGCATCTCTCACACTTGAGCGCCACTATTACGCCACCTGAATTATTGACGGTTGATAATAAGACTTTAATTCATCGGTTATACAATCAAGAAGACGTGAGATTATTTGAATCTGTTGCAATCAGTTTTGGCTGCACCTGCACAGTGGAACGCAGTGAAAATGCGCTACTCTTATTAGGGCAAGAGGAAGTCGAAGAAGAGTTGCATGATAAACAAACAATTACGGTGAAATGTGAATTTTGCAGTCGTGAATATGTTTTTGATCGTGTCGACATTGCGAAAATTTTTAAACCGGGCAATAAACCCGCATCATCCTCGAATCAAATACACTAAGCTGGAAAATAGGAGTGTTAATGTTTAATTTAATTTACGATTTTGTACCAGTTTTATTGTTTTTTTTCGCGTTTAAATTTTATGGTATTTATGCTGCGACAGTAGTTGGTATTATTTCAACCGCAGCGCAAGTATTATTAACCGGTATTTTCAAAAAGAAAATTGATAAACAGCAGTTGATTACCTTAATCGTATTTGTCATTTTTGGCGGCATGACACTGTATTTTCATAATCCGATGTTTGTGAAATGGAAGCCAAGTGTGATTTTTTGGATTTTTGGCACAGCATTTATTGGCAGTCAATTTATTGGTAAAAAACCGCTGATTCAGCGCATGTTAGAAAAAATGTTGGAAACAGAAAAACCTTTACCAAATCGTGCTTGGAAATTTCTCAATGCTGCTTGGGCAATTTTCTTTTTATCCATGGGGACGGTTAATATTTATATTGCTTATCATTACAGCACTGACACTTGGGTGAATTTTAAGTTTTACGGCATTTTAGGTTTGCTACTGGCATTTAGTTTTGCGCAAGGAATTTATTTGTCACGTTATTTGACGGAAACGAAATGAATACAGAGCAACGTATGGAAATCATGCGACAACGGCTGGAAGATGTTTTTCATCCGACTGAGCTGGAAATAATTGATGATAGTCACAAGCATATAGGTCACGTAGGTGCTCGCGATGGAGCGGGGCATTATACGCTGATGATTGCAGCCATAATTTTTCAGGGTAAATCACGTGTTACAGTTCATCGAGAAATTTACCAAGCGCTTGGAGATTTAATACCCCGTGAAGTGCATGCTTTGAAAATTATTATTCGGGATCAAAGCTAACTTAGATTTATAACTTACATTATGTTGATTAGATGGCGCTTGATTTTATCTGTGGTAAAGCACAACTCATCGTTTGAATCATTGAATACTCTTTTCGACTTCCTTTCTGTAACGACTGGGAAACTCTAGGGTTGAGCTCAAGAAAAACATGAGTTAGTTCATCCGCGCCCTTACCTTCGCATACAATGTAAGCATCTTCTAAAATAAGATGTATCATACGTTCATAATCAGATTTGTCGAGTTTCGAATTTAACGCTGCGACATAGGCCCCAGTACGTTTACGTCTTTGAAAAAATCCTTGATAATAACTAGTTTCTGCTTTAAAACATTCATTTTCTAACCAACTTACCAATCGAACGAATTTTTGTTGGCTGCTAAGTTTTGCGTTAGTAAGAATAGCTTCATACTGACTGAAATCCGCGTCAGGCGCAATTTTTTTTGCGACCGCGATATTTTTAATCAAAAGTGCTAATTCTCGATCGTCCGTAAAGGGTAATGGTCGCGTACACTGCAAAACTAACAAGCACTGAGCTTTGGTGAAAAATGATTTTAAATCTTTTACCATAGCGACCTCGGTATTAGTTTCATAGAATTTTTCCATTTTTAACCATGGATGATGAACGTGCGAGTAGATACTGAGGTAATGCGACCTTATACAAATTTTTGGATATTCAGCCAAAGGTAAGCAATAGTATGTGTTGAAATGTATTTTTGTTTGCGTGATTTCAGCAGAAGTTCCCACGAGATTTTTAACTTGTTTTACATAAAAATATTTTACACTTTCAAAAAAAATGACATCAGCATCCAGAGTGATATCATTTGAATGTTTTTCATCATTACATTTAGTATGAAATTTATCTAAAGCCTTTTGAAAAATAGTGACAGCGGCCGATTTGTCTAGAAAAGGAGAAGATTCTTGTTTCACCTCGTCTTCATCATCAAACCCACCATATGTGCGTAATGGTGCGTCATCGCCTGTTACATCAGCCTCATCAGGATTATAGTCAATTCCTGTGAGAGCATCATGAGCTCTTTTTTTCAATGCATCCAGTCGCGATTGGCTCATGAATTAACCTTATTTTTTGTTTTGCGCTCTGTCTCGCAAAATGTGATCCATTAAAACAATTGCTACCATTGCTTCTGCAATAGGTGTCGCACGAATTCCAACGCAAGGATCATGTCGACCGGTAACAGAAACTTTGATGGGTTGATGATTAATGTCAATGGAGTCGATAGGCGTCGTGATACTGGAGGTGGGCTTTAAAGCAATGCTAGCTAAAATTGTTTGGCCCGAAGAAATTCCACCCAGAATTCCGCCCGCATGATTAGAGGAAAATCCACTCGGTGTAATCGGGTCACGATGTTCTGTGCCGCGTTGTGTTATAGCAGAAAATCCAGCACCGATTTCAACGCCTTTGACGGCATTGATGCTCATTAACGCATAGGCTAAATCCGCATCTAAACGATCAAAAACCGGTTCGCCTAAACCAATCGGGACATGTTCAGCTTGCACATTAATCCGTGCGCCAATTGAATCACCTTGACGGCGCAATTCAGTAATATAATTTTCTAGCTCAGTTATTTTAGTTGGATCGGGAGAAAAAAATGGATTGTCATCAACGCCGGCTAAATTGATCGGCGCCAAAATGATAGGCCCCAATTGTGCTAAATAACCTTGAATTAGGATGCCATAGTGTTCTCGTAAATATTTTTTAGCGATTGCACCAGCCGCAACACGCATCATCGTTTCGCGCGCCGATGCGCGACCACCACCGCGATAATCGCGAATACCATATTTTTTTTGATAAGTGAAATCTGCATGACCTGGGCGAAATTGATTTTTTAATTCCGCATAATCACTTGAACGAGAATCAGTGTTTTCAATGAATAATCCGATCGGTGTTCCAGTGGTTTTACCTTCAAATATACCTGATAGAATTTTTACTTCATCCGCTTCGCGACGTTGGGAAGTAAATTTTGATGTGCCAGGTCGACGACGATCTAATTCTTTTTGAATGTCAGCAACGGATATTTCCAATCCGGGTGGACAGCCATCAATAATGCACATATAGGCAGGTCCATGACTTTCGCCACACGTGGTGACAACAAATAATTTTCCGATGCTATTCCCTGACATTTTGTCGACTTCCTTAAATTTCTGCTAATTGTTTGGCGGTTAATAGGAAAACACCACCGCCACCGTGCTGAAATTCCAGCCAAGTAAATGGAATTTCCGGAAATTTTTCGGCGAGCGCATATTCGCTATTGCCAACTTCTACGATCAAGATGCCATGCGCACTTAAGTAATTGCGCGCTTGTTTTAGAATTCGTTCAACAATCTCAAGACCATCGCTGCCGGCTGCTAAGCCCAACTTGGGTTCATGGTGAAACTCTGCCGGTAAACTTGCCATATCTTCGGCATCGACATACGGTGGATTACTGACAATCAGATCATATTTTTTGGCTGGCAAGCCGGTGAATAAGTCAGCTTGATGGAGTTGAACTTGTTCTTCAACGTGATGTCTCAACACATTGATTTTTGCAACCGCTAATGCATCAGCCGAAATATCACTAGCATCGACTTCAGCTTCGAGGAATGCATTTGCGCAAGCGATTGCGATACAGCCGCTGCCAGTACATAAATCTAAAATAGAGCTGATTGATTGCGGATCAACCCAAGGCTGAAATTGATTTTCCACGAGTTCCGCAATGGGGGAGCGTGGAATTAATACTCGCTCATCAACATAAAATGACAATCCGCCAAACCAGGCTTCATGTGTTAAATAGGGCACCGGGACGCGTTCATTAATACGGCGCTGTATGAGCTGTTGCAGTAAATCACGCTCGGAGCGCAGTAATTTAGCATCTAATACATTCGGGTTAATATCGTGCGGTAAGTGCAGTGTATGTAAGATGAGCGCTACGGCTTCATCCCATGCACTTTCTGTGCCATGGCCATAAAATAATCCGGCTTCATTAAACTGGCTGACGCTCCAGCGTAAATAATCTCTAATGGTGACAAGTTCATTGATTTCTGACATGAATTTCTTTCCTCTTAAGGTGAATTATCTTAAGGCCATGTGTATAATGTGGCAAACAAAAAATGGGTTATTGCATGATGCAGCAAAACTTTGGTCCAATTTTAATAGATTTGATGGGTCTTACCCTAGATCCTGAAGAGCGTGAGTTATTACAACACCCTCTGGTTGGCGGCATCATTCTATTTGCACGCAATTTTGAATCTCCGGAGCAATTAATCGAACTATGCCAGGCGGTGCGGGCTGCCCGTGAGATGCCATTATTAATCACAGTCGATCAAGAAGGCGGGCGAGTGCAGCGCTTCAAGAATGGTTTTGTCCGTATACCGAGCATGCAAACGTTTGGCTTGCATTATCGAGATGCTCCAAATGAAACAATTAAATTAGTTCAAAGTTGTGGTTGGATCATGGCAGCAGAAGTTTTGGCAGCCGGCATTGACTTGAGCTTTGCGCCAGTTCTGGACTTAAATAAGGCGGTCAATACGGCAATTGGTGATCGATCATTCGCAACGGAAGCTGAAACGGTTAGTATATTGGCGAAAGCTTTAATGCAGGGAATGAATGATGCCGGCATGGTGGCGACGGGAAAACATTTTCCGGGTCATGGTTCAGTGCAAGTCGATTCTCATTACGGACTGCCAGTTGATTCGCGTGATTATCCAACTATTTATCAAGATGACTTAAAGCCATTTATTGCACTGATGAAAGCAGATATTACTGCGTTGATGCCGGCACATATTGTGTTTCCACATGTAGATGATAAGCCGGTGGTCTTTTCCGCAGTTTGGTTGAAAGAGATTCTGCGTAAAAAACTTAATTTTACCGGTGTGATTTTTAGCGATGATTTAAATATGCGTGGAGCAGATGTCATTGGTGGATATAGTGAGCGTGCTATGGCTGCGCTTGATGCAGGTTGTGATATCGCACTGATTTGCAATAATCGTCCCGCCACAATTGAAATATTAGATCAACTGCCAAAAAAATATTTTTTATCCGCAGAAAAATTTAATTCTCTGCGCGGAAAATTCGATTATTCATGGCAAACGTTACATACTTCTTCATTATGGCAAAAACAGGTTAATTTATTTAATTCTATGCAGGAAACTTCATGAAAACTCAAAAGATCAATGCTGTTTTAAAACAAGCAGAATGTTTATATGATTTTGCACAAATTGAAACGGCTTTAGATACGATGGCAGTTGATATTACTAAAGTCATGGGCGACCAAAATCCATTGATTATTTGCGTTATGATCGGCGCATTGGTGCCAACAGGTCATTTAATTACTCGGTTAAATTTTCCGCTTGAATTAGATTACATTCACGCAACTCGTTATCGCGGCACAACGCGCGGTGGTGATTTACATTGGTTAGTTGAGCCGCGAAAATCGTTAAAAGACCGTGTTGTGTTGGTGGTCGACGATATTATGGATGGCGGTTTAACTTTAGCAGCCATTCTTGATTATTGTGAGCAAGCAGGTGCAAAAAAAGTTTATTCGGCAGTGATGGTAAATAAATTGCGTAAACGAGAAGATGGCGTAAAATTCGAACCTGATTTTGTCGGCCTTACAGCAGAAGATCGCTACTTAGCTGGATTTGGTTTGGATTATGAAGAATATCTGCGAAATGCACCGGGCATTTATGCGGTAGCAGAAGAACATCATTGAGATTTCACTATAAGGAGATAGCGGCATGAGTCGATACGGATATTTTAGAACATTTTATATGTCTTTTTATTCACGTGACTTGTATCGTGACGTGGCTGAAAATTGGGGCGCAGGCGTTGTTCTTTACCTTACCTTGTTGCTGGCAATTTCTTGGTTAATTACCATGATAGTTGCTCATCCATTATTCCGTGCTGGAGTGTCGCAATTTAATCAACAAATTACGCCGCAGTTACCAGAGGTTATCACCATCAAAAAGGGAATTGTGACGACGCCGGAAAATCGCCCTTATTTAATCAAAGATGCAAAAACACAGGATGTGATTGCAATCATTGACACGAGTGGAAAATATACTTCGTTAGAAGAATCGCATGCTGCTCTGTTAATCACTAAAGATACCTATGCTCATACGAGTGATTCTAACTATCATAAAATTGAAATTAATACGATACCTACTAATTTAAATTTGATGATCACCAGAGCACAAGTTCAGCAATTCATACCAAAATTCATGGACTGGATGTTGGCTATTGCCTTCCCATTCTTATTAATAGCTTCATTACTGTATCGTTTGTTGCAGAGTATTGTTTATGCCATCTTTGGTAAAATCTTCGCTGCGATCTCGGGTCAGCCGCTCATGTATTCTACCATTTTGAAATTAGCAATGGTTTCAATTACACCGGCCATTGTGGTTTGCACTGTTTTGCAATGGGCACATTTTATTTTACCTCACATTGGCTTAATGTATTTTGCATTAGCAATGATTTATTTAATTTTTGCTATTCGCGCGAATCGTGTGGATAGTCGTTAGCGATTTATTTAACTATTATAATAGGAAAATGTAATATGACATGGCTTTGGTTGTCTGCGTTTGTAGTGTGTTTTGGTGTGTTAGCTTATCAGCGAGCTAAATTGAATGTGTGGACCTTGGCATTCGTGGTCTTTTTAGGATTAATGACGCGGCTCAGTTATTTTTCAACCGTCACATTGATAAGCTCGTGGGCAGTGTTTCTTGCAGTGGCGCTCACATTACAAATTAAATCTTGGCGCTATAAATTAATTAGCAAACCATTTTTAAAATTTTATCGCCAAGTGATGCCAACCATGTCACGAACCGAACGTGAAGCATTGGCCGCAGGCACGGTTGGGTGGGAAGGTGATTTATTTCGTGGTAATCCAGATTGGAATAAATTACTGCAAATTCCTGCAGCGCATCTTTCCGATGAAGAACGCGCTTTTCTTGACGGACCGGTGGAAACACTTTGCGGCATGATTAATGACTGGGATATCACTCATAATCGCGCTGATTTACCGGAAGAAATGTGGACGTTTCTAAAAAAACAAGGATTTTTTTCGCTGATTATTCCCAAAAAATTTGGCGGTAAAGAATTTTCCGCTTATGCACATTCACAAATTTTAACGAAAGTGTATGGCATCAGTGCTTCAGTTGCCACTACGATTGCCGTGCCTAATTCTTTGGGGCCGGCTGAACTGTTGCTACATTATGGTACGGCAGAACAGAAAGATTACTATTTGCCAAGATTGGCTCGCGGGGATGAAATACCTTGTTTTGCACTCACGGGTCCTGAAGCAGGATCTGATGCAGGAGCAATGACGGATAAAGGTATCGTTTGTTGGGGTGTCTTCAATGATGAAAAAGTATTAGGGATTCGTTTAAATTGGAATAAACGTTATATCACGTTGGCGCCAGTTGCGACGGTGATTGGTTTAGCATTTAAATTATATGATCCAGATCATTTGCTAGGTGAAAAAGAAAGTTTAGGCATCACTTGCGCTTTGATTCCACGCAATACAAAAGGTGTGGTGATTGGACGCAGACATTTTCCTGTTAACATTGTATTTCAAAATGGCCCAACGCAAGGTCATGACGTTTTTATTCCACTTGATTGGATTATTGGTGGTCCGAAAATGGTTGGCCAAGGTTGGCGCATGCTAATGGAATGTTTAGCAGCAGGCCGCGCCATTTCATTACCAGCAAGTGCTATCGGTGGCGCAAAAATCTGTGCTTTTGCGACGGGCGCTTATGCACGCGTTCGACGTCAATTTAATACACCCATTGGACGATTCGAAGGAATTGAAGAAGCATTAGCGCGCATCGGTGGCTACACACTCATCATGGATGCGACCAGATCCTTCACCGCTGCTGTGATTGATGCAGGTGAAAAACCAGCCGTTGCTTCTGCCATCACAAAATATCATGTGACTGAACTCGGTCGTCACGTAGTAAACGATGCAATGGATATTCACGGCGGCAAAGGTATTTGTCTCGGACCGAGAAATTATATTGGTCGAGGCTATCAATCATTACCGATTGCGATCACCGTTGAAGGTGCGAATATCTTAACACGAAGTATGATTATTTTCGGGCAAGGTGCGATGCGTTGTCATCCCTATATTTTTGCTGAATTGGAAGCAGCGCGAAATAAAAAAGACGAAGCGCAGAGTTTAGCCGCGTTTGACCAGGCATTAATCGGTCATATGGGCTTTACCTTGAGCAATCTGGTGCGCTCATTCTTCTTAGGTTTGACGAATGGTTATATTGTCAATGTTCCAGAAGGTAAGATGAAACATTTTTTCCAGCAAGCAACTCGTTTCAGTTCGGCCTTTGCATTGATTGCCGACATGTCTTCTCTGATGTTGGGTGGTTCACTAAAAAGAAGAGAAAATATTTCGGGTCGATTAGGCGATATCTTAAGCTACCTTTATCAACTTTCAGCAGTCATGAAGCAATATCATGACCAGGGTAAAAATATTGATGATTTGCCAGTTGTGCGCTGGGCATGTTTGACATTGTTATATCGGATTCAACAACGGTTTGATGAAATACTGAAAAACTTCCCGAATCGCTGGGTGGGTCGTATGCTGCGTGTGCTCATTTTCCCATTAGGTATGCATTTTTCGCCGCCAGACGATAAAATGGCACATAAAGTGGCGCAATTGTTAATCAGCCCATCGGAAACACGCTCTCGTATTACAAAAGGTGCTTTTATTTCGGCCATTGATGGGAATATAATTGCCGAGCTAGAAGACGCCTTGTTAAAGGCGGTGGCAGCAGAACCAATCGAAAAAGCGCTCAAAGTAGCCGTGAGTGACGGCTTGATTACTGGTGATACAAAGGAACAACAAGCGAAGATGGCTTTCGCTAAGCAAATCATCACCAAAGAACAATTGGAAATTGTTTTACAGTCGGAAGAAGCATGCCATAAAGTGATTGCCGTAGACGATTTTGCTCCTGAAGAGCTAACCCATGGTATGCGAGAGAAAACTGATTATGCAGGTAAAGCGTCAAACTACTGATGAAAAGAAAAGTGCGTTATTTTCTTATTTATTAATTTTAACCGCGTTTTTTATTTTATTAGAAATCAGTTTTCTTATTCAATGTAGCGGGATTTACTTAGGTGACTTTAGATTAATTTCGAGTCACTTAAGTATTCCAGATCGAATTATTCCTGGTGTGCTCTATTTCGTCTTTGCGCAAGCATTAGTTCATTTTACGTTTATTTTAATTGTCTGGGCATCGGCTTTATGCGTTGGTGTTGCAAGAAATTTCACGTCTCGCCAGACAGAAAAATTCGGTATTATCTTGTGGTTCATTGCGATGACAACCGTTTTTATCGCTAACCGATTTTATTTTCCGAACTCTAAATATTCAGGCATATTTTTTAGTCCATTTCATCAGCATCTTACCAAATATGCATTAATTGTCTGCTGTCTTATTTTATTCACCATTTTCGCTGTGGCATTTTATGGATTAGTGCGCATATTGCTCAAACATAAACGGATTGGAATAACAGTTTGTGTCGCTGCAAGCTTAATTTTGATTGGCGCACTAATCATTTTAAATCGTCCTCATCCCGTTGTAGCAGATGCAGGTACCGCAGAAAAACCAAACATTATTATCATCGGTGTTGATTCATTAAGACCCGATTTCCTTAGCTTTTTTGGCGACACATTATCGACACCACATTTCGATTATTTTTTAAATCACGCTACAGTTTTTGCTGAATCTGTTACGCCTATTGCACGTACTTATCCCTCTTGGGCGAGTATTTTGACGGGTGAATATCCTAAAACAAACACCGTACGCACGAATTTATCTGATCCAGCTCATCTTGATCTCAGCATGACAATCCCAGCTATTTTGCGTAATCATGGCTATAAAACGGTTTTTGCGACGGATGAAACACGTTTTAGCAATATTGATCAACGTTTCGGCTTTGATGAAGTGGCGACACCACCGATTGGGATGAATGATTTTCTATTGGGGACATTAAATGATTTCCCACTGTCGAATTTGATTTTAAATACACCTATTGGCAAATATTTATTTCCACATAGTTATGGCAGTAGACCGGTATTTTTTACCTATGACCCCAATAGTTTCTTAAAATTACTGCAGCCAAAATTAGCAGAGCCACGTGATAAGCCGGTTTTTTTAGTCGTGCATTTTTGTTTAACACACTATCCTTACGCATGGGCTGAATTACCTGAAGATAAAGTGACCGTACATCACTATCAAGCAGCGATCGAACGTGTCGACGACCAATTTCACGATTTTATGCAAATGCTCAAAGACAATAATTTGTTGCAGCATAGCATTGTTGTATTACTGTCGGATCACGGGGAGGGTGTCGAAATGTCGGGTGATCGCATTACTGACCCCAATTTATTTATTGCTGCAAAAAATAATCCCAAAAAAATCATCCCGCAATTTTATGCTGCCAGTGCTGCGCATGAATCTGTTGATCGTTCCGGCGGTCACGGCACCGATGTGTTGGGATTGTCACAATATCATACTGTATTGGCAGTGCGTTCATTTGGTGCACAGCCCAATCAAAAAAAAACGGTCACAGGTTTAGTTTCTTTACTGGATATTAAACCAACATTGCTGCAATTTTTACATTTGCCATTACAAAAAGTCGATGGATATTCTCTGTTGCCAGCAATATTCGGTCATGAATCTGTGATTCCTGCGCGACAAGATTTTTTCATTGAAAGTGATTTTTCACCCGAAGCAATTCGTACTGTGCATCCTGAAATGCGCAAAGTATTGTTTGAAGGATTGGATTATTTTCGCATTGATCCAACCACTACGCGTGTTGTTGTAAAAGACAGTATGTTGAAAATGATTATTTCGAGCAAACAATACGCTGACTTTTATGGACCATGGATTTTGGCGCTGTATCCGCAAAATAATAAAACCATGGCACCTATCTTAGTCAATCTCGAAACTGGCGAATGGACCAATGCTTTATCAACCCCATTTGCACAACATTCACCCGCGTTGCACATGCTACAAGCAATGAAACAGTATTATGGTAACTCATTGACCTCCGTCACTTTGCAATAAAAATAATCGCCTTGGGGCTGAGAATTGTACACAGTTTCAAATTTTATCCACCTGTACCGCAAAAAAGGGCGGATAATTCCTTGATTAATGACTGCTTTTTTGTAACCCACTGTAAAATATAACAAACTTACTTCTGTCCATTTCCTGCCCTCCCTAGCAATATGCTTGATCCAATGATGTTTAAGCCGGTTTTATAGAGGTTAATAACAGAGTTATCCACAGAATCTGTGGGTAACTTGATGGTGTCGCGAAATGATTTTAAATCGGTGGATGAATTCTTATCATGCGCTGATAAAATCTGAATGGTGATGCAAAATTTCTGTGGATAAACTTTCCCTAGAAAACTACGCGGCTTTTTTGACAGCTTCTCCAGTCAAAAATCTGCTCAACTGAGCTAAATTGAACCCCAACATCGAGCAATAACCCGAACTTTCTATCGTCCGATCAGACTTCATGCGTGAGCGTCCCATCTGGTAACGGCGCTTCAGCTGACCGATGATGCCTTCGATTCCTGAGCGGCGGTTGACGAGCTTCTCAAGCCGCTCGGGTGACAGGGGATTGTCGGGTGGATCATTATACTTACGGTTTATTTTTTGCAGAGCGACTTCAGTCACTTTTAGATCGAGGAGGAATTGTTCATTGTCTTTGCTGTAATAAGCTTTATCAGCGCCGACTGACTCGATGGGTTGTTGAAAGGTATTAAGATTTGCACGCACCATGGGTTTAAGCGTTTCAGCATCCGGCATCCGGACTGAGTAGTTAGGCATCGAAAAAACAAAATTACCTTCAATACGACCCACCTGAAATTGCCGGCCAAATTGGAGGGGCTTATTTTCTTTTTGCTTGTTGAAGACATCCACCTCATTAAGGTGCATGGAAAATATCTTGGATGTTTTAACAGCGCTTTCAAAGTTATGCTCAAAGGTTTCAGAAAGATAAGTGGGCGCTTTAGAAGCGAACTGTGTAGCCAGTTCTTGCTGACGCTTATTTAAACTGTCAAAGATAAATGGCTCAAGCAATCTATGCGTATGTTCTAGCACTGACCAGCTTGTCTTGCTCACAGCGCGCCAGAGTTCTTTCATGGCGGCTTCTTTCTTTTCTTTGTTTTTATCGGATTTTTTGCGTTTGATGAAGAAATACTTTCTTGCCAAGCCTTTAATTGTTTTCATATCCACTTCTGGCAGCTTATCAACTAAATCTTCGCACTTTTCTGCTATGAGTTTTTTTATGTTCTTCGCCATGCCCACTGTTTTAATGAGCAGGTTAGAAATAGATGGATATTGCATGTTGGGTTCTTGAATAGTTGAATCGATATCTATATGGGCTGGGCTTGCAAAGCGTTTCTTAACAGCAAGCCGAGCAATCTCATTAGCCAGAAAGCAATGTGTAGCAGGAGACATGCGCGAACGGAATTCTTCAATCTTGGTGTGATCAGGGCAGTGCCAGTTTTTAACAATTGTTTTACCGCAAAAAAGTTGATAAGCCGCATTGAATTTAATTTGCTGTTCTATACCACGATCGGTCGTATTAAGTAATTGCTGCAGCAGATAAACGCCTAAATGCGTTCGCAAGCAGAGCTTTCTTCCGAACCACCACTTTAATTTCGCTGTGGAATTCTTTAGATCTGGTAAAACCAGCTCTATCAATTGCTTCCAGTCTATTGTGTTAGCCAGTTTAATCAGTGGATGTGTGTTAGCAACATGAATAACCACTTTACTATCGACCAATTTCTCATCTATTCCTGATATACAAAATCCCATACTAAGCTCTTATTTACTTAAATTTTTATGTATTATAACATATAGTTACCTAAAATGATTGAATTAGGCGGTTATTGAAAATCGCCAAACAGAACCTACAGGAAAACTCATGGGAAAAACTAAGGGAAAAACAAAAGGCAAAACATCGAATTCGGCGAAAAGAAAAAAAGTAAATAAACCTCCAACTAAACCAAAAAATAAAGACGTACGTGCGAGAGAATATTTAACACAAAGTGAAATTGAAAAATTAAGAAAGGCGGCGAGAAAACATGCGCGGCATGGACATCGTGATGACACGCTCATCCTCATCATGTTTAGACATGCACTACGTGTAACTGAAGCTACAACGTTGAGCTGGGATCAAATTGATTTAAAAAAAGGATTGTTACACGTTAGTCGCATTAAAAATGGATTAGACTCCACTCATCCATTGCGCGGTATAGAATTACGCGCGCTAAGACAACTAAAACGCGATATGGGTGACAACGAAACATACGTTTTTATGAGCCAGAAAGGCGCGCCGCTTTCTACACGAACAATTCATGAAATTATTGCACGAGCCGGTGAAAATGCAGAATTTACATTTACGATTCATCCACATATGCTGAGGCATAGCACTGGATTTTATCTTGCGAATAAGGGACATGATACGCGCGCTATTCAAGGTTATTTAGGTCACGTGAATATCATGCACACAGTGAGATATACAGAGCTTGCACCCAATCGGTTTAAGGATTTTTGGAAAGATTAATGCAGAGACTTGCAAGGAGAAGTAAATGATTCCAGAAAATATAGCCAAGAATGCTCAATCGCTCTTTAGAAGAATTCCTCTTTTTATGAGCCCAAGTGAAATATTAAGAGATAGAGTTGCTCAATTAAAAGCATTACTTAAGCATGAAAATAAGGATCAAAACGTCCATTATGAACTTCTAAGATATTATCCCTTAGCCTGTCTTGTAACTTGATGGTGTCGCGAAATGATTTTAAATCGCGTACCTGCACGGTACAATTGATTTCATACTTATTTCATACTATACTATAAGGTATGAAATAAGTATGAATTAGGGGGCTTTATGAGCATAGCTAAAATTGCTGTATCCATTGATGCAAAGCAATTAAAAAAGATAGATTTTTTTGTAAAAAATCATGTTTTTAAAACCCGCAGTGAAGCATTTCGGATTGCTATTAATCAGACCTTGGAACAGTTAGAGCATAAACGTCTGGCGACAGAATGCGCCAAGCTAGAAATAAATGAAGAGCAAGAAATGGCTGACATGGGTTTAGATGAGGATTTGGATGCATGGCCAAAATATTAAGAGGCGATATCATTTGGGCTGATTTAAATCCAACCCAAGGGAGGGAACAAACGGGTAAACGTCCAGTGCTTATTTTAAGTCATGATGTTTTTAATGAAAAATCGGGAACCGTCATTGCTGTTGCCTTGACGAGCCAGCAACAAAAAGCTGGGTTTCCCCTAACATTGGAGTTAAAAGGCAAACATTATCCCCAACCTTCCTGGGTCAAAATCAGCCAGATAAGAACATTATCAGTGCTCAGACTAGGAAAAAAAATTGGCCAAGTTGCTACTGATGAATTAGAGAAGGTAATAGAAGGTTTAAATGAGATTATTAACTAATCATTTCGCAACAGCCACTAACTTATTCTGCACTTTAGGCTATTAATGTAGCTATGATTATGGCGCCTAATAACAAAATTCCCGCGACAATCTAGTTTGCACGCCCGATCAAAATGATTATACTCACTCAACTTAGAGTTAGGCTAAACTAAAGGAGTAGTGCATGGCTTTGTTACAGGTCATTATTTTATTGGCGGTTGTGTTGGGGTTAGCATTTGTTCAAGTTCCAGTTATTCTTTGGACAATTGTGGTGGCAGCAACACTCTTGGTTATTAGTATTTTCGGTCATTTGAATATTTTCTTTTTAGTGTGTTGCTGGTTATTGTTCGCAGCAGCTGCTATTTTCGCAAATCATAAAACGCTTCGCCGTCGCTATTTCACTCGCCGTATTATCGAAGTCATGTCACAACGAATGCCAACCATCAGTAACACAGAACGTGAAGCAATCGAGGCGGGAAATGTATGGTGGGAAAAAGATTTATTCCGCGGTCGCCCTGAATGGAAAAAGTTGCTTGCAATTCCTAAGCCCAAGCTTAGCTCAGAAGAGCAACACTTCATCGATAACGAAGTGAATACATTATGTTCCATGGTGGATGATTGGCAAATCATCAATCAAGATCGTGACTTGCCCGAAAATGTTTGGAATTATTTAAAACAACAACGCTTTTTTGGTATGGCCATTCCAAAAGAATATGGTGGCCGTGGATTTTCAGCATTGGGCCATTCCACTGCGATTCTTAAAATTGCTACACGCAGCGTCAGTGCTGCGGTGAATACCATGGTGCCTAATTCACTGGGACCAGGTGAATTGTTAGTACATTATGGAACTAAAGAACAGAAAGAATATTATTTACCGCGTTTAGCAAAAGGCGAAGAAATTCCCTGTTTTGCATTAACGGGCCCGGAAGCGGGCAGTGATGCAGGATCAATTACTGACACAGGTATTGTGTGCCGTGGAAATTATCAGGGCGAAGAAATTATCGGTATCCGTTTAAATTGGGACAAGCGCTATATTACCTTGGCGCCCGTTGCGACAGTCTTAGGTGTTGCATTTCGTTTATACGACCCAGAAAAATTGTTAAACAAAAAAACTGATCTGGGCATTACCTTGTGTTTAATTCCAACCTCCGAAGCAGGTGTTGAAATTGGTAACCGTCATTTACCGTTGCATCTTGCCTTTATGAATGGCCCGACGCGCGGCAAAGATGTTTTTGTACCATTGGATTGGATTATTGGTGGCGTTGAAATGGCGGGGCAAGGTTGGCGTATGCTGATGGAATGTCTTTCGATTGGTCGATCCATTTCATTGCCAGCACTCAGCACTGCTTGCGGAAAATTAACTTATCGCGCGACTGGTGCCTATGCAAGACTGCGTCGTCAATTTAATACCTCGATTGCAAATTTTGAAGGAGTTGAAGAAGCATTAGGTGATATTGCTGGATCGACTTATCTCTTAGAAGCTTGCCGAATGATGACGGCTGGCGCTGTAGATTTACAGATTAAACCGGCTATTGCATCAGCGATTGCAAAGTACAATATGACAGAATTGGGACGTAAAGTAGTGGACCATGCGATGGATATTCATGGCGGCCATGGAATACAAGTTGGCCCACGAAACTTTCTAGCGCATGCTTATATTGCAATTCCGGTTTGCATTACCGTTGAAGGGGCAAATATTTTAACGCGCAATTTAATTATTTTTGGTCAAGGCGCAATTCGTTGTCATCCCTATATTTTACAAGAAGTGGAATTGTTTGCTGCTCCAGATTCAACTGAAAAAACCAAGAAATTGGATGGACTATTATTGTCGCATATTGGTTATATCATCAGTAATTTTGCGCGTAATTTATGTTATGGCTTAACGGGTGGAAAATTGATTCATTCGCCGATATCCGGTCCGATTGCACGTTGTTATCGTCAACTCACTCGCATGAGTGCTGCGTTAGCGCTGTTGTCAGATATGGTGATGTTGATTTTAGGCGGTAACTTAAAACGTAAAGAACGCATTTCAGCACGTTTAGGCGATATGCTAAGTCAATTATATTTAGCCTCTGCTGTATTGAAATATTACCAGGATCATGATCAGCCAGCGGATGATGTGGAATATGTTAAATGGTGCGTTGATAAATGTTTGGCAAATATACAAGTCGCGTGCGATGAATTGCTGCATAATTTTCCTATTCCAGCACTCGGGAAATTATTTCGCTGGATAATTTTCCCATTTGGCACGGCGTATAAACGTCCAACCGATGCGTTGTATCACAAGATTGTCCGTACTATGCTTGAACCTTCATCATTCCGTGAACGGTTAACGAAATATATCTATTTGAGTCCGGATTCAAATGATGCGGTTCAAAGGATTGAAACGGCGTTCCAGAAAGCACCGCAAGCAGAATTAATTTGGAAAAAATTTCAAATTGCGCTTCGAAATGGTACATTACCGAAAGTTGCTAGTTTTGAAGATCAAGTTCGCTCTGCATTAAAAGCCGATGTGCTAACGGATGATGAAGCAGTTGCATTGACTGAGTTTGATGCTTTGCGCAGAGAAGTCATTAAAGTAGATGAATTTTCATTTGATTTAAATTCAATCGTGTCATGAAAATTATAGGGAAACACAACAATGGAAATAAAAAATAGTGGTGGACGAGATGTATATATTGTCGATGGCGCACGCACTCCATTCTTGAAGACGCGTGGCAAACCAGGACCGTTGTCTGCATCTGATTTAGCCGTGAACGCTGGGCGCGAATTATTAGCCCGACAGCCATTTGCAGCGAGTGATTTAAACGAAGTCGTGATCGGCTGCATGATGCCGAGCGAAAATGAAGCCAATATTGCGCGTATTATTGCCTTGCGCTTGGGTTGTGGAAAATCCATGCCAGCTTGGACGGTGCAGCGTAATTGCGCTTCAGGTATGCAGGCATTGGATAGCGCAGTCAAAGATATTGCCTCTGGACGTCACGATTTAGTGTTGGCAGGTGGAACAGAAGCGATGAGTCGCGCGCCGCTGTTATTCAATCATCGAATGGTAAATTGGCTATCCGGCATGTGGGGTGCCAAAACATTCGGTACTAAAATGCAACAAATGATAAAATTTAGACCGGATTTTTTAGCGCCAGTCATCGCCTTGTTAAAAGGATTAACTGATCCCATTATTAATATGAACATGGGTCAAACAGCAGAAAATGTCGCTTATCGGTTTAATATTTCCCGTCAACAAATGGATGCGTTTGCATTGGAAAGTCACCTGCGCGTTGCTACAGCACAAGATGAGCATCGATTGAATGATGTGTTACCATCTTATGGTTATGGTGGTGAATATTTTGTTGCGGATGATGGTGTGCGCCGTGACACCACAATGGAAAAATTAGCGAGTTTAAAACCCTTCTTCGATAAAAAATTCGGCAGCGTCACGGCAGGAAATAGTTCGCAAGTGACGGATGGTGCCGCATTATTGTTACTGGCAAGCAAAGAAGCGGTGAAAAAATATAATTTACCCGTGTTGGCACGCATTGTTGATACCCAATGGGCCGGTTTGGATCCTGCAGAAATGGGATTAGGTCCGGTTTATGCATCAACTGCATTACTGAATCGTTACAATTTACAAATGAGTGACATCGATTATTGGGAAATTAACGAAGCATTTGCAGCACAAGTTTTAGGTTGCGTTGCGGCATGGGAAGATGAAAGTTATTGTCGTGATTACTTAGGTTTAAATCACGCATTTGGCACTTTGCCATCCAATCGTTTGAATGTGGATGGCGGAGCAATTGCGCTTGGTCATCCAGTGGGTGCGAGCGGTGCACGTATCGTGTTACGGTTAGCCAATATTTTACGTCGAGAAAATGCACAACGCGGTGTCGCAACAATCTGCATCGGCGGTGGTCAAGGTGGCGCTATGTTAATTGAAAATATTTCAGAGGTGGGAGCATGAGCAGGATGCAAACTTATAAACATTGGCGATTAAATACAGCTGAAGATCAAATTTTGTGGTTGTTGTTTGATAAACAAAATGCTTCAGTAAATACAGTTGATCGTGAAGTCATGGAAGAATTGAGTGACATTTTGGATTCGCTCAACGATGATTTTGAACATAAAGGCTTGATTCTTGCTTCTGCGAAAAAAAGTGGATTTATTGCCGGCGCTGACATTTCTCAATTTGGTAAATTTAATGGTATTGATGAAGCGGTGCAATTATTGCGTCGCGGGCAGAAAATCATCGATAAATTTGAAAAATTGAAAATGCCGACTGTGGCGATGATTGATGGATTTTGTTTGGGCGGTGGTTTAGAAATTGCTCTTGGTTGTCGCTACCGTGTTGCTGAAGATGGTTCAAAAACTCGCTTAGGATTACCGGAAGTTAAGCTCGGAATTCACCCAGGGTGGGGCGGTAGTGTTCGTTTGCCACGTTTAATCGGTGCGCTAGAAGGTTTGAACATGGTTTTATCTGGTCATACCGTGAGTGGTAAAGCAGCCGCAAAATTAGGTATTGTCGATGTGGCTGTGCCCAAACGTCATTTAGTTCGTGCAGCAAAATCTTATGTGTTAGATAAACAACGTCCTCATCAAGCTACAACACTGCAGAATTTAACTAACTCAAAGTTTGTGCGGCCATTATTGGCTAGCATGATGCGTAAGAAGTTACGCGCGAAAGCGAATCCATTACATTATCCAGCGCCATTTCATGCACTAGATAATTGGGAGCGTTTCGGTGTGGTGGGTGAAGCAGCATTTGAAAAAGAAGCACGTAGCTGCGGTAAGTTATTTTTTAGCGAAACATCACAAAATCTGGTGCGTGTCTTTTTCTTACAAGAACGATTGAAAGCGTTAGGAAAAGATGTTCGTTTTACACCACAACATGTGCATGTGATTGGTGCTGGAACGATGGGTGGTGATATTGCTGCATGGTGTGCCTTCCAAGGATTTCATGTCACGTTACAAGATCGTGAAGCGAAATTTATTGCGCCTGCCATTAAACGTGCTTATCAACTTTGCAAAGAAAAATTGAAAGAACCTTACTTAATTCAAAAAGTCATGGATCGGTTGGTTCCTGATGTGGCTGGTTATGGAATTTCACGCGCCGATATTATTATCGAAGCGATTTTTGAAGATTTAGCGACTAAACAAGCCTTGTTTAAATCACTGGAAGAACAAGCAAAACCTGATGCTATTTTAGCAACTAATACATCTAGCATTCCGTTAGATGAAATCAATACAGTATTGCGTGAACCAGAACGATTAGTCGGTATTCACTTTTTCAATCCAGTTGCCAAAATGCAATTAGTTGAAATTGTAAAAGGTGCTCGCACCAGTTCATCGGTTGCTGATAAAGCCACGAGCTTTGTACGCAAATTGGATCGTTTACCATTACCAGTGAAAAGCAGCCCTGGATTTTTAGTCAATCGCATCTTGATGCCATATCTATTGGAAAGCGTTGCGATGTTGGATGAAGGAATTCCAGCAGCAACAATTGATAAAGCGATGGTTAACTTTGGTATGCCGATGGGCCCAGTTGCATTAGCAGACGCAGTCGGATTAGATGTCTGTTTATCAGTTGCAAAATATCTTGGTGTCTATTTCCATACAACCATTCCACCACGACTAACCAGTTTGGTTGAACAAGGTAAATTGGGACGTAAAACCGGTGCAGGATTTTATCAATATAAAAATGGTAAACAAGTTAAGCCTGCAGAATCTGCAAATGAATCATCACTTGATGAAATTGCAGATCGCTTGGTCTTGCGTATGTTAGATGAGGCATTTGCATGTTTGCGTGAGGGTGTAGTGGAAGATGCAGATTTGCTTGATGCTGGCATGATTTTCGGCACAGGTTTCGCACCATTCCGCGGTGGTCCAATTCATTATGCAAAATCAATCGGTATTGATGATTTGTATAAAAAATTCATCCGACAAAAGCAACAGCGCGGTGAAAAAATTGAAGCTGTACCTGCTTGGGAAGAAAGTGTTGAAGTTGGTTAAATCCATCTGCTGACTCTCTATATGACCGCCCTTCCAGTTTGCTGGAGGGGCGGGCCGAAAATATCTTGCTCTTTCGTTTTCAGCCGGAGCTGCTTCCTGCGGTCTTGATGGGGCATCCATGCATCATCCTTTTTTTCTCTTTGCTAAAGGACGCTTTTCTTCTCTATCAGATTCATCTTTTTTTACACCTTTGCGGATATTTTTTGGTAATTCATCTATAATTCCTCGTGACGAAAAAAATGTATGCGGTGATTGACCGAAAAGAAATTCAGCTGTAAGTATACCAAGAACATCGGGGAGTGACGTCGCTCCCTTTATAATAGCTTGATAAGTATTAATATCCTTTTCCATGTCTTGTCGATAAGCGGGTATATCTTTTAAGTTTAATGTTTTATAAAAATAATTGGGTTTGTGAGGGTCAGGCCATTCAACTGCTTTGCAAACAATATCACCTGCTTTTGATATCCCATAACTTCCAACATTTTCCTGTATCAAAATTAAGGGCTTTATTGAGTTGCGTCTAAATAAGTAAAGATTTTGATTAGGTTTTCCTTCAGAACGCGCTAGAAATATTAATTCATTATTATTTCCCGGTAAACGAATGCAGTTATGTATTGCTGTTAAATTCCACGAAAGCCTAAAAAATTTTTCTTTTGTAAACAGCTGATCATCAGCTCGCTTAGATTCTAGATGCTCTGTATTTCCAATAGTAACATCAGTATCGGATTCTAATGACCAATATGTATGAAATAAAAATTTAGTGTCTGTCACTGGAAATAACGGAAGAGGTATGTTATCAAGAGATACAATAGAAGTATATGCGCGAGGTTTTTTTTCCTTGTCATATACAATCAATTTTTTATTCTTTTCAAAAACTACAAAACAACCATTTTCTAAATAGATAAATTTAAAGTCTTCTAAATTTTCAATAGATGCAGTTTTTTTAAGTTCTTTTCCATTGAATTCATAAATGCTGATTCTATTTTGATTGCCGTAATGTTCGCCTGTTTTCATCGCGAAAGTATGTTCGTTAATCGCAACAATACTATGTAAATCTATGTGTTCTTCAAGCATCTTACAAAAAACAAGTTTTCCCTGTTCATCTCGTATGTAGAGTACGGGATAATTATCTGGCTTTATCCAAACCAAATTTTGATGATCATCATAATATAAAATATAATTATTTGATCCTAATGCTACTTCTTTCATCGCACATGTTTTGCGAGGTGTAAGAATAGGAATATATTGACCTGCGATAGGGTTTAAAAAACTTAAACTACATTGCTGAAGTCCCCATTCAACTTCTGGTTCATTCTCCTCATCCTCTAATTTGGCTTCAGCATCTCCTGCTTTTGCTTCCGCCACAACCACAGGTAAAGCTTCTTTTTCGCCTGCTACCCATACAGTTTGGTTGGGAAGAACCGCAATAATTTCTATATTTATAAGCCCCAATCTTTTGTTGAGTGTATCTAAGCTGATAATTCCAGGGTTGGCAATGTAAGGTACGACTTCTTCACGTGCATGCATATTCAATTATCCTTTTGATTGATAGGCGCGAGCCTTGGTTGTCTCATTCGGTTATAACAGTTATCGCAACGAATGCAAACAATGCGGCCAATATTATATAACCAGAAGAGGTTGCAGCATTACCAGTTATTTTAGTTAACTCCATACATAATAATGGCGCGGTGCTACCGAAAATGGCAGCTGAAGAGCTGAGTGCAACTCCTAATCCCGTTGCGCGTACATTGACGGGAAAATATTCTGCTGACATAGCAGCCAGTGGTCCGACAAACATGCCGATTAATAAAGATAAACAAGATTGTGCAAAGAGTTGGGTTGATGCGCTTCCCGTTAAAATAATATGGAATAAGGGATAAGTTAATAAGATTAAATTAATACAAGCTATCATCATTAATCGTTTTCTTCCTACATAATCTGACAGCCAACCAAATAATAAAATGGTCATGCTATACATAAACATGGTTAACGCACCGAGATACATTGCTTGCGAAACATCGGTTTTATGCTGATTTAAAGTGTAATTACTGAAATAAATAAAATTGACGTAAAAGGCGAGATTGCTTAGTACGTAACAAGTAAATACCACAACAAATTCTTTGCGGTGTTTTTTCACTAATTGAACTAATGGAATGGTGCTCAACCCGCCAGCTTTTTTGACGCTGTGAAATTCTTCTGACTCTAATAATGATTTTCTAATCCAGTAACCTAGTAAACCAATTGGTGCACCTAATAAAAAAGGAATCCGCCAACCCCAGCTCAACATTGATTCTTGCCCCAAGAATTTATTCGTGATTGCGCAAACTAGTGTGCCAAAAACAAATCCTATCACGCTAGAAAAAATTCCAAAGCTGGAAATAAATCCTTTGCGTTTTTGATTATTGTGTTCTGCCAGTAATGTGACTCCGCTAGGATATTCGCCACTTACAGCAAATCCTTGTGCCAATCGGCAAAGTACTAAAATGAATGCTGCAGCATTTATTAAGGGTGGAATGCAACCAATTGCTGTCGTAGTCAAAGCCATGATGAAAATGGTGATTTGCAAAGTTGATTTTCTGCCGAGTTTATCAGCTAAATGGCCGAAAAAAATTGCACCGATGGGACGCATGATAAAACCAGAAGCAAATACAGCAAATACCGACATCATTGCTGCAAAATGATTTGCGCGCGGAAAAAATATTTGCGAAAGAATGGCGGCTAATGATGAGAAGAGTGAAAAGTCATACCACTCTAGCATTGTACCAATTGTGCAGAAGGCAATTTGTTTAGTTGGAGAACTCATGTTTTCAGATTTTTTTCCACTTGATGTTACAACCCACGCTGGGTTTTTGTTCGGCATTAATCATTTTTCCGGAAAGTATTGCGTCTAATGCTGCTGATAATTCATTTCCCGTCACAAGAGCGCCATTTCCTGGCGTTGACTCATCGAATCGTCCGCGATAAACACATGCCAAGTTCTTATCAAACACAAAAAAATCCGGGGTGCATGCTGCATGATATGCTTTTGCAACTGCCTGTGATTCATCATATAAATAGGGAAAAGTGTAATGGTGAAGTTCAGCTTCATGGCGCATTTCGTGCGGGCCATCAGCGGGATAATTTTTTGCATCGTTCGAAGAAATCGCAACAAAGCTAATTTTTTTCGCCTGATATTTTTTTGCAACTTCAACTAATTTTGTTTGAATATGTTTTACATAAGGGCAATGATTGCAAATAAACATAATCACCGTTGCAATGTCAGATTTAACATCTTGCAAAGAGATATTTTTTTCCGTGCGCGTATCTGGCAAAGAAAAATCAGGTGCTTTGGTGCCCAAAGGAAGCATAGTTGAGGGTGTTTCTGCCATAAGTAAATTCCTGTTAAAAAAACTTGTCTTGTACTTCGAATCCGGTATTCTAACCCGTTTCTAACATCGGCGAAATATAACCACGACTAGGATTTTATGCCTAAGAGAGGGATAAATGGCTAAAAGATTTACACTCAAACGGTTGTCTTTAATTATGACATCCGCAGGAGTTCTCGGTTTGACCCAACCAGTAATGGCAAGTGGGTTTCAGCTTTGGGAGCAAGATGGCGCAAGCATTGGTAATTATCATGCGGGTATTGCTGCGAGTGCGGAAGATGCGAGTACGGCATTTTATAACCCGGCGGGGTTGGTTCGAATCCATAATCAACAAGTGGTGGTGGGTGTCGATCCGATCATGACTGATATTCGGTTTAACGGAACTGTAAAAGTGGCAGATACTTTTGGTGGGCATACTACTCCTGCGGTTCCCTATTCAACAAGTGCACAAGGTGGAACATTTAATCTCGTTCCTAACTTAAGTTATGCCGCACCTCTCTCAGACAGAGTTGTTTTCGGCTTAAGTTTAGTAGCGCCATTTGGACTGCAAACTAGCTATGGTAACCCAGCTCTTACACGTTATGCTGCTACATTATCCTCACTTAAAGTGATCGATTTATCTCCTTCATTAGGTATCGCTTTAACTGATAAATTCTCTATTGGTGCCGGATTCGACGCTGAACATGCGCGCGGTGAATTTGATTTGGTTGCTGGCAGCCCCACAAGCCCAGGTGTTCCAGTTACCACAACACTGGATACAACATCTCAAAATGTAGGAACAAGTAACGCATATGGCTACCATTTGGGAGCACTATACCAATTTAGTGATGCCACACGCGTGGGATTAGCTTACCATTCGCAAGTTGTCCATCATCTTAAAGGTAGCAGCAAATTTTATGGACCTTTAGCGAATGCTGATACGAATTTCCTTTTTTTACCCATGTATCAATCCTCACAACAATTGTCTGCTAATGCAACTTTACCACCCACGACTTCTTTGAGTATTTTCCATACATTTAATCCAAGTTGGGATGGCATGGCGAGCATTAGTTACACACAATGGAATGTCTTCAAAAATCTCGTTTTACAAAACGCAGCGGGTATAGATACCACTGCCAATCCTAATAATAATCTTACAGTAATTGTTCCAGAGAATTATCACAACACCTGGAATTATTCAGTAGGCGGTAATTATCACGCTAATGAAAAATGGTTTTTCCGCGGTGGTTTAGGCTATGATCAAACCCCAACTAATAATACGTATCGAAATTTACAGCTACCCGATGCAAGCCGTATTGCAGTGGCTGTTGGCGCTCATTATCAAGCTATTAAAACATTAGGCTTGGATTTGGGTTGGACGCATTTTTTCATGATGAATGGAACAAAGATTAATAACAGCGTTCAAACAGTGGGTGCTCAAACAACTACAACTAATGGCTCAGTCAATGGCAGTGCTGATGTATTTGGGTTGCAAGCTACGTGGGATATTCTTTAATACAAAAAAGGTGGAGCGAATGCTCCACCTTAATATAACTTTTATTTAGGCTGAGCGTCAGTAATTGTTACAACGAGTGTGTTTCCTTTTTGATCTGTTGGAGAAAAATCATACCCAGATCCAGACCCCTCATCAATATGCAAACTATGGTCAGCTAAATTAAGCTGTGCTTTCCCGACGACAGCACCGGTACAATCTGGTGTTGTATGGAATTCAACTGAGCAAATGTTATCAGGACTACCTTGGCAGCCGATATTAACTAAAAACCAAGGAGTATTTGATGTTTCGCCAGGCCCAGTGGGTGGTTTAATACCAGTACTACACGTTGTTCCATTAATCCAAACAGTAGAAGGTTGTGAAGATTTATTTACAACATTCAAGCCTGGCCCAATATCATCAGCGCTCGCTATCAGGGGTAAACTAACTGCTAACAAAACTGACCCAATCACTAATTTTTTCTTTAATAACATATATATAAAATCTCCATAAACTTTGGATAAAATTAAGCGAAGGTACTATACGCTGAAACCACTAACAAGACAATTTAATTAATCTACTAGGGTTTTCGCAGTCTGCTAACTCTCATTAATTGCTTTTTTCACTTTCTGTACCATTTTCGCAGTCACTTTATTTTTCGTTTCAATTTTGCTGATATAAGCTTGGGTAACTCCCATTTTTTTTGCTAATTCTTCTTGTGTCATTCCTGCTTTGATGCGTGCGAGTGCTATTGGATTATCGACATAATCAGCAGGATCAAAAACTACATAGTCGGACTGTTTGCCAGTTTTTTTAATCCGTGCTTTTATCTCATTTCGCAAAGCATTGTAGATGTGAATTGGTAAAAGAACATATTCATCTTTACCATCAACTGATTTGATTATTTGTAGACTCATTTGTAAGCTCCCCCACGTGGTTTAACTTTTTCCCAATTCCCAACCCGCAGTCGGTAATATGGCAGCCCCATCAGACGTTTAACATCTAACATCTGATCATCAGGATCTATCCCAAGTGCCACAATTTTTTCTGTAATTCTGTGTCTATCAGGACGAGAAAGATTTTGTAATGTTTTTTTAGCTTGACGTTGAATCAATATTGTATAGGTCACAAAACTTTCCTTAAGTTATTATAGGTTATATTTAGTTATATTGCTATAGGGTTTATTTGAATCTTGTATTACCGATTGGATATTGGCTTGGATGTGTGCTTCAGGAATGGAACCAAAGATTTTGTCTTGTTATTTCAGGGTGATCAAGTCGTTTTATTAAAATGTAAGAGATAATTCGTTAATTTGATTTTCGCTTGTTCCGTAAAAAATAGACCTAATTTTGTGCGACGCCATAAAACGTCATCACACGAAACCGCCCATTCATGATTCACTAAATAATCCACTTCTTTTTGATATAAACCAGCAGAAAAATCAGTACCGAGTTGTTGTAAGGAATAAACATCTTTCAAAATTAAATAAGCTCGTGTGCCATAATTTTTGCTATAACGATTAATCAACTCATCTGGCAACCAGCTAAATTCCTTTTTAAGTTGAATGCGTAATTTATCAAGAGAGCAATCTCCACCAGGCAATGGTGTTGATGCTGTCCACGCCGATTTCATTGCAGGAAAAAATAGTTTTAATTGATTTAACACCTCTTCTGCTAGTATGCGATGAGTAGTAATTTTTCCACCAATCACTGCAAGCAGCGGGGCGGATGTGTTCGTATCTAACACCAATTTATGGTCACGCGAAATTTTCGATAAATTTCCTTCCGCTTCATTTTGTAAACATCGAACACCCGCATATGACCAAACAATATCACCGGGTAAAATCTTTTTCTTAAAATATTCATTAATGATGGCGCATAAATAATTTTGTTCTTCAGCGGAAATTTTCGCATCACGTGGGTTGGATGAATATAAAATATCGGTTGTTCCAATCAGCGTGAATTTATCTTGGTAGGGGATTGTGAAGACAATGCGCCCATCTTTATTCTGCAAAATATAAGCGAAATCGCCGTCATATAATTTCGGCACTATGATATGACTGCCTTTCACTAATTTAATTGAAAATTCAGCTTGACCAACAATATTTTTTTGCACTTGATTGATCCATGGCCCAGCTGCGTTCACTAATGCTTTTGCATAACAAATAGTGGGTTGCAATGCGGCTGCATTTTTAAGTGTAATCTTCCACAGATTGTTTTCACGCTCCGCTGATAAAAATTGAGTATGCGTTAAAATTTTAGCGCCATATTCTTTTGCACTGATCGCATTTAAGATCGTCAGGCGCGCATCATCAGTAAAACAATCATAATATGAAAATCCTTTTTCAAATTGAGGCAACAGCGCAGCACCACGCGGATCAGTTTTAAAATTAACAGCATGCGAGCGAGGTAAATATTTGCGTGCTGATAAATGATCATAAAGAAATAATCCTAGCCGAATCATCCAGGCAGGACGTAAATGTTTTTCATGTGGCAAAATAAATTCTAACGGTGAAACCAGGTTGGGTGATTTACGTAATAAAATTTCTCGTTCACGCAAAGCGCTTTTTACTAAATGAAATTCATATAATTCTAAATAGCGCAAGCCGCCATGAATTAATTTCGTGCTCGCTGAAGATGTGCCAGAGGCGAGATCACCTTGCTCGCATAGGGTGACGTTTAAACCTCTACCTGCTGCGTCAGAGGCGATAGCTGCGCCATTAATGCCGCCACCAATGATAAAAATGTCAGAAAAGTCATTCATGCCTTTTTCCAAAATAAATATCTCTTTGCCACACTATACCATGACAAACCATCAAATTGTTATTAACATACACGACCAAGGATAGGAGATTGATACATGAATTCACATTTGCTCGCCATTGACCAAGGGACCACAAGCAGTCGGGCGATCATTTTTTCTCGCCTAGGCGAGGTGGTTTGCCAACATCAAATTGATTTAAAGCAATCATACCCGCAACCTGGCTGGGTTGAGCAAAATCCTCAGGAAATGTGGGAAAATACTCTTGCTTGTTGTCGCCAAGTGCTCGCGCAAATTTCCGCAAAAAATATTGCGGCTCTCGGTATTTCTAATCAACGCGAAACGACCTTAATCTGGGATAGAAAAACTGGAAAACCTATTTATCCCGCTATTGTTTGGCAAGATCGCCGCACTAGCCAATTATGTAAAGAATTGGCAACTCATAAAATTAGCCATTCATTACCAGAAAAAACAGGATTGTTATTAGACCCTTATTTTTCAGCCACTAAAATTATGTGGTTATTAGACAATATCGCTGATGCACGTGAGCGCGCAGAGCGGGGTGAACTTGCGTTCGGTACCGTTGATACATTTTTACTTTGGCAGTTCACACAAGGTCAATCGCACGCAACGGATGCGACGAATGCATCACGTACATTGTTATTTAATATTCACACGCAACAATGGGATAAAGAAATTTTATCCGCATTAAATATTCCCGCAGCACTTTTGCCAGAAGTAAAAGACAGCAGCGCGGATTTTGGTGATACAGCAAAAGAATTATTTGGTGAGCGTATAAAAATTGCTGGCATTGCTGGTGATCAGCAAGCTGCAACTGTTGGGCAAGCGTGTTTTCATCGTGGGATGGTCAAAAGCACTTATGGCACAGGTTGTTTCGTGCTACTTAATACCGGTAACAAAGTCGTTGTTTCAAAAAATCGATTGCTCTCTACCGTTGCCTATCGACTCGAAAATAAAGTGACCTATGGTTTAGAGGGCAGTATTTTTTCTGCGGGCACAACAATTAAATGGTTACGTGACACATTAAAATTAATTAAAACCGCAGATGAAACAGAAACATTAGCGCGCCAACTTAATAACACTGAAGGGGTTTACTTAGTTCCAGCATTCACGGGTTTGGGTGCGCCTTATTGGAACCCAGAGGCACGTGGTGCATTACTGGGTTTAACAAGAAATAGTGGCGTCCAACATATTGCACGTGCGGCGCTTGAAGCGGTCGCGTATCAAACACGTGATTTAATCACAGCGATGTTAAAAGATGGCGTGGGGAATATAAATGCTTTGCGTGTGGATGGCGGCATGATCGTCAATAATTGGTTGTTACAATTTTTAGCTGATATTTTGCAAGTTGCCGTGCAGCGTCCAGCTTGTAGTGAAACTAGTGCGCTAGGCGCTGCTTATTTAGCGGGTCTTCAAGTCGGAGTTTATCAATCACTCGATGAAATTAGTGCTCAATGGCAAGTGAATGCGGAATTTAAGCCGTTAATGTCGATTGTTCAGTGTGATCAGCTGTATCAGGGTTGGTTGCGAGCAGTGAATAGGGTGCTCCCGCATTAAAGTTAGAGGGTTTTTTGCGGATTTTAATGGGGCTGAGCGGTAGGGAGGGCTCCCGCAGTGCTTGCACTGCGGGATACCCGTAGCGATGGGGCCCCATTAAAATCCGCAAAAAACCCTCTAACTTTAATGCGGGAGCTGGTTGTACATCATGAGATTTTTGTTATAGTAAGTTCGCTTTTTATCTATCAAAGGAAATAATATGAGAACAAAAACAGCTTTAGTCGTTGCCATGAGCGCATTGGCTATTTTAGCGAGTAGCGTCAGTTTCGCAGATAATCACGCTGGTGCTACGACCTTCCAGATTGGCGATGGTTATTACTTTTTTGCTCAAAAACGGCATGTAAAAAATACCGCACTGCCAAATATCGCTATCAGTTACGATCTGGATCAACGCTGGGCAATGGAAGCAGGAGCTGGTGTATTTAATACAAATCAAACTGGGACAGCGGCACAACAAGGTGTGCATGGTTGGGTTTATACAATTGATGGCATTTATCGCTTTAATCCACGTGGCAGATTGGCTCCATACGTTTTAGCAGGCCCGAGCATTATCAGCTTAAAACCAGCAGGTAACAATCCAGTTGACCAAGCGGCTATTAATGCTGGCATTGGAACACAATATTTTATCGACAAGCAAATTGCATTTTTTGCTGAAGCAAAAGATTTATACACACTTTCTGGCGGTAAAAATGATGCATTGCTGAATTTTGGTATGTCATTTTTATTTGGCGGGAATGCTACAAGCGCATAGGAATTTTATATTTAACTTAGGAGAGAGGGATTTAACATGTTTGCTCGTAGTTCATCATTCAAGCTTCATAGAGATGGCATTAGTATCGGTGGATATAGTATACGTTTAAGTAATTTCTCTTTTAATAATATAGCGACGAATATGGTTCGTAGCGCAGGTTTCGTAGTAAGTGTCGGTGTTGTGATGGCCGATACTATTGGAGTTACATCCTTAAATGGCCTCACTCATTACAAGCTGTGGGGATATGATCAAAATAATTTAAGCTTGTTGCCTGAACAGGCATTCTGTTTGAAATTTATAAAAGACGCTCTTACTACTAACCGCATTTGTGGTGTTCTTTATGATGCATCAAGACAAGATGAATATTGGGATATGAAATGTAAGCTTCTCCATACCGTAGGCAACCAGTATAGATATGTTGCATTGTGCAGAGGCAAGCTGCAACCCATTGTTCAAACCACGGAAGATTGTTTGAAAGGATTAATGAATGAAGCTCTTTCGGCCTGGAACACCGTGCAAGAAGAAGAGCGTCTGCAAAAAAAACTTGCCGATGAAGAACGTGAAAGAAAATTTAATGAACTAATTGCTAGTATAACGCCGTCTCCTGCTACAGCTCTTAAAACGGTGGGCTTATTTGCGGCAATTTATGCATCTTATCGCGTAGCTCAGTGGTATAACGCACCGAAACCCCAACTTACTTTTGAACAACGCGTAGAAAACATAGGGCATAAAGTTGACGGAGAACATGATTTTTGTTGTCCAATTGACAAAGTTCTAATGGACGATCCTGTGATTGCCAATGATGGTAAATCATATGGTCGATCAGCACTAGAAGAATGGCTCAAAAAATCCAACAAGAGTCCTTTAACGGGTGTCGTTATTGATCCTGCACAAATACAACCAAACTATGAATTACGAAAACAAATTGAAGCTTTTGTTAGCGGTTTAGAAAAAGAGCATGCTGAAATTAACTGGCGCAGAAGACAGAGGAGTTGCTAACATCAATTTGCTTGCTTAATAAAGACGCTGGGTCCCGTGTAAAAGCATCACGGGATGACAGCTGTTAACTTATTAAGACGAAAGTTACTATTTCCTATCTTTAGCCGGAACAAAATCTCTTTCAGTCGAGCCCGTGTAAAGTTGACGCGGTCTTGATAATTTGTAGGGGCTACTAATCATTTCACTCCAATGTGCAGTCCAGCCAATGGTGCGTGCTAAGGCAAAAATCACTGTAAACATATTTGAAGGAATGCCTATTGCACTCATCGTAATACCAGAATAAAAATCAACATTCGGATAAAGTTTACGTTGCACAAAATAATCATCTTCCAATGCAATTCGTTCTAATTCCAAAGCAATTTTAAAGAATGGATCATTGTGCGCACCCACAGCTTCAAGTACTTCATGACACGTTTCACGCATCACTTTCGCACGCGGATCATAATTTTTATAAACTCGATGGCCAAATCCCATTAAACGGAATTTATCGTTCGGATCTTTTGCCCGTGCAATATATTGTGGAATTCGGGAGACATCGCCGATTTCATGCAGCATGTTTAATGCCGCTTCATTCGCACCGCCATGTGCAGGGCCCCATAGTGCTGCGATGCCTGATGAAATACAAGCGAACGGATTAGCGCCGGTAGAACCAGCTAAACGAACAGTTGAAGTAGATGCATTTTGCTCATGATCTGCATGTAAAATAAAAATCCGATCAAGTGCGCGCACTAAAACCGGATTTGGCGTTGTTTCTTCACATGGTGTCGCAAACATCATATGTAAAAAGTTTTCAGCATAGGACATACGATTTTGCGGCGGCATAAATGGCTGGCCAATTGAATATTTGTAACACATTGCAGCAATGGTTGGCATTTTTGCAATTAAGCGCAATGCTGAAATCGCACGGTGTTCCGGATTTTTTATATCGAGTGTGTCATGATAAAACGCAGACAATGCACCCACCACACCAACCATGACAGCCATGGGATGCGCATCACGACGAAAGCCATTAAAGAAATTGCGAATTTGTTCATGCACCATGGTGTGACGGTTAATAGAGTTACGAAATTCAGTGTATTGTGCTGAATTGGGCAATTCGCCATTCAACAATAGATAACAGACTTCCACAAAATTCGATTGCATCGCGAGTTGATCGATGGGATAACCGCGATAAAGTAAAATTCCTTTGTCGCCATCAATAAAGGTTATTTTGGATTCACACGCAGCGGTAGATAAAAAACCCGGATCATAGGTGAGGTAATCATGTTTTATCAGAGAGCTGACATCAATGGCTTTGGGTCCCAGTGTTCCTGATAAAACATCGAACTCGATATTATTACCTTCAACGACAAGTTTTGCCTTTTCATCCGCCATATATTTCTCCGATTTGTATTGGCTCCAACTATAAGGAAATCGTAGGGTAATTGTCAATTCAATGGAGTGACTAATTTGTGGACGTTAAAAACGCGAATTCCGGATAAGGAATCTGTCATGCCAGCGTGCTTTTAGCTGGCATCCAGAGATTTAAAATGATGCAGAATTTGAGTAGAAAACTGGATGCCAGCTTTCGCTGGCATGACAAATTTTCTTAACCGGAATTCGAGTTAAAAAGATAGAGAGCTGGTAAAAAATGCTACTGATGTGAGTTTATTATTGTTTGCTTTGGCTTTCCTTGATCGTTATAATCATGGGGTTTTTTAGCTCCAAGGTAGTTGTTTTGTATAAACAAAAAAGAGGGAATGACACGACTGTGACTAATCGCGACCAACGACCTAAGAATCTGAATCTCTTCACGATTCGCATGCCTATACCTGCCATTGTTTCAATTTTGCACCGCCTTTCCGGTATCTTATTGTTTTTATTGATTCCCATTGCTATTTGGGGGCTCAATTTATCATTAAAGTCAGCGCAAGATTTTGACAATGTGCATCAATTTTTAACTACCCCTATGATGAAGTTTGCCATCTGGTTTTGCTTAGCTGGATTTTTATACCACCTTGTGGCCGGTATACGGCACTTGTTAATGGATATCAATATCGGTATTGAGTTAAAAACAGGCCGGTTATCAGCAATATTGACGTTAATTATTGCTGCTTCATTAATTATTCTGACAGGCATTTGGCTATGGTGAAATCAGTATTAAGCGTTAAGCATCAAGGATTGACCGATTGGTTTATCCAACGAGTTTCAGCCATTGTAATGGCGATTTACAGCATCGGCATGTTAGCTTTTTTTGTCATGCATCCTAATTTAACTTTTGACGATTGGCATAATTTATTTGCCTGTGTTGCGGTAAAAATTGCCACTATCATTATCTTAATTTCGTTATTGTTCCATGCTTGGGTGGGAATGTGGACGGTGTTTACGGATTACGTGAAATGTTACGTAGCTCGCTTCACTTTGCACACCATTGTTATTCTCGCACTCATGGCATTTTTCTTTGCGGCACTCTTGGTTTTGTGGGGTATTTAATCAATGAATTTAGCGACACACGTATTTGATGCAATTATTGTTGGCGGTGGCGGCGCTGGGTTACGCGCATCGATTGAGTTAGCGCAATCGGGTTTGAATGTAGCCGTGATTTCGAAAGTATTTCCCACTCGTTCACACACTGTTTCAGCGCAAGGTGGTATCAACGCAGCGTTAGGCAATAATGATGGTTATGATGATTGGCGTTGGCATATGTATGACACCGTGACGGGGTCTGACTTTTTGGGTGATCAAGATGCCATCGAATATATGTGCAAAACTGCGCCAGAAAATATTTATGAATTAGAACATATGGGTTTGCCATTTTCACGCAACAATGATGGCAAAATTTATCAGCGTGCATTTGGTGGCGCGACACGAAATTATGGCGCTGAACAAGCGCATCGCACCTGTTGTGCGGCGGATCGTACCGGTCATGCTATGTTGCATGCGTTGTATCAAAAAAATATTGCTGAAAAAACGCAATTTTTTAATGAATGGTTTGCACTTGATTTAGTAAAAACCGATTCTGGCATTGCGGGTGTCGTGGCGATGAGTATTGAAACCGGCGAAGTGGTTTTCTTAAAAGCACGCGCGACTGTTTTAGCAACGGGCGGTGCTGGCCGAATTTTCCAATCTACCACGAATGCGTTAATTAATACGGGCGATGGTTTTGGTATGACATTGCGCGCCGGTTTACCATTGCAAGACATGGAATTCTGGCAATTCCATCCAACCGGAATTTACGGCGCAGGTGTATTAGTAACAGAGGGTAGTCGTGGTGAAGGCGGTTACTTAATTAATAAAGATGGTGAGCGTTATATGGAACGTTATGCGCCACACTTAAAAGATTTATCTTGCCGCGATGTGGTGGCTCGTTCCTCCACCATTGAAATTCGCGAAGGCCGTGGGTGCGGTCCTAAAGGTGAATACGTATTATTGAAACTTGATCACTTAGGTGAAGAAGTTATTAATAAACGTTTACCAGGTATCCGCGATCTTGCTATTACTTTTGCCGGCGTTGATCCAGTCAAAGACCCTATTCCAGTTGTGCCAACTTGTCATTACATCATGGGCGGTATCCCGACCAATGTGAATGCGCAAGTGTTAACGGTGAAAAATAATCAAGATCACGTGGTTGAAGGTCTTTACGCAGCAGGTGAGTGTGCGTGTGTTTCTGTGCACGGCGCAAATCGCTTAGGTGCAAACTCTTTACTCGACTTAGTGGTGTTTGGACGCGCAGCTGGTAAACACATTCAGCAAAGTATTCGTGAAGGTTTAGGTTTCCGCGAACCAACACAAGCAGATATTGATGCAGCATTAGTGCGCTTAGAACGTTGGAACAATAACACTGGCGGTGAAAATGTTAACGATATTCGCAGCGAGTTACAAAAAGTCATGCAAGATGATTTTGGCGTTTTTCGTACGGCTGAAAACATGCGTGAAGGATTTAAAAAATTAGAAAAATTGCAAGCCCGCCTCAAAACCGCCTCAATCAAAGATAAAAGTAACTGTTTTAACACCAGTCGCATCGAAGCACTTGAATTAGATAATCTTATGGAAACGGCTATAGCAACGGCTTATCTTGCAAATGAACGCACTGAAAGTCGTGGCGCACATGCGCGTTACGATTATCCGGAACGTGATGACACGAATTGGCTGAAACATTCTTTATATTATGCGAATGGTGAAATTGCATTTCGTCCTATTAACATGAAACCGCTAGAAGTTGAGCCGATCAAACTTCAAGCGCGCGAACAATAAGAGGGATAGCCTTTATGCGTTTTTCAATTTATCGCTACAACCCTGAAACCGATAAAAAACCTTACATGCAAGATTTTGATCTTGATGTGGAAAAAAATAATTGCCACATGGTGTTAGATGCATTACTAGCAATTAAAAACACGATGGATGATACACTGGCACTGCGCCGCTCTTGCCGCGAAGGTGTGTGTGGGTCAGACGGAATGAACATCAATGGTAAAAATGGTTTGGCATGTACCACTCATCTATCATCACTAAAAGAACCCATCATCATTCGTCCACTGCCAGGTTTGCCTGTTGCACGCGACTTAATTGTTGATATGACCCAGTTTTACCAACAATTTGAAAAAGTGAAGCCTTACTTACAAAACCATGATCCAGTGCCCGCAAAAGAACGTCTACAATCACCGGAAGATCGTGCGAAATTAGACGGTCTTTACGAATGTATTCTTTGCGCATGCTGCTCAACATCATGCCCATCATTCTGGTGGAATCCAGATAAATTTATTGGTCCAGCAGGATTATTACAAGCTTATCGTTTTATTATTGATAGCCGTGATACGGAAAGATCAGAGCGCTTGGCTGATTTAGCCGATCCGTTTAGTGTGTTTCGTTGCCGGGGAATTATGAATTGTGTGGATGTTTGTCCGAAAGGGTTGAATCCGACGAAGGCGATTAATCATATTAAGGAATTGATGGTGAAGGAAGCGGTTTAACAACAGGAGGAAGGAGATTTTTGTTGAAGCTAGTTTTACTCAACGATGCCAGGATGGCGGGAGGAGTAAGGGCGTTGTTGCATAAATCAAGATTCGTCGTTGCGAGGAGCGCTTTTTGCGACGAAGCAATCCAGTTATTTATGCATTGTTCAGAAACTGGATTGCTTCGGCCTGAAAAGCGGCCTCGCAACGACGATTTTTTTGTGCAAGTTTTGATTTATGCAACAACGCTAGGAGTAAGTTGAAGAATTACATTAACATTAAAAATTAACTGGTTGAACATGAAAACAAAAATACAGCAACGCTCAATGCAAGACTTGTGGCAAGATTCTTATCTTTCCGGTGGGAATGATGCTTATCTGGAAGGATTATACGACACTTATTTAAAAACTCCTGAGGAAATTGCACCTGAATGGCAAGCTTATTTTAAGCAACTTGCTAATGCTGGAACTGATGTATCACATGAAGATATCCGCAATTATTTTGCGCAACTTGCTCGCCAGCCAGCTGCCAATGTTGTGGTTCAAACATCTGGCTCAGGGCATGAACATCAACAAGAAAAAATTATCGATTTGATTTCTGCTTATCGCAGTTTTGGTCATTTGCGTGCGAACATCGATCCACTCGGACTGTACCAAGGGAAACATCATCCAACACTCGAATTAAGTTATTACGGTTTCACCGATACTGATCTTAACAAAACTTATGATGTCGGTTCGTTTGCCGGATTAAATAAACAAACAGCCACGTTAAATGAAATACAACAAGCGCTACGCAAAATTTATTGCGGTAGCATAGGCATTGAATACGCACACATTTGGGAATTAGAAGAGCTCGAGTGGATTCAACAGCGAATGGAAAAAAATTGGAATAATTTTTCACTGACGAAAGATGAGAAATTACTTGTTTTAAACCGTTTAGTTGCAGCAGATGGATTGGAAAAATATATTGGCTTTAAGTATGTTGGCCAAAAACGTTTTTCACTCGAAGGTGGTGATTCACTTATTCCGATGTTAGGCACAATTATTACCGAAGGTGTTGGCAACCAAGTCAAAGAAATCATTATCGGTATGGCGCATCGCGGACGATTAAATGTATTGGTCAATGTGTTAGGTAAAGAATCTGCAAAAGTTTTTGCTGGTTTTGAAGGGAAAAATATCGAGGTTAATAATTCTGGTGATGTGAAATATCACATGGGTTTTTCATCCGATGTGAAAACTAAAAAAGGTCCAGCACATCTTGCATTAGCATTTAACCCATCGCACTTAGAAATTGTTTCACCCGTGGTGCAAGGTTCGGTTCGATCACGACAACGCCGCCGCAAAGACACAGAAAAAGTATTGGCAATGCCAATTCAAATTCACGGTGATGCTGCATTTTCAGGCCAAGGTGTCGTGATGGAAACATTTAACATGTCATTGGCGCGATGGTTCACTGTTGGCGGTTCAATTCATATCGTCATCAACAATCAAGTCGGTTTTACCACTAGCGATCCACGTGATGCACGTTCCGGTTTGTATTGCACAGATGTTGCCAAAATGGTTTCGCCACCGATTTTACATGTGAATGGCAATGATCCTGAAGCAGTGGTATTTGCGGCGAAATTTGCGGTGGATTACCGTACGCGTTTCAAAAAAGATGTGGTGATTGATTTGGTTTGTTACCGTCGTCACGGTCACAATGAAATGGATGAACCCTCTGCAACGCAACCGTTAATGTATAAAATCGTCAAAGCAATGCCGACACCAGCGGTGATGTATGCAACAAAATTAGTGAAAGAAGGTTTAATTACTGATACCACCGAACAACAATTAGCAGATAATTATCGTAATCAATTAGACGCTGGAAAATGTGTTGTTGAGTTAGCGACAGCTGACACAGAATATGAATTTGCTAATAATTGGGAACCGTTTATTGGTACCGAGTGGACAGCGAAAGCTAAAACTGGCGTGCCAATTAAAAAGTTAATGGAAATTGGGAAAGAACTATCAAAACTTCCTGATGGATTTGTGTTACAACCCCAAGTGAAAAAAGTGTTAGAAGCGCGACAAAAAATGATGGAAGGTGAATTGCCACTCAATTGGGGATGTGCGGAAACATTAGCTTATGCAACTTTGCTCGATGAAAATTATCCGATTCGTTTGTGCGGACAAGATTCCGGGCGCGGCACATTTTCACATCGCCACGCTGTATTGCATGATCAAAATACGGATGCAATTTATATTCCATTAAGTCACGTTTCAGCGAATCAAGTGCAAATCAATATTGTTGATTCATTATTATCAGAAGAAGCGGTATTAGCATTTGAATATGGTTATGCATCTGCCGAGCCAAATAATTTAGTGATTTGGGAAGCCCAATACGGTGACTTTGCCAATGGCGCACAAGTTGTCTTCGACCAATTTATCAGTTCAGGCGAACAAAAATGGCAACGTCTTTGCGGTTTAGTCGTGCTGTTACCGCATGGTTACGAAGGACAAGGTCCAGAACATTCATCCGCGCGTTTAGAACGTTATTTGCAATTATGCGCACAGCACAATATCCAAGTTTGCGTGCCAACAACGCCGGCTCAAGTGTTTCATATGTTGCGCCGCCAAATGATTCGACCTTACCGCAAACCATTAATCGTGATGTCGCCTAAGAGTATGCTGCGTCACCCACTGGCAATTTCATCGCTGGATGAATTAGCGAAAGGGGAATTCCAAGTGGTCATTCCAGAAGTGGATGATATCAATCCGAAATCGGTTGATCGTGTCATTTTATGTAGTGGCCGTGTTTACTATGATTTATTAGAAAAACGCCGTGAATTGAACATGACAAACCGTGCCATCATTCGAATTGAGCAGCTTTATCCATTCCCAGAAGAACAATTGAAAGATATTTTGGCGACTTATAAACACGTAACGGATATCGTTTGGTGCCAAGAAGAACCGATGAATCAAGGTGCATGGTATAGCACACAACATCGCATTATTTCATGTTTAGGTGCGAAACAACAATTAACTTACGCGGGAAGACCACCGTCTGCATCACCAGCAGTTGGTTATCTTTCAGTTCACGTGAAAGAACAAGAAACATTAATTATGCAAGCTTTGAAGTAATATTATTTTAAAAGGAAACACACATGACGATAGAAGTAAAAGTTCCTATGTTGCCAGAATCAGTTGCTGATGCAATTGTTGCAACATGGCATAAAAAAGCCGGCGACGCTGTTTCACGTGACGAAAATTTGGTGGATTTGGAAACAGACAAAATTATGTTAGAAGTGCCTGCGCCAGCAGATGGAATTTTGAAAGAAATTTTAAAGCCGACGGGTGAAACCGTGCAAGCAAATCAAATTGTTGCAGTGATTGAAGCGGGTGCTGCGAAATCGGCTAGTGCTCCTGCTGCAGCAAAAACATCTGCACCAGCTGCTACTGCTTCAACAACAGCTACCGCTACCGCAACAAAAACAGATGCATTAAGTCCATCGGTTCGCCGCGCAGCTGCAGAACATAATGTGGATGTAGCTCAAGTGAAAGGCACAGGAAAAGATGGCCGCATCACTAAAGAAAATATTTTATCTTCTGTTGAAAAACACGGCACGACATCAACTGTTACAACGACGGGTGCGCGCCCTGAAAAACGTGTTCCAATGACACGGATTCGCGCACGTATTGCAGAGCGCTTGTTAGAAGTGTCACAAACCACGGCGATGCTAACAACGTTTAATGAAATCAACCTGCAACATGTGATTGATATTCGTAATCGCTATAAAGAAAAATTTGAAAAAATGCATAATGCGCGTTTAGGTTTTATGTCATTTTTTATTAAAGCAGCAGTTGAGGCGTTAAAGCGTTTCCCTGCAGTGAACGCATCTATTGATGGCAATGACATTGTGTATCATGGTTATTTTGACATTGGTGTTGCTGTTTCAACAGAAAGAGGTTTAGTGGTTCCGGTATTGCGTAACACGGATCAAATGAGCATGGCAGAAATTGAAATTACTATTGCTGATTATGCTAACAAAGCGCGCACGGGCAAATTAACCTTGGAAGAAATGCAAGGTGGAACATTCACCATCACCAATGGCGGTGTATTTGGTTCGTTATTATCAACGCCAATTTTAAATTCACCACAAAGTGCCATTTTAGGCATGCACAAAATCGATCAACGTCCAGTGGTGGAAAATGGACAAATCGTTATTCGTCCGATGATGTATGTGGCCATGTCTTATGACCATCGCATTATCGATGGCAAAGATTCAGTATCTTTCTTAGTTGCAATTAAAGAATTACTTGAAGATCCAGCTCGATTATTACTTGAAGTATAAGTTTTTTTGTTTTAAAAGTTTTTATAATATTTGGAGAGTTGCATGAATTTACATGAATACCAAGCCAAGCAATTATTGGCAAAATACGGTCTTCCCGTTTCCAAAGGTGAAGTAGCTTGGAATGTTGAAGAAGCATTACATATTGCAGACAAACTCAACACTAAGCGGTGGGTCGTCAAAGCGCAAGTCCATGCGGGCGGACGCGGTAAAGCAGGCGGTGTAAAAATTGTCTCTACCAAAGATGAATTAGCAACAGCCGCAAAAGGTATGTTAGGAAAAAATCTAGTAACATATCAAACCACTGCGGAAGGACAACCGGTTCATCAAGTATTAATTGAAGAACCCTGTGATATTGCAAGAGAACTTTACTTGGGTGCAGTCATCGATCGCTCTAAACAACGTATCGTATTCATGGCTTCAACGGAAGGCGGCGTTGAAATTGAAAAAGTGGCGCATGACACACCAGAAAAAATTCTTACTGCAACTGTAGATCCATTAGTGGGTGTGCAACCTTTCCAAGCTCGTGATCTCAGTTTTGCATTAGGATTAAAAGGCGATCAAATTAAACAATTCACTAAGTTGCTGCTCGGCTTGGGAAAAATGTTTGAAGAAAATGATTTAAGTCTTTTGGAAATTAATCCACTCGTCATCACTAAAGAAGGCAATTTACTTTGCTTAGATGGCAAAATCACAATTGATGATAATGCGCTTTACCGACAACCTGAATTACGTGCTATGCGCGACACGACGCAAGAAGATGAACGTGAAAACCGCGCACGTGATTGGGAATTAAATTACATTGCTCTCGATGGCAATATTGGTTGTATGGTTAACGGTGCCGGTCTCGCCATGGCAACGATGGATTTAGTAAAACTACAAGGCGGCAACCCAGCAAACTTTTTAGACGTGGGCGGTGGTGCGACCAAAGAACGCGTGACCGAAGCTTTCAAAATTATTTTGTCAGACAAAAATGTTAAAGCAGTTTTAGTTAACATTTTCGGCGGTATCGTCCGTTGTGATTTAATCGCTGACGGAATTATTGGCGCAGTTTCTGAAGTTGGCACAAAGCTTCCAGTTGTAGTTCGTTTGGAAGGTAACAATGCTGAATTAGGCGCGAAGAAATTGGGTCAAAGTGGTCTTAACATTATTGCTGCAGAAAGTTTTACTGATGCTGCGAAGAAAGTCGTTCAAGTTGCAGGTGCATAACCATGAGTATTTTAATTAACAAAAACACAAAAGTGATTTGCCAAGGTTTTACGGGAAAACAAGGTACCTCACATTCGGAACAAGCGATTGCCTACGGAACAAAAATGGTGGGCGGTGTGACGCCAGAAAAAGGCGGTCAAACGCATTTAGGTTTACCGGTTTTCAACACGGTGAAAGAAGCTTATCAAGCAACTAAAGCGGATGCGTCTGTGATTTATGTCCCAGCTCCTTTCTGCAAAGATTCAATTATTGAAGCAGTTGAAGCAGGCATTAAATTGATTATCTGCATCACGGAAGGCATTCCAACGTTAGATATGTTGGAAGTTAAAGCGTATATGGACAGACATCCGCATTCACGTTTAATCGGACCGAATTGCCCAGGCGTCATTACACCAGGCGAATGCAAAATCGGTATTATGCCAGGCCACATTCATATGCCAGGTAAAGTGGGTATCGTGTCGCGCTCTGGTACATTAACTTATGAAGCAGTGAAACAAACGACTGAATTAGGTTTAGGTCAAAGTACTTGCGTCGGTATTGGCGGTGATCCAATTCCTGGAACAAACTTTATTGATGTGCTTGGAATGTTTGAAAAAGATCCGCAGACTGAAATCATCATTATGGTTGGTGAAATCGGCGGAACAGCGGAAGATGAAGCGGCTGAATACATTAAGAAGCATGTGACTAAGCCGGTTGTTTCTTATATTGCAGGTGTGACAGCTCCAGCTGGAAAACGTATGGGTCATGCTGGTGCGATTATTGCGGGTGGTAAAGGAACAGCGGCAGAGAAATTTGCGACGCTGGAAGCGGCGGGTGTGCATACTGTGCGTTCACCAGCTGAGATGGGGCGAATGGTTGCTAAAGTGTTGCAGACTGCAACAGAGAAAAACTAGCTTCGTGAAAACCGTTGTCATCCCGCGCAGTTTTTAGCGCGGGATCCAGTGACCTAGTAGTTGTAATTATTTATTTGGACATAAATATGCTAGACCCCAAACTCATCCGCACCGATTTACAAAAAGTCGCTGAAAAAATGCAACAACGCGGCATCACCCTAAATGTTTCTCAGCTGCTTGCGCTAGAAGATCGCCGTAAAGCTTTGCAAACCCAACTACAAGATTTGCAAAATGAACGTAACACGAATGCAAAAAAAGTAGGGCAGGCAAAAGCAAAAGGTGAAAATGTTGATGCACTTTTGCAGCAAGTAAAAACCTTAGGCGACACACTAAAATCGACTGAAGATGAGTTCAATCAAGTACAAAATGAATTACAACAATTAATGGCTGTCATTCCTAATATTACCCATGATTCTGTACCTGTCGGAAAAAGTGAAGCAGATAATCAAGTTGCGCGCACGTGGGGTGAACCTACGCAATTTAAATTTATACCAAAAGATCATGTTGATTTAGGTGCCAAACTCGGCATGGATTTTGCTGCTGGCGCAAAAATCTCGGGAGCACGTTTTGTTGTGCTACATTCTAAACTAGCCCGTTTACATCGCGCATTAGCACAATTTATGCTAGATCTACACACTGAGCAACACGGCTATAAAGAAATTTATGTACCCTACATCGTGAATACAGATTCAATGTACGGCACAGGCCAATTCCCTAAATTAAAAGAAGATTCATTCGCGGTGAAACACGAAGGTGAATTTTATTTGATTCCAACTTCAGAAGTGCCTGTCACTAATACGATGCGTGACGAAATTGTGGAAGCAGAACAATTACCATTAAAATATGTTTGTCATTCACCCTGTTTCCGCAGTGAAGCAGGCTCATACGGAAAAGACACGCGCGGCATGTTACGCCAACATCAATTCGATAAAGTTGAAATGGTGCAAATTGTTCATCCAGATAAATCGTATGAAGCGTTAGAAGAAATGACGAAACACGCTGAAACTGTATTACAAAAATTAAAATTACCATATCGGGTCATGACATTATGCACCGCGGATATTGGTTTTGCTGCAGCAAAAACTTATGATTTAGAAGTTTGGTTGCCAGGACAACAAGCTTATCGTGAAATTTCTTCGTGTAGCAATACAGAATCATTTCAAGCGCGTCGTTTGAAGGCGCGATTTCGTGATCCAGTGACAGGTAAACCAGAGTTGGTGCACACCTTAAATGGTTCTGGTTTAGCAGTTGGTCGGACATTAATTGCGGTGCTGGAGAATTATCAGGATGAGCAGGGTAGGATTCATGTGCCTGAGGTTCTGCAATCCTACTTAGGTGGCGCAAAAATTATAGAATGAAGGAACGAAAAAAAAATAAAGGAATTTAACTTGCAGAAATCATCTATAAAATCCTACTCCTTCTCAATGATTTTAATGGCATCTATTCTACTCGGTGGCTTAACCGGCTATTACTTCGGCCCCAGCGCCCAACATTTAAAACCCTTAGGTGATATTTTCTTAAATTTAATTTTCACCGCCATTGTCCCACTCATTTTTTTCAGCGTGTCATCTGCTATTGCTAAAGCGGGTGCATTAG
>Ga0207089_1012_pt1 | contig 55092 bp, 71 predicted proteins | sample Alteio_BWMinHeat_49_FD_153571 | JGI IMG/M metagenome (GOLD analysis project Ga0207089, IMG submission 153571) | Enriched cells from forest soil in Barre Woods Harvard Forest LTER site, Petersham, Massachusetts, United States -... | ecosystem: Environmental > Terrestrial > Soil > Temperate forest >...
ATATTGCAAGATTCCATTATGCAGATATTTTTGAAACGATTCCAGATTCTTTAACTGATGTAAGAATGATTCTTTCTCCTTCAACAGCATTACCTGATTTTCTTGGTCGATTTGACAAGAAAAAGGTTAGGTTAATGTCTATCGAAAAAACTGGCAACAGATGTTTTATTATAAAAGATAATAACGAAGCGATATTATTTTTGAGAAATGCTACACATAATTCAGATAGTGTATTTGCAATATGGTCAAACTCCAAATCTCTAACTGATTCAATACGTACCTTATTTGATTATTCATGGGCAAGTTCCAAAACTTGTCGCTGATTTAATTATTTCTATGATGATATGTTTAATGATCATAAACGCCGTTCAGTAGATGAAATGTTACAAGTCATTGAAAGTACTGGCATGAAACGAGAAATAATTGAACAGTATTTTTCAACAGTTGAAGATATCACAGAATTATATCATATAATTGAAAAGAAATTGCATGCTAAAAAAGAAGAAGAGATGATTAGACGCTTAAGAGCCTATGTTGAAAAAATGAACTATGATTTAATAAAATTAGTAGAAACACAAAATCAAAATACAAAAGGAAAGAAAGATAATCAGATAAATGTCTGAGATATAATTAGATTTTATGGAATCATATTTTGATTGTTAAACTCAAAGTAACTCTTAAACTTAACATGAGAATTAATTAACACATTTATAGTGGAGTAAAATCGCTGTTAAAAAATGTCTCTAGAGTCAAAAAATATTACAGTTAGAAATAGGATTATTTCTATATGAAAGAAATATCAACAAAATATTTATTCTTATTACATGTCAGATAAAGTTCTATTATGGAAATTAAAGAAATGCTATATGATTCCATCAGAAATTATCAAGAACATAAAATAATATCAGATATCGCGCAGGGCGATAGTCCACAGACAATAAATGCATTATGTAGTGAATGTATGCCTATTCTTGAAAAGATAGAAGGAGAAAGATCTGAAAAAATAGTATCTTTTGCAGAGGGGCTTATTCATTATCTGCTAACAGTAGCATTAATTCCCAGCCAAAGAAAAATCATATTTTCTTCAATAGATGTAGATATCGTCATTCCAGATATCTCAACTCTTTCCTCAACACCAGAAGATGCTCTTGTGATAGCATTTCCGAAAACAAGTGATCCTCTATCAATAAGGAAAAGAGTTACAGAATTAACAAAAATTCAACCCCATAAAGAAAACATATGGCTTGTTCTTGAAAATGAATTGTCGTTGGATGTGAAAACATACAAGATTGATAACAGTGGCAAAGAACCATTTATGAACATTATAAATGATATTATTTGGTTTACCTCAAATAGAAAACAATCAAAACTTAAAATTTTTAAGATATAAGAGATTTCACGTCGATATTTTTTTCAACATGTTCAATTAACTTTGCAGTGTTATTCAAATCTCTGATAAAAGGAATTGTACCTAAAATTGGGATATTGGTAAGTTCATAAAGCGATACTGGTGAATTTTTTTTCTGCAGGTGTTCCTTTCTCATCAAAGTTATTTATGACAAGACCACGAATCTTAATTCCATAATCTTTACACATTTTACACGTCATGACAGTATGATTTAATGTACCAATTGTTGCTCTTGTTACAATAATAGTCTCTATATCCATTCCTTTTATCATATCAGCTACAAAGAAATTTTTTGCAATGGGCGTCATGATTCCTCCAATTCCTTCAACTAATAACACATCATGCATTGATAACAATTTTTTAAATTGTACAAAAATTAAAGACATGTCAACAGACAATTCCAAAAGTTTTGTTGCGTCATAAGGCGAAGTTGGAAGTGGAAGAAATACTGGATTTATTAGATTTTCAGGATCTTTTATAGAAGTAACCTCAACAAGTTTAGCAACATCAGAGGATTTGAAACCTGTTTTATTTGGATATCCAGTAGCAATAGGTTTCATTATCCCCACATCGATGCCTATCTTATGCATGGAACCTGCAAGGCCAGCAGTAATTGAGGTTTTTCCAACCCCAGTATCTGTGCCTGTTATAAAATAGGCCTTCACACAAGACAGTTATCTCTGATCCTTAATAATTCACCGTACCATTATTATTGCCAAAGTTAGAATTTTCATTAATTGAATTCCAAAGATTTTGTATGGCATCCATATACACAGATGAACGAGTGGAAAAAATTTGATGTCATAACAAAAGGTAATGGTATGTGGCTTGTAGATTCAAAGGGAAACAAACTCCTTGATGGAGTAGCAAGCATGTGGTGTAATGTATGGGGACATTCTAAAAAAGAATTAGTTAATGCAATGATAAAACAAACAAGAACGCTGCAACATTCATCATTATTTAATCTTACAAATGATCAGGCAGAATTACTTGCTGAAAAACTTGTCAAGGTTTCTCCTGGAATGAGCAAAGTGTTTTACTCTGATGATGGTTCTACTGCAATGGAAATTGCAATTAAAATGGCAATTCAATATTGGCAAAATATTGGACGTAAAAACAAAATAAAATTTGCCACGTTAGAAAATGGATATCATGGAGACACTGTTGGTGCAATGTCAATTGGTTATGTTCCAACTTTTTTTTCAAAATTTAAAAATATATTATTTCCCGTAATTAAAACACCAACACCACATAAATATAGAATGCCAGAAAAATTTACGTTTAAAGAATATCAAAAACATTGTCTTGAGAAAATAGAAAAAACATTTGTAAAAAATAATGATCTTGCAGCATTTGTAATGGAAAGTGGAGCGCAGGTTGCAGGTGGAGTAATAATTTATCCATCTGAATTTCAGAAAAAAATAAGTCAGTTATGTAAAAAACATGATATACTTTTTATTTTAGATGAGATTGCAACAGGTTTTGGAAGACTAGGCTCATTTATCGAATATCACACTCAAAAAAGCACTCCAGATATAGTTACATATGGAAAAATGCTTACTGGAGGATATTTACCGCTTGCAGTCACTTTGACAAATCAGAAAATATACGATTCATATCTAGGGAATTACAAGGAAATGAAACATTTCTTTCATGGTCACACTTTTACTGGGAATCCTCTTGCTTGCGCCACAGCCATTACAAATCTTGAATTATATGATAAAAATCACCTAATTTCAAAAAATAAAATTAAATCAAAACAATTTGAAAGACGAATTAATGAGATTTCTAATTTGAGTATTGTAGGAGATGTACGACATAAAGGCATGCTTATGGCAATCGAACTTGTAAGTAATAAAAATAAAAAAACTCCAATTAGTCCAGACAAAAAAATACATCAAAAAATTTTCTTGGAAGCTAAAAAACACAAAATTTACTTGCGAACATTAGGTCACATCATAATGCTTGTACCACCACTTGCAATATCTGAAAAAGAATTGGATTTCTTACTTGATGGTGCGATAGATATTATAAAAAAAGTCACGAAGGATGTTTGAGAAAACTATCTCCTTCGCGCTCGTCTAAGTTTCATTTCGAGCTCCCTTATTCTGCGGTTGCGTACTGCAACAGACAATTTCAATCTGTTTCCTTCTCGTCTTGCCATATCATGTGCTCTTCTAGCTCTGTTTAGAGCTGCATGCACTGTTATCATTTGTTTGCGTGTTGGCGCAGGCTTAGCTCGTCTCTTTGCTTTTTTTGATCGTCTTTTAGAAGCCATGCAAAACATGCAATGAGGAAATAATTAAGCATGACGCAGTAATTGTTTTCATTCAGATACACTTTAACATGATGTATGGTCATTTATGAGATAGATCTTAACAATGCCACAGATCCGTACATGTCCAATTTGTAAAAAAATACTGCAGACAAACGAAAGTCATAATTGTACCAAATCGAATTCAGAGTTGGCAATCTGTAACAAATGTGGACAAAGATACAATGCGTCACAAGGACACATTTGCCCTACCATGATCAATTAATTACTCGTACAGACTATAACAACAATGAAAAAAGCGTAAACCGTCTATATTTTTTAGGTTTACAATTACAATAATCTTATTAATGGAATCAGAAAAACACTGACTATGAATTCAGAACAGGTATTCATTTTACAATGCAAACAAAAAATTCTATCTAATCAAAAAATTAATGCAGACGAAGCCGCATCACTTATCAATGTTTCAGAAGACTCGTTACAATTCTTATCAGATGCAGCAAATGAAATTACAAGAAAATTTAATGGAAATGTAATAGATGTAGAGACATTAATTAATGCAAAAAAGGGTACCTGCCCTGAAGATTGTTCTTTTTGTTCCCAATCAGGATTTTACAAAACTGGTATTGACACATACAAACTATTGCCGCCAGAAACCATAATGGAAAATGCAAAAATTGCAAAAGACAGTGGAGTTAAAAGTTTCTGCCTTGTTTGTGCATGGCGAGGACCGTCTGAAAAGGATTTTGAGCAAATCTGTGAAATAATAAAAAAAGTAAACTCTGAAGTTGGAATAGAAGTAAATTGTTCACTTGGATTCATTAATGAAGATATGGCTATGCGTCTCAAAGCGCTTCGTGTAAAAAGATACAATCACAATTTAGAGGCCGCAAGAAGCTTCTTTTCAAAAATATGCACTACTCACACATATCAAGAAAGAATAGATACAAACAAAATAATCAAAAAAATAGGTCTTGAGCTTTGTTGTGGCGGAATTATTGGTATGGGTGAAACCAGAACACAGAGATTGGAGCTTGGTCTTGATTTAGCAGACCTAAGCCCAGAAGAATGTCCAATTAACATTCTAGTTCCACAAAATGGAACTCCACTTGAGCTTCAAACAAAATTATCACTTTCAGAAATATTACGTACAATAGCCGTGTTTAGATTTTTAATGCCAAAAACAATACTAAAGATAGCAGGTGGTCGAGAAGTTCATCTTGCAACCGAACAAGAAAAAGCTCTTCTTGGAGGCGCAAACGGAATCATAACTGGAGGATATCTAACTATTGGCGGAAACACAGCTTATGAAGACATGCAAATGATCTCAAGAATAGGTCTTGAAACATAAATTTGATTTTGTAAACGAAACCCTTGAAAAAATAAAAACAAGGAATCTTTACAGAAAACTACAAGACAATCGTGTGCAAGGACCATACATATTATTTAAGAAAAAAAAACTTGTCAACCTTTGTTCAAATGATTATCTTGGACTAGGTAATGATAAAATTCCAAACATGCAATTGCAATCAAGCTCACGACTTGTTGCAGGAAATGACATATCCTTTAGCATGTTGGAGAAAAAACTTGCGCGTCATAAATCCCAAGAATCTGCACTCATATTCCCTACAGGATACATGGCTAATCTTGGTTCAATACCACCACTTACACAAAAAGGAAATCTAATTCTCAGTGATGAGTTAAACCATGCAAGCATAATTGATGCATGCAGACTATCTGGAGCAAGAATCGCAGTTTACAGGCATAATGATATTGCAGATCTAGAGAAAAAGATTCGGCAAAAAGCAGATCGCAAGTTCATAGTTACAGAAGGTATCTTTAGCATGAATGGTGATTTTGCAGAATTAAAGAGGATTTCAGAGATTGCAAGTAAAAACAATGCCACATTTCTCTTAGATGATGCGCATGGGGATTTTGTAACAGGTCGTGATGGAAGAGGCTCTGCTGAACATTTTGGTGTTGCAAATAAGATCGATGTCTATGTCAGCAGTCTAAGCAAGGGTCTAGGAGCTTTTGGCGGATATGTTGCATCAAGAACTGAAATAAGAGATCTTATCGTAAACACATCTAGACCTTTTATCTATACTTCGGCATTACCAAGTTTTCTTGTGGAACTTGCACTAGAACGATTTTCTTCTAAACGTGAAAAACATAGAAAGAAACTCTGGAATAATATCAAAATGATGCAAAAAGGGCTCAATTCCATTGGATATACTTTCAATTCGTCTAGTCACATAATTCCGATCATAATAGGATCTGAAAAGAAAGTAATGGAATTTGGCAAATATTTATTTGACAATGGCATATTTGCTCAACCAATTAGATATCCCACGGTGGCACTAGGTTCAGCTAGAATAAGAATTTCTGTTACAGCATTACTTGCAGAAGAAAATATTGAAAAATCAACAGATGTATTTGAATCTGCTGGCAAAAAATTCGGAATTCTATAATATCAAGACAATTTGGTACAGATTTGGAAGAAGGCATTAATAATAAAACAGTAAAATCAGGTCATGGCAGACATTGGAATAGGCATAGCAGCATTAGCAGGTCTTGGTTCATTTCTTGCTCCTTGTATACTACCTATGATACCTGCATTTTTGGCATATATTTCTGGAACCACGTTGACTGATCTTCAAAGAAATAATGGAACTGTCAACATAGTTGCAAGTCGAATAAATATTATACTTAATACGATTTTTTTTGTTCTTGGATTTTCAGTTGTCTTTTCTATTATTGGCGTGATTTTAAATAGTGTTTTATCAAGTACTGCTGGAAGCATTCTTGCAGGATTCAATCACATAGGAGGAATCATAATAATTGCGTTTGGTGTGTTCATGTTGTTATCTACTAAACTTAAAAATCTAAATTTTGAAAAAAAGTTTCTTCCAAACAGAACAAAAGCAAGTTACCCAATGTCATTTCTTTTTGGATTGGCGTTTGCAACCGGTTGGACTCCATGCATTGGGCCAATCCTAGGTAGCATACTTACATTAGCTGCAACATCACCAGGTCATGCATTTACATTACTGCTTGCGTATTCACTAGGATTAGGAATTCCATTTCTTTTGATGGGGATTTTCTTTTCTAGATTTACAAGAATCATAAAAGCAATGAGCAAACATTTGAAATATTATTCAATAATTATGGGCGCTTTCATTATTCTATTGGGATTTCTAGTATTTACAAACCAGCTTGCAGCAATAGCAAGTTTTCCACTTTTGAACAATTTATTGTTAGGATGATAATATGAAATCAGAAATTAAGAGTGCGGTCATAGTTGGAATAATAGTAGTGGCTGCAATTGGAGCTATAGGCATATATTTTAATTCCCTAGACATGTCAAAACCAACATCTACCCCTACTCAGGCAAACAATATTCAGGTTACAAATGAGACAATACCGTCAAATGGTAACACATCTACAACTCAAACTATAGCAAATACTCTTACACTCCCACCTATCGATGAAAGCCATAATTTTAAAGCTCCAGATTTGGTAGGAATATCAGGATACATCAACACTACACCAGACGATCTAAAGAACGCTATGAAAAATAAAGTGGTACTTTATGATTTTTGGACGTATAGTTGCATAAACTGTATCAGAACACTACCATACATTACTGCATGGAATGAAAAATATGCAGACAAAGGATTACTCATAATAGGTGTGCATTCTCCAGAATTCGAATTTGAAAAAGATATTAACAACGTGAAATTTGCGGTTCAAAAATTTGGCATCAAATATCCTGTTGTACTTGATAGTGATCATCAAACATGGGCTGCATTTGGCAATCAATATTGGCCAAGAGAATACATTACAGATTATCAAGGATACATACGACATGATCATATAGGAGAAGGAAATTATGATGAAACTGAAAAAGTAATTCAACAGCTTTTAGATGAACGCAGTAAACATCTTGGATTAAATATTCAGGCGGATCAATCACTTGTAAATATGCCAGAATATCAATTTTCTAATTCTCAAACCCCAGAACTTTATTTTGGATATAATTTTGTGGAAGGAAGAAATTATCTTGGGAATTCTGAAGGATTCAATCCAGGTCAAACTGTAACATATTCTTTACCGATTCAACAAAACAGAGACAATTATTATCTTGATGGAAAATGGCAGAATCTTCCAGACAGTATGAAACTCGTGTCAGACAATGGAAAAATTGTGCTTTCTTACTTTGCAAAATCAGTTCACATAGTAGCTGCAAATAATTCTACATTACAGATCTCACTTGATGGAAATTTGATAAAACCATTTGACTCTGGCGACGATGTTCAAAATGCAACTGCCCATATTTCTGAAAATAGACTATACAATATTGTTTTAACAAGTCAGGCAGGTCCACATACTCTAACTATAACAGCTAAACCTGGTTTTCAGATATACACATTTACCTTTGGCTGACAGTATTCAAAAATAATGTTTCAAAATTCGAAATTAGAAACATTATAAATCAATACATGTGACAATAAAAAATTGTAACCACAGATACCTGTCACTGCAGTCACACTATTGAGAAGAACACGGTACCTTAAAGCCTAAAGTTTAATCACAGTCAGTCAGAAATCATGAACTTTACCAATAAATGGAATCAGCAAAAAGAGAGCATATCTCAGAGAGTAATTGACAAGGTAAAGCCAGACACCCCACTTAAACCAAAAATTGATGAAGCGCAAAAAAGACTGCAGCTTCAGATAGTAAAACTTGATTCCATAACTACAAAATTACAAGAAAAAGATAATTTTATTTTCAAAAAGGTTGTTGAAGCAGTAAAACTTCAAAATAATCCATATTCACAAGCTTATGCTACAGAATTACATGAAATTAGAAAAATGAATAAGATGGTAACAAGTGCAAAACTTGCCATGGAGCAAATTCAACTCAGATTAAACACAATTTCCGAACTTGGTGATGTTGTAGTAACACTGAGTCCATGTATGTCAATAATAAAGGGATTAAGTGCTGGACTTGGCGGCCTCATGCCAGAAGCTAATTCATCAATGCAGGATCTCTCTAATATATTAGGAGATATTATGGCAGGTGCATCAGTTAATGGAAATGCCAGTATTGCAATAGAGACTCCAAATGTGGACACGTCAATCATATTAGAAGAGGCACATGCAGTATTAGAAGGTCAAGTGAGACAAACCATTCCAGATCTACCTACTTCTCTGCCTTCCACTACACGCACTCAAGAGCCAACTACTTAGATTTTTTCTTGCTTATTTCTTGAAGGATTTTTTTTATTCTGGAAATAGTTGGATAACTGTACCCTAATTTTCTATAATTTGCAATCATCATCTTCCAATTTTTTAATCTCCACTGTGCTTGTTCTGAAGTTACCGAATGAATTTCACGCTTGATTATGCTTTTTCTTCCTACTTTTAATACGCCGGCATCTTTTGCAGTCCATCTATTTTTTGCAAAGTGCAAACCTGCCAGTATTTCTTCAATAGGTATTTCGTTGAAATATTCTTGCATTTTTCTAATCTGCTGATCGGTTAGTTTTTTACTTGTCTTTAATGAAATTTCAAATTTTTCCATGTTTATGATTGCTGAATTGATATCTAAATGAGTTATGATTATTTTTTAACTAAATTGACCTTAAGGTAATCTAAAAAACATTATTTTTTACATTGTTGACAGTCACAGTCAAACAGACCCATTTTTCCTAGACACTCGACATGTTTCTCGTCAGAACACTTGTAGCAAAGAACCATCTAAACTTGAAAACATCAAAGTCACTATAAATTGCTATCACATCATATAAAATCAAAAGGCTTACAGGTAGTCAACTCACATATTACAATATGGAACGTAAAATCCCCGCACCAGATAAAAAAACATTGGAACACATGGCTACCCTAGACTGGAATGACCTTATGATATTCATGCATAAAAAATACGGTAAGAAATTTACTCAGGATTTTCTAAGAAATTACACGTATCGGTTACAAAAATTGAAGTGGCGCAAAAATCAAAAATGGAAATAAGCGTAAAGAAACCATACTTTGTCATTTTGAAGTTAAAAATACAGTGATGCTCTTTGTTTGCAATGCAATTCAATGCATACAGAGAGGTTAAATCCTACGGTAACGTAATCAAATATCGGTAAGAAAATGGTATCAGGGTATCATAGTTCTGAACTTTTGAACTTCTTTGGAATAAAAGAGACAAGAAAGTATATTCGTATTTGCATAAGATGTGGTTCTGATAACATTCAACAAGAACAAAACTGTATTGAATGTAAAGACTGTGGCAAAGTCCTTTCTACCAAACATGACTAATAGAGATTAGTTATGGCAAAATGAGTTGGAATAAACGAGTAACGTTTGATATTTTGTAACATCAAAGGTACCAAATAATGTATTTTTTTAGAACATACAAGAAATTATGAATTACTAGTTCTATAGTAATACCAAGTCATTCGCCGATTGGGTCATATCATGTAACCCTTATCCCAGACCCTGACCCAACGGCTTTTTTTTATCCATTAGTTTTGTTCTATGAAAATCACAAATACTAATGATTTATCGAATAATTGATGGCCAAAAGCAGGGTGTTTACCAAGGAAGATAGTCGTGGAATAAGGGAAGAGACATACTTGGACCAAAAAATGAATCCAATAGATGAAGAATTTGCCTCTTTTGTAAGAATCAAAGAAACCTTTCTTGATGAAGATGAACAAGAGAAGGAGCTTGTTACTGTCAAGAAGATGGATCCTATGATTCAATGTTGGGATGAGGAAGAGAGAATAGCAGAGCCCTAGATGGTAGTGAAATGGTAGTTATTTTATGAACAAGATTAAAAATTTAATCAAAGTAGATTCTAAAAAACAATAACAAATGGATTACTTTAATACAAAAAACGGCTTAAATCAAACTGAGAATTTTGGATAATCCTCCCGATTTTATAATAACATATCTGCCTATCATTATTGCAACAATCACAGGAATAATAGGTACAGTATTAGGAATATACAATTTCATACAGAGACAGAAAGACCGGAAACCAACTTTTAGTAAATTTCAAAGAAGAAAAGATACGGTAGAAAGATGGCAGATATTTCTTCATTCTCCTACTAAACCAATAAGGAAATGTAATGCTACTTTCAAAGGTCAAAGATTACCATTATGGGATGGAAAAGGTTATGATAGAACCATATCTTTGGGGGAAGGATGCAATTTTACCATGCCAGAGGGGGTTTCAAATGATGATGATGGCACAGTATTAATCAAAAGTGGAAAACAGATTATTGAGAAATCCAAATTCAATGAAATGGAGACGGGGGTATAACTACCAAAATTTTCATAAAACATGACAAAAGATGGGGTTGAGCTTTTAGTCATACCATAAAAGATCAGACCAACTCTTACCAGGTAATGGGGGTGTTTTGACTATTGGCTCGCATATGTACGCACAAATGTTAAACCCCCCACAAAAAATCGATTTTTTGAAAAAATCATCCTATGCGCAATATGTAGTAAATCAATAGGGGTTTAGCTTTTATGAGTAACTTTGAATTTTTCTAATCTTTCAAGTTTTATTGTTCTCTAATTCTAATTTGTAACTTGGATTTTTTCCCTTGCTTGAACTATTTCTATTTCTACAGTTTCTATGGGTTCATCTACTACATTTCGCCTAATGGAAAACATCTTTGGTTTATCAAAATCTTTAGTGCAGTCTGGACAAGCATACACCAGAACCCTATGTTCGTTGGGAGCTTTTGGGTTAGAAAGGCGGGGGTAATAGACTAATCTTCCCCCACAATCCACGCAGTATCTATTTGCGCGTCTTGTTCTGGCCAATGCGGACCTCCTGCATATATCCAGATGTTGTGATCGGTATAAGATCTAAGTAGTCTAATAGAATAAACCCAAATGTGATCGCATAACAATATTTCAAAACTCGAGTTTTGAAATATATGAAACAAACACATTTAATTTTAAAAAGATTGAATCACTACAAACAAAATATAATGTTTCATAATTCGAATTTAGAAATATAATAAGCGCCGCCCGTCAGACTTGAACTGACGACCAGCTGATTAACAGTCAGCTGCTCTACCACGCTGAGCTAGGGCGGCAATAGATTTGTTCGTAGAATATACGGATTTAATCCTTGCTAAGATTATTTTTGAATCCCATCAGATTTTTCAAATAGATATATTCCATCTAAGAAAACTCTGTGATCTTTGTTTTTGACTTTGGTGTTTTGTTGTAAACTTGCTGCAGTTTGAGATACATCAGTCAAAACGGAACCAGTTATTATCACATCATCCCCTTTTGCGGCAACTTTGGTATTACCTACTATCTTTGAAATACGAGCTGCACGCTCACCTTGAAAATTCTCTACTAGTATATCATCGTCTTTTACTTTTACTGTTATTGGAAAGTGGGCATAAACTATCTTCATCTTGAAGGTATATCCTTGTTGAATACCTTTGATGAGGGTTTTAATGATAGATTCTGAGGTCTTGAATATAGCATAGTCTTTTTTTCTTGTTCCAAGTGATTTTAGTATAATATTTTTTCCGTTTACTTGCAAATCTACTGGTATTTTTTTAAAGTTTTTTCTTGTTTTACCTAACGGCCCTTCAACATTTAGTATTCTATGCTTTTCTGTAACCTTAACATTCTCAGGTACAGAAATTGTCACTTCATGGATTTCTATTTCTTTAGTAGACATATCCTATCAATAGTCCTCCCAATCCTTTTGTTGTTGCTTCATGATGAGACATTACACCCTGATTTGTAGTAACTAAAAGCATACCACGTGAATATGAAGGAAGATATTCGTGTTCCCATTTAGCATAATCGCTTTTTTTTACTTTAAATCTAGGAGTGATTGCACCACATTTTGTTATTTTTGCCAAAAGTTGAATCTTGAATTTACCACCTTTTTTATCATCAACGTGTTCAAATTCCCCAATATATTTATGATTTTGAAGTGTCTTTAGTATTTCCATAGCAAGTTTTGATGATGGTAATACAATACATTCATCTTTTCGTCTAGCTTCAGTATTGAAAAGCGTAACAAATAGGTTTGAAATTATATTATTTGATGGCATATTCTCACTTGAATTTCCTAAATCCTAATGATACCGCCACTTCACGGAAACAACGTCTGCATAGGTCCAAATCATATTTTTGAATTACTGCATTATAGTCGCCACAACGCTTACACCAACGTGAGCCTTTGCCAAATTTGTGTACTGTTCTTCCTGTTACTGCATAATCTCGAATTTTTACCATTTACACTACCTCTATTCCAAATTCTTTTGTCAGAAATGCCTTTGCTTCTTCACTTGTAATTCTATGATGACGTCCAACACTTGCTTTGTGTTTACTTCTAAATCGTATATTAAATCCAGGCCTTGCCAATGAAATTGATACGTCCAATCCCAAAATACCAACATTGGGATCATATTTTACTTTTGGAATATCTATGTGTTCTTTTATTCCAAATGAAAGATTTCCAAAATCGTCAAAAGAGGAGCCCTTTATCTGGTTACCTTTTGCTTCAAATAATCTTTTAATTAACTCAATTGCAGGTTCTCGTCTAAGAGTAACAGCTACACCTATTGGTTCACCTTTGTGCACCCCCCAATCTCTTTGTGTTGCTTTTGCCATACGAGGACTTGGTTGTTGTCCAGCAATTTGTTCTAATGCACGCTTTGCTTTTTCAATTGGTTCCCCTGATTTACCTACGCCCATGTTTAGTACTACTTTTGCAACTGTTATTTTCTTCATTTGGGATTCTAATTTTTGCGACATAATATTCACTCTATTTGTATCACTGGCTTGTCTTTTCCTACTGCCATCACAAGCTCTGATGGAATGTCAATTTGTCTTTCACCAATATCTACTAACGCACGTCGTGGAAGTACGAATGTTCCTTCTTTTATCTCAATAACTTTACCAACATGACCTGCATTAATTCCACTTTTTATGACAACTTGAGCACCTTTCTCTAATTTTATAATATCTAGAATTTTAGTCTCTGGAACTTGCATAACACACGTGTCACCGATATTCACTTTTGCATCAGAGATTAAAGTACGACCATCATGAAATCCAATTTGTGTTTTAGAATTTTTTATTGTAGCTTTTTTTGTTACTTGAAGTAATTTCTTAGTCTTTTCAGATGGATTTATTTTAATTGGTTGCAGTACAAAGGAATTCTTTGGCACCAGTCTATAGACATCCGGAATTCCTTCAAGTTCTACTACATCCATAAGACCAATTCCGTGGTGCAATGAACGTCGTGTAACACCGTCTACCTTTACTTTTCCTCCATAAATTACTGATTTTACTTCTCTTAACGTATTTACAAGTTTTAAAGTATCACGTATAAAGACAGCACTTGGTATTGCAAGATGTTTTGAATGACCTCCGGGTTTTACAGTCACTACAAATCTAGAATCCTTTCTAGTAATACCCCAAAAAATTGGAGCCATTTGACGTTTTAATTTCTTGCTTCCTGCTATGCTTACCATTATTTAGTCTCCTTTTTTGCAGATTTAGCTGTTTTTGTTTGTTTTCCTTTTTTTTCTGGTAGTTTTTCTGATTTAGTAATTTTCTCTTTAAGTTTTGGTGCTTTTTTTGGTGTTTCTTTGATTTGCTTTGATTTTTCTTTAGTTTCAGGAGTTTCTTTTGGTCTTGAAATTTCTTTTTGAGGTTCTATAGGTTTTTCTTTTAGAGTCTTTGTTTTTTGTCCTTCAAGTCGATTTTGTCTCCATTTGTCCTCCAGATTTAAGCTAGTAATCATAAGATTTGACGTATGAATGTAAAGATCAACATTACCACCTTTGAGTTTTTCACGTTTTATTCCCTCAATTGCTACTCCATTTTTTTCTGAAGACACTTGGGTTACCTTGCCTTCGATTCCTTTGAATTCACCGCGCATTACTTTTACATTATCACCTTCAACTACACGTGCACTGTGTTTATGATATTTTTCTTGTAGTTCTTTTGAAAGCATCGATCCCAGTTGTTTACTTTTAAAATGATGTGGTGCTTGGTAAATCATTCTGTTTCGGATTATTGTTGGCTTCATTTTATACCACCATAGATGCAAGATTTGCTATTCTTGGCCATTTTTCTGATGCTTCTGCTGCAACAGGGCCTTTGATTTCAGTTCCCTTTATCTCCCCTTCAGGTGTAACCAGCACACCAGCATTATCCTCAAAACAAAGTCTTACTCCACTGAGTCTTTTAATTGGGTATTTTTGTCTTATTACAACGGCTCCAAAAATTTGACCTCGTAATTCTCCAGGTCCTTTTTTGACAACTACATTTACAAAATCACCTACAGCTGCAGAAGGATATCTTGAAACTCTGGTTTTTGTTTTTTGAACCATTATAATTTCTAAAACTTTTGCACCTGTATTATCTGCACAAATAATTTGAGCTCCTAGTGGTAGTGCTCTAGTAATATATGGTCTGAATTCTTGAACACCTTTTGCAGATACTGCACGACTTTTGGTTGCTCCCATTATGACTTGACCTCCACTACTACAAATGAAACGCTTTTTGATATAGGCTTACACTCTGCAGTTAGAACAATATCTCCTTCTTTTACATCAATGCAAGATGGTTTGTATGCATGGGTTTTGCTTTGACTTCTTGCATATCTTTTGTATTTTGTAATAAACTTCGGAGTCTCTTGTTGAACAACAACCATTTTTGGTGCCTTGGCGCTTACTACTTTGCCTTGAATTAATTTTCCACGTATACTAAGCGTACCATGAAATGGACAAAGATGATCAGTACATTCTGTGGTAGGAACTGTTACTGGAATTCCAATATTGCGTGTCATGTTTTTACTCCCAATCTTTCTTGAGGTCTTTTTGTTAGCAAGTTCCCATTCACTATAGATTCGTTGTTACCAAAAGAAAACTTCCATTCAATGTTTTCTTTTGGTATTTTTTTAATACCATTTATTGTATTTAGAAATAACATTGATTTTGTTTCATCTACAACCGTTCCTGAAATACTCATTATTTGTTCATTATTGCTTTTCATAACTGTAGCTTCCAATCCTATTAGTTCATGTATGAGTAGATTTTCTTGTGTAATCATTGTTTTTTCATCTCATTTAGTCTTGTTAACATTCTAGCAATATCTCTTCGCAATGGTTTTAGTTTACCGCTTTCTTTTTTAAGAGTGCCTTTTGATGACTCTATACGTAATTTTGTAAGTTCTGAACGAAGTTGTCCCAATCTATCTTTTAGATCATTTTCATTGAATTGACGTATTGTTTTCATTTTCATCCGTGTCATTACTTTAATTCCTCTTCAATTTCTTCAAAAGTCTCGACTTGTTCTACTAATTTTTCTTCGATTGCTATTAGTTCGCTTTCAGTTCTTGGTTTTGTTGGATCTACTGGAATTTCTTCTATTATTTCGATTTCTTTTTCGTCTACTTCGATTTCTTTTTCTTCAATTATCTGGGGTTTTGCTATTATTGCCTCTTTTTTCATCACTCTAAGTTCAAATTCTGGAATGTATCTTTCTTTTATTGCAATTCTAATTCGTACTCCAATCAGACCCATCTTTGTTTGAACATGGACAATATCTTCAGAAACTATAACATCTGCAAAATGACCAGCTCTAGGCAAAATTCCTTTGCTATGTTTTTCAAAAGAAGAACGATCGCCTCTTAATTTTCCTGAAGTTGTAATTTGCACACCCATTGCGCCGGCATTCATTATTGTTTGCATGGTCCACATCACAGCACGTCTAAATGCAGTTCCTCTTGCAAGATGTTGTGACATTCTATTACACATTACACTTGGTTGAAGTTCTGGTCTAATGATTTCTATAACTGAAATTTGTGGATTCTTAAGATCAAAGTCTTTTTCTAAAACTTTTGTCAGATCACGTATTCCAGAACCTTTCCTACCTATTACTATGCCAGGTCTTGTGACATGCAACCCGACACGAGTTCCTGTCGGTGTCTTTTGTATATCAACTTCAGAAAATCCTGCTTCTTTAATTGCTTCCCTAAGATAGTCTTTTAGAAGCATGAGTTTGTAACTATCATTTATCACATTTTTTACTGATGACATTTTAAATCTCCTGAGCTACGAGTTCTACATGTGTTAGTATGTCGACTTTTGGAGATGCTCTTCCCATTGCACGTGGAGTAAATCTTTGAAGTTTTCTTCCTTTGTGTACAGTAGCATTTATTATTTTTAATCTGTCCAAGTCCATCCCACGATATTCTGCATTTGATTCTAAATTATCAATAAGTTTAACAAATTCAGTAGCTGCTTTTTGTGGATATCGTCCAGCCATTACTCCTGTATCTGATTTGTGTCCTACTTCATTGTTATATCTTCTAAATGGCACTGCGCGTTTCAGTCTTATGACATCTTGCAGATAATCTCTAGCAGTTTCTATTGACATGCCTTTTATTTTAACTGCAATTTCACGTGCATGTTTATGAGAAATTGTTTTTTCCCTAAGTGAAGCGCGAACGTGTCTTGTCCTGTCATAATTTTGAAAAGCATATTTAAATTGCATACTACTCACTTTAATGGCACATACAAGCTAGAACGTGATGCTCCGACACCTGGTGCTCCGTGTTGAACTCTTTTGTTTGTTGGTGAAAATTCACCCAAATAGTGACCAACCATTTCTGGTTTTATTATTACTGGATGAAATTCTTTTCCGGTGAAAACATTGATTGTAAGTCCTATCATATATGGAAGAATTATCATATCTCTAAGATGTGTTTTAATTGGTGTGGTAGTCTTTCCTGCTTTTGCCAACTTTACTTCCTCTATTAATTTTCTTTTATTATCAGTAATGCCTCTAGTAAGAGACCTTCTGGCTCTTGCTGGAAACAGCTCAAAGAGTTTTTCTAATGACAGAGTCTGTAATTCTTCTGTAGGAACTCCCCTATACTTGAATTCTTTAACCACGTATATTCACCATCATTCGAAATGATTCAAAGCAGACCATATTATAGCATTCCTATCTTCGTTGCAAGATCCCTTGCCTTTTCTACAGTTTGGAATTTAACAAATGCCTTTTTACCATAAACTGTTCTGCAGACATTTACACTTACAGGTTCTTCTTTGTAGAGAATTTTTACTGCTTCCATGATTTTTGGTTTGGTAGAAGTGTCTTTAACTAGAAAACAAATTCTGTTTTCATTTTCAACTAGTGCAAATGTCTTTTCTGTAACATACGGTTTTAGTACAATGTGATTTGCTTCTTCTATGTTCATCTTTTTATCACCATTAGCTCCAAATGTGGAGATTTTATCTTTGCGAGTTCCTCAATCGCACCTTTTGAAAATACTGTTAGTCTGATCGGTAGAGCACCTGGAACTAGATCTAAAACACTCAAGCTATTCACTGCTTTTACATCTACACCTAAAAATGTCCCAGTTGCTTTTGACAGATTCTTAGAGTTTTTTACTACAATTAGTATACTTTTTCCAATCTTAGATTTTCTACCTCGTAACTGAGGTTTTCCAGAACGACGCTTTAATCTATTTTTTAGTCTATCAATGTCTTGTGTCAAGTTAAGTGCTTCAAAGAATTTTGCAAGTTCTTTTGATTTTGACATAGATTCAATTTCATCAGAAACAACAATTGGAAATGATTCAAGTTTATCAATTTTATGACCTCGTGATTTTACTAGTGATTCAGATGCAGTTGCTGCAATTGCAGAACATAAAGCAAGTTTGTTTTCTTTTTTATTTAACATCTTGTAAGTCACTTTTTCTGTTGTAGGAGGATGTGCCTGTCTTCCACCACGTACCATTGCAACACCACCGCCTTGGCCTTGTCTGCCACCGCCGCCGCCATGCATCCTAGCAACTCTTGATTGATGATGACCTGTTGGAGGACTATTTGATTCTGCTACAACGTTCATACCCGCAAGTGGATAGCGTCCTTGAGTTTGAAACTTATGCGATTCTAAATTTATGTATGCTCTGTGTAAAAGATCTGCTCGCAGTGGTGTGGAAAAAACAAGTGGTAATTCAATTTCTTCTTGTTTTGAACCATTTATTGAAAATACTTGTGTGGTCATATCATTATCTCCAAAACTTTTGGTTGTGTAATCTTAGATGTTCTATGGCGCATTGGAGAGCGTAGTTTAACCAGTCTTCTATAAGTTCCTGGAATAGAACCGCGTATTACAACAAAATCTCCTTGTACCAATCCAAAATGTTTGAATCCCCCCGCAGGATTAATTTTGAATTCAGGATTTTGTGTGTTACTCATTATCATTATTCTATTGTTGTATTGTGTTCTCTGATGAAAACCTCGTTGACCAGCTCTTGGAACAGTATACATTATAGTTGCAGGACTAATTGGGCCCAATGTACCAAGTGCTCTTACACTTTTTCTTGATTTGTGTTGTTTCTTTTTTACTCCCCATCGTGTAATTGGACCTTCAATTCCTTTACCTTTTGTTATGGCTGCAATATCAACATCTGCGCCTTTTTGAAAAACTTGATCAACTTTAACTTCTTTACCTAAAAGATCTTTGACAAACGCAAATTGTTTTTGTATATCTCCTCCTTTTACTGCTATCTCAAAAACATATGGCTTTTTTTGATCAATACCTGCTTGTCCTGGTAGAATCGCCGCAATGGCAAAAATTTCATTAATTCTTCCAAGTGATTTTTCTGCACGTTCAAGACTTTTTTCGTCAGATTTTGCTGTAAATAGCCGTGGTAGTTCTTTTGGTAATTCTTTTGCATAAACATCAAAAGAAGAATCAATACCGTATCTGTCTTTTGAATACCCTCTAACTCCAATTATGATAATTGGCGGTGTGACAACTACTGTTCCAAGGCTAACAAGTTGTTTGCCAAAGTTAGGAGTTTTATCTCGATCATCAATACTTGCTATTCTGATACAACCGGCCTTGAATCCAGCATGTGCCAAGAGTTTTGGCTGATCGCCTTCTTCTTGTGGCCAAGTACGAATTCTTGCTTCCATGCTCTTCGCTCTCCCTCTTGGAAGATATGCAAGACTTCCTCGCCTTGGCTGACTATGTTTTCTATGGCCCATTGATAAACAGAAAATGTCGTAAACCCCATTATAAGTCTACTATTTAAAATACCAAATTATAGTAATTTTTTGCAAAAACGATCTAGAAATTACAAATGCAAAATCATAAACACAATGACAATACCGCCTATCACAACACCAGCTAAACCAGCAATTATTGCAAAAAGTAATGTGCGTTTTTGTTTAGACAATAAAAAATTATTCTATAAAAGAATAATAAACTTACTTGCGAGTAAGAACATTTAAGATCGCCAAAACCCCAATTATTGCTTCTTCTAGTCGTACAGTTTCAGTAGCCTGTTCAGGAAAGAAATTAAGATTCTGTGATTTCAGAATTTCTTTTATCGATACTCCAAGAATTTCATGTATTCCTCGTTCAGGAGTACCAAACACAACCAGAACTGGATTATTAGAAATTTCATCAAAATAATTTTGTGCTTTGTGTATGGGTTTACCTTTTCTTGAAGTTAATATCACATTAGAATTCCATCCGGAAAGAAGTGCACGTAAATTTGCACTTTCTTTTACCTCATATCCCCAATATTGTTTAATCTCACTTCTAGGGATTTGCTTTGCCAAAAGTTCTGGATATCCAGTCTTAAATTGCATTGTAACTCTTTTGCCTACTTCATCATGTCCAGAATACAAAATGAGTTGTTCAAGTCCTACATCAACAGATTTTTTACCCCTTGCAAAAACTATCATTCCTTCTCTTATGTCTCCAGCTTTTACTTGTCGAGAATCTGACGTGTAAGAATGATGTGGAATTTTTAATGGGCTTAAGCTTCCAGCAAACCGTAGTTCTGAAATTCTTTGGAAAAGTCCTCTTCTAAGATATTGTGGCGTTTCAAGATATTTTAAAATGGTACGTATTAATGTCCTGTCGCTATCACTTCCAGAGCTTTCATGATATATGTAAATAGTTTGTACACGAAAAATCGCACATGCACGGGCTATTAAAGAAATTTTCGTTGATTTGCCAAGATTTGTTGATTCATCACTTACTGAAGAATCTGGAATTGCAATTGAAAGTTTCAATGAATGAAAATTCTCTGTTGCGTTATAAAATAGTAGAGATTATTTTTGCCTTTTAGCTGCAGAGTCTTTTGCCTTTACAGCATATTTTTCAATATCTTTTTCTAAAGTTTTTGTTAGAACTTTTGCATCGTTTAGTATTTGTGCCATTTTAACATGTTTTGTGCCCTCTTTTTCTTCACTTACAAGATATATTGATTCGATAGCAAGTTCTGCTGCTTCTTCTAATGACATGTCTTTTTTGTAATATTTTTCCAAGTATTCTGTTACCTGATCTGAACCAGAACCAATAGCAACTGCATCATATGAGATGTATGTACCACTTGGATCAGTCAGAAATACTGAACTTCCACTCTTATCTATACCAGCAATAATCAATGCCACTCCAAAGGGTCTAACTCCAGCATATTGAGTAAATTGTTGACATTGGTCAGCAAGATGTTTTGCTACTGATTCTACCTCTATGGGCTCATCGTAAATCATTCTGTTTGATTGTGAAAAAAATCTTGCATTATCAACTTGTGACCTAGCATCAGGAATGTATCCTGCAGCGGCAACTCCAATATGATCATCTACTTGAAATATCTTTTGCGTGATTTCTGAATTTTGTAATTTTCTTGGTTTTTCTTCAACTGCAAGAATTATTCCATCTTTACATTTTATTCCGATTGCAAGTGTTCCACGTCTTACTGTTTCAATTGCATATTCCACTTGGTAAAGTCTTCCATCTGGTGAAAAAACAGTGATTGCTCTATCATAACCTGAAGCGGCTGGTAACATTTCAATTCTCATCCTTTGAAGGTTTAATTTAAGTCTATACAGATATGCGATCATGCATTTTGAGATCTCGTTTCATGGTCACAAAAATATTAGATCACTTCATCCAAAAACAATTGAGATAACAACAGAACCAAATCTTACATTAAATGGAGATTGTATTATTGGAGTTGAAGCATCTTGCGGCTGTAATGACATACCAGAACAAATGAAAAATCTTATGCGAAATTCTAAATCAGAAATTTTATTTACAATATCAGTAAAGGATGTTTCCTTCAAGATCAAAGGTAATGGTCATGAGAATTTGATTTTAACAAATCCTCATGACATTGTAATTAGAAAAAGCTCTTTTATCTGCCCGCGGACATTGGCAATTCATTGTGATATGGCTTCAGATTCCATTCCTCGTCAAATGATCAAGACTCTGCAAAATCTAGATTCAAAAGGAATTTTTTCTATTGATGTAAACTAGAATGATTTACTTTTTTTGTATTAAGTTAGAACCGTGATTTTCTAATACTTTTGTCAGTGCTCTGTTTACTATTTCCATCAAGAGATATTGATCATAGTTTTGTTCCACACCCGTGCGTTTTTCTGGGTTTTTCTTTTTTGATTTTGACATATTATTTTGAATGATATTTTTTATCATCTTTTGCATAGTAATTGATGTATCAGTTATTGTTTTAGAATAATCAGAATCAAAATTTGGAGGGACATCATATCCCAAAAGCTTAATTGACGTACCATAAAATTTCATTACAGCGCCTCTAATTTCTTTCATTTTTACAATTTCCACTAGACCTGCACGTTTTAAAACATCAAGATGATGTCGGATAGTGGTTGTAGCTTTGTTGTAACCTATTTTGTGTAATTCTTCCATTATTTGCTCTGCAGAAAATTGTTTGTGATATAGAATTTGCAGAATTCTGATTCTTGCAGGGTCATCTAATGCTTTTGCCTGTTCTATGTTAGTTGTAACAATTCGATTTATTTTGATTTCTTTTTGGAGTAGTGTAGACATTTCCTCCTTTGAATTATAATTAATACTAAAAGTTCACTGCATCATATTTTGTTAGCCAATACGTTACTTTTTTTTATGCTACGAAAAATCTCATCATGGTTTTTGAAAAAATCATCATATTACTATTAAGAGTATTATATACTAATTAAAATACTAACATAGTAATCAATATGATATCATTATTATATACATAGTATCATTACAAAAATTCCCTAAAATTTTGTAAAAAATAACATTTTGGGAAATTCTTGCAATTATGATATCAGTCAATGGGTAAAATAAGAAATTTTAAGGTTAGGTCTAAGTTGAAATTCGAGTTAAAGGGAGTGACCAGTAATACGCTCGTATGCAGTTATGTATCTAGATGACATTTCTTGTGATAATTCTAATGGTAATTCTGGTGCGGTTGGTTCTTTACCGGCATTTCTATCATCTTCAAACTTTTGTTGATATCCACGTGTTGCCAACCAATCACGTAAAAGTTGTTTGTCAAAGCTTTCTTGTGTTTTACCTACTTGATATGCGTCCTTTGGCCACATTCTATATTCATCTGGACCAATGGAATCACCTAACAATATTTCATTAGATGATTTTCCAAATTCTAACTTCAAGTCAGCTAAGATAAATCCAGATTTTTCTGCTATTTTAGACATGTTTTTGTAGATGTCAATTGATGTTTCTTCGAGCCAATTATATTCTTTTGAGCTGACAAGACATCTAGATATGGCCGCACTTTTAGTAATTGGAAGATCATGTGTTTCTGATTTTGTTGTAGGATCAAACACAGGTTCGGGCATCTTTGCCGCAATTCTAGTATCAGTATTTTGTGGGATTGTAACTTGACCTTCTTTCCATCTTTGAATTAGGCTCCCATAGAAATATCCTCTAACAACACATTCTATTGGAATCATCTCCATTTTTTTTACAACCATTTCATCTTTTGTTTCTGTTCTTACATAGTGATTTGGTGTTTGGATTTTTTTGAACCAAAATTCAGCAAATTTGCAAAGAACTTCTCCTTTTCTTGGAATAGGAGTAGGAAACTTTACATCGAATGCAGAAACCCTGTCACTAAAATGGAAAAGCAAATTTCTGTCATTTAATTCATAAATGTCTTTTACTTTACCTGAACGAAGAAATTTCAAACACACGCCTTTGAACAATGTTAGATTTAAACTGATAAAGATACATTCCGTTAGGAACCCATCATGCCTGGCATGTCTATTGGGGTCCTATATGGTTTAGTAACATTGACTCCCTGATCTGTCGTTACGGTAACTTCCTGAAGATCACTTCCGGCAGATGGTGAGAGTATTACTTTTTCTCCAGGTTTTAACAATGGAATAATATCAGGTTTGCTACTTCCTCCATAGTCTACTCTAACATTAGTAAGAGATTCTTTTCCTATATTTTGAACCGTTACATGGGTATCAGTAACCAGTGATTGTTTATCCTTGAAAGGATCTAAAAATATCGCATATTTCTCAGTTGGTCCTTGTATAATTAACAAGGTTACAACTATTACGACGATAACAATACCACCACATATTGCTGCAAGAAAACCTTTTCTCACAAAATAAAATAATTTATAGTTAATTATAAAGCCTATTTGTCGTCTTGACTAGGTATAACAGAAAGAGTAGTGGTAGACAAAACGTTACTAACCCTACGGATCTTTTTAGTGATTATTAGTTCAATCTCCTTTCTTGTTAGAACTTGAACTTTCACAAAGATATCGTATTGACCATAAGTTCCAAGAACCTCCTTTACACCATCTATTTTCAAAATATCATTCATAACATCTATTTCATGTCCCATTTTGGCTTTTACCAAGACATATGCTAATTCCAATTTATTCGCCTTTAATTTCAGCTCTGCTCTTAAAGACGGGTTTTATTCCAAGCGGAGAATAATCACCAGTAGAACATGTAAAGCACATAGAATTAGTATCGATTCCAATCGCGTCTGCCAAATTCTTTGCATCATTATATCCCAAAAAATCTGCACCAACAACTTGTCGCACTTTTTCTACCATTTCTTCTTCAGAATATCCATCACTTTTATCAAAAAACGTCACAAGTTCTTCTTGTGAAGGAAAGTCTATTCCAGCATAACATGGATATTTTATTGGCGGAAATGTTATTACCATGCTAATTTTTTTTGCGCCTGCACGTCGCAAGGCCTTAATGATCGCCTTTGAGCTTGTTCCTCTCACAAGACTGTCATCCACTACAACTACGTGTTTACCATCAATAACTTGAGTAATAGGTATTATCCAACGGTTTATTTCTACTCTGTCACTTTGATGCGGTTCAATAAAACTTCGTAATGGTCCCTTTCTGCTATATCTATCTTTTAACAAACCTTCTTCAAATTGAATTCCCAACTCTTGAGCATATCCTAGTGCCGCAGGTCTTGCTGAATCAGGCACCGGAATTACTATATCTGCGTCTTTAATTGGAAACTTTCTTGCTAGATACTGTCCAATTTTTTTTCTTACCATGTAAATATTAGAACCTTCCATAACACTGGAGGGATGTGCAAAATAGGTAAACTCAAACGAACAATGAGCCGGTTTTTTTTCTTCAGAAAACATTTCTGATTCTAAACCAGCATTGCTAATTTTTATTAGCTCACCTGGCTTTACATCACGAATTAGTTGTGCTCCAACTGCTGCAAGTGCAGCAGATTCTGAAGCTACAATATATGTATTGGTATCTTTTCTAAAACCAATAACCATTGGTCTAAACCCTTTCGGATCACGAGCTGCATATACTGCATTGTCATCAGATACAAAAGTAAAACAAAAAGATCCAACCATCTCGTTTTTTAAAATTGATAGGGCGTTACCAAGCTTACCGTTTTCTGACATGAGTGAAACCAGCCGCTTAGCAGCAATTAACGTATCACTGACATTTTGTGGCGTAAAAGTACATCCTCCTACCATTCCTGATAATTCTTCAACATTGGATATTGTACCATTATGTGCAATACAAAGATCTTTTACCTTTAATGGTTGAGCATTTTCCAAGTTACTTCCTCCCATAGTAGAGTATCTTACGTGACCGATTGCGGCAGGAGATGCATATTCTCTTGTAACTTTGTCAAATTCTGAAACTGCTGAGGATACCAATCCAAGTTGTTTGTATGGTTGTTTTTTTGGAACCGCTACCCCCCATGCTTCTTGTCCTCTATGTTGAAGCGCTCTTAGGGAATCAATTATCATTGGGATAACATTTGCACCGTCAAGACTGAAGATACCTACAACTCCACAGTTTTCCTTAACCACGAGTAATCAACGACTCCAATGAGTTTAACCATTTGTCTTGTGCCTTGTCAATTCTTAGATTTGTAATCGTTTTTGTTTTGTTTTTAAATATTATACCAGAACCAGAAAATTTACCGATGAATGCATATGATACATTTTTTTGTTTTAATAGAGATTTTATTTTATCAGAGTTCTTTGGGTCTATAACCAATAGATACCTAGAATGAGATTCAGAAAATAGAATCTCGTCAGGTTTTAGTTTTTGGCCAGGTATTTTATCTAATGATACCACACAGCCCATGTTATTTGTAATACATAGTTCAGATACAGCTACTGCAAGACCACCTTTTGAACAGTCATGAGCAGAATTTACCAGTTCTTTATTTATCAATTCCAATATGATTTGTTGATTTAGTTTGGCAGATTTCATATCTACGGTTGGAGATTTTCCGCCAATGATATCATGCACATATTCATAATATTCTGAGCCACCAAGTTCATCTTTTGTTTCTCCTACAATAACAAGCATGTTGTTATTTGCAATTTTTTGTGTAAGTAATGGTTTTTTATCTATCAACCCAAGAACCCCAATCAACGGAGTGGGCTTTATTGGCCCGTTGTCTGTTTCATTGTAAAAACTAACCTTGCCTCCAACACATGGAATTTCAAAATATTTTGCAAATTCTGATATTCCCTCTAACGATTCTTTAAATGTCCAAAAAATTTCAGGATCCTCTGGATTTCCAAACTGTAAGTGATCAACCATGCCAATTGGTGTAGCCCCTGTACAAACAACATTTCTACACGCCTCTTCAAAGCAGCCCATGGCGCCTTGACGAGGATCAATGTAACATTGTTTAGAATTACCATCAATCTTTACAGACAGAAATTTACCGTTATCTAATCTGAGGACAGATGCATCGTATCCTGGTTTTATTACAGTTCGTATTCCAACTTCATGATCATACTGCCCATACACCCAGATCTTGCTTGCAATGTTAGGGTTTGCAAGCATTTGAAGCAGTGTTACAGTTAGGTTTTTTGGAGTATTTGGTTTTTTTATCTCTTCAATTTTTTTTAGATATTTTGGTTTTGATGCAGGTCTATCTAAAAGCGGCGCATTTGCAATTATACTACTAGGCAGATTTGCTATTGTATTTGTCTCAACTCTGACTTGCATCATTCTATCTTCTTTTACTTTGCCAATAACAGAATATGGAACTTTGAATTTTTCACATATTTTTTTTAATATCGGAAGTTTTTGCCTATCCGTTATGACAAGCATTCTTTCTTGTGATTCTGAAACCATCAATTCTGTTGGTGACATACTAGCTTCCCTCTTATGAATACGTGCAACGTCCATCTCAATTCCAACAGATAATGCGTCTGCTGTTTCGGAAATAGCACAAGAAAGACCTCCACCACCCAAATCTTTCATTGCTTTTATGCAGTGTTGATCTCTTGCTTCAAGTATTGCTTCTATAACTAATTTTTCTATAAATGGATCCGGTATTTGAACAGCTGAACGGTTTTCTGATTCTAGCTTATCTGATGCAAATTGTGAGCCACCAATTCCATCACGTCCAGTAGAACCTCCAATTAAAACAACAAAGTCATCTTTATCTGCTCTATTTTTTATGAGTTTTTCTTTTTTACCAAATCCAATAGCTGCTACGTCAACAAGCGCATAGTTTGTAAAACATTTATCAAATTCAATTTCACCACCAATTGTGGGAATCCCAAGACAGTTACCATAGTCTGCAATTCCACGCACTACATTTTTGAAAAGCCATCTTGCATGAGAATCTTTTTCAATGTCGCCAAATCGTAAACCATCAAGTATTGCAATAGGTCTTGTTCCAGCAGATAAAATATCACGGATAACACCACCTACGCCAGTAGCCGCACCACCGTATGGTTCAACAGCAGAAGGATGATTATGACTTTCAATGTGTACCGTTACAACATAACCATCACCGACATCTAGAACCCCCGAGTCATAACCGGGACCAGAGATTACTCTATTTCCATCTCTAGGCAAAAGTTTCAAATGTTTTTTTGATGATTTGTATGAGCAATGTTCTGACCATTCTGCTGCAACAATCTGTAATTCTACAGGACTGGGTTTACGACCAATTTTCTTTTCAAGAAAAGCATGTTCTTGTGGTGTAAGACTCATTGTGCTACACCTAATGTATTCAACAGAGATTCAAAAATTAATGAAGCTGGTTTTGAATTCTTTGGATTGATAATAGATTCTGCAGATCTTTCAGGATGCGGCATCATACCAACAACGTTACCATGTTTATTGCATATTCCAGCAATATCAAGTGAAGCCCCATTTACTTCCTCACCATATGTAAAGACAATCTGATTGTTTTTCTTTAATGATTTTAGTGTCTCCTTGTCAGCATAATACCTACCTTCTCCATTTGCAATTGCAATAGGAATTCTTTGATTTAGTTTCAATTTATTGGTAAATGGAGTCTTGTTATTTTTTACTATAATCTCAGTCCATTTACACATGAATGTAAGTGATGTATTTTTAAGAAGTGCCCCTGGTAAAAGTCCTGCCTCTACTAGAATTTGAAATCCGTTACAAACACCCAGAATTGGCATTCCTTTCTCTGCCATTTTTTTAATGTCAGAAATTACAGGACTGTGAGCGGCAATAACTCCAGCACGAAGTCTATCACCATATGAAAAACCTCCTGGAAGAACTACCGCATCTATATTTTTTGGAAGTTCATCAGCATGCCAAACAAGTTCTGTTTTTAATTTAAAGACGTCTGAGAGCACATGATGCATATCCCGATCGCAGTTACTTCCTGGAAATACAACAACGGCAACTTTCACATTTCTTCATTGCTTGACAGTATTATTAAATTGAATCGAATGAAAATGAAATCATTTTTATCCTAATACTTTTTGGTACTAGCTATGGGTCAAGTACGTGATATCATGGTACGTAACGTGGTTACCATAGAACATGACAAGACCGCAAAAGATGTCGCAATTTTACTTGCAGAAAAAGAAATCAGTTCCCTTGTAGTTATAAAAGACGGCACCCCCATAGGATTGGTTACAGAAAGAGACCTTGCTCGTAAAGTCTCAACTTCAGATAAGAAAAGTTCAGATGTGCCTCTCTCTGAAATAATGTCACATAATTTTCGATGGGTAGAACCCATGACTCCAATAGAAGACGCAGTTCAAAAAATGATTAACAAGAATATTCGTAGACTCCTTGTTCTTGAGAATGGCAATCTTGCTGGAATCATAACTGAAACAGACTTGGCAAAATACTTACGAAGTAAACTATTGATAGATGGAGCCCTTGAGGATACCACTGCCCTTAACCGTAAGGTCGTAAAAAGTAGTTAGACATCAAAACTTTCAACAGATACTTTACTTACAAGTGGATTATAAATTCTAAATTCATTACATAAATCAATTACAATTTTTTCAGCAATCTTTCGGTTTTTTGCATCTACATCAAATTTGAGCATCTTTGCAGAACGAACTTTTTTCACAGAAGCATTATGATCTTTTAGAACCAAATCATTCAATATAGTATCACCCTCGGGATCACTTATTTCTGGCTTATTTTCTATTGTCACGTTTACTTTGAAAAATGTCATGTGATTTGTTTAATTGTAATTAATTTAAGCTTTGGCTATTCTGATTTTGTTTAATCAAAAACACATACATATCTTCCCAATACCTTTGAAATTACAAATCAAAATTCAACAATATGATAATTAGAAAGGATTAACTTGAATAAATATTATCAAAACAATTATGAGTTCAACATTCAATCCGATTGAATACAAAATCAATACTAGAACAAACTGGAATACTGTTGCATCCCAATATCATAATAATTGGGCAAATAGTGATGCGGGACCCTTTAAATCTACAAAAGAATTGGTAAAAGCTGCAGAAATCAAACCTAGTGATTCTGTATTAGATGTAGCGTGTGGAACAGGTGTAGTTTCAAAAGAAATTTCACACCTATTTGGAAATTCAGGAAATCTTGTCGGAATAGATATCTCACGAGTAGCGTTAGGTATTGCAAAAAAATCAATTCAGTTTAAAAATATAGATTTTATTGAGATGGATGCAGAAAATCTTGGCTTTCATGTAAATTTTGACAAAATAGTTTGTCAGTATGGTTTGATGTTTTTTCCAGATGTATGCAAAGTACTAAAATCAATTAGAGGCATTATGAAAAAAGATGGCAGAATAGCAATAGCAGTTCATGGGACACAGTCAGGTGTTCCATATTTTAGTTGCATAATGAATTCAATTCTACACCACATTCCAGACATAAGAGTAAAGGGAACTCCAACTGTTCACAGATTGGGGAATCCAGAAGATTTGAAAAATGAAATAAACACAGCGGGATTTGCAGATATAAAAATAAAGAAATTTACTTTTGCTTATCATACAGGCAACTTTGAGGAATATTGGACAGATTACATGAGTTCTACCGCAAATTCAATTTGGCCAAAAATTAAAACTAAAGGAATTGAAATAGTTGATGCAATAAAAAAAGAAGCGGAACAAAACACCTCCCCATTTATTAAAAATGAAAAGATAGAATTTCCATGGGATGTTTTGATTGCTACAGCATCCAAATAATGAACTTTTGAATATAACCATGGTTTCTTGTAATCATAATATTCGTTATGATATCTTCTTTGCAAAAGTTTCTAAATCCGAATCAAACCATATCGTTTTTGCTTCTAGTCCTGCAGAGGTATAGGAATTAATTGCAATATGGGAAAATTTTTGTTTTTTATTTATAGAACCATGTACATGTAAAGTATGTTTTGGAATGTAGACAATATCCCCTTTCCTAAGGAAAGTTTTTGAAATATGTCTAACTTTCAAGCCTGTTTTTACAGTACCCATAATTTTCTTGTATGTGATAAGTATTCCTCTGCCTTCAGTCACAATTAACGTCTGACCTGCCTCATGATAATGCAATTTGGTTTTTGCACCTTTTTGGAAAGTTACAAGATATATTTTTTGTTCAAGTGACTTAATTATACGTGAAATGTCATGCAGTATCACATTACCTACAAAATACTTCTTTTTTTGCAAAATAAGATTTCTATCTACATGTATAATTGAAATATTGTCTTTTTTCACTACATGTTATTGATTTTTGATATTAAATAGTTGTTACGCTAATTATTTTTTAATACATTATCTATTAATTTGTCAATGTAATAACATTTTAAACCATCCTAACTTTCCTCTTACTTAATGCCAACGTAGCTCAGCCTGGCTAGAGCATCTGACTTGTAATCAGAAGGTCGAGGGTCCAAATCCCTTCGTTGGCTTTTTAAAAATAATAGATAAAAGTTAAGTAAGAACTAATTTGAAATGAAATTGTGCATAGAGGATACATTCTACTTAACTGTGATTTGGGAGCAGAAGAATATGTTGTCGAGGAATTAAAGAGGATTCCACAAGTAAAGAATGCATTTGTGACATTCGGAGCATATGATATCATAATTGAGATGGAGGCAGATACGCAAGAAAACTTTGACAAAGCAATTTCTCTCAAAATACGAAGTATGCCAAGAGTCATAAGTACAATGACACTAAATGTTGTAAGTCAGTAACAAATACAAGTATTATTAAAATCATATTTTATAAAAACATAATTTCATTTTTTAGCCTAAAATTAGTTATGATCATTTTTCGAAGGATAATTATAGAAGTGAATTAACTTATCAGAAATTGGAAAAAATTGAATACGTGGGCACTGTTTGGGCAATAAACCACGGATTGCCAGAGCCGTTACTTAATCATTGCATAAAGAAGCTTGTAGATCATGGAATAAAAAAAGATGACATTGTCATCACGGATGCACCCTCTGATGTAAAGATAGGAACTATTGTAGTAGACATTTGGCCATATCATTTGGAGGTAGGACGTGTTCGTACGGTGAGAAATGATTCTTACATCAGCGGAAGTGTACTAATAATAGAGCTCAAGGCTGACGCTGAAGGAACTTATATTGACTAGAGTCTCTTCAAAAAAGTTCATGTTTTTTAGAATAGATTTATTTCGTATCTAAAATTATCAACATTATTGAAGAAAAAGAAAATTCCAAATCCAAAAAGGAAAATTCAGATTGCAATTGTTGCTGGAGTAATAATAATTAGTCTAGTCATCTTGTTTAATTATAATCTTGATCAAGTAAAAATCTCAGGCCAGAATTTTGGCCATGATCTAGCACAAATACAAAATGATCTCAAAAATGAAACAGCTGATTATGACGCAAAAATAATACAATATCAAAATGGAAATATAACAAAGCGAGACATATTACAAATTTCAGATACACATATAGCTGTTCTAAATGACATGTTATCAAAATATAACACGCTAAAACCTCCAGGACCTTTTGCGCCTTCTTTAGAATTGTTCAGACTTTCTACTCAAGCTCAACTTGATAGTGACAAACTCTTAAAAGAATGGATCCAGACAGGAGACAATTCTACCAAGGTCAGATCTGATCAACTTTTAGAACAGGCATTTAACTATGAAGCAAGAGCTCTTGATTCATTTAACAAAGCCAAAACCAATTCAGAGTAGTTTCTTTATCATAAAATTACTACAGCAAGCCTTGATTATTTAATACATCAAATGTAGATCGGAGTTCATCAAGTAAAGCACTTTTTTCTAAAGGAACTGGGGCAACAAACGAGATTGGGAAGGTAATACTTAACATATCTGGGTCTGTATGAGATACACGAATTTTATGGTTTTGATTTTTTTGAGATGCAATAAATTTTTGCCACCACAAAATTCTATCTCTTACTTCATCCATTCTTGCCTCAAGATAATCCATTTCTATTTCATTATCAAGACTAAATATCCCAAATTTGATCATGGGAAGTAATAGATACCCACCTGGAATTTTTTCATGTTTTTTATGCATTTCTTCAATTACATCATCAATTTTTTCTTGTGGGAATATATCACCATACTCTGGAGCAAAATATCCTGCTATGTTTTTGTTCTCATCAAAGATTCGAAAATAATCGCCCTCTCGCTCAAGCCTCCATTGCATGTTTGTAGGTAAAAATGAATAATAATTAAGCCATTTGAGTTGTGCTCAAGCATTTTCCACAAAAATAACCCTTACCAGTATTAAACATAGTAGAATTCTTACACTGCGGGCACTCTTTGTTTATTCTATTGATTTCTATAGGCATGACAAAGAATTTCCGATCAATCTAAAAAGAAACTAGGTCAACATTATGTTAGTATCTTCTCTAATTACATGACATCAAGACGAATGCACATAGAATTTTTGTTCATTTTCTTTAAAATCAAACATTATAAACGATAGTTTGAAATCTTAACTATTGGCTATTCCTGCAACAACCAAAGATTTCATTAATAATCTTATGGATTATTACATCAATGAGGCTTCTTCTTACAAACAGTTTGCACAAGAATATGCCCCAGATGTTAAAGACGTTACAGTCACAACTTTTGGAATAATAATTGGTTGTGTGTATTCAGGGTTTTTACAAGCTTATGCAAACCAGAAACAAAAACCAAGTCTTGATGATATTCAAGAATTTCATCAAATAATTAAACATAGGACAGATCAAATTAAAAAAGGCATTTTAGATGCCAAAGTATAGTTTATTTACGTTAAAGATAAATTCCTACATTATTTAGGATTACACATGTCAGAAGTAATTCATTATCAAATTCAACAGCTTATAGACAACGGTCAGACAGTGCAATTATCACTTGTTGAAGATGTACAAACAGAACCCATGTCACAAAAACAGCTCATGCTTGACGCGATAAATAACAAACTAGACCCAGAACTCAGAGAACAAATAGCCCCATTTATTGAAGCAATACTTCAATCCCAACCAACAATAGCGATAAAAAGTTACGCACAGACTGCAATAACAATCGTCATGCCAAAACGGAGATATGAAAAGATGGGCAGTCCAAATGTTGGGCAAAAATTAGAGATAAATATTAAAAGTTTAAAGTAATTTTTCTATTTCAGTTAACGAATAAAGGGGTAATGAACATGTGAAATTTTTGCATACAAAAACCTTAGTCTTTGTTTTATCATATTCTTTTCCTGCAAAAAATGGATAGTTTTGTAGGTCTTCCAAGTATTCTGCTTTTGGAATTGTCACTAGTATGGATTCTGGCAGAAATCGTCTAGTCAGATTTGCATAAATCTCATGATTTTCCTCATTTAGTAAAGTGATCTCAGTTGGTTTTTGCAAATAAAGATACATTGTAATTAAAAGTTGCCCAAATCCAAACGGATTTTCTGCTGCCATTGTTGAAAGTGATTCCATTATCTTAACTGAAACATCAAGATACCTACTGTTTTGTGTCATATGATAGAGTCTTAGAAATGTATTTGCTGCAACTGAATTTCCTGATGGGAGAGATAGATCGTAAATGTTTTTTGTTCGAATAATCAACTGTTCGTGATTGTCTGCAGTGAAAAAAAAGTTTTTTTCATTCTCATCCCAAAAATGTTCAAGTAAATAATTAGCATAATAAATTGCAAGTTCAAGATATTTTTTATCAGGGTTTGTTTCAAAGAGGTCTAAAAGTGCATTTGTAAAATAGGCATAGTCATCAAGATATGCCTTGAGCTTTGCTTGTCTGTCCTTATGTGTTCTTAAAAGCTCACCGTTTTTTGTGAGATTTTTTTGTATAAAGTTCACACATTTTTCTGCAGCTTCTAAAAATCTTGTTTGCCCTGATATTCTAAATCCCTTGACAAACGCAGATATCATCAGAGCATTCCAGCTTGTAAGGATTTTTTCATCTTTTCCTGGTGCTACTCGTTTTGAACGTATTTCAAAGAGTTTTTCAGAGCATTTTTTTATTATTTCTTTTACTTCTTGCTCAGTTTTACCAAATTGAAATGCTACAGTGGAGGTATTGATGTTATTATGTAATATTGTATGGCCTTCAAAATTTCCCCCATCAACTACATCAAAATAAAGACAAAAGATGTCAATATCCTTACCTATGATTTCTTGGATCTTGTCTTTCTTCCAAACATAAAATTTACCTTCTTCACCTTCTGAATCCGCATCCTGCGCAGAATAAAATCCTCCATCAGAAGAAGTCATCTCACGTAATACGTATTGCAAAGTCTGATTTACAACTTCAAGATATCTTGAATCTTTAGTAATTTGATATGCCTCCGCATAAACTATTGGTAAGAGCGCATTATCATATAGCATCTTTTCAAAATGTGGAACAAGCCATCTAGAGTCTGTAGAATATCTGTGAAATCCACCGCCAAGGTGATCATAAATTCCACCATTTGCCATCTTGTTTAGTGTTTTGAAAACAAACTCTTGAAATCTTGCAATTCCAGAAAGTTTTGAGTATCTTAACATAAAAGAAAGATTTGCAGGATTAGGAAACTTTGGTGCCTGTCCAAACCCTCCATTTACTGGGTCACCCATAGAAAGAAGGTTTAGTGCAGCCTCATCTAGTATTGTTTTCTCTAGCTTTGTTGCGGAAGATATTGATTCGGTTCGTTGCAGTGTATTCATGAAATTCTCAGTGGTAGATTCTACATCATGCGGTTTCTCTTTCCAAGCTTGTGATAATTGTCTAAGCAAACTACCAAAACCAGGTCTGCCATAGTTGTCTAGTGGCGGAAAATAAGTACCAACATAGAATGGCTTTTGTTCAGGAGTAAGAAATACACTCAATGGCCAACCTCCACTGCCAGTTGTTAGCTGACAAACTTTTTGATAAATATCATCAATGTCTGGACGTTCTTCTCTATCTACTTTGATGTTAACAAAATTTTCGTTCATTATTTGTGCAATATCTTCATTTTCAAACGATTCGTGTGCCATCACATGGCACCAGTGACATGCGCTATATCCTATGCTTAAAAAAATGGGTTTGTTTTCATCTTTTGCTTTTTTTAATGCCTCTTCTCCCCAAGTATACCATTTTACCGGATTGTATGCATGTTGTAAAAGATACGGGCTGGTTTCTTTTATGAGGTTATTTGCTTGCACATAATTCAAAGATTAGTTTGGTTATTTGTATGTAATTCAAATGTTAAATAAAAGATAAAATTTCTTTTTGTATATGAATTGCAAGAGGTGCCATCATATTGATCAAGCACATGAACCATCAGACAAAAATCGCTCTCTTGTAAAAGCAGGCAAATGCCTCATACCGCAATGTTCATGTATTCAATACATAGATCCCATAGAAGAAATTGATGAAGATTTACTTTGAACTAATTATATTCAAAGTATTATTTTGTAGTAATAGCCAAGTTTTCATTAATGTTTGCAGATTTGTGGGTACCATTTGTAGTGGTTTGATTTACACTAGTTGATGTTGTGTTTACTTTTTCAGTTGGTGTTAATGTCTCCTGTCCTGTTTGAGGCAAAGTACTGTTTGTGTTATTTAATTTTTGAGAGATTATTGCAGATTCGTTGCCGTTATTTACAGTAGCTGCACTAGTATTAGTAATAGGAGAAACATTGGACAGAGTCACCGATGGTGTGCTTGGTGTTACAGGTGGAGCATTAATCACACCAGTAGATGGACCAGAACCCAATACCATCTTCAAATTATCTGCATAAGAAGGACTGAGAATTATTACGCTAACCTCTGGATCTGTATTTTTTTCTTGTTGTGTTTGTTCGTCAGCGGTAGCATTAACAAGCTGATCATCATGTTTATTCATAGATAATTTTGCACCAACAGGCATTGCGTTATTAAAGAAAACAACATTATAGCCTTGTGCTGGAGTAAAAGCAGATACCTCTGCATGTGCCATTAAATCTACATTACTGTCACGAGAGTTTCCAAATACGAGGATTTGAAACCCGTTGGCATTCTGTTGATACTGGTCTTGAAGTTTTTTTGTTTCATTAATAGAATCAGTATGATCAAGCAACCTTAATTTTGCACCTACAGGCGCAGCATGATCAAAAGAGACAATGTTGAAACCTTGTTTTGGGGTCATGGCGTCAATTTCTTGCCCAGCCATAAGTCCAGTACCAAAATGATAGTTACTTCCTATTGACCAGGTAACCAAACCAACGATAGTAAGTGAAACAGAGATTACAATCATGGAATACCCTACTTTACGATAATTATGAGGTTCTTTCATGTGCTTCAAAAAAATGTCAGCCTGAATTTAATCTTTTATTAAATGCCTTTCAACTAGCAATTTAACAACATTTTAAAATAAATTACAAAATCTATTTGAGAATTTGGATCATGAATCTGCTTTACGTTCAACTTTGAAGATTTGCAATGTGAGCAAATCAATTGCCTTTTTTAGGTGATCAAATTCGTTAAAGGAGTGTAATTGGTTTTCAACAAGTACCTTTAGCACGCCAATAAGTGATTTTTGAAAGTTATCAGTTGCTGAAACCTCAAGAGCATTCAATTTTGATGTTAATATGTCCAAATCTTTTTGGATTGGATGATGTCCTTTTTCCATATTGACTATTTTAATCACGATATAATATAGTCTACGTATGGACTATCCATGAAAAAATTTGACATTCAAATCTGTTTTAACAATGATAAACTAAGGTAGAAAATCTCAATATTTTATTCTAATTAGAATGTTAATTTCAGGTTAGTGACGATTGCCACTTTATAATTTGTAATGCGCCATTAACAGTACTTTGTATGGAGGCAGTTTTATAATCCCATGATTTTAAAATTATGTTTGAAGTACCTATTGGTGTCTGTGGTGTTATCTTAAATGTCAGATATAGGAAGTGGCCTTGCAAGGATGTACTTACTGTAACTGATTTGAATATTTTGTTAGGATCATGTGTTGTTAGACCAACGCCTTTATCATATGCTACCCATTCACCATTTGAGTAAACTACAGGATTAGTACTATTGGTTATGTATAACATAACATGTTGTATGTTTTGTACACCGTCAGTATGAAATATCTTCAAGGTAATTGTTGATGGCACGTTAACATACAATGTCTGTGTCGGTATACTTTGGCTGAATTTGGATATATCAAAAGTTCTGTAATCAATTTTCAGTCCGTCTTTATAGGTAAAATCATAGACATGACCAAATGACGGACCATGTGTTATGCCATGTCCCCAAATTGCATAAGCATTAGAATTAGTTCCTACATATGATGATATTAAAATCAGAAATATAGCGGCGCTTGAAATTTTTAGAATTGTTTTATTCATTTCTGTGAACTCATACCCTATGATGGGCTATATAAAATTTTAATTTACTATGTAGGTTATTATTTATTTTACAGATTCATAGATATAGAAAATTCGCCCATATTTTATGAAGATAAAGTTAAAACACTTACAGTAAAACCAGATTTCATGATAGATGAAAAACTTGCTTCGCTTGGTATCATTCTTCCTAGTCCTCCAAAACCTGCTGGCTCTTATGTTCCTGTTGTAATTACAGGCAAACTTGTGTTTGTCTCAGGTCAAATTCCAATAAAGGATGGCAAGGTAGCACATTTGGGAAAGGTTCCAAAAGACATTTCAATTGAGGAAGCGCAAAAGGCTGCCAAACTTTGCATAATAAACGCACTTGCCCAGATTAAAAATGGACTTGGAAGCTTGGATAAAATCTCTAAAATTGTTCGAGTTTCAGGATTTGTCAACTCTACACCAGAATTTACTGACCAGCCCAAAGTAATTAATGCTGCATCAGATTTGATTTTTGAGATATTTGGAACAAAGGGACAACATAGTAGAATAGCTATAGGAGTGGCAAGCCTTCCATTGAACTCTTGTGTAGAAATCGATGTAATTGCAGAGATTGTGTGAATTCTAAAAGAAAATCAAGTTTTTTATCATGAATGTGCCAATTTAGAATTAAATTTCTTTAGAAAAATGTTTATCTTTTCTTTTGGTATGACTGCACCACATGCCTTGTCATGCCCTCCACCAGAGCCTCCAAGTTCAGTTGCCAGTGTATTAACGATTCTTCCAAGATGAACCTTAGATGTTCTAGAACCCCGAACTGATACAGCATAGATTCCATGGTCTTCTCTTAATTTGTAAGATACTCCTACATCTTTTCCTGACATACCTAAAACAAAATTTACAACCATACTTGCACCAGAGTCAATAACCTCCATGTATGCAAGATTTTTCATGGTTTTCATGTTATCTTTTACTTTTTGAATCACGCCAGAGATTTTTTCTGCCTGTAAACGAGCAAATTCAAATGCATTTGGAATATCATGAGGGTATTTTGATTCGCTTAGTTCATCTACAAGATAAAGCAGGTATTCACCATCTTTTTGGTGGCTCACAATAGTAAATGTAAGAACAGTGGCTTCAAGCAAGGCAAATTGCCTATCAAATTTTTGAAGAAGTTTTGAGCCCAAAGGCCTATCTTCCATATAGTCAGTTATTGCAGAGCAAGCAGCTACAAAGGCACTGTGATCTGTCATTTTTTTCTTAAATGCATCATATACCTGAACCGTAGTACATTCATTGATATTGTGAATTAGTTTAACTTTGAGTGATTTGATTTTCTTTTTTATATTTTCATCCAAATCATGATGATCAATATATGTAATTGAAATTCGTTTTTTTCTAAGCGCGGATAACAACTCAATAAATTGGTCTTGATTAGTTTTACTTAGACCCAAGTCACAAATATACAAAGTTTTCAGAGAGTCATTATTTTTTAGCTGTTCAAGCTCAGTCATAAGACCGGGATAATCAACCAGTTTTGTTTCGCCACCAAACGCTTGCCTAACAAGTGAAGCGGCGCCTATCCCATCTGCATCTTCTTTGTGAGAAACACATACTACTTTAGTTCTTGTCATAGAATTATCAAGGCAGAACGACCCTCATTTAAACCAAAAATATTCAAACTGTTTTCTTTGTATTCATGAAAATTTTGAATCGAGACACAAGATTTTGATGACCTGCTACATCTTGTAAAACAACACAATACATATCGTAAAATGTTATTCCAAGCAATCTTGATTCCCTGTCAAGCTGACCTATTTCTTCAAGAACTTCGTGGTCCTTTGAAACTAGGACAAATTCATCAACGAGTTTTACGAAACTGTCTTCCATTTCGCTCATTTTCAATCTTTTTTGAAAATTTGTGCTATATGGCACAAAGTTGTCAGATTAGACAAATTGCTTAATTTTTGACTGCATATCCTGTATGTAGCTTTTCTAAAGGACAATTACATTTTAGCAAATTCTCCGTATACGAGATGATGTTTCCAGATACTAACAAGGTAAAAAAAGCACTCGTTAGTCTAGCCCTAGAAGAATCATTACTGGAAATAGGTGGCACCAAACTACTGCATGATGTATTTAGGATATTATATGAAAGATTTCAGTCATATTTGCCTGATTGCTATGATCATCCAGAATATCTAAGTGGTATATTCACTGAGCTTGATAGTGGAACATCTGACGTTTTCTTAGAATTACTTAATGAGAAATTAGTGGAATTCTCCTACCAAAAACCAATTGGCGAGTTTTTAATAAAAATAAGCAAAATAAAATGTGCGGTAAGTTAAGAAAAATTTAGGATCTGTTGTAAAGTTTGCATTTAGTTACGCTGTACCATGTTGATTAGTATGGTATAATTTTAATACATATTTTTTGCAGTAATATCAGTGCAAACAAAAAACATCGGTCTTCGCAATATCGAGGTAGCTGATACAAAGATTTCTGCAATTGATGGCATAAACGGCAAACTGATTTACAGAGGATATGACATTTTGGACCTTGTCAAAAAATCTACTTTTGAGGAAACTGCGTGCATGTTACTCAATGATGACCTTCCATCAAAAACTATACTTTCTGAATTTAATGACAAACTTGTTTCTTCCCGTAAGGTCCCAGAAGGTCTAGAAAAGAATCTCAAGAATTTGCCAAAAACAGCAAGCCCCATGGATGTTTTGCAATCTTCTGTGGCAATACTTTCGGCATATGACAATGAAAAATCAGACGACAAGCCTACAAATTATACCAGGGCAATTGATCTTATTTCCAAACTACCAATAATTGTAGCGTGCTGGGATAGAATTCGTAATGGAAAGGAAATCATCCAACCATCAAAAGATCTTAGTCATGCCGCTAATTTTCTTTACATGCTTACAGGAAACATACCAGATAATGAATTTGCCAGAATTTTTGATATTTGTTTGATTTTACATGCTGAACATAGTTTTAATGCATCTACTTTTGCTGCAAGGGAAGTAGCATCCACACGTGCTCATATGTATGCTGCAGTTAGTGCAGCGATTGGTGCACTAAGTGGTGAATTGCATGGCGGGGCTAATTTTCAGGTAATGAAGATGCTTTTAGATATCAAGACTGAAGACAACGTTGAACCATGGATTAAAGAAAAACTTGCTCAAGGTAAAAAAATAATGGGGATGGGCCATGCGGTATACAAGACATTTGATCCACGTGCCGAAGTGCTTAGGGAATTATCAAGACGGTTATCTGAAAAAACAGGAGATCCTTGGTACAAGATTACAAAAAAAGTTGAAGATACTACAGAAGAAGAGATGAAAAAGGTAAAAGGATCAGATATTTTTCCAAATGTGGATCTTTATAGTGCATCCGCTTACTATATGCTAAAAATTCCAATGGATTTGAATACACCAATTTTTGCAATATCCAGAGTTGCAGGATGGACAGCTCATATCATTGAAGAAAAATTTGCAGAAGCCGCACCAAAACCAATGCTTTACAGACCAAAAGCAGTCTATGTAGGAAAATATTGTGGACCATCGGGATGCGAATACATACCTCTGGAAAAAAGACAACAATAAATGATCTAAATGAAAATACCAATTGGCATTATTATTGTAATAGGAGTTTTACTTTTGAGTATTTTTCTTATTACTGAATTTATCTTTCCTGACATTATTTGTAAAGTAATTCATAGATCATATATCAAAACATCTGCAGGACAATACAATCCCAATTTGTTAAGTGATATTTGTTCCGGAATTACATAAAACTAGTTTCGTGTAGATAACCATTCTTTTGCTTTGATATCAATATCATATCTATGCAATACATGAAACACCATCTCATAAAATGTCAGACCGCGTTTGTGTGCTTCACTATCTATCCATTTCAGACCTTCTGCTAATTCTGGATCATATTCAGAAAACTCTACTAATTCATCCACCATATTAGTGAAGAAAGAGTTTGCTTCTAACACGCCATCAAGTTTTCATTTTTATTATTCAGTGCTATATTCAAAATATATAGACAATCAACGCCTTTTTGGTTGACATATGGATCATCTCTATTATTTTGATGGTGATGAGAAAATGATCTCATGGATCATTCAAGACGGTGAGACAAAGTTTGAGCAGACAAGAGATCATGCTGAGATCTATTTAGATAAAATATCAAAAGAGCAATCAAAATACATTGCACTTCATATTGGGATCTTTTGGGCCATAGGCAAATTCATCATAAAAAATGGAGATGTCGTAAAAATCATGCTAGACCTAAAATCAATGTATGAACATTTGACTGGAAAAAAACAAGATCATGATCATTTTATAGAATCTCGAATCAATTTCATAAAACAGATAATAGAACAACGAAATCTTCAGGTTCAGTTTGAAATAATTGAACCATCGCAAAACATTGCTACAAGACTATTGTCTAGTTAACAATACACCAATATCCATAAGATTTGTGTGTGTAGATCCAGTAAATATCAAGCCTTTATGCTTTTTAAAAAAACAATATGAATTGTTATTTTTTAGAAAATTTGATATTTCATCAATTCTGTCTTTTGAACTTTCCATGATTGCTCCACTGGCATTGGTATTTCCATCTTTTCCATCAGTTCCACAGGATGCAATTACAACATTTTTTTTATTTTTTTGAATTTTATTTAATATTGACAGAACTATCTCTTGATTTCTTCCTCCCTTTCCATTTCCAACTATTTTTACTGTAGGTTCACCGCCAAAAATAAGGCAAGATTGTTTTTTCATTGGAAATGATTTTAGTAGATTTTTTGCAACAAATGTAACATTACCAGATACAGAATTCATTGTGCTTGGAGCATAACCAAGTTGTCGTGCACTTTCCACCATTGCATCAAGACAGTCATTGTTTGTAGCAATAATGTAATTTCTTATTTTTGGAGATTTTGGAGTCTCTGGTATTTTATTATGAATCCCAAGATCTAATCTTTTTAGAACGCTGTATGGTATGTGTTTTTTTAGGCCATATTTTGTTAATATTTTATCTGCATCTTTGAAAGTAGTATCATCAAAATATGTAGGTGCCGATGCAATATCTGATAAGTCATTACCAACAACATCTGACATTACAAGTGATACTGCATCGCATGAGAGATTTTCTACCAGTTTTCCTCCTTTTATTTTGGAGAGGTGTTTTCGTACACAGTTTATTTCTTGTATGTTTGCACCTGATTTTAATAATAAACTAGTAGTAATTTTTTTGTCTTGTAGTGATATACCATCGGGCATAGAAAGAAGAGAAGAACCACCACCAGATATTAAAAATATTATAAAATCAGACGGTTTCCTATTTTTTAAAAATTCAACAATTTGTTTTCCAGCGTGAATACTTTGTTTATTTGGTATGGGATGACCAGCATGAAGAATCTTGAATTTTTTATTCAGCAATACAGACTGTGTACCACATGGAATTACTACAATACCACCATTAATTCGAGTTAGTGAACAGACTGTTTTTGCCATGGAATCTGCAGCCTTGCCAAATCCGACAACAAAAATTCTAGTATATTTTGAGAGCAAAATGGTCTTTTTACCTATGACAAGATTGTCTCTTTTTACAATTTTTCTTAATGTATCACCAGGTAATGCTGCATCAAGTCCTGCTTCTATAATGTGTAGCGCATCTTTTTTTTCACGGTTTGTTGCAAGTTCTTTAAAATTTTTTATTATCATTAGTCGGAGTGATTAACAAACTTATGATTATTGTATCTTATGTAGTAAAAATAGTAATTCTTGATGATAAAAAGTAAGTATAATAATAATTGAAAATCTAACTTTTACTATGAATGTTATTAGGATACCTAAAGTAATAAAATTTGGAAAAAACGCTCTTTCTGAAGCAGATTATCCAAAAAATGCACTTGTTGTAACCACTGCACCGCCAGATGTTTCATCAAAGTGGCTAGCAAGAATGAAGATAACCGATCATTTCCTATTTGATAAAGTTGAACCTGAACCATCAATTGAGACAGTTCAAAAAGTTATTTCAGAGTATAAAACAAAGAACCTTTCTGCAATAATTGGACTAGGCGGCGGAAGCTCACAGGATGTTGCAAAATATGCGGCATCTGAATTAAAAATTCCAAAAATCCTCATACCAACAACATTTGGAACTGGAAGTGAGATGACCACATATTGTGTTTTAAAATTTGATGGTAAAAAGAAACTTTTACAGGATGAAAAATTTCTTGCAGACATGGCAGTAGTTGATTCATACTTTTTAGAAGGAACACCTGAAGCAATTGTCAAAAATTCTGTTTGTGATGCATGCGCTCAAGCAACAGAAGGCTATGACAGCAAGAAAGGCAACGAGTTTACCAGAACCATGTGCAAGGCAGCGTTTGATGTGTTATATGATGCCATAATGAACAACAAACCTGAAAACTATCCTTATGGTTCAATGCTATCAGGAATTGGTTTTGGAAATGCTTCAACAACTTTGGGTCATGCCCTATCCTATGTATATTCAAATGAAGGAGTTCCTCACGGATATTCACTTTCATCTTGTACAACAGTTGCACATAGATTCAACAAATCTATTTTCTATGAACAATTCAAACAAGTCGTAGAGAAGCTAAAGTTTGATCGTCTTACTTTGAAAGCTTCACTAGACCAAGCTGCAGATGTTGTCATGACAGACCGCGGTCATCTTGATCCAAATCCAATTCCTGTGACAAAAGAAGATGTAATACAATTACTAAAAGATATTACAAACGGCAACCTCTAAAAAATTACAGTTTATCAGTTTTTCTTTAATAAAAAATTCTAATTTTCATGAATTTTACTAAACTTAAATACCACATTTAGTTCACATTCTTGTTATAGGACTAGGAAAAAATGGTAAAGTTTGGAATTCAATTTGGCTTAAATGTTGCACGACTCGGATTAACCGAGGATCAGATTCTTACTTCTTGTGTTTTAGCAGACAGGACTGGATACGATTCAATTTGGTACATGGACCATTCAAACGTACCACAGTGGAATCATGCCATAGTAAATGACCCATGGGTTATGCTTGCTGCAATTGCTTCTGTTACAAACAAAGTAGAGCTTGGAACATGTGTTACAGATGCCGTAAGAAGACATCCATCAAACATTGCGCTTGCAACAATAACTTTGGATAGAGTTTCTCACGGAAGAGGAACACTAGGAATTGGTGCAGGCGAAGCACAAAACATCAAGGAATTTAAAATTCAATGGGATAAACCAGTTGGAAGATTTGCAGAGCAGCTTCAAGTGATAAAATTACTTTTTGAATCATCACCAGAACACAGAGTTAATTTTAATGGAGAATTTTATCAGCTAGAAGAAGCTTGCCTTCAAGCAAAAAGTATCAGAAAACCTCATCCGCCAATTTACATGGCAGCAGGTGCACCAAAGACACTTGCATTATGTGGCAAATATGGAGATGGCTGGATACCAATAGGATATACTCCAGAATTATTTGAGGTTCATGCAAAGGCAATTAAAGATTCAATGAAAGAAAACGGAAGAGATGGAAAGGACTTTCAATACGGTGTTGATATAGATGTGTATTTTTCAGATGATGCAGAAGAAGCGTGGGTAAAAATGAAAAACGCGGTAAAAGTTAGCCTCTTCAAGCCAGAGATATTAAAAGTTCACAACATACAAGATGTACAAGGTTTTGATTTTAAAAAATACTTTACAGAATATTCAATGTCAAATCAAGAGTGGATAGTAAAGATGCGTGAGGCGGCACAAACAATTCCTGACAAGGTGGCACGCTCATCAATAGGCATGGGTACTGCAGATGATATCATTCCAGTATTTGAGAAGTTCATGAAAGCAGGAGTAAATCACTTTATTGTCAGATTCTGGGGTTCTGGGTACTTTGGTTCATTAGACAAATTTGCATCAACTGTAATGCCATATTTTAGAGAAATGGATAATCCTAGAAAGTAATTAGAAAGTTTTCTTAGATATATCTAAAGATTGTTTGTCTTTCTGAGTTTGGTATGTCAGAGACAAGAGCAAAGTTGTAAAGTGGATAAGATCTTTTGTAATGTTTCATAAAGCTCCATGCCACATCATGAGTTTTAAATTCAGTTCGCAGTCCGTCTATTTTTGATCGGCTTCCAAATACATCATATGGTACAACAAAGTAGTGCTGTGGTCGTTTGTGTGGCTTTGCTTTTAGCAACCATGCAATAGCAAAAACAAAAACCGATGCCAAAATTATTGCGGCGCCAAACTCTTTGAAAAAAGCCCAAACTATGGCAGGAATTGTAATGGCAAACAAAGTATAGACAAAATGCGAAAATGCGATCACCGCACTTCCTGCAATTAAAAATGCTCTAAAATCTGAAAAAAGCTCTTTTATCAGCATGCCCATTAATAGAACACACCCACATATTATCTTTAAAAACCATATACAAAAATATCAATCCTGATAATCAAATTTATGCAACTATTAGGAAGGCTTGAGATCAAATCAAAAGAAAAATTGATCGAGTTTCTAAACCAGCAGGAAACCGGAAGAATCTGCAGTATTGACAAAGACGGTTATCCACAGATAATCCCAATGAACTTTGTTTTTGTTAATGATGTGGTATACATGCATTCTCACACTAGAGGTGAAAAACTTGAAAACATCAAGCAAAACAGCAAGGTTGGTTTTGAAGTAGACCAAAGCATAGATTTCCTTCCATCATATTTCACACACCCCACAGATGCCTCACAGGCAGATACACTCTACATCAGTGTTGTAATCAAGGGAACTGGGATTATAGTCAATGACAGAAAAGAAAAAACGCTTGCCCTCAATTCATTGATGAAAAAATACCAACCAGAAGGAGGTTATGAGGGAATTAGCCCAGAGATGAAAGTCGTAGACGAGGTTGCAATAATCAAAGTAACCCCAATAACAATGCGTGGAAAATACAAGGTGGGGCAACATCTTGAAAAAAAATCCCGTCTAGAATTGGCTAAAAAAATACTAGAAAGAAACAGTCCTACTGCACAAAACACACTCAAACTAATGGGTATTTCACAGACAAAAAATGGTCTTGTTATTTCAGAAGAGCACTCTTGGTAGTAATACTGAAAGTACCATTGCTTTAAATTTCGTTTTTGTTGATTTGACATGTTGTTAGAAAATCCAAGTTTTGAGTTAGCATCAGAATTCCAGCCCACAGGAGACCAGCCTCAAGCAATAGAACAGCTAGTGGAAGGTGTACGAAAGAAAAAAATTCAAACATTAATTGGTGTAACAGGAAGCGGCAAGACATTTACTGTTGCAAATGTCATTCAAAGAACAGGTAAAAACACTCTAGTAATATCACACAACAAAACTCTAGCAGCTCAGCTTTATTCAGAGCTAAAGCAATTTTTTCCAAAAAACAATGTCGGATATTTTGTTAGCTATTATGATTATTATCAGCCAGAAAGTTACTTGCCACAAACAGACACCTACATAGAAAAAGACACCCAGATTAATGAAAAAATTGAAAAAATGCGACTAGAGGCAACTGCAATGCTGTTATCAGGTGAGCCTACAATCATTATTGCCACAGTATCATGCATCTACTCTTTGGGATCACCTAAAGAATGGGAGTCAATGTCAATTATTGTTGAAAAGGAAAAAGAAACTAGTCGCTCTTCTCTCATAAAACAACTAATCAATGCAAGATATGAGAGAAATGATACCGAGCTTGCCTCTGGAAGATTTAGAATTAAAGGCGATACCATAGACATCATTCCAGCATACTCTGATGATGTTGTGAGAATCTCGATGTTTGGAGACAAAGTAGAAAAAATATCTGTCTGCGATCCTATCTCACTTAAAGAGAAAAAAAGCATTTCACAAATCAAAATATTTCCTGCAAAACATTATCTTGTTGCAAATGATGTTAGAAAAATTGCAGTACAGTCCATAAAAACAGAACTCAAACAAAGAATGCCTGAGCTAAGAGAACTTGAAAGACAGCGACTTGAAATGCGAACAAAATATGATTTAGAAATGATAGAAGAGTTAGGATACTGCTCTGGAATTGAAAACTATTCAAGGCATTTTGATGGAAGAAATCCTGGGGAACAAGCATTTTGTTTGCTTGACTTTTTTGGAGATGACTATTTACTTGTCATAGATGAGTCGCATGTTACAATTCCACAGCTTCATGGGATGTATCTTGGAGATCACACTCGTAAAAAATCTCTCATTGATTACGGGTTTAGACTTCCTAGTGCATTTGATAACAGACCATTAAAGTTTGAAGAATTTGAAAAATATATCAAAAATACCATTTTTGTTTCTGCCACACCAAGCCAGTATGAACGAACAAAAAGTTTTCAAATAGTAGAGCAGCTAATTCGCCCAACTGGACTAGTAGACCCCCAAGTAGAGATAAGAAAGACTGAAAATCAGATGGATGATCTAGTCATAGAGATCAAAAAAAGAGTAGAAAAAGACCAACGTGTTCTTGTTACCACATTAACAAAACGCATGGCAGAAGACCTTGCAGAATATCTGTCAAAAAAACAGGTCAAGGTAAGATACTTGCATTCTGAGATTGAAAACCTGCAGAGAACCGAGATAATCAGACAGTTACGTCTAGGCGAGTTTGACGTACTAGTTGGCATTAATCTACTAAGAGAGGGAATTGACATACCCGAAGTTTCACTTGTTGCCATCCTAGATGCAGACAAGGAAGGCTTTCTTAGAAACATAACCAGTTTGATTCAAACATTTGGAAGAGCGGCAAGAAACGTTGATGGCAGTGTGATAATGTATGCAGATAACACTACACAATCTATGAAAAACGCCATGCTAGAAACTGAACGCAGAAGAAACAGGCAGATTGAATATAATAAAAAGATGGGCATAAAACCAACCACCATAGTAAAAGCAATTCCAGAGCAGACAACAAAATTTGAAGAATTAAAACACATGTCAAAACACGACTTGAAAAAATATGCAATAGAGGTAGAAGCTACAATGAAAAGATTTGCAGAAGAGCTAGACTTTGAGAACGCAATAGAATATCGTGAAAAATTAGCAAAAATTCAAAAAGAGTTAGGAACATGAACGACAGACTAATAATTCGTGGTGCACGGGAGCACAATTTAAAAAACATCAATTTAGACATTCCAAAAAATAAACTAGTTACAATTACTGGTCTTTCTGGTTCTGGCAAATCCACTTTGGCATTTGACACCATTTATGCAGAAGGACAGCGAAGATACGTAGAATCACTTTCTGCATATGCAAGACAATTTTTGGAGATGATGAATAAACCAGATTTAGATTCCATAGAAGGATTATCTCCAGCAATATCAATCCAGCAAAAGACTACAAGTAAAAATCCAAGATCAACTGTTGGCACTATAACAGAAATCTATGATTATTTGCGGTTGCTTTATGCCAGAATAGGAATACCTCATTGTACAAAATGTGGTCGAAAGATATCAAACCAATCTGCAGAGTCAATCTGCGAATCAGTCCTTAAAGAATCAGATGGGAAAAATATTTTAATTTTGGCACCATTGATTAGAAGAAAAAAAGGAACGTATGAGAAATTATTTGAGCAGGTCAAAAAAACAGGCTATTCGCGAGTCAGAGTTGATAACGACATCATAGAATTAAATGGTGAAATTCCAATCCTTGACAAACAAAAATGGCACAACATTGAGATTGTAGTTGATAGGGTGAAAGCATCAAAGGAAGAAAAAAGCAGACTATACGAGTCTGTACAAAATGCACTAAAAGCTTGCAAAGGTTCTGTGTTAATTTCTGGTTCTGATGAAAGGATATTTTCCCAGAACAATGCTTGCTCATACTGTGGTATAACAATAGGTGAGCTTGAACCGCGAACATTTTCGTTTAATTCACCATTTGGAGCTTGTAAGACGTGCCATGGATTGGGAGTAAAGATGGAGTTTGATCCTGATTTGCTCATTCCTGATAAGACAAAATCCATACTTGATGGAGCAATAGTTCCATGGTCGGGAAGATTTTCATCATTTAGAAGACAAACACTCAGAGATGTTGGTAAAAAATTTGGTTTTGATCTGATGACTCCTATTCACAAGATGACCCCAAGACAACTGCAGGTCATCTTGTATGGGACTGATGAATCAGTACGGTTTTCATACGAATCCCAGACAACTGATTCTAAATGGCAATACACCAATACCTTTAGTGGAGTCATTCCTAGTCTGAATAAAAATTTTGTAGAGACTGATTCAGAATCTAAAAGAGAAGATCTTAGAAAATTCATGCGTGAGACGCCTTGTAATTCTTGCAAGGGAAGAAGGCTAACAGGCGAAGCATTGGCTGTAAGGATAAATGAGAAATCAATAATGGATGTCTGTGATCTTTCCATTGATGCTTGTTATGACTTTTTTCAGAATCTCAAGCTAACAGATACTGAAAAATACATTGCAAAATCTGTGCTAAAAGAAGTGCTTTCAAGACTAGAGTTTTTGAAAAATGTTGGGCTAAACTATCTAACACTAAACAGAGTCAGTGCTACTTTGTCTGGTGGAGAGTCGCAGAGAATAAGACTTGCCACTCAGATTGGCTCCAATCTTACTGGAGTGCTATATGTTCTTGACGAGCCAACAATAGGCCTTCATCAAAAAGACAATGCTAAATTGATTAAGACACTAACAAAGTTGCGCGACCTTGGTAACACCATCTTGGTAGTAGAGCATGATGAAGAAGTGATGCGAAACTCTGACTGGATAATAGACTTGGGACCAGGAGCAGGAGTCCATGGTGGAAGTGTAGTTTTTGAAGGAACCATAAAAGAAATGCTAAATGAACACAAGTCAGTAACTGGTGAATATCTTAAAAATCACAATGCAATCAAACTTGTCAAAAAAACTCGTAATCAAAAAGGCAAGATTATAGTAAAAGGTGCTGCAGAAAACAATCTAAAAAACATTGATGTTGAATTTCCTCTAGGGTTTATGATTGCAGTGACTGGCGTATCTGGTTCTGGCAAATCCACACTTGTCAATGACATTTTATACAATGCACTTTCTGCACACTTTGGCATTATATCAGATAGACCAGGCAAACACAAACAAGTGCTTGGAGTAGAGTATGTCGATAAAGTAATTGGAATTGATCAATCCCCCATAGGCAGGACACCTCGTTCCAATCCTGCAACCTACATTGGAGCATTTACCCCAATACGGGAACTATACTCTAACACGGAATTATCAAAGGAACGGGGATACACTCCAGGCCAGTTCTCATTTAACGTGCCTGATGGAAGGTGTTTTGCATGTGAAGGAGACGGTGTTAAAAAAATTGAGATGCAGTTTTTATCCGACGTATATGTGATTTGTGATGAATGCAAAGGAAAAAGATACAATTCTGAGACACTATCAGTTTTGTATAAAGGCAAAAACATTTCTGACATTTTATCCATGACTGTAGAGGAAGCTTTAGAATTTTTTATTAACATACCAGCAATTAAACGAAAACTGCAAACAGTTGCAGATGTTGGACTTGGATACATCAAGCTTGGTCAAGCTGCAACAACCCTTTCTGGAGGAGAGGCACAAAGAGTAAAGCTTGCAGCAGAGCTTTCAAAAAGAGACACTGGTAAGACTATTTACATTTTAGATGAGCCTACTACAGGATTACATTTTGCGGATGTACAAAAATTACTTGATGTCTTAAACAGATTGGCGAATCTTGGTAATACCGTAATTATCATAGAGCACAACATGGATGTGATAAAAAACTCTGACTGGATAATTGATCTTGGTCCAGAGGGAGGAGATAAGGGAGGAACATTAATTGCACATGGTACGCCAGAACAAGTGGCACACAATCCAAATAGCTACACTGGGCAATATTTGAATAGAGTTCTAAGACATGACGTTTGATATTTCCAAAATAACAATTCCTTCCCAGTCTGGAATATACATAATGAAGGACAAGACAGGAAAAATAATCTACATTGGAAAAGCAAAAAATCTCCGGAATCGTGTAAAGTCATATTTTATAAAAAACCAAAACTACAAGACTCAAAAGCTTGTTGAAAAAATATCAGACATTGAATTTGTATTAACTGATAACGAAAGTGAGGCATTTTTGCTTGAAGCCAACATGATAAAGCGATACAGACCAATCTACAACATTGAACTAAAGGACCAGCAGCGATATACCTATCTTAGAATTACAAACGAAGAGTTTCCACGTCTCATGGTGGCAAGAAGGACCCGAACTGGAGAATTTCTTGGCCAAGGCAAGGTATTTGGCCCTTTTACATCAGGCAGCTCAAAGATGCTCTCAATTGGTCTTTTGCGAAAAGCATTCAAGGTAAGAATTTGCAAGAGACTGCCAAAAGAGGCATGTCTTGAATATCACATGGGAAATTGTGAAGCTCCATGTCAATTCAAGGAAGCGCGTGAAAAATATGGGAATCACATCAAAGAACTAGAATCAATACTCAAAGGCAAACAGAAACTAGAAGATTTTAGCAAAAAGCTTGAAAATGAAATGAAGGAAGCATCATCACACCAGCACTATGAAAGGGCAAAAGAGATTCATGACACAATGCAGAGACTGCAAAACTTGCAGACAAGACAGAAAATGGAATCAACAAAAAACTATGATGAGGAATATTTTGGAATAAAAATAAAGGACCAGACTGCGCATGTCATGAGCTTTAGGCAGACAAACGGCGTGATTCGTGATAGAAACAGGTTTTCTTTTGATCTTATTGGGGACAACTCTTTTTCGTCATTTTTATCGCAATACTATTCCACAAACCCAATTCCAAAATTTGTCATAACAAGTGAGCTTCCAGAAAAAAAAGACATTCTAGAAGAGGTCCTTTCAAGAACCTCTGGCTTTAAGGTCAACATCATGGTTCCAGCATCTGGCAAGAGAAAGGAAATGATAAAACTCATCATGAAAAACATTACACTATACCAATCAAAAGACTCTGATCCTGCCCTTGTAGAATTACAGGAAAAAATCCACCTACAAAACATTCCAAAAATCATTGAATGTTTTGACATTTCAAACCATGGTGCAGACTATGCTGTTGGCTCCATGTCACGATTTTTGGATGGGAGGCCAGACAAGTCAGGATACAGGAAATTTAAGATAAAAACAATTCATGGAAGAGACGACTATGCCATGATAAATGAGGTGATAAAAAGGCGTTATATCAGATTACGAAAAGAGAAAGGCGAGATGCCAGACCTGATTTTAATAGATGGTGGCAAGGGACAGTTGCGTGCAGGATTAGATGCTCTAAAAAGCATTAGCACTGTGCTTCCTTGCATTTCACTTGCAAAAGAAAACGAGGAAATATACATTCCAAAAATAAAAGAGCCGCTAGTCATTCCAAAAAACAACCAGGCGCTTAAAATTTTACAGCATGCAAGAGACGAGGCACACAGGTTTGGTGTTGCATATAACAGATCATTACGAAAGTTCAGCTAGAAAAAATCATCAAGAGAATTTTCTGTTAGAGGCTGTGCATCAAATCCCATCTTGGATAAATCACTTGCAAACTCTTCAACAAAGCCATGTATGGTGTAGATTTTTTCTGGGCTGCATCTTTTTATCAACTCAACAAGATCGTTGTAGTCGCAATGATCACTAAGTGTGATTGAATAATCATGCTGTCTTGCAAATGAAAATCTGTTTGATTGAGCCCAGCCGCTAAAGCCAATTGTTATTGCGTCATACTTTGATTTCATGTGTTGTATAAACTGGTTTTTTGCACCCAAGTTTGGTGCAATCATAACCCATGGGGTTTTGTCAAGCAGTCCATTTTTTTCAGCTTCGGTATGTCCAACAGAATCATTTAGATTTACTCCAAAATTTTTATACAAATCATTTACGCGTTTTATGGAATCATGGTAATATGGTTCCCAGTGTCCAAACAAATATGATAGAATCTGTGCCTTTCCAAGCTCATACCCTAGCAATATGACTGGTTTTCCTTTAGAATACATTTCAGATATGATACTGTTTACCTTTTTTACTGTCTCATCTATTTCAGGAAAAGTAAATTCTGGCAGCCCAAAGGTGCACTCTGTTATCAGTGTCTTGCATTTTGGCACTACAGCTCCTTTCATAAAACCCCTGTCTCTGGTGCAAATGTCGCCAGTGTAAAATACATCACCAAAGGCAAGGCCGCGTGCACCTAAGATATGGCCAGTGTCTACCATGGAAAAATCCTCATACTCTTCGATATAGTTTTCAATATTATATCCACGAAGCTTTGCAATCTCGCTTGTCTGCCTGGTTGTCAAAAGCAAGCCTCCATTTTGATTGTGCAGATGATCCATGTGTGCATGGGAGACAAATGCTACCCCGTCGCTTGTTGCTCGCTTTGGATCGAGATGTATTTTTGTTCCGTTTTGTACTGATACTATGCCATTTGATGTCATTTTTACGATTTGTGCCAAATCCAAATTTCAGACAAATCAATCAGATATAAATTGCTAGATTGATCTGCAACTACATTATACATAATCAAATTTTTAGTTTCTAATTCAATTATGGATCTTAACCTGAGCTAAAAACTATCTTCAACGGTATATTTTTGAAGCAGGTGGCGGACTTGGGGCAAGAACCGGTCGCTCATTTTTTATCACTTGTTGTATGAATCTATCAAAATTTGATTCATCAAATATCTGCCATCCCCACTTTTGAATATCCAGATCATATGATTTGTAATCTTCAATTATATCACCAAACCAGGAACGGTACAGGTCTTCTTCTTTTTTTGCCTGTTCATGATTATTGAAGAATTTTATCTCTATCCAGTCAATGTCTCCATTTGTCCTAGCAGAGAAATCACAAAATGGAGATTCTGTAAGATATTTCTTCATTGCCTCCATTCTTTGTAAAAAGTCTCTGGGGGATGTGAATTTTACAGTGACAAGACGCGTAGTTGCCATGTTGACCTTTTGAAGATCTACCATTGTGGTG
>Ga0207089_1013_pt1 | contig 53563 bp, 48 predicted proteins | sample Alteio_BWMinHeat_49_FD_153571 | JGI IMG/M metagenome (GOLD analysis project Ga0207089, IMG submission 153571) | Enriched cells from forest soil in Barre Woods Harvard Forest LTER site, Petersham, Massachusetts, United States -... | ecosystem: Environmental > Terrestrial > Soil > Temperate forest >...
AAAAAATTATTAATTTGGCTAGAACATGATCTTGCAACATTTTTTGATAAACGAATATTGCCTATATCAATTGAAGTGGCTGATCGCTGGGGTAGACTGCAGTGTCAGGTTAAACGAACACTGCCAGCCATCGATAGTTTAATTGCTGCAACAGCCTTGCATCATGATATGACGTTAGTTACACGAAATATCGCTGATTTTTCTGACTGCTCTGGTTTAGAGTTGATGAATCCCTGGGAGTAATCAAAAAATCAAAATTCAATGAATGCTGTTGCAATGTCGTTATAATTTGCAGCAGTTCCTCTTTTGAAATCTTAGGATGTTCAAGTAGGACTGGGTTGTTTTGTATGAAATCATTGATTGCTAGAGAAATATGAGGCTCTACTTCATGCAAATCAAGACGTTGACATAAGTTATGACATTGATCATAAACAATAAGACATAAGATTACTTCAAGAGCAGAAAAAGCAATAAGTTCGGCTATTGGTGAATCAGAGTATTGATTTTTTATTAATCCAAATAATTCAATCATTTTTTCTAAAAAAAACTCACGACCTTTTTCCTGCATTTCAATTTTCTTTAGTATTGCAAAAGAGGGTTGAAATAAGCCTAGTTTTACCAACTCTTTAGAAGAGTTAGCACAATCGATTGTATTTTCTTTCATGCTTTCCTGAAAAAATAAAAAAATAATATTTTTTATGTCTTGCGGTAAAATGCTACAAATTAAGTTATTTGCAAAAAGAATATCCTTATAATAAGGATGGTAGTTAGAAACTATAAACTGATTTATTTTATTATTTTTCATGGGCGTCATGATTTTTAATAGCAGAGAAAAGATAGACGACTTAAAGTCTTGCGAAAGATGTATAGATGCTTCGCTATGTATGAACATAGTAAAGTTAAAAATAGAATTAACCTTGGTGATGATGAATTCATTGACATGATCACGACCAACGAGATTGGGCATTATGTTAAATGAGATGTATGGATAAAGTATTTCATTATTGTGAATTTCTTTATTTTCAATAAAGATTTGAATATCGTCAATATCTAAAAAATAATGCTGTAAATCAGCGTAAAAAGGATCATTTTTTATAGAATCTATAATTTTTTCTTTTGCCTCATAAACTGTTTGAGTCTCGGTTATGAATATTTGTATGTATTGTATATCAGTTACTTTAAAGTTAGCGGATTGTCGGGGTTTCATTTTCTATTCCTCATTTCTATGTTTTTGCTTGTCGTAAAAAGCAAATATTGAACAAATATAACACAATGATATTGGTAATGTCAAATAATTTACTTTAATATATTCCCCCTTCCGCCCTTTGGGCACCTTCCCCCTGTGGGGGAAGACGTTCTAATAAACCTCAGTGATTAAGTTAAACTCCAGTGTTAAACTACCCCACTTTTAACAACAAACACGATAATCACCATGTCTAACGCCGACTTATTTCACCCTCCTCTGCCAAAAGCCGCAGGAGAGCGATTCTTATGGAAAAATCTGCACGGTGCCAGTATTGCGCTAGCACTTTCTTCCGTCATTCTCGAGTCTAAACGCCCTGTATTAGTGATTGCACCGGATAGTCTTTATGCTTCTCATCTCATGGAAGGATTGCAATTTTTTAATCCCTCTGAAAAAGAATTACTGACTTTTCCCGATTGGGAAACCTTGCCTTACGATCATTTCTCGCCGCATCAAGATATTATTTCTGAACGATTGGCGGCAATGTATCACATTCCTGGAATGCAGCGTGGTGCGATTATTACGACTGTTTCTACACTCATGCATAGATTGGCACCTAGATATTATTTAGAAGGCCATCATTTTCTCATTAAAATCGGCGATAAAATAAATCCCGATATATTACGCACGCGTTTAACAGAAGCCGGTTATCATCACGTAAGTCAAGTGCGTGAACACGGTGAATTTGCGATTCGCGGTTCCATTATTGATTTATATCCTATGGGCAGCACTACGCCTTTTCGTCTGGATTTATTCGATGATGAAGTGGATTCCATACGATTATTTTCACCGGATACGCAATTATCGCTAGATAAAATATCAGAAATTCGTTTACTACCGGCCAAAGAATTTCCGCTGACGGATAACAGTATCGATTTGTTTAGACAAAATTATCGTAGTTTATTTACAGGCAATCCACTTAAATCGCCCATTTATCAAGACATCACCGAAGGTATTTGTTCGCCTGGCATAGAATATTATTTACCCTTATTTTTTGAAAAAACCGCTACATTATTTGATTATTTACCGAAAAATACGCTCATTATTACCATGGGTGATATAGAAGTAAAAGCAAATGAGTTCATGCAAGAAGTGACATCACGTTACGAACAAGCGCGTTATGATACGTCACGACCATTATTACCTCCGCATCAAGCATTTATTCCAGTCGATGTATTGAATCAATCATTGCATCAATACGCTGACATTCATATTGATAATGACAGCAAAAAAACAGGATACGAATTTGTTACCTCACCTGCTCCTGTCATGGAAATTAATCATAAGGCATCACAACCGCTAGCTGCTTTACAAGCCTTTATCGCAAAATATAAAGGTAGAATTTTATTTTGCGCAGAAACCATGGGACGGCGTGAAGTGGTTCTTCAATTATTCAGAAGTATTTCGCTCACACCAACGTATTTTCATTCCTTTCAAGCCTTTTTAGCAGCCGATGATCAATATGGTATTGTCGTTACTGCACTGGAAGAAGGATTTACCTTAGAACAACCCGCATTAACCGTATTACCCGAAACACAATTGTACGGTAAGCGTGTTATGCAGCGGCGCTTACGCAAAAAAAGCGTACAAGATACCGATGCACTGATTCGTGATCTCACGGAATTACAAATCAACGATCCCGTGGTGCACATTGATCACGGTGTTGGTCGTTATCGTGGCTTACAAACATTGAAAGTCGGTGATCAAATTGGTGAATTTCTGATTCTTGAATATCAAGATCAAGCTAAATTATACGTACCCGTTGCTTCCTTACATTTGATTAGCCGCTATACCGGTGCTGATCCTGAACAAACACCCATGAATAAATTGGGTAGTGATTTATGGGCGCGTGCTAAAAAACGTGCAGCTGAAAAAGTTCGCGATGTGGCAGCAGAATTATTGGATTTATACGCAAAACGTGCTGCAAGAACGGGTCACGTATACGAGATACCAAAAGAACAATACGCAGCGTTTTCTACCACTTTTCCATTTGAAGAAACGCCTGATCAATTACAGGCTATAGAACAAGTCTTCACGGACATGACATCAGACAAACCCATGGATAGAGTCATTTGTGGTGATGTGGGTTTTGGTAAAACAGAAGTCGCCTTGCGTGCTGCTTTTCTTGCGGTACAAAATAATAAGCAAGTTGCATTATTAGTACCAACGACTTTGCTTGCTCAACAACACTTTGATAACTTTCGTAATCGTTTTGCTGATTGGCCTATTCAAGTTGAAATGTTATCGCGTTTTCGTACAGGCAAAGAAACCAAAAATGTATTGCAGCGCATGCAAGAAGGTAAAGTGGATATCGTCATTGGTACACATAAATTATTACAAGATGATATTCAATTTAAATCATTAGGATTGGTTATTATCGATGAAGAACACCGTTTTGGCGTAAAACAAAAAGAAAAATTCAAAGCCCTGCGTGCTATGGTCGATATGTTAACGCTGACTGCAACCCCCATCCCGCGTACGCTCAATATGGCTTTATCAGGCATTCGTGATCTTTCTGTCATTGCAACGCCACCGCTTAGACGTTTGTCTGTCAAAACATTTGTGCATGAATATCAAGATAATATTATTCAGGAAGCGATTCAGCGTGAAATCATGCGTGGTGGTCAGGTTTATTTTTTGCATAATGATGTGAGCACGATACAGCGTAAAGCGGAAGAAATTCAACAACTGGTTCACGAATCACGACCGGTGGTTGCGCATGGTCAAATGCATGAGCGAGAACTGGAACGTGTAATGACAGAATTTTATCATAGACATTCCAATGTATTGGTATGCTCAACGATTATAGAAAGTGGTATTGATATTCCAACAGCTAATACCATTATTATTAACCGCGCAGATAAATTTGGTCTTGCACAATTGCATCAATTGCGTGGACGCGTCGGGCGATCACATCATCAAGCGTATGCGTATATGTTAAGACCGCCTAAAGAAAATATCACAGCGGATGCCGAAAAACGTTTGGATGCCATTGCTTCTCTGGATGATCTTGGCATTGGCTTTACACTTGCAACGCATGATCTTGAAATTCGCGGTGCAGGAGAATTATTAGGCGAACAACAAAGCGGTGATATGCAAGAGATTGGTTTTACCTTGTATATGGATTTATTATCACGTGCGGTAGATGCGTTAAAAGAAGGAAAAGAACCGGATTTGGAAAAATCATTATTACATCATCGTTCAGAAGTGGATTTGCATGTATCAGCATTGATACCTGATGATTATTTAAATGACATACAATTGCGATTACAGTTTTATAAACGGATAGCGAATACAAAAAATCAAACTGAATTAGATGAAATCCAAGTAGAAATGATAGATAGGTTTGGTCTCTTACCCGATGCGCTCAAAAATCTGATTGCCATTACAGAAATCAAACAGATAGCGGATGCATTAGGCATTATTAAAATTGAAGCGAATGAGAAAGGTGGTAAATTTGAATTTAATGAAAAGCCGAATATAAAACCAGAAACGATTATTCGGTTGATTCAAATGAAAACTAGGCGTTATCGTCTGGACGGCCCTACTCGATTACGATTTACGTTGGATGCGCATGAACTTAAGGATAGGATTGAGTTGGTGAAAGGTTATTTAGAGGAATTGAGTGAGTGAGAATATAGTTGGAATGTAGTAAATGTGTGGATTGTAGCAAGTGTGTGAATTGCAGCAGGTGTGTCATCCCGCGCGGCTTCTGGCGCGGGACCTAGCGACTTAAACTTAGCTTGTTGAATGTCACTGGGTCCCGCGCCAAAAGCTTGCGCGGGATGACAACGCATCTGATATTCAATCACAATCGTTGTAGCTAACCGTGAACACTTACAAAATAACAAGGACAATAAACTTGGAATTTTTTAAAAACATCACTACGAATACTATTGTGCTCACGCCCAACCGGCGCCTATCTGCTACCTTGCACAAACGGTATCAGCAATATCAGCTAGACCAAGGCCTTACAACGTGGCAAACACCTACCATTTTACCTGTTACCATCTGGATACATCAGCTTTTTAAAGAATATGCTGATAAAACCTTTTCACCCATTCCTTTATTATTAAACACGTCTCAAGAATTATTATTGTGGGAAAAAATAATATTAAGTACAAAAGACAATGAACAATTATTACGAATAGCAGAAACAGCAGAACTAGCACGATCAGCATGGAGCTTGCTCCTGCAATGGCAAGTTGATATAGAACATACTCTTTTTACTAGCGGAGAAGATTGCGCGGCGCTTTATCAATGGGTGAAAGCTTATCAGGCCATATGTGAAAAAAATCAGTGGATAGATACGGCTGTTTTACCTCATTACGTCATGGAAAAATTAACATCACGTGAAATTATTGCACCTGATCTCATCATAACAGTTGGCTTTACTGAGCACTCCCCTCAACTAAAAACGCTATTCGAATCTTGTGTTAACTCGGGTAGTACGCTCACACATCTTGATGGTTTTTCTGAAGAAAGTGACTGCAAACGATTGAATGCATTAGATAATGAGCAAGAAATTCAAGCCATGGCGCGCTGGGCCAAGTCTTTGTACGCAAAAAATCCTCACACTATGATTGGTTGCGTTTTACCATCGCTAGATAAAATGCGTGATAGAGTTGCGCAAATTTTTTCTGAAATATTTGCAACAGATGACACGTATACTGTCGATAATCAAAATCATTTTTTTAATATTTCTGCGGGAAAAAGCTTATCGCACTATCCTGTCATTCATACAGCTTTGCAAATTTTATCTATACAGAAAAAAACATTGGCCTTGGAAATATTCAGCCATTTATTATTAACCCCTTTTATAGGTGAAGCTGAAAGTGAACGCATACAGCGTGCGCATTATGATTTAACATTGCGAGCGAATAATAAAAATATTATTCATCTTGATGCTTTATTAGAGCAAGACTGCCCTCTTCTCGCTAAACGATTTCAGCAATTCCTGAATATCATTGCAGACAATAACGTATTTTTATCGTATACATCGTGGGCTAATCAATTCTGTAATATGTTATACGCGCTAGGTTGGCCAGGTGAGCGAAGTTTAAATAGCGAAGAATATCAAGTCGTAGAAAGTTGGTTAAATTTACTGAGTGAATTTGAAACGCTAGATCAAGTGGGGCCATCGGTTAATTTCCAGCAAGCCTTGCATCATTTAAAAAAAATGGCCACGCATCACGTGTTTCAAGTGCAATCGCCTGCTGCACCTATTCAAGTGTTAGGATTGTTAGAAGCAGCCGGCATGCCTTTTGATTATTTATGGGTAGCAGGTTTAGATGATATTGCCTGGCCACCGCAACCCAAACCTAATCCACTCATTCCTAAACGCTTGCAACGTGATTTGCATATGCCGCATGCAACGGCAGAACGTGAATTAACTTTTTGTAAAATTATCACAGAACAATTTCAACAAAGTGCATCTATCGTTATTTTTAGCCATGCAGAAAAACGGGAACAATTGGAATTGCAACCGAGTTCGTTGATACGCATGTTGCCGAAAATAGCATTAGATAGTTTAGCATTAGCGAATTATATTCCACCGTCTGCAAGAATTTTTGAGGCAAGAGAAAAAGAATTATTCATAGATAATCAAGCCCCTTCTGTTTTAGCGCATGAAAAAATAAATGGTGGTGCGAGTGTTATTAAACAACAAGCGCTTTGTCCGTTTAAATCATTTGCAGAATGGCGTTTACATGCTCGTGCTATGGAAAGTCCTTTGCCTGGGTTACGTGCAACAGACAGGGGTAAAGTGATACATAAATCATTAGAATTAATTTGGAATGCTTTGCAAGATCAAGCAACTTTAATCGCTTTAGATAAAGAAACATTAAATACAATTATTCAAAATTGTGTTGAATCTGCATTGAATACTATTCCTCATTCTCATCGTGAATTTAAGCAATATATCGCACTTGAAAAACAACGATTGATGCAATTAATGCTGGAATGGTTAGCGATAGAAAAACAACGTCCACCGTTTAAAGTTGTTTCTAATGAAAAATCGATTCCATTTACATTGGGTTCGTTGGCGCTTAATGTGCGTATTGATAGAATCGACGAGTTACAAGATGGTACGGCATTATTGATAGATTATAAAACGGGAAAGCATAATGACATTAATCATTGGTTTGGTGATAGACCAGAAGAACCCCAATTACCACTTTATTCATTGATTGAACCCTTACACGCAACCAGCATTACTTTCGCTCAGGTTTATGCCGGTGAATATGGTTTTAAAGGGATTAGTTACGATGAGATTGATATAAAAGGCGTAAAACCCATTGCAATGATTAAAAAAGCCAATGGTTTATCGTGGAATGAACAATTAGAAGAATGGCGTGTGACCTTGACTCAATTAAGCCATGATTTTTATCACGGAATAGCGAGCGTTGACCCCAAAGACCCCGATGATACTTGTACCTGGTGTGCACTCCAACCTTTATGCAGAATTAATGAAACACTTGAGGTCGCAACATGACCCTAAATCTCGTTGAACAAGATAAACAACATAGACAATTAGCATTAGATGCAAGTCAATCTTTTATTGTTCAAGCACCTGCTGGTTCCGGTAAAACAGAATTATTGATACAACGTTTTTTAACATTACTCGCGACCGTTGAAGCGCCGGAAGAAATTCTTGCCATTACATTTACTAAGAAAGCGGCGAGTGAAATGCGTCAGCGAGTGATAAAAGCCTTAAAACAAGCATTATTAGAGCCACAACCCTTGTCTTCACACGGTAAGCAAACCTGGTTATTAGCAAAAAATGTTTTGCGACGAGATAGCGAATATCAATGGCATTTAATTGATAATCCTAATCAATTACGCATTCAAACTATCGATTCGCTTTGTTCGCATTTAACTAATCAATTGCCATTATTGTCGCACTTTGGTTCAGAGCCTGATATTTGTAATCATCCAAAAACGTTATACAGTGAAGCCGTGCAAGAAATTTTAATGCACGTTGAAGAAGATTATGAATGGTCTAAGGATTTGGCAAAATTATTATTACATCTTGATAATGATTTAAATAAATTACAGGATTTACTGGTGGGCTTGTTAAGCAAACGTGACCAATGGTTGCCTTATATTCAATTAAATTCTAATGATGCTGATATTAAATTACGATTAGAAAATCAATTAAGCCTAGTCATTGAAGATGTTTTATCAGGAATAAAACCATTATTTCCACAAGATTTGGTTGAGGAAATAATGGCAATTGCTCGTTTTTCCGCATCACATGTACAATCAGATTCTCCTATTCGCACATGTGAGAATTTACTTGAACTACCAGAAACGCAAGCTGAAAATAAAAAGACTTATCTAGGATTAGCCACTTTATTGTTAACCAAAAGTTTTTCCTGGCGTAAACAATTGAATGAAGAAATTGGATTTCCTGCGCTTAAAACGTTTAAAAACCCAGAAGAAATTGCACTGCATAAAGAATATAGACAACGGTTCACTACTCTTTTAACCACATTAATTGATCATGAAGATTTACGAATTACACTTTCAGAATTATTTTATTTGCCAGATCCCGTTTATAACGATAATCAATGGGAAATATTGCAGTCGTTGTTACACGTATTGAAAATTGCAGCCGCACAATTACGCGTGATTTTTCAGCAAACGGGTCAAATTGATTTTATAGAAAATACGCAAGGAGCGCTCATTGCATTAGGCAATGATTATAACCCTACCGATCTTGCATTAGCATTGGATTATCATATTCGACATATTTTAATTGATGAATTTCAAGATACTTCTCATACCCAATATCAATTATTGGAAAAGTTAACGCAAGGCTGGGAGAAAAATGATGGTAGAACCTTGTTTATCGTTGGCGATCCCATGCAATCCATTTATCGTTTTCGGGAAGCGGAAGTGGGATTATTTATTCGCATGCGTAATCGCGGTATACATCATATCAAATTAATTCCATTAACATTGGCTGTTAATTTTCGATCGACTTCTACGATTGTTGAATGGAATAACACGTATTTCAATCAATTATTTCCACGGTTTAATGATATTGCAATGGGGGCTGTATCACACAGTAAAAGTGTAGCGCACAGTATAGAAGATGTCGTAAACGATAAAACGATTACGGTGAGTGGATTTGTTAATGCAAGTAATGACGATGAAGCCAACCATATTGTAGAATTAATTCATTCCACAAAAAATAATCATCCCGACGATAAAATAGCGATTTTAGTGAGATCACGTTCACACCTTGCAGCCATTATTCCAGCGCTAAAAAAAGCTAAAATAGCATATCGTGCGATTGATATTGACCCCTTGGCTAGCAGACAAATTATACAGGATTTATTATCACTGACTTGTGCTTTATTGCATCCCGCAGATAGAATTTCATGGCTGGCGATTTTGCGAGCTCCCTGGTGTGGATTATCATTGGCGGATTTATTTGTGGTTGCAAATAACGATGCGAAAGCCGCTATTTTTACTCAACTTTCTTCTTCCGAAATACGCAATCAATTAAGCGATGATGGTCGTAAACGTTTAGCAAAATTACTACCTATATTAAATGAAAAAATGGCGGCGCGTAATCGTTATCATTTACGATCATGGGTAGAAAGCACGTGGTTGTTGTTAGGAGGCCCTGCTTTTTTGAATGATTATGCGGATATTGAAGACGTGAATGCTTATTTTGATTTGCTAAATACATTCAGCGATAACCATTTAATATTCAATTTAGATAAACTAAAAGAAAGAATGAATCAATTATACGCATCGACTCAACATGATGATGCTACCGTTCATATCATGACAATTCATACAGCCAAAGGTTTGGAATTTGATACGGTTATTTTGCCGCAACTAGAACGAAAAAATCCTAGCGATGATAAATCGTTATTATTATGGATGGAGCAACCGGTTTCTAATGATGAAATGGCCTTGTTGTTAACACCTATTCATGCAACAGGATCGGATAACGATTTACTCTATGAATACATTCACAGGCAACAGCGTAGAAAAGCGGCTTACGAAACCGATAGATTATTGTATGTTGCAACTACACGTGCAAAAAAACGGTTGCATTTAACGTTTAACATATCACGTAATGAAGAAGGAAAATGCAGAGTTGAATCCGGTAGTTTTTTATCCAGAATATGGCCACTGCTAGAAAACCAGCAAGACGATATTTTAGTGGAGGCGAATGATTCGGTTGATACTGATAAAAATGTACATTCACAGCGTTATATTCATAGAGTCACTTCAAACTGGGTGAATCCTGTAAAAGCATTTCAATCACAACAGATTACGCCGCATAAACAACAAACTGGATTTCAGCGAAAAGATAATATACCTACATTGATTGGTACGGTGACTCACCGCATATTGCAAATGCTTGCTGAACATAAAGTGAGTTGGTGGGTAAATCAAACTAACGGTGATCAACGCCAATATATTAACACGCTGTTAAAACAATCTGGAATGAGTATAGATAAGCGTGAATATGCTTCACCTATCGTGATGCAAGCAATTAACCATACATTGACAGATGAGCGAGGCCGCTGGATTTTAGCAGATCATAGAGAAGCAAAATCAGAATATGCGGTTACGGCTATCATAGATAATAAATTAGAAAATTTAATGGTAGATAGAACGTTTGTTGATGAAAATAATACATTATGGATTATCGACTATAAGACTGCAGCGCCATCGGATATGGATAAAAATGATTTTCTGTTGCATGAACAGAAAAAATACGCAGCACAAATGCATAAATATCATCAAGCTTTAAGTGGACAGCATGATCGCCCTGTTCGTTTGGGTCTGTTTTTTCCAGCGATTCCAGCGTGGTGTGAGTGGGAGTGACTTGATAAAACATCTTAGAGGGGTCAAGTGTTATCCCACTGGTTGTTAATTGTATATGTTTTAATTAAACGAATTAAATTTTTTCAGTGCGATAACACTTGACCCCTATTCATGCGATCATCTGCAGCTAGCTACAAAGCTTTTACTCAAATATCAGATGCGTTGTCATCCCGCGCGGCTTCTGGCGCGGGAACCAGCGCCATTCAACAAGCTAAGTTTAAGTCCCTAGGTCCCGCGCCAGAAGCCGCGCGGGATGACAACGCATCTGATGTTCAAACATAATCGTTGTAGCTAGCCGTGAATACTTGCCAAACTATTACTACTCATCCAAAAAAATATCCGGCACAACCGGAATGTATTTATGCATAGCGTATTGTTTAAAATCCGTTACACCACGCAGACGCAATATATTTTCATCGACAAAGAAATTACCGGTTACCGATCGACTATCTGAGGTAATAATTTCATAAGCCGCATCGGCAACGATAATAGGCTTTCGGCTAGCATGATATAAGAGTCGTGAAATATTGACAGAAATAGCAGCGGTTGCGATTAAGGTTTTAGGCCACAGTGAATTGACCGCAATGCCATCTTTTTTAAATTCTTCTGCCATGCCCAGTGTACACATACTCATGCCGTATTTTGACATGGTGTAAGCGACGTGTTTTTTAAACCATTTTGGATTCATGTTTAATGGTGGTGATAATGTTAAAATATGCGGATTTTTTGCGAGTTTTAAATGTGGAATACATAACTTAGAACACATGAAAGTCGCTCTAACATTCACTGCAAAAATAAGATCAAATCGTTTCATTTCAATGTCAGTGGTAGAACCTAAATTTATAGCGCTCGCATTATTAATGAGAATGTCTATGCCGCCAAAAGTAGATACCGTTTTTGCAACAGCATCAGCTACATTATTTTCATCACGCACATCGACGACTAAAGGTAATGCTTTGCCGCCTGCTTTTTCTACTTCTTCTGCAACGCTATATATCGTTCCTGCGAGTTTTGCATTGGATTCCGCTGATTTTGCTGCGATTACAATCTTGGCTCCATCACGTGCAAAACGTAAGGCCATTTCACGCCCTATGCCACGACTGGCTCCCGTAATAAAAATAACTTTATCGTTTAAGTTTGCATTCATGCGTTCATCCTTATAACTCTCGTCTACTTTGTAAACCTTTAGTGACAGTATGTGATTTTTGCTGACAGGTCAGTGTTGCCGCTCGCGGCAATGCCGTTGTGCCCTGTAATAAATAACAGTAAGGTTTTGATTCCGGTATGATACATAATGTAATGCGATAATAATGTGCTATGACAGGTTGATTAATAGAGTTATTTTGCATGATTGCACAAGGGTCTTCCCCTAAGGATTCCATTACATAATAATAACGAATTCCATTTACATTATCACGACATCCCATTAACTGCCACCATGTGAGAGTCTTCTTGGCAAGGTCGCTTGCAGGTGTCAGTGGAATGAAGCAGATGTTGTTATTTGCCATTACGTGAGAACTTAATCGTTGTAAAATTGCCTGACTGTTTTGACGCAATTTCATACCCTGCCAAAGATGATCGTTGGATTTCATGATCACAGATGCCGTTGTGACAGAATATAAGCTGATAAGTGAAAATAATTGCATGAATATTAAGACTGTCATTAAAACAAAACCTGCTGATTTTTTCATGTGGTAGGCCTTATGAGAGATATGTGTTAATGAATAACGACAACGATAGTAACTTGCTGCTAAACAGGTGTGTCATCCCGCGCAAGCTTTTGGCGCGGGACCCAGCGACATTCACCAAGCTAAATTTGAGTCACTGGTTCCCGCGCCAAAAGCTTGCGCGGGATGACAACGCATCTGGTATTCACGCACGCTCGCTGTTGTTAGCTGTTAACACTTACTATAAAAATACCAATTTTTTTTCAATGACCCTGACGTTAATTGATATTCCATCGCAACACCTAAAATATTTTCCCAATCACTGACTTCATTCCATGAAACATCTCGCATAGCATCACCATTTTTAATGGTATAGCGAATTTGCAAATGATCTATACCAGAAATAATGATAGATTTTCGATGATGAATATCTTCTAAAAATAACGAATGATCACGCGTATAAAATGTGTTGCTAAGATATAAACTGACTTCTGCGAATCTTTCATAATGATAATGCAAAGGTGCAGTTAAAGTAATTTCTAAATTGCCGTGAATATTTTTGACATCAGCTGCAATCGCTATTTCCGCTTTTTTGCAATCGGAAATCAATAAAATATCACCCGATTTAATACGAGCCGTCTTGTTAATGTGAATTCTATTATCAGTATTGGTTGCTTTTTGAAGAATATTATTTGGATACTCTGCATAGCGAATCGTTATTTGATTTGCTTTATGACTCATTATTTTATTACCTGCATTAATCACATATTCTCCTCGTGAAATAAGCGGAAAATCCTGTGTCAATCGCGCACAACCAATGTTACCTCCTTTGCTTATTTCCGACTGGAAAATGAAGTTAAGCGTTTTTGCATTGTCTTGAATGGTATTTAAAGCTGTTTCTAAACTTACATTTTTTTGACAAGTAAGATAAGCTTCCATCAATAAACTGATTAACAATAATCCTATGGATATTGCTATCATCACTTCAATTAAGACTAAACCACATTCACGATAATGGTATTTGCAAGCATCCTGCATAATCCATTTTATTCGATTCACATTTTTCTGCATTCATGTTACCCCATACAAGTTTGAGCTTATTGTTTATCTCTCCTCTACCCTCTGGTAAAACCATTTGGTTTTGTTTATTCCATGTAGCTATATCAGGCGTATGATCAACGGATAATCGCTGTATCATGTTATTCATTTGTTGTTCTGCAACAGCGTAGTAATAATGTATTTTTGTTAACCTCAAGGATAGGATTTGCATGGCATCTACGCCAAACAAAAGGATGCTGATCAGCAATAAGCTGATGAGAATTTCAATGAAAGTGGAGCCGGTAGATGAGTGCATGGTTATCTCATGAGTGAATTAGGACGTCTTCCCCCTACGGGGGAAGGTGCCCAACGGGCGGATGGGGGAATAAAAAAATAATATTACAGTTATGAATGAATATTTTTGATTATGATCTAGAGCAGAAGATTAGGAATATTTATATTCCCCCTTCCGCCCTTCGGGCACCTTCCCCCGTAGGGGGAAGACGTCCTAATTAACAGTGTTAACTACCCATTTCTCTTCACAAAATCTCGCATAAAATCGGCTAACAACTTCACACCTGCCTCTGGCATGGCATTATAAATGCTAGCACGTACACCGCCACTCACACGATGTCCACGCAAATTGGTTAGCCCTATGGCTTCTGCTTGTTGAAGAAAGTCAACCGTACGTTTTTCATCTTTCAAATGAAACATAACATTCATGATGGATCTGCAATCCGGTCGAATAGAATTGATATAAAAATCATTATATTCATCTATTACCGAATACAAGGTATTTGCCTTGCGTATATTTAATTGATAAATAGCTTCTAAACCGCCTTGTCGCTTTAACCAAGCTAATACTAACCCTGTTATATACCAGGTATACGTTGGTGGTGTGTTATAAAAAGAATGGTGTTCTGCTTGTAATTGATAGGAATAAAGTGATGGCGTTAGTATAAACGGTTCTTTGATTAAATCATCCCGAATAATCACAACCGTCATGCCCGCCTGCCCTAAATTCTTTTGCACACCTGCATAAATAATACCAAAATCACTGACATTAACAGGACGAGATGCAATCATGGATGTCATATCTGCAACCAGTGGAACGTTTCCTGTTTTTGGTACCCACTGAAATTCAATGCCCGCAATCGTTTCATTCGGTGTGTAATGAAGATAAGCGGCATTTTCATCTACAGCCCAATGATCTTGATCGGGGATATACGCTAAATGATCTTGATGTTCAGTATGCGCTGCAATATTCACATTGCCATACCGTTTAGCCTCATCTATCGCTTTTTGTGACCATACACCGGTGTTGATATAATCAGCCGATTTTTTTTCACCAAGTAGATTAAGCGGAACCATAGCAAATTGCGTGCTTGCTCCGCCTGCTAAAAATAATACTTGATAGTTTTTGGGAATAGCCATTAATTCGCGTAAATCAGCTTCAGCACGTTCTGCTACGGTTTTAAATTCGGGGCCACGGTGTCCTATTTCTGAAATAGACGAGCCTGTGCCTTCCCAATCTAGCATTTCTGCTTGTGCCTGCAAAAGGACTTCTTCCGGCAACATAGCAGGGCCTGCACTAAAATTAAAAATGTTACGCATGCATTATTCCTTAGGCCCTATCATCAATTCCGGTTTAACTAATTCCTTGAATTCTTTTTCAGTTAAATAACCGAGTGATAATGTAGCTTCTAACAATGACGTTCCATCATGCCAGGCTTTATGTGCAATTTGCGCGGATTTATCGTAACCAATTTTAGGTGCTAAAGCAGTCACTAGCATTAATGAATTGTGTACAGACTGGTTAATGGCTTTTTCATCCGCCATCAGATCTTTCACGCAATATTTGTTAAACATGCGTGCAGAATCCGCTAATAAATGAATGGAATTCATGAAATTGTGAATGATAACCGGTTTAAATACGTTTAATTCAAAATTCCCTTGGGAATCCGCAAAACCAATAGCAGCATCGTTACCCATCACTTGTACGCAAACCATGGTCATGGCTTCAGATTGAGTGGGATTCACTTTGCCTGGCATGATAGAGGAACCCGGTTCATTAGCCGGTAAAATTAATTCGCCTAAACCACAACGAGGGCCTGACCCCAGAAAGCGTATATCATTAGCTATTTTCATGAGTGCACAAGCAAGCGTTTTTAGCGCACCGCTTGCAAACACAAACGCATCGTGAGCAGCAAGCGCTGCAAATTTATTCGGTGCAGTGACGAATGGTAATCCGGTTAATGCTGAAATTTTTTGAGCGGCCATCACAGCAAATTGAGGGTGAGTGTTTAAGCCTGTGCCAACAGCCGTGCCGCCAAGGGCAAGTTCATATAATCCTGGTAATGTTTTTTTGATATTTTCCATAGCCGCATCTAATTGCGCAACGTAGCCTGAAAATTCCTGACCTAATGTTAGAGGGACTGCATCTTGTAAATGCGTGCGACCCGTTTTAACAATATGAGCAAATGCTTGTTGCTTTTTGAGAAGACCATCACGTAATGCTTGAATGGCTGGTAATAAGTAATGAACCACCGATTGCGCTGCAGCAATGTGCATGGCCGTTGGAAAAGTATCATTCGATGATTGGGATTGATTGACGTGATCATTAGGATGAATAGGACTTTTACTACCAACCACGCCGGTTGCCATTTCTATGGCACGGTTACTAATCACTTCATTCACATTCATATTGGTTTGAGTGCCGCTACCGGTTTGCCAAACGCGTAAAGGAAAATGATGATCCAGTTTACCCGCTATCACTTCATCTGCTGCTTTGACGATTAAATCCATGGTGTCTTTATTCATCAAACCCAATTCGTGATTGGTGATAGCAGCGGCTTTTTTAAGATAACCGAATGCATGAATCAATTCGTGAGGCATGAGGTCTTCACCAATCGCAAAATGTTCTATAGACCGTTGCGTTTGCGCACCCCAATATTTTTCGGCTGGAACTTCTATGGTTCCCATGCTATCTGATTCAAGCCTGCGATTTGCTGTTGTCATGTGTTACACCCCATTAAGACTTTTTTCTACCAGTTCGTACAAGTCCTTTGAGATTTTAGTATCTTGCAAAAGCCATTCCAGTTGCTTCTGCATTAATGCCTGACGTTCTTTATCATACCGTTTAAAGCTAGTCAAAGGATTTACCATTCTTGCTGCAACTTGTGGATTGAGTTTATCCAATTGCTGTACCATTTCACGCAAGAATGCATACCCTTCTCCATCATTTGCGTGAAAATTGACAGCATTGCGTTGGCCGAATGTGCCTATGAGTGCATACACTTTATTCGGGTTTTTAATATCAAACGCTTCATGATGGGTTAATTGTTTAACGGTTTGTAAGGTTCCTTTTAATTTAGAACTCGCTTGTACCGCTAACCATTTATCAACTACTAAAGGATCGTGTTTCCATTCGTTATAAAAATGTTGTAACGCTTTTTCTCTGTGCGGGGAATCTATATTCGCTAATGCTGTTAAAGCAGTTTGTAAATCAGACATATTGGTTTTTAATGAGGCTTCAAATTGTTGCAAGCCTAATTCTTGATATTTAGGCAATAGCATCAAATACGATAAACAACGGTTTTTTAACTGGCGTTTGCCAATGTCTTTGATGTTAAAAGTGTGTGTGTTAGAAGGTTGATGATGACGTTGATACGTCGTTAATAGGTTTTTTTCTAAAGACTTGGCTATTTCAGTTAACATATATTCACGTGCAGTATGAATAGCATCTACATCAATGATTTTCATTTGCTCGCCAATATATTTTTCCGACGGTATTTTTAACATTTCCGCCAATAAAAAATCATCGTCGTGATCGTGTTCTAAAATATAATTTAACATGTCAGTGAATGCATGATCCAAATGTAATGGCTTTTCATGCTGAACATCTTGAATCAAATTTAATAATAATCGTAAAGTATATCGCTGCCCTGCTTCCCACCGATTAAACGCATCGCTGTCATGTTTGAATAAAAACTGTAATTCTGCATCAGAATAATTGTAATGCAATTTAACCGGTGCAGAAAAATTGCGTAATAAAGAAGGGATGGGTCGTGATGCAATGTTTTCAAATGTAAACGTTTGCGATGCTTCTGTGAGTTGCAATACGTTTTCATTTAATGGAATGTCGTTTCCATTGTTATCCAGCAATCCCATGCGTATGGGAATATGTAATGCTTTTTTATTGGGTTGGCCTGGCGTCGGTAACGTTTTTTGATTGATAGTAAGACGATATCGTTTATTTTCTGCATCGTAATCATCTTCTACACTCACAATGGGCGTGCCCGCTTGGCTATACCAAATTCGAAATTGACGTAAATCAATACCAGATACATCTTCCATAGATTTCACATAATCTTCTATGGTGACAGCTTGACCATCGTGACGTGAAAAATATAAATCCATGCCTTTACGAAATAAAGAAGGCCCTAATATAGTTTGCAACATGCGCAATACTTCAGCGCCTTTGTTGTAAATGGTAGACGTATAAAAATTATTGATTTGAATATACGATTCTGGACGCACGGAATGCGCAAGTGGACTCGCATCTTCAATAAACTGAACTTCACGTAATGCATTAACATCGTGTATGCGTATTACGGCGCGTGATAACATATCTTCAGAAAAAGTTTGATCGCGAAAAATGGTTAAACCTTCTTTCAGACTGAGCTGAAACCAATCGCGACAGGTAACACGATTACCACTCCAATTATGAAAATATTCATGACCAATCACCGATAAAATATGCATGTAATCTTCATCGGTAGCCGTTTCAGGTTTGGCTAAAATGTATTTTGTATTAAAAATATTTAAACCTTTATTTTCCATGGCGCCCATGTTGAAATCGCCAATCGCAACTATCATGTAAATATCTAAATCGTATTCACGCCCGTAGGTTTTTTCATCCCAACGCATGGCTTCTTTCAGTGAATAAACAGCATGTGAAGCTTGCTCTCCGTAACCTTTTTCCACATACACTTGTAATTTAATTTCATGATTGGATTGGGTGATGAAGGTATCGTTTATCACATCAAAATCACCAGCAACTAAAGCAAATAAGTAACATGGTTTATTAAAAGGATCTTCCCATTTAACCCAATGTCTGCCATTTTCCAGTTTACCTTTTCCCACTAAATTGCCATTGGATAATAAAATAGGGAATTTTTTCTCATCTGCTGTGATGGTCGTGGTATAGCGAGATAACACATCGGGTCTATCTAAGAAATACGTAATCCGTCTAAACCCTTCTGCTTCACATTGCGTGCAATACGTATCAAGTGGTCGGTATAAACCACTTAAGGTTGTATTTTCGTGCGGGTAAATAATGGTTTTAATTTCAAGTTTAAAATTATCGGGTACGTGATGAATCGTTAACGAATGTTCAGTCATTTGAAACTCGGTATCCGTTAGCGGTTTTCCATTTAGCAAAATGGATTCCAGTGTTAACGCTTCTCCATTTAATACTAAATTGTTTATTTTACTGGTGCTAAAACGATTGTGACGTACACGTAAATGAGAAGTGACTACGGTTTTGTCTTCGTATAAATCAAAATGAAGATCAATTTCATCGATTAAATAAGCAGGTACTTCATAATCTTTTAAAAAAGTGGGTTGTGGTTCATTGATGGATTCGGCTTGCACGGCTGATTCAGACATGCTGGTCTCCTGTTAATTATTTGTTGATTGGTGCGACAGGATTTTGTGCTTGACCTTGCGGTGCACTGTTTGGATTCGCTATTTTCAAGCTGCCATTATCATCTACAAAAGTCGGCTTGTTAGACAGGTTATTTTCAGTGGATGGATTAGGTGTGCTTGGCATTCCCATAGGATGAGGTTGCATACCAGGTTGCGGCATAGGCATAAGCTGTCCAGTCGACTGCTGCATAGGTTGCTGTTGCATAGGTTGTTGCATAGGTTGTTGCTGCATAGGTTGCATACCACCTTGTGGCATGGCTTGACTGTTACTGGGATAATTTTCAGCAGTGACGGATGTGGCCGTGATAGTGGATAGCGTAATTGCGACTAAAATACTGATTTTTTTCATATTAAATCCTTTTAAATAATAGACGTGAATGCATTAAATCATAAAGCAAATAATGAGATATTGAAACTGCTGCTTACATAACGCAAAATGGCCATCCTACATTTAATCATCTGCGATGTTATGACTCAAAATTACGATCAGGAAGAGCTTTCTAAATTTGCCGCCTTAGCCTCTCATTGGTGGGATACAGAAGGTGAACTTAAAACCTTACATCATATTAACCCGCTAAGACTTTGTTATATATCAGATATTGTTAATTTATCCGGTAAATCCGTGATAGATATTGGTTGTGGTGGTGGTATTTTAGCGGAAAGTTTATGGGCAAACGGTGCAAACGTAACCGGTATAGACTTGAATGCATCCGTCATTGAAGTCGCTAAGTTGCATCAATTGGAATCTCGTTCAACAGTAGAATATTTACACGTCGCTACCGAAACGATAGCGAAGGAACGTGAAGGACAATATGATGTTGTGACTTGTCTTGAAATGTTAGAACACGTACCTGACCCCTCTTCTATCGTTAAATCGTGCGCGCAATTAGTAAAACCTGGCGGGCATGTGTTTTTTTCCACGCTGAATAGAAATCCTAAATCCTGGTTATTTGCGATTTTAGGCGCAGAATATTTATTAAAACTGATACCGAAAAATACGCATGATTACACTAAATTTATTCGCCCATCCGAATTAAGCACTTGGGTAAGAGAAGCGGGTTTAACACCACGTGATGTAAAAGGAATGTCGTATCATCCTTTCACACAAACAGCCAAACTCACAGATGATGTCTCCGTTAATTATTTATATCACGCGGTTAAATCATGAAAACCATTCGTGCTGTCTTATTTGATTTAGACGGAACATTGCTAGATACGGTTCCTGATTTAGTTTATGCGTTAAATCAAACGCGTCTTATGGAATCCTTACCACCCTTACCCATTTCTGCCATTCGCCCGATTGCAAATCTGGGTTCTAAAATGATGATCAAAACCGCGTTTGGCATAGAAGAATGTGATCCCCGATTTAATCGCATGCGCGAACATTTTTTACAGTTTTACGAAAAACACTTAGCGGATGCGACGCAATTTTTTCCCAATGTAGAAAAAGTATTAGCGCATCTTGAAAAAAATAGGATTCCTTGGGGAATCGTCACTAATAAATTAAAACGACATGCTCTACCCTTATTAAAAGCATTGCACATAGAACCTGCTTGCATTATTTGCGGCGATTCTCTCGCTAAGGCTAAACCTGATCCTGAACCGATACGATATGCTTGCGAGCTGCTGAAACATCCACCTAGCGATTGTCTTTACGTAGGCGATGCAATGACGGATGTGATGGCCAGTAAAGCAGCGGGTACGAAATCGTTGGTGGCTTTGTATGGTTATATTCAGCACGATCAAGATCCGTTGTCGTGGGGGGCGGATGGGTATATAGGAGAGCCCATGGAGTTGATTGAGTGGTTATTAAGGTAACCTTAAGACTGGTCGTGCATAATCCCAGCATTACTTTAATATATCTTGGAAGAGTTTTATGCAGCATATAGACCCCTTAAAAAGACAGAATCTCAATGAAGAGAATCTCGATGACATACTGAATGATGCTTTTGTTGATTTAGAAGACAATGAAAAACTCGATGCCCTACTAGATGAATCCTTTTCAGAACTCAATGATGTGAATGATGAGTTTACTTCTTTACACCTCTCTAATGCTTTCCTTAAAAACCAAGCTTTTACTGCTCTGATGAAAAGTAAAAATTTTTTGATTAAGACGATGAACATCGGCGGTGATATGTTTATATCCATGTTCAAGAATAATCCTCAGTTTCTTGAACAAATGAATGCTGCTCATATTAAAAACTGCAAAAATCCCGACTGTAAGCATGATATTGCTGCCTTTGTTAATGATCCTGACTGCAAAGAAAAATGTATTGCGTACTTAGAAAATATGTCAAATGAGAATTTTGATAAGTTGATGACTAATTCTGATCAAAAACTCGGTATGTTAGCGCCTATATTCACGAATCCGGAAACTTTGCAAACTTTCTGCAATCATCCCAATAGTAGTAATCTCCTAATGGAGGCCTTCGTCCAACCTGAGTTTACAAATACCGTGGTTGAAGTGTTTAGTGATATTGAGGTTAATAAAGCTATGCACAATACAAAAAATTCGGCGCAAGATGATACATTGGAGAAAATAAGCACTACCATTTTCGAGAATCATCCTGAAATTAAAACTAAACTTGATGATATTAACGATGATATTAAGCTCAATCTCGCTATTAAAGCCTTACTTGCAGCGACCAAGATTAATGAACAAGATTCAGAACACATTAAATTATTAAAAGCTGCTGGAAATAAGATCGCTATTGCTGCACAAGAAGCTAAAAATTTATCTGTCGAAGAAAAGAAAAAATTGTTTTTGTATGTCAGTGAGACCATTAAGCTTGTTGAAGGAAATCCTAAGGCTGATCTTGATCTTTATTCGACTTATGTCACTGAGTCAGTTGGTATGGGTAGTAATACTGTAAGTGAAATTGCTAATTATATGATGATTGTTTTCGGTGTGGTTCTCTTTCTTGCATCGGCAGCTTTAATTGTGGGTGTCACTGCTGTTACATGTGGTGCATCCATACCTTTTTTCGCGACCGTCATAGCTACATTGGGAGCAGGCACAAGTGTTGGTATAGGAGCGGCAGGTTGTACAGCAGGAATAAGTTTTGCTACCTTTGGTGGAGTGTTTGCTGACAGTGCTCGTGAGAGAGATATACATCTTGCTATGGATGATTTTTCTAAGGTGTGTCGTTTGAATTAAACAACCTCCTCTCCCTATCCCTCTCCTCCACAAAAAACGTGGAGGAGAGGGGACGTTCTAATGAGGTGCGTGGATACTTTTTACTAACGTTATACCCGCATTTTCCATTTCAATTAGCGACCGCGTGACATCCCCTTCTCTCAATTCCACACCCCGACATGCATCCACCATGACGTGAACATTGAAGCCTAATTGCCTTGCATCTAGCGCTGAAAACTTCACGCAATAATCGGTTGCGAGCCCTATTAAATAAATATCAGCAACATTTTTTTTCTTTAAATAATCACCTAAACCTGTCGCGCGCCTGTGTGCATTATCAAAAAACGCACTATAACTATCGATGGTTTTATCCGTGCCTTTGTGAAATGTCGCGTCAATTTTGTCGATTTTTAAATCAGAATGAAGCGAAGCGCCGTGTGATTTTTGTATGCAATGGTCAGGCCACAGCATTTCTTTTCTGCCATCAACGACAATCATTTCGTTCACAGCGCGGCCTAAATGGTTAGATGCAAAGCTCATATGATCGGCCGGATGCCAATCTTTTGTCGCAATAATAAGATCAAATTGTGTTTGTAAATGATTGGCTATGGGAATAATTTCATCGGCGCCTTTAACCGCAAGATTACCGCCTCGGCAAAAATCGTTCTGTAAGTCTATCATTATTAATGCTTTTTTTGTCATCGTGCATTTCATCATGTTTTGTGACTGATACGGAATATAGCGATTTTTACGCAAAATTACAATTTAAGACGCTATACAATGTGCATGCTTCATAGCACAATTAACTCTTTTATTGAGCCGGAAAATGAATATGTTTCAGGATTTATCTGACCAAGGTCTCATTAAAATTCAGGGAGTGGATGCAAAAAAATTTCTTCAAGGACAACTCACTTGCGATGTAAACGCTCTCGCCCAAGATGATTTTTGCATGGGCGCACACTGTAATCGTGAAGGCCGAGTGCTCTGTTTATTTTATTTATACCATGCAGAGGATGCGTATTATTTGCTGATGCAACGCGAAATGGTTGCGATTTCAATATCACATTTGAAAAAATATTCTATCTTTTTTAAGACAGAAATTAGTGATGTCAGTGGAAATAAAATGGTGATTCAATCGATAAATACCACTCATTTACAAGATCACTATCATACTATTCAAGCAGGTATTCCAACAATTTATCCAGACACTTCCGGTAAATTTTTACCGCATGAAATCAATCTTCATACATTAAACGCGATTAGTTTTGATAAAGGTTGTTACACGGGTCAAGAAATTATTGCTCGCATGCATTATCGTGGTCAGTTAAAAAATCAATTGTATATTGCGACCGTAGCCTCTGATTTTTCTTCTAAACCTGGCAATGATATTTATACCTTACATCAAAATGAATGGAGTCCTTGTGGAGTCATCGTTGATATCAGTAACGAAATACATGATCAGAATTACTCATTATTAGTGATTGCGAATCGCTTCCTACACGATTTATTTTTAATAAAAGATACTCAATCTGTTTTAACAGTAAAGAGGAAATAATGTCTAATCACATTCGTATTGTTCTCGCGCAATTAAATTTACACGTCGGTGATATTGCCGGTAATTTGCAAAAACATATCACTGCTGCTATCACGGCGAGAGATACGTTAAAAGCCGATGTGATTGTCTTTCCTGAACTCAGTATCACCGGTTATTCTCCTGATGATTTACTTTTGCGTCCATCATTTGTGAAAGATGCAATGGCTGCATTACAGGCATTTACATCAGACATTAAAAATATTTATTGTGTGGTTGGTCATCCGTATACCGATAATCATCATTTATTTAATGCTTGCTCACTTCTTTATAACGGAAAAATAATCGCTCAATATTCAAAACAAAAACTGCCTAATTACGGTGTATTTGATGAAGCACGATATTTTACGGCAAGTACACAATCGTGTGTGTTACCGATTGCAGGAATGTCTGCTGGTCTCGTGATTTGCGAAGATTTATGGAAGCTTGGGCCTACTGCTTTTGCAGCAGAACAAGGCGCGAATATTATACTTGCGCCTAATGCATCTCCGTTTGAAAGTGATAAACACGAACAACGTGTTTCTGTTTTAGCAAAGCGTGCTAAGCATGACAAACTTGCTATTGTTTATGTCAATCATGTTGGCGGCCAAGATGATGTAGTGTTTGATGGCGGCTCCATGGTAATAGACAAGCATGGAAAGTGCGCACAATTCGCAGGATTTTTTAATGAAATATTATTTCCGGTTGATGTAGAAATAAAATCTTCGCCAAAAATCATATCAACACCTGCCATTATAATTCCGTCCAAAACGGAACGCATGTATCAAGCATTAGTATTAAGTGTGCGTGATTATATTGCAAAAAATCATTTTTCAGGTGTGATGATAGGTGTGTCCGGCGGCATTGATTCTGCGCTCACACTTGCCATTGCAGTCGATGCGCTAGGTAAAGATAAAGTGCATGCGGTTATCATGCCTTCACGTTTTACATCGGATATCAGTATGCAAGATGCGAAAGCTTTGGTGGATGCCTTTGGTGTATCTTCAGAAATTATTTCCATTGAACCTTTATATCAAACTACGCTTCAATCACTCGCTGCTAGTTTTACCGATCAACAACCGGATGTGACAGAAGAAAATATTCAAGCACGTTGTCGTGCGATTATTTTAATGGCGCTTTCGAATAAGTTTGGTCATCTGGTATTAACAACGGGTAATCGTAGTGAACTGGCTGTTGGTTATTGCACTTTGTATGGCGACATGGCTGGTGGGTTTGCTGTATTGAAAGATGTGCTGAAAACAGAAGTGTATGAGCTTGCAGAGTATCGTAATCGTGAAGCGATAATGATTCCCCTGCGCACTATTCAACGAGCCCCTACTGCGGAATTAGCACCCGATCAAAAAGATGAAGATTCATTGCCACCGTATTCTATACTTGATGAGATTCTCAAACTGTATCTCAATCACTCGTTAAGTATGGATGAAATAATAGCGAATGGATTTGAACGTGATGTCGTCGTCAAAGTCATTGGACTGATACGAAAATCAGAATATAAACGTAAACAATCGGCAATAGGGCCACATCTTAATCACAAGTCATTTGGAAAAGATTGGCGATACCCGATTACGAATGGGTATAGGGGGTAGGTTACTACCCCAAATTATACGTCGCATTCCAATCAATAATGACATCCGGATAATTATAACGAATCACAGTGAGCGTATCTTGCTCCATTTTCGTTAAACCTAATTTACGATACGCTTTCGCCATCAATACAAGACCGTTTACGGTCGCGGGTGCGCCCTGATATTGCGTAACCAAAATAGTCGCGCGATTAGCCGCTGCAACATACGCCTTACGATTATAATAATATTCCGCAACATGCAATTCGTGATTCGCTAATACATTTCGTAAATAAACCATATATTGATGTGCAGACGGTGCGTAATAACTTTGAGGGAAACGTGTGACGACTTCATTAAAATCATTATACGATTTTTGAATTTGGGAGAGATCACGCGTCGCAAGATCGACTAAAAACATGCGCTCGAGAATACCCATATTCTGATAATAATTGGAAATACCACGCATGTAATACGCGTAATCAACATGTGGATTCGTTGGATGAAGGCGTATGAAACGATCGGCAGCGGCAACGGCGAGTATGTAATCTTCTTTCATGTAATACGCATAAATGATGTAGAGTTGAGCGGATTCTGTATCCTTATCATAAGGATATTGCACATCGAGTGCTTCAAAACGTTTAACCGCTTCGCTATAACTTTTTTCTTGCAAGGCTACTCTGCCCTTGTTGTAAATTTGCTGGCTTGATTCGTTTTTATACGCATCTGCAGGATCCGTTGAGCTAGCGCAAGCACTGATTAACCCTGTGAGCACCATCATACCGAATAAACATTTTATTTTTTTAACCATATAATCCGTTTCCCATGCTATTTTTAGACCGGTTTAGAGGAGGTGCATTGTAAACTAATTTCTGGCATCATTCACCGCCTATGAATATAACTCCCCACAAAAATATACAGCATGCATTAGTCATTCCAGATGATTATTTTGACGAGCGGTTAGACGCTGCGCTCGCCAAGCTCCTGCCGGCTTATTCAAGAACGCAAATAAAAGATTGGATAGATAATGGCTCTATTCAGCTGAATGGAGAGATTTGTAAAGGTAAAACCAAAGTCAGAGGCGGTGAAACCGTGACGGTACAAGCTGTCATGAAAGAACAACCGCAATGGGAAGCAGAAAATATTCCGCTCAATATCGAATATGAAGATGAGTCATTCATGATCATCAATAAACCGCCTGGTTTAGTCGTTCATCCGGGTGCGGGGAATGCAACGCGTACTTTATTGAATGCTCTGCTGCATTACGATGCAGCGTTACAGGAGCTACCGCGTGCAGGCATTATTCATCGATTGGATAAAGACACATCTGGTTTGTTAGTCGTCGCCAAAACACCTGCTGCTTATAAACACATTACGCTGCAATTAAAAAAACGAGACTTGCTGCGGGAATATCAGGCTATCGTCTCTGGCGCCATGATCAGTGGCGGCAGTGTAGATGCGCCATTAGACCGTCATCCGCGTGAGCGTAAACGTAGAGCAGTTGTTGAAACTGGTAAACCTGCCCTCACCCATTATCGAGTCGCTGAAAGATTTCGTTCGCATACTCGACTCAAACTACGTTTAGAAACGGGTCGTACTCATCAAATTCGTGTGCATATGTCGCATATCCATCACCCTATTGTCGGTGATGCTGTCTACGGTGGCCGTCTTCAGCTAACAAAAGGCATGACGCCAGAATTACGTGAAGCCTTAAAAACCTTTAAACGTCAGGCATTACATGCGTTTGCTTTAGGACTCGCTCATCCTGAAACCGATGAATGGATGCAGTTTGAAATTGATTTACCGGATGATATGAAACAATTACTGGAACTTCTAAGAGATGATGTAGCAAGGAACCGCTAATGCATTTTATACAACCAAACTGGCCCGCTCCCGCACATATTAAAGCGTATACCACCTTACGTGATGGTTGGATGGGACGAACATTCGGCCCCCCAATCGCTTCCATTATTCCATTACCAGAAGACCCCATTTGGCTCACCCAAACCCATAGCAAGATTGTGTTAGAAGCCACACCGCTTAATCGTGAACAAATTGGCGATGCCTCTTTTACCACCATTCCCCATCGAGTTTGTGTGGCATTAACGGCGGATTGTTTGCCCGTATTAATGACGGATAAACAAGGTTCTATCGTTGCTGCCATTCACGCAGGTTGGCGTGGTTTGGCGGCTGGCATTATAGAAGAAACCATTAAGGCTATGAATGTAGAGGTAAATCATTTACTGGTCTGGCTAGGCCCTGCCATAGGTCCCACAAAATTTGAAGTCGGTAAAGATGTGTATGATGCGTTTGTTGATAGGCATACAGAATCAGAAGCGGCTTTTACACCTCATGCTGAAGGCAAATGGTTGGCTGATCTTTATGCATTAGCGCGCATTCGTCTCACATTAAGCGGTGTGACAGACGTATACGGAGGCGATTTTTGTACGTATACACGGGAAGATTTATTCTTTTCGTTTAGGCGTGACAAGGGTAAAAAAGGGAACATGGCGAATTTAATTTGGATAGATCGGTAAGTTGATGTTTCTATTGAAGCTGCATAAGATGGCCTTCCCCCACCGGGGGAAGGTGCCCAACGGGCGGAAGGGGGAATAAAAAAGCAATTATTTGTTTTATATTCCCCCTTCCGCCTTCGGCACCTTCCCCCGGTGGGGGAAGGCCGTCTTACTTTGCTTCAATAAAAATATCAAAACGTGTATTATAGTCCACAATGACGAGCGAGCTAAAACATGGTGATAAATAATGCAAATACAAAAAAATATTATTTTAATCGTTAGTGCTTATTCCAGCGGTGCATTTTTAGCGCCTCTATTTAATGGTAGAGGTTATTCGTGTATACATCTTACCACTCGTAGAGAATGGGACATCATAAGATTACGTTCTTATTATAAAGAAGCAGAATTTATTGAAAATTATATTATTGAATCAGACGACGATATTGAAAAAATGATTCAACAATTAAAAAAATATTCTGTGAAATTAATCATCCCAGGTTGTGAATCCGGTGTCAGTTTGTCTGATAAAATGAGTCAACACTTTGATGTACCTAAAAACGATTATACAAAATCGCTTTCCAGAAGAAATAAATTTGCCATGATAGATGCTATTAAAAATCATGGTCTTTTGTTTGCCCATCAAATTAAATCCAATCATTTAGAAACCATAACAACCTGGTTTAATGATAATAAATTTGAAAAAATTGTTTTAAAACCCTTATCCAGCAGTTCTTCTGATGGTGTTTTTTATTGCAAAAACAGTGAAGAAATAGCGAAAGCATTTGCTTCTATTTACGGCAGTAAAGATATGTATAACGAAACCAATCATGAAGTGCTTGCACAAGAATTTCTGGATGGTGATGAATATATAGTTAACACCGTATCGCGTGATGGCATGCATGTGATTTCTGATATTTGGAAAGGAGTCAGCGGTGATATTAATTTAGTTTCAAATGATATTTATGCGGATTATATTTTTTCAAATACAGAAGAACATGCTGTTTTGAGTGATTATGTGAAAAAAGTATTAGATGCATTAGGTATTCACAATGGTTCTGCTCATAGTGAAATCCGATTAACGTCACGCGGCCCTTGTCTCATAGAAACCGGTGCAAGACTCGCTGGAAAAGCGGATTATTCTGTGGTTGAAAACATTTGTGGTGCAAGTCAAATTTCATTAACAGCAGAAGCATTACTTGAACCTCAGGCATTTAAAAGAAGAATACAATCTCAACCTATTTTCAAAAATAAACATGCTAGATATGTTTATTTCTCATCTAATAAAGAAGGTGTTGTCCAAAAGAACCCATGTTTTGATAACATGTTAAAAATTGATAGCTTAATGACATTGAATTTTACCTTGAAAAAAGGCGATACATTACGCAAAACATCAAAAACATTCAGAAGCCCAAGACCCGGTTATGCTTATCTTGTTGCAACAGATTTAGCGACGCTGGAAAAAGATTATGAAAAATTACGTCAAGCAGAGTCTGATTTATATATAGACTTGTTGTCGGAATAGAAATAACGATTATGTTCTATTCTCCTCTCAAATATTCCATCTATCGCACGGTGTGGATAGCCACCCTGTTTTCCAATATAGGAACATGGGCGCATACTGTAACAAGCTCTCTCTTAATGACATCACTGACTACATCATCAACCATCATTGCACTGGTTCAAACGGCTTCCATGCTGCCTATGTTTTTATTTGCTATTCCGGCCGGTGTCATGGCTGATTTACGTAATCGCAAAACAATAGTCATATGTTCACATGTATTGATGTCGATACTCGCGTTTAGCATGGCTATCGTAACCCTATTAGGTGGCATGTCCGATATTCTATTATTAAGCATGACATTTTTATTAAACATTGGTTTGGCATTCAATCAACCTGCTTGGCAGGCATTGTCTTCTATCATGGTTCCATCAACCGAGATTAAACAAGCCGCCGCTTTAAATAATTTAAGTTTTAATTTATCACGTTGCATTGGTCCTGCCATTGCCGGTTATTATTTTTCTGTATTGGGTCCTGCATTTTTATTTATGTTAAATGGGTTTTCGTTTTTAGGTGTAATTGCAGTATTTAATGCTAAGGTAAATATTTCTAATCAGACAAATAACAAATTAACATTAACTGCTTTTATTCAGGGATTTAAAGAATCGTTTGGGTTCTTTAACCAGTATCCTTCATTAAGATTCATCGCCATTAAATCATTTATCTATTTTGTATTAGCCTCTTCTATCTGGGCTACTCTCCCCTATATCGTTATCGTTTATTATCATATGACGGATAAAGATTATTCTATTTTAATTTGTGCTGCAGGGATGGGTGCTGTCTTAAATGCGTATGCTATTTTTTATCTTAGAAAATATTTCAATGATGCTCAGTTGACAACCTTATCCCTGTTATTATCAGGCATGGTAATGTTGTTTTTTGTCTTATTTAATTCATTTTATTTATATTTTTTATTTATGTTGATATTTGGTTATTCCTGGTCTTTATCAGTCTCTGTTTTTAATGGCACGTTACAAGCTGAATTTCCATTACATATACGCTCGAGATTAATTGGAATATACACGGTTTTCTTCGCATCTGGACAAGCCATCGGTAGTTATTTAAGTGGGCAAGCGATTCAAACATTAGGATTTAAAATGGCATTGTTAAACGCATCCTGTTTGACAATGCTGGCTGGGTTTAGTTGCTTATTATTCAGCTTGTATTCTTATCGTATGCAAAACGCTTAACATAGTTTTGGTTGCATTATAAACAATTTTGTAGTAGCATCCTCCTGCTTTTAAAAAACGAGGAGAAAATAACGATGGGGCATTTATGGCTTAGAAGTGAATGCAAAAAGTTTGAAATGCGCACACCATTAATTCCTTTGCATGCTCAATTACTGGTTGAATCTGGACATACTGTTACCGTTGAAGAATCGACTCAACGTGTATTTTCTATTGAAGAATATCGTAACGCAGGTTGCTCTATTGTACCTCTCGGTGCGTTTGAATTTGCACCACAAGATGCTTACATTCTGGGTCTTAAACATTTACCAGAATCCGATAGACTCTTAAGACATAAACATATTTATTTTGCGCATGCTTTCAAGGGCCAACTTCATTCTAAACAACTATTGCGACGATTTAAAAAACACGATGCTTTTCTGTATGATTTAGAATATTTAACGGATCATGATGGAAAACGAGTGGTTACGTTTGGTTTCTATGCAGGCATAGTCGGTGCTGCTATTGCATTAATGATTTGGGCATTGAAACAAACGGGACAAAGTGCGCCATTCACTATACCGAATTTATACATGAGCCAATCGGAAATGTTGGAAGCGATAAAAACTTTACTCCATTCTGTCGCTGTTAAACCCTCTATCCTTATCATAGGCGCACAAGGTCGATCAGGAAAAGGCGCATGCAGCCTCATCCATCAATTAGGTCTTGATTGTGTAGAATGGGGAAGAGAACAAACAGAAAACAATGATATCAAGCGTGAAATACTAGCGCATGATATTTTAATTAATTGCGTGTTTGTTGATAAAAATACACCGTGTTTTTTAACAAGAGAGCAACTTGCAAATACAGAAAAAAAATTATCAGTGATTTCAGATATCAGTTGTGAACCTGAGAGCAAATATAACCCTCTCCCTTTTTATACAGAAAACAATAGTTTTGAACACCCTACTCAAACCATTTCAGGTGTTGATTTGATTTCTATTGATAATTTGCCATCGTATTTGCCCGTTGATAGCAGCATGCATTTTTCCGAACAATTAATCACTCATTTATTGGAATTGCTAGCCGGTGATTTGCATAATAATGCCTGGAGTGCCGCTGCTCATTCGTTTCATCAGAATGCCACGCAAAAAACATTTTACAATAATCAATTACTGCCGGAAGAAGAATTACTGGGAATGGTGCTTAGTAAAACATAACCCGTATAAACATAAGGATGTGTAAAAATGATGATACCCGTTATCCTTTCAGGTGGTGCAGGAACAAGATTGTGGCCTGTATCCCGTGAATCCCATCCTAAACCGTTTATCAAATTGCCCGATGGAAAAACACTTTTACATAAAACCTATGAAAGAGCGTGCAGCTTAAATAATATTTCCAACATCATTACCATTACAAATAAAGAATATTATTTAAAATGTAAGTTGGAATACGACAATCTTGCATCTAATGATTTATCACATCATTTTTTATTAGAACCTGCATCACGAAATACCGCACCGGCTATTATTTTTGCTGCATTAAATGTTTATCTGGAACATGGTGCCGATGCTGTTTTGTTAGTATTGCCTGCAGATCATCTTATTTCAGATCTCACTCTGTTTAAAACAGCGTGTGAAACCGCTTATCAGTTAGCGAATTCGGGGAAAATAACAACATTCGGTATTAAACCAGTATCCCCTGAAACAGGTTTTGGTTACATAGAATGCGGCAACTCCTGTTCTATCCCGCATACGTTTGATGTTAAACAATTCATAGAAAAACCAGATAAAGAAACCGCCGAGCGTTACATGCAATCGCCCCATTTTTTTTGGAACAGCGGCATGTTTTGTTTTAATGTAAAACGCATGTTAGATGAATTGAGTATACATGCTCCTCTGTTATTGCAATCACTAGAACACTGTTTTCATGAAACCAACAAAAAAAATGCGCATTCCATTGTCTACATAGACAATAGTTTTAATGATGTTCAATCCATTTCTATTGATTATGCGTTAATGGAAAAATCGAAAGAAGTTGGTGTCGTGACTTGCGATTTTGATTGGCAAGATATTGGTTCGTGGAAAGCGTATAAAAATCTGCATGAACAAGATGAAAATGGAAACACGGTATTAGGTCAAGCGATATTAATTGATTCGCAAGATAACTTCATACACAGCGAAGGTAGAATGATTGCATCTGTTGGTATTAATAACCTATTTGTTATTGATACACCGGATGCATTATTAATATCACATCGCGATCGCTCACAAGAAGTAACCCAAGTGGTACAAACCTTAAAAAAGACGAACCATGATAGTTATATGCATCACAGAACAACGATTAGACCGTGGGGATCGTATACGGTTTTGGAAGAAGGACATCACTTTAAAATAAAACGCATTGTCATTAAACCGCATGCTTCACTTTCGTTACAATCGCATCAATTTAGAAGTGAGCATTGGGTTGTCGTTCAGGGAACTGCTACTATCATCAATGGTGACAAGGAATATTCACTTCAAAAAAATGAATCTACGTTTGTGCCGGTTAATACGCTGCATAGGGTTTCGAATCTGACAAATGATGATTTGATTATTATTGAAGTTCAGTCGGGTGATTATGTGGGTGAAGATGATATTGTGCGTTATGAGGATACGTATGGGCGAGACACAATATCGTTTGGTAATTCCTAATCAAACAGATAAAGCTTTGTAGGTTGGGTTAGGCGCCTTTTGCCGTAACCCAACATTTTCATCATTGGTTGTTGGGTTACGCAAAAAGCGCTAACCCAACCTACAACCTACAAACCACCAATTAACTCTTACCCGTGCAATCAGCTACACAATCTTTATCCTTACTATTTTCACAATGTTCCTTGCAATAAGCCTTACTATGCACTTTATGATGCTTGCAACTAGACTTGGTGCAATCACAAGCATAGGAAGCAAGTGGTGCTCCGAGAACAAGGGTTGCTAGTAATGTGGTTAGAATGGATTTAAACATGTGATTCTCCTAAAAAATGCTAATAAAATTATCCTGATAACACCCTTAGTGTATCAATCAAAAGTCGTCCGTCAACGCCATTTTGCGCAAATAACCAAAAAGTATCATTTTTGTACAAAAATTATATGTTGTATATCAATCACTTATTATTAAACTTGAAAGATTATTGGAACGATTTAAGATGCCCTTAATTTAATAGCGTTATGATTAGACCTTACCATTAACAGGCTGCTTTAATGACTACTCAAAATAAGCTAAACACATTTGCTCTTACCCTACTCATCACGGGTGCGATTGATAGCATCCGTAACTTGCCTGCTTCTGCTTTATTTGGCAGCACATTAATCTTTTTCTTTATCTTTGCAGCGATAGTCTTTCTTGTTCCTGCTGCTCTCGTTTCTGCTGAATTAACAGCGAATGTAGATGAAGGCGGTATTTATCAATGGGCCAGACTCGCTTTTGGTAAGCGCATTGGTTTTCTGGGCGTATGGCTACAATGGATTAATAATTTAGTCTGGTTTCCAACCATTTTATCGTTTATTGCGGGAACCGCTGCTTATTTAATCGATCCAGCACTCGCTCAAAATAAATATTATATGGTTGGAATGATAGTCCCGCTTTTTTGGCTGCTAACCATAATCAATTTAAGAGGCGTGCACGTTTCAGCTAAATTCACGAGTTTTTGTGCGATCACAGGTTTGATTATACCTATGATACTCATTATTACCTTATTGATTGCCTGGTTGATTGCCGGCAAACCTTTGCAAATTCACCTCACTAGTACCAGCATTTTCCCTAGTTTTCAGCATTCTGAAAATTGGATGGCATTAACAGCCGTCATGTTAGGATTTGCTGGCATGGAACTCGCTTCTGTACACATAAAAGATGTGGCTAATCCACAAAAAACCTTTCCACGAGCGCTTGCCATCTCCAGTGCGATTATTCTTGCGACCATGATGTTAGGTTCGCTTGCTATTGCTTTTGTTCTACCGTACGACCAAATTAATTTAGTTAACGGAACCATACAAACCTTCGCGTATTTTTTATCGGCTTATCATTTGAATTGGATGATTCCCGTCTTAACCATATTATTGGTCATTGGCAGTTTAGGCGGCGTTATTAGCTGGGTCATTTCGCCTATCAAAGGATTGGGACATGCTGCAAAAGATGGTTTTATGCCGCCTTTTTTTGAAAAGCAAAATAAATACGGCGTACCGCAAAATCTTTTATTAACGCAAGCTGTATTAGTCAGCATTGTCTGTCTTGCCTTTTTATTCATGCCTAGCATTAATGCTTCTTACTGGTTGCTCACTGCATTAACCACGCAATTATATATGTTGATGTATGTGATTATGTTTCTAAGTGGATTGAAATTACGTAGCAAAATGACTTATTCAGCGCAATCATTTGCTATACCTGGTAAAAAAATCGGTTCATGGATAGTTTGTTTATTAGGATTAACGGGATGTGCTATCACATTATTTGTTGGCTTTATTCCACCAGGAAATATCAATATTGGCAGCAGTTTTCATTATGAAATGCTCTTTTGTAGCGGCATGCTTGCAATGATATTACCTATTTTGTTTTTCTATCGATATCAGAGTAAGGTGAAGCAAGGTACGGAGCAGAAGTTGGTAGATGTGGTTTCATAACATCCCATCTATTCCAGCAGCCTTTGCAATAGACATCATATCCTCTGACAAATGCGTAAAACGAACAGGCTTATTTAACTGCTTACCCAACTTAATCCATTCCACAATGAGTGCTAGCCCTGCACTATCACTAGCTTTTAATCGAGAAAAATCGAAATGTAATTCAGGGCTAGCCTCTAATAACGACAAACTTTTTTTATAAATAGACATCACATTCCAGAAATCCAGCTCTCCACTCATCTGAAGTTGATTCTGTTCTAACGTAATGTCGGCTTTATTTACCATGATTGTTTACCTAGAGTTATGACCGGATAAACGATTCAATAATGTATTCATATCCCCTTGAGATAAAATATCAGCAAATTGCGCACGGAAACTACCTAACATGCTCACGCCTTCTACTGACATATCAAACAATCTCCAGCCGCTGCCAGTTCGAACAAGACGATAAGTTACACTAATAGGCTGATTTTGCGAGCTGATGATTTGACTCTGCACTTCAACGGTATTACCAGCTCCACCACGTACGGGAAAAAATTTAATGGTTTGATCTTCGTAATTCGTGAGTGCGGATGCATAAGTACGAATAACGGTTTTAGTAAATAATTCTTCAAATTGTCTACGTTGCTCATTCGATGCTGCATTCCAGATACGCGGCGGCAATACGCGTTTAGACATTTCATTTAAGCTTGCATAAGGCACAACGTATTTATAAGCCAGGTTATAGACAATACTCGGTTTGGTTTTTAATGTGGCTTTATTGTTTTTTAATCCACTAATCATGTTATTTGCAATGTATTGCAATAATGAAACAGGGTCTCCTGAAGGTGCAGCAGAAACGGGGGTTACGATAGCCATCCAACCCAGTATCAATGTCATGAACATAAAAACTATTTTATTTTTTAGCATCTTTATCTCCTTTGCTGTCACCGTTTTTAAGACTATAAATAAACTGCCCTATCAGCTTTTCTAATACCATTGCTGAATTCGTTATTTCAATATTGCTGCCACTTTTTAAAAAAGAAGTGTTATACATAGGTGTGATGGCAATGTAGTTATCGCCTAATAAACCGGAAGTAAATATGCCTGCAGACGAATCATCTGGAATATCGTTATATTGATTGTGAATATTCATTTTAACGACGGCTTTGAATGAGACAGGATCTAGATTAATTTGCGAGACTTCACCAATTTGCACACCACCAATTTTAACCGGTGATCTTACTTTCAATCCGCCAATATCATCAAATGAAGCGGTGATAGCATAACTTTTATCTGGAAATAAACTCATTAATCCGCTTACTTGAAAGGCAAGCATACTGAGTGTAATGATGGCAAAAATTAAAAATAAACCGACTAAACTTTCTATCCATCGCTGAGATAACATTACCAATCCCCTATCATCATAGCTGTTAATACAAAATCAAGACCTAATACGGCAAGTGATCCGTATACAACCGTTCTAGTTGTAGCATTTGCAATACCTGCAGAAGTAGGCTCTGCTGTATAACCTTGAAATACCGCTATCCAGGTAACCGCAATACCAAAAACCACACTTTTCAAAATTCCGTTAACAACATCGGCATGAAATTCTACAGAGGATTGCATGTTAGACCAGAAGATACCTGCATCCACACCTAACCATTTCACACCGACAAGATAAGCACCATAAATAGCCGTTGCATTAAAAATAATAGTGAGTAGCGGCATAGAAATACAACCGCCCCAAAACCTCGGTGAAATAACTCGGCGTATAGGATCAACAGCCATCATTTCCATGCTGGATAATTGCTCGGTTGCTTTCATTAAACCAATTTCAGCCGTGACGGCTGAACCTGCACGCCCTGCAAATAAAATCGCTGTCACAACAGGGCCTAATTCACGGACTATGCTCAATGCAACCAAAGGGCCTAATTCTTGTGAGGCACCAAATTTTGCTAAGGTGTGATAGCCTTGCAAAGCGAGCACCATACCAATAAACAAACTAGAAACAATGATAATGATGAGTGATAACACGCCTTCTGAATAAACTTGTTGAATCAGAAGTGGAAATCCTTTTCTAACCTGTGGGGGATAAAATAAAACGCGGCCTAACATAATGCCTGCTTTACCGATTTGTCTTAACTGTTCTATACCCCATCGTCCCGTTACAGCAAGGTTGTCTATCATGCGTTTACTCCTTGCAGAAAATCATGGGCTAACGATTTAGCAGGATAATGAAACGGTACTGGCCCATCCGGTAATCCTTGAATAAATTGTTGTAAATCTTTTGAAGAATCTCGATAAATGGATTCTGGTGTTCCATGCCCTACCACTTTTTTGTCTACTATTACGTATACATAATCTGCAATTTGCATGGTTTCTTCTACATCGTGGGAAACAATAATCGTGGTGAGATTGAGTGAGGTATTTAATGTTTTGACTAACTTTACCAAGACGCCCATGGAAATCGGGTCTTGCCCTGTAAACGGTTCGTCATACATGATTAATTGTGGATCAAGCGCAATTGCTCTTGCCAATGCGACACGTCTTGCCATACCACCGGATAATTCATTTGGCATTAATCCTATCGCACCGCGCAACCCTACCATTTGCAACTTCATTAATACTAGCGTGCGTATCATGGATTCCGATAATTCTGTGTGTTCACGCAAGGGAAAAGCGACATTTTCATACACGTTTAAATGCGTGAATAAACCACCTTGCTGGAACAACATGCCCATGCGTTTTCGCAATTCATATAATTTTTGATGGGATAAGGCATGAATGGGCTGACCTTCAACCATTACCTTGCCGGCACTGGGTGATAATTGACCGCCAATGATACGCAATAAGGTTGTTTTACCGGTACCGCTAGGGCCCATGATGGCCGTTATCTTGCCGCGAGGAATAACCATATCTACATCTTGAAAAACGGTTTTACCGTTTTCATGCAGAAAGGACATGTTACTTATTTCTACAAGATTGTCTGGTATAGGCATAACATCCAGTTTCGCAAATGATGTGGGAAATAGCTAGTCGTTTTGATTAATTACTCGGTGGGACGTCGTTGCGAGGAGCGTTTTTTGCGACGCGGCAATCCAGTCATTAACTTTAAATTACTTTAATAAAAAACAACGTCAAAACCGGGATTGCTTCGTCGCAAAGAGCGCTCCTCGCAACGACGTCCCACCGACTATATAATTTTAGACCACATTCTATAGACAAATAACATACGCCCACGCTACCACATTCATCACTATCGCAATCCCAACCGCCGCACTACCCATATCTTTAGCTAAACCTGATTGAGGATGTCTTTCCAGCGATATCCTATCAACCACCGCTTCAATGGCTGAATTAAGCGCCTCTACCAGCAATAAAAATAATAGCAATAACACCAGCATTAACTTAAGAAACCCAGGAATAGCGAGTAAAAAAATAACCGGAGCCAAGATCAGACAGATATAAATTTCGAGACGAAACGCTTGCTCATGCTGCCATAACGCCAAAACACCCTGAAAAGTATGTTTAATCGCCTTCACTCTCTTGAAAATAGATGACTCTTTCATGTCTACCCTGCCCCTCAAAAACTGTTTATGTTACGATACGCGACCAAACATAACAATTGACTGGATAACTGTATGGAAAATGACAAAATCTGCACGCTGGCTCGTGCGGTTATCAACATAGAAGCAGAAATGATAAGCAATCTTGCAAGTCGAATTGATCAAAATTTTATCGAAGCTTGTCATCATTTGCACAATTGCGAAGGTAGAATAGTCGTTATTGGCGTCGGGAAATCAGGACATATTAGCAAAAAAATTGCAGCCACCTTAGCCAGTACTGGCAGCCCTGCATTCTTTATTCATCCTAGCGAAGCGAAACACGGCGATATTGGCATGATTACTCGCAAAGATGCGATATTAGCCTTATCCAATTCCGGTGAATCCGAAGAAATTGTTTCCATTTTACCGTTTATCAAACGCTTAAATATTCCCTTAATTGCACTCACCGGCAAACCCAAATCCTCGTTAGCAAAAATGGCAACAGTTCATATCGATGTCAGCGTAGAAAAAGAAGCTTGCCCCTTAGGCCTTGCACCCACATCTAGCACAACAGCTGCATTAGTGATGGGCGATGCTCTTGCCATGGCTTTACTTCAGATGCGTGGATTTACTGAAAATGATTTTGCCTTATCCCATCCTGGCGGCACCCTGGGACGACGCTTATTGTTACTGGTCAATGAAATTATGCATCAAAACGACGATGTCCCACTGGTATTATCCAATGCATCTTTAAAAGAAGCCTTAGTTGAAATGACGCAAAAAAAATTAGGTATGACGACTATTGTCAATGAATCCGGTGAGCTAGCCGGTATTTTTACAGACGGTGATTTACGTCGTGCATTAGATGCTGGAACAGACATTCATCGCATGAACGTGATAGAAGTCATGTCTAAACAACCTAAAACCATTAAAAGTAATACGCTTGCAGCTGAAGCACTCAATCTCATGGAATCCCATAAAATTACTTCTCTTGTCGTGGTTGATGCAGCACAAAAGCCCATGGGCATTATTCATATTCACGATATTCTCCGTGCAGGAGTGGTTTAATATGATAGAACACGCAAAAAAAGTTCGTGTGCTAGCATTAGATGTAGATGGTGTATTAACAACAGGCGCGCTTTACTATGGTAGCGACGGTTTTGAAATGAGAGGCTTTCACATTCACGATGGCATGGGAATCAAATTACTGCAAAAAGCGAATATTCAGGTTGCAATTATCTCAAGCAAACAATCGGAAGCAGTAGAAAAACGCATTCAAGAACTGGGTATTTTGCACGTTTATTTAGGACATGAAAATAAACTTCCTGCTTATGAAAACCTCAAAGAAAAACTTAACCTTAACGATGAAGAAATTGCTTACATGGGAGATGATTTACCGGATTTACCCCTCTTGCGTCGTGCTGGATTTTCAATAACCGTTAAAAACGCTCCCGAGATTATTAAGCAACGCGTTGACTATGTTACACAAAAAAAACCAGGCAAAGGTGCAGTCCGTGAAGTATGCGAGTTAATTTTAGAAGCAAAAGGTGAGCTGCAATCCCTGTTGGAATCCTATGATTTATAAATATTCCATTATCAGTATCATTACCATGATAATTGTTGGAGTCACTACCTCCATGGCGTATTTCTTTTATCATCCACAAAATACGATTCCCGCACCAACAGTGGAATTAGCAGATGCCATCATGGAAAATGTTTCTGCCCTGATTATGGATAAGCAAGGCAAACCTAGTATGAAAATTGTATCGCCTAAAATGATTCATTTTGCTTTGCATGATACAACGCAATTGATAGAACCTGAATTAACGCTTTATCGCAAATCACCTAAGCCTTGGTATATTAAAGCGAAATATGCAAGAGCAACGGAAGGGATTGATAACATTAACTTTTCAGAGAACGTCACCTTGCATCATGCAGCCGATCAAAATAATCCGGTAACACTCATCAAAACGGCTACCTTAACCGTTCAACCCAATAAACAAATTGCGCTGACTAATGATTTAATTACGTTGATTCAGCCCGGCCTTACCGTGAAATCAACCGGCATGCATGCTGATATGAACACGGGTGATATTAAACTCCTATCATCAGCAAGGGGAGAATATGTACCAAGTACGTAATATTTTAATTATTTTTTTCATCTCTACCCCACTCTTTGCTCTGGATACTGATAGCAACGCAACGCTTAATATTGTTGCTGATTCGGGTGTTTATAATTTTAAAACCGGTGTTGATATGTATGAAGGACACGTACAAGTTGACCAAGGTTCTACGCATGTTACAGCGGATAAGCTGGTGACCAAAAAAAATCATCAACATAAAATCCGAGAAGCGACGGCTTACGGCATTCAAACATTAGCTCATTTCTGGACTCAACCTACCGTCAATCAACCCGAAATTCATGCTCATGCTACTACTATTAAACTGTATCCATTAGAGATGAATGTTTCACTTGAACATAATGTAGCGCTCTCACAGGGAGAAAATCATTTTCAAGGTGAATTGATTCATTATAATAGCAAAGATCAAATCATTACCTTGCCTGCATCATCAAACGGCCATGCAAGGCTAGTGTATAATCCGGATAAATCATAATGATGAATACATTACGCGCAGAACATTTAAGTAAAAAATATAAATCACGCGATGTTGTGAAAGATGTATCGGTATACATTAAACGTGGTGAAGTCGTTGGATTATTAGGCCCGAATGGGGCAGGAAAAACCACATCATTTTACATGATAGTCGGTTTAATTCCAGTGGATGGCGGCAATATATTTCTTGATGATACCAACATGACAAAAATGCCTGTTCATGCTCGCGCTCAATTAGGCTTAAGTTATTTACCACAAGAAGCTTCTATTTTTCGTAAATTATCCGTCGCGCAAAATATCATGGCTATTCTTGAATTGCGCCCCGATTTAACGAAAATTGAGCGTAAGCAAAAGCTAGAACAGCTATTAGAAGAATTTCGCATCACGCATATTCGAGATACGTTAGGAATGAGTTTATCCGGCGGTGAAAGACGTCGCGCTGAAATTGCAAGAGCGCTAGCAACAGACCCTACTTTTATTTTGCTGGATGAGCCTTTTGCCGGCATCGATCCTATTTCGGTATTAGATGTAAAACGCATCGTTAATCACTTACGTAAACGCGGCATAGGCATTTTGATTACGGACCACAATGTTCGTGATACATTGAATATTTGTGAGCGTGCGTATATTGTGAATCAAGGAAGAATTATCTGCGAAGGTAATCCTGAAACCATTTTAATGAATAATGAAGTTCGTTCTGTTTATCTGGGTGAAGAATTTAATTTATAGAGGCTACGATGATACATCATCAAATTACCATTCAAAATAAATTAGGATTACACGCACGTGCTGCAGCGAAATTAGTAGATTTGGCAAAACGTTATGGCAGCCGTATTGAGCTAGTCTTCGGCGATCGTGTTGTTGATTGCAAAAGTATTATGGGTGTGATCACGCTAGGCGCACAAAAAGATAATGTGGTTGATGTGATGGTCACCGGTGACGATGAAGAGCAGGCGATGAGTGCGATTAACCATTTAATTGATGGGAAATTTGGGGAAGAGTAATTTGTATTTCAGGTTCAGTTTAAGAGCCGTTAAAACTGCTTAAAATAGGCATTTTTGATAGCTTTTGGCTTACAAACATTTTGGATAGCTATACCTTTATTTATCAAATTTCCATGAATATCCATCCACCCCAAACTAACACAAATGTCTCGACTTCGATTTTTATTCTTTATTGCATGATCCAGTATTTTTTCAATATCCCAATCCTCTTTCACTTCAGTTTTGATAAAACAGGAATAAAAAAATGAAAAACAACCTGTTTTGTCATTAGCAACTTTTTGTTTATGGGCAGCATGAAACATTTTTTTATAAACAGAATTCGCATATTCTTCTTTTGTATAATAAAGAGCTTTATTGGCTAAGCATTCATAAGTATTTTTTGGAAATACTACATAAATGTCTTTCTGATTCTGTACTGTCAATTTTATATTTGAACCAGACGGTGAATTAAATGTATAGATTCCGAATGCATGAGAGATATCTTCTTTAAGTGTGAATTTTACCGGATTCCAATTGGCCGTTATTGAATCGAAATATTCAACAACCATTCCTTGAAGAAAATTATTTTGGTCGAAATTCGGCTCGAAATAAAGTGCGTTTGAATTATGAATCTTGTGTACTCTATTAAACATAAATACCCTCATGTGGTACATGATTTTTAAGACATCCAAAAAAATCCTTTGATATATTTTTTGCCGGCATTTCTTCTACCGCAGATTTACCATGTTTATTATTTATTTTATTCATTGATTAGTCTACTTAACTCCCCGCCACCATCATCTCACCTATCAATATCGAACCCGTGCGAATATTCCCGCGCACATCCACATCACTCCCAATTTCCTGAATGCCTGCATACATATCTTGCAGCTTGCCTGCAACCGTAATTTCCTGCACAGGATATTGAATTTCACCATTCTCTATCCAGAAACCACTAACACCGCGCGAATAATCGCCCGTAATGATATTCACACCATTACCCATGATTTCCGTGATTAATAATCCTGTGCCCATGGTTTTTAATAATTCAGTTAAATTTTTATTTCCATGTTTGACAATAAGATTGTGTACGCCGCCTGCATTACCTGTGGTTTTCATTCCTAATTTTCGCGCAGCATAAACACCAAGAGAATACTGACGCAATATCCCATCTTCAATAAAAATATTATTGCGCGTTGCAACACCTTCATCGTCAAACGGCGAAGAACCTAAGGCTCTCTCTAAATGCGGTTGTTCTTGTAAATGCATAAACGAAGGAAATATTTTTTTATCCAGGTGATTTAGCAAAAAAGAAGATTGCCTATATAAACTTCCACCTGAAATAGCAGCAATAAAATGCCCTAATAACCCGCGCGCTTCTTCTGCTAAATAAATCACTGGTGTTTTCATGGTTTTTATTTTTCGTGCACCGAGATGACTCACAGTTCGCTCTACCGCGTCTTTTGCAACCTGTGAGGTGGATTGTAATTGTGATGGATCGGTCGCCACGGTATAGCTAAAATTACGCTGCATCTCATCGCCTTTTTTGCCGATTAACACACAGCTTAATTCATGACGGGTATGGGGATAAGAACCCATAAAACCATTACTATTCGCATATAAATAAAACGCTTCCATGGTGTTGATAGTCGTTTCTTCTGCACTCATGATACGTTTATCGATTGCGAGCGCTTCACGTTCACATTGACACGCGATTTGAATAGCATCTTGAACGGATAGCGACCAAGGGTAAGCCATATTAAGATGCGGGTATTGAAACGCTAATTCTTCTTTTTCAGCAAGCCCTGCAGCAGTATCTTCCCCCGTAAATTTAGCAATATGACACGCTGCTTCTACAGCTGATTTAATGGCTTCTGGTCGAATATCCGAAATGCTAGCCGTACCGGAACGCTTGCCAAATAACACATTAATTTCTATGGATTTATCTTGATTGTATTCCACGGTTTCAACATCACCATCGTGTGCGGAAACAGAGAATCCTTTACTTAATGCAATCACACATTCCGCTTGAGAGGCACCAAGTCGTTCAGCTTCTCGTAAAATATCAGACGAAATTTTTTCAAAATGATTTGTATTCATTAAATTATTTTTCATGAAGCTGACCTCGTTCCACCAACTGTTAAATCATCGACACGTAGTGTTGGCTGTCCTACCCCTACCGGTACGCTTTGCCCGTCTTTTCCGCAAATTCCGACACCCGTATCCAGTTTAAGATCATTCCCCACCATGGATACTTTCATTAATGCATCTGGCCCGTTTCCAATTAAAGTTGCACCTTTAACGGGTGCGCCAATTTTTCCATTTTCAATGAGATACGCTTCGCTAGCTGAAAACACAAATTTTCCCGAGGTAATATCCACTTGTCCACCGCCAAAATTAACGGCGTATAACCCTTTATCGACGGATGCAATGATTTCTTCTGGAGCAGATTTTCCATTTAACATGTACGTGTTAGTCATGCGCGGAATGGTTAAATGTGCATACGATTCACGTCTACCATTACCAGTCGATTCCACACCCATCAAACGTGCGTTTCGTTTATCCATCATGTATTGACGCAATATACCATTTTCAATTAAGACATTATTTTGTGTAGGCGTTCCTTCATCATCCATGTTTAATGAACCACGACGATTCGCTAGCGTTCCATTATCAACAATGGTACATAAATCACTTGCTACCTTTTGACCAAGACGATTGCTATACGCTGAAATACCTTTACGATTGAAATCACCTTCTAGACCATGACCAACGGCTTCATGCAATAACACACCTGGCCAACCTGGGCCTAATACAACCGTCATGGAACCGGCTGGGGCATCAATGGCTTCGAGATTAACGAGGGCTTGTCGCAATGCTTCATCTGCGTAGTGAAATGCAACATCACCGGTTAATAATTGTTGGTAATCAAAACGACCACCACCGCCAGCATAACCCGATTCACGTCTACCCTGATGTTCAACCACCAAACTCACATTGAAACGCACTAATGGACGCACATCACCAGCAACATGACCATCGCTCCCGACAACTAATATCGTTTCATATTCACCGGCTAAACTAATATTGACTTGAACAATGCGCGGTTCTTTTGCGCGTATGTATTTTTCTACCGTTTGTAATAATTCAACTTTGTCGTTTTCAGACAAGGAATGTAATGGATTGATAGGTTGATACAAAGCATGTCCAACCCGTTTATGAAACGCTTGCACGGGTTGTTCATCCCCTTGTTTTACAATGCTGCGTGCAGCATTTGCAGCTTGCATTAAGGCGGGCATCTCAATGTCATCAGCATAAGCAAAACCGGTTTTTTCACCACTGATAGCACGTACGCCTACGCCTCTATCAATATCAAAACTACCACTTTTAATGATACCGTTTTCCAATCCAAACGATTCGGTATAAGTGGATTGGAAATAAAGATCGGCATAATCAATATTGCGACCCGCTAAAGTATGAATAACATTTTGTAATTGATTATCGTTTAACCCACTGGGGGCGAGTAAATCTTGTTTAGCAAGAGCTAGCACATCAGTCATAAGAGCGCCTGTTGTTAATAAATAGGTAGAGTTTATAAGGTTGCCGCAATGACTTCCATAGTTGTAGCCGGCTTATCACTACGCAATAAAATTTGCCGTTGTGGATAAGGTGCTTTAATTCCTTTTGCTTCAAACATATCCCAAATCAGCATAAGCACATTGGAAATAACACTCATGCGGGATTTTACCTGACGAATATTCACAAAAAAACGAATTTCAAAATCAATCAAGGTATCATTCATTTCCTTTAGAAAAACTTCCGGCATTGGGTCGGTCAATACATCTTTATGTTCCGTTAAAATCGTTTGAATCAATGTTTTCACCTCATGCGGATTATCATGCCTGCCGATAGTAATAGGTATAATCGTGCGAATGATATTATCTTTTGCTGTCCAGTTAGTGAATGTTTTGTTGAAGATTTCAGTATTTGGAACCACAAGTTCCATTAAATCCCAGGTTCTAATGGTCACTGCACGCCCACCAATGTGAGTAACATCACCTTCTACGCCATTGATACTCACAATGTCTCCAACACGTAATGGTCTTTCCAATAAAATTAAAAATCCACAAACAAAATTATTAGCAAGATCTCTTAATCCAAAACCAATACCAAATGCAAACATACTCGCAATAAAGGCGAGCGCGTTTAAGTCTATGCCTAACACGCGTAAACAAAATAATCCGCCTAACACAATCACCGTATATTGACTCAAGATGGCGATACTGTTTCGAATGCCCATGTCTTTGGTGCGAGATAATAATAACCTGTAAACAAATTCACGCGTCCACTTTGCTGTCCAATAAAAAATAGAAATGACGATACATAATTGAATAATATTGAGTGGGGTAATTGTCGTATGCAAAACACTCAGTAATTTATAATGTAAAAGACCTGTTAACCGCTCAACAATAGGTGATTGTTTATCCCAACCATACAGAATAAATAATACACCCCATGCAATTAGAAAAAGACAAATACGCAGGATTTTATCTAATGGCTTCAAAAATGCTTCTGTCCACAGCCAACCATTTTTCACGTATTGAATAGTAAGACGAGAAATTTGCTCCATACCATCTGACAAAAGACCTCGGAGCAGCAAATAGCCAATCAAGACGATAAGAAATAACCCTTCATACCAAGACACCGTCATGATTAAATTTAAATAACCAAACACGCCGATAATGGAATTCCCAAGCAAAAGTAGCGGCACTAAAATACCAATCAAACAAATACTTTTTCGCAGATAAGGATGATGGGATTCCATATGATTTAAAATTAAATTGGGAACGACATCATAAGATCGCAATAAAAATAAAGAAACCACCATCAGCAATAACAAAAATAATCTATCGCATAATGCTTTTAATTCATAAATTAAAGGCAGTTGATGAACAAAAACCGTTAATGCCGTGATTAGCCCACCAATAAAAATAATCCACTTTAAGCGATGATATAATTTAGTATCATTACCTGCAGAATCATGCGTTGTTTCAACCAGACACAATCTGGCAACGGTAATAATACTTTTGAAAATCAACCAGACAAATGAGAGGTAGAGAAAAAACAAATATTGCTGGCCTGTAATATTAAAAATAGCCATGAAACCCACTAAATTCACGATGGCAAATAAATCCAGCAAGTTGCGATATAGCCATTGCAAACTCAACCATTTGGAATTGATTTTATCTCTCCATTTTGAAGGCTTATTCAGCAAATGCATTAAGCGATTACGCAAGAAAAAATAAGAACTGATTAATAGCGACTCAATAAAAGCATAAAAACCCCAGGCTAATATACTGGTTGATCTAACACTTTCAATTAATGAATTCGGTAAGCTTTTAACAATTTGCAAGGTCAAAGTAGGCACCAATAACATTTCCTTGCCTATATCTAAAAATGTTCTAAACCCAAAAACAGGGAAACCTTGTCTTGCTGATAATTCGACTTGCAAGGCATGATCCAGCGTCAAACGAAAAGTAGATAAATTTTTCTTAATGTGTGAGAGACCTAATTCTGATGTTTGATATTGACTGCTTACGTAAGTGAGACTAGCAAGATACGGCTGAAATTCAGCCACATCTTTTTTGCGCACGGATAAATAATCAATGTGTTCTTGCAATACGGTTATGCGCGATTTTAAAACGGTATCCAGTCTATCCATTTGTTTTTTTAATGTTTGACACTGATCACTCATTTCATTCAACACACTGATAGAAGTGCTACGCATAACAGCTAATTTCATTTGTTGAATTTGATCGTCGTAACGTGCTATCAGTGATTGAACATAAGCGTAGTTAGCCTTTTCATTCGCATAATAAATATCACGCTCGAGAGCCGCATATTTTGCACGTGATTTAACGGGGTCTATGGTGGCGAGATCCGCGTAATAACCATCCAATTTTTGCAGCCAATCATTTTGTTGCTCTTGAAAAGTAAGCTCATCTGTGGCCTGTTGTTGCTTAGCAAAAATCAAATTTTGCGATTTTAAAAGTGTGTTTAGTTGAGTATATTTTTCATTTTTCAGTACAAGAATATTACTTGAAACCGTTTGCAAATGCTTTAAAAGAGCGTGACGCTTTTTTTCTAATTGTAAAAGATGATGTTGATAACTGGAATCTGCGCGCAATTCCGTGGGATTATTGATATCATTTTGAGTAATCGTTCTTCCGAAAATGCTTAAAACATTAATTTGATTTTCAATTTCCTGCCTACTTTTCTCTAACCAGGTAATCGTTTGTTGCGTATCAGCCAATTCAATATTGACGCTATCTAGATTAGATTTCGCAACAGAAATATCGAGCGCAGATTTATTTAAACTATTTTTAGTGACCTTCCCTGCTGTTAATCCAGTAATTTGCTTATCCTGTTTTTGTTGTAATTCATTTAACTCACGCTCACCTTGATGAAGACGATTTTGTAATAAATTAATTTGTTGAGTCACCAAGTGCATGCGATCGATAGTAACTGCTTTCGCTGATATCGCAGCAAAACAACATAAGCCTATCAGTAATATTTTAACCAGTGGTTGCATGCTCATGGCACAATACCTCTTGTTTCAAAAGTGTTAACAATATTATGCCTGGAAAACATAATACGAATGACCAAATAAAAAATGAAATCCAACCTACATTTTCCACCATGAATGCAGCAACTGGGCCTAAAAATACTCTTGCAAGTGATGAAACAGCGGATAACAGTGCAAATTGTGTAGCAGTAAAACGGTGATTACACAACGACATCATGAAAGCGAGTAAGGCTGCTGTGCTTAATCCACTGCAGAAATTTTCAATAAAAACGGCCGATGTCATGAGTAAAAAATCTTTACCGGTGTAAGCAAGCAGCGCAAACGTCAGATTAGAAAAGGCTTGTGCAATGCCAAATATAATCAGTGCACGATAAATATTCCATCGCGTTAAAATGATTCCACCAATAAAACCACCTAAAATCATGGCAATAAAACTTACTATTTTATAAGCAAGACCGACTTCTGTCAGCGTAAAACCAAGGCCGTGTAATAAAAAATTGGTAATGAGCGAAAGAGCCAACGCATCACCAAATTTATAAAATAAGATGAATAATAATATCAGTATGATTTTATCTCGCTGTAAGAGATCCATCAGCGATTTCAATGTGTTTTGATATAAGCTATGCGAAGACGATACCGTTTCAACGACGCGTGGAGCAAAATACGTCGGTATCATGGTGAGTAACATGAGTAATGCCATGCATTGATAAGTTGCTGCAAAACCCATGTAGTCTGCAGCTATCAAGGCAAGGCCACCTGAAACGAGTAATGCCACTCTATAAGCAAATACGGAGTAAGCTGCGCCTAATCCTCGCTCTTCAGGGTGCAATACATCGGTCGTATAAGCGTTAATAGAAATATCTTGAGAGGCAGAAAAAAAAGCGATTAATAATGCGATAAAACCAATTTGTGCGGTTTGATACGCTGGGTTCATTTGAGACAGTATCAACAGTGTCATAACCAGAGCTAACTGTGTTAACAATATCCAGCTTTTTCGCTTACCTAAAGATGAAAAGCCGTAATAATCCATAATCGGTGCCCATAAAAATTTTAAGGTATACGGTATGCCGAGTAAGGATAAGACTCCAATCGCTTTTAAACTAACATGGGCTTCAGTAAACCATGCCTGCAAGGTAGCGCCCGTTAATGCCAAAGGCAACCCGGATGCAAATCCAAGGACTAATATGGCTAATAATCTATGATTGATTAATATTTTTCCTGTAATGGCTGGCATTGGTTAATTTTCGCAAAATAATGGTTAATTGGTTGAAATTTTAACACGAATTAAGTCGTATTAACACATGAGAATCGAATTTTACGCTACTTTCTCCGTAAAAAACCCAATAAACAAGTAATAACCCCAAGTGTAAAAATAAGCGGGTGAGAGTAGCATAAAAGAATAATTCCCGAGTTTGTATAAGAGTAGACCGTTAATACTTACTTTACCTTATTGGAGGTTTGGATTATGAAACAAGCATTAATTAAGTCCGTTATTCTTGTAGCAAGTGCCTGTTTGGTGGTGAGCTGCTCTTCATCAAACACACAAAATGAAAATACTGGCATTGGTGCTGTAACAGGCGCTGTTGTTGGTGGTGTTGCAGGTGCTGCTGTTGGTGGCGGCGGTGCTGTCGCTGCTGGCATAGTCGGTGGTGCATTGGTTGGTGGTTTAGTCGGACACTCCATGGAACATTCAGATTATAAACATGCCGATTATGCTTTAACACATACACCAAAACACAAAGCACATCACTGGAAGAGCAAAAACGGTACAACCTATACCGTTATGCCAACCAGCGAAGCCAAGAAAATGTACGGCCACTCCCACTGCCGCAGCTATACCATGACAGCTCACATGAATGGTAAGAGTGAGAAAGTTCATGGCGTTGCTTGCCGTAAAGCAGACGGTAAATGGGAAAATATTAAATAAATAGTTGATTTCATCTCCTCATGATTATCAGCGCCTTTTGGCGCTGATTTTTTTTGTGCTACTATCTGCGCAAACCTGTCCCCTCTCCCCCAACGCTTTTCATTGGAGAAGAGGGGGCCTTAATCTTAACTCGGAGCTTTTTCATGTCTATCAGCGTATTTGATCTTTTCACCATTGGAATAGGACCTTCCAGCTCGCATACCGTAGGGCCTATGAAAGCTGCAAAGAAATTTGCAAATACGCTAGCTAAGCATGAGCAACTTAATCTCGTTAAGCACATCAAAATTGAATTATTTGGTTCGCTTGCTTTTACCGGCAAAGGACATGGAACTGATAGCGCTATTTTACTAGGCTTAGAAGGCAATGCACCCGATCAAATCAATCCAGAGATTATCAAACCACGTGCGACAGAAATCATAGAAAATAATCGTATACGTTTAAATGCAATGCATGAAATCCAGTTTGATTATTTAAACAACTTTATTTTTAATTATAAAGATTTACTACCGTTACATACCAATGGCATGCGTTTTACTGCATACGATAGAAATCAATCTGAAATACAGTCGAACATTTATTATTCCATAGGCGGTGGATTCATTATCGATGAAACAGAACCATCCACTTCCAATGAAAAAACCAATATCCCCTATCCTTTTTCGAATGCAAAAACCCTGCTTCAACTCTGCGAACAAAATCAACTCAGCATTAGCGATTTAATGCTAGCCAATGAATGTCAGTACCGACCTGAAGCTCTAGTCAAAGAAGGTATCTTGCGTATTGCTAACACCATGCATGAATGCATTGATAAAGGTTGTCAAAACACTGGCATATTACCAGGCGGCCTCAATGTTAAACGTCGCGCAGCTACTCTTTATCAAAAATTATTAGCAAAAGGTAAACCAGAATCGCATGCGTATACCGATAGCATGGAATGGCTGAATTTATACGCGATTGCAGTAAATGAAGAAAACGCAGCCGGTGGTCGCGTAGTGACTGCTCCCACGAACGGTGCAGCAGGTATTATTCCTGCGGTATTACATTACTACCTCACCTTTTATCCTGAGCAAAATAAAAATGCAGCCATTGACTTTCTATTAACAGCTGCTGCGATTGGTATTCTTTATAAAAAAAATGCTTCTATTTCAGGAGCAGAAGTCGGCTGTCAAGGTGAAGTCGGTGTCGCTTGTTCCATGGCAGCGGGTGCATTAACTGCTGTACTCGGTGGCTCATTGTATCAAATCGAAAATGCTGCAGAAATTGCGATGGAACATCATTTAGGTATGACGTGTGACCCTATCAATGGTTTAGTCCAAATTCCTTGTATAGAACGAAACGCCATGGGCGCGGTAAAAGCAGTCAATGCAACACGTCTCGCATTACTCGGTGATGGTGAGCATTTTGTTTCACTGGATAAAGTGATTGCTACCATGAAACAAACAGGCAAAGACATGATGACGATTTATAAAGAAACCTCACAAGGTGGATTAGCTGCGAATTTGCCGGAATGTTGAGTTGCCAGCCTTACTGGATAGCTTATTGGACTTGCCATAAAACAAATTCGTGGTTTGAAAAAAATCGCCATTTTTAGGTTTAAACAAATTCCATTTTTCTGGCGTATTATTTCTTGGACTATATCCATGGTTATTTTTTATATCAGGATTAGCACCTGCAGAATAAATTAATTTCGCACACTCAGCATTTTTTCTATGACAGGCTGCATTTAATGGAGTAAAGCCATGCTTATTTTTCTGATCAAGAAAATCTTTAAACTCTTTTGTATCTTTGCCGCCAAATGCTTCTTCTGCATACTGAAGTAAATACTTAACGATTTCAGTACGACCTTCATTACTTGCACTATTAAGCGGTGAAAATCCATATCTATCTTCATGCGTAATGAATGATATAAACCCTTGTGTATTTTTACCGCCAAATGCTTCTATTGCATACTGAAGTAAACACTCAACGATTTCAGAACAACCCGCTTTGCTCGCACTATTAAGCGGTGAAAATCCATCTTTATCTTCATGCGTGATGAATGATATAAATCCTTGCGTATCCTCACCAAATGCCTCGGCCGCATACTGAAGTAAACATTCAACGGTTTTAGTATGACCTTCCTTGCTTGCAGTATTAAGCGGTGAAAACCCATCTTTATTTTCACGTGTAATGAATGATATAAACCCTTGTGTATCTTTGCCACCAAATGCCTCGGCCGCATACTGAAGT
>Ga0207089_1015_pt1 | contig 52921 bp, 49 predicted proteins | sample Alteio_BWMinHeat_49_FD_153571 | JGI IMG/M metagenome (GOLD analysis project Ga0207089, IMG submission 153571) | Enriched cells from forest soil in Barre Woods Harvard Forest LTER site, Petersham, Massachusetts, United States -... | ecosystem: Environmental > Terrestrial > Soil > Temperate forest >...
GCGGGATAAGCCCAAAATACGAGCCGCCTCAGATTGGTTATCTCGAGTATATTTCATGACGACAGCCAATAACGGCTCTTCGATTTCATCAAGAAAAAAGTCATACACATGGCGCGGTTCCTCGCCTTTTAAACTGGCGAAATAATGCCGCATGACTTCTGTCACATTTTCACGCAAAGGAACGACGGTAGGATCGGTATACGGGTTGAGCTTGTTGTTATCCATAGAAAATTCTTCCTTGATAAATAAAATCCACGCAATTAATTAAGTTAACCAGCAAACAATGATTTTCGACGTTCTGCTTCTTCAGCACATTCTACACAAAGCTTAAAGCCTAATTGACGACGAGCGAGCGGAATTTCTTCCTCACACTCTACACATTCTTTTGGGCCCATTTTTACAGCAGTGTCTTGACGCATTTTGCTTAACGCGCTTAATACTTCGCTCGCAATAAGATCATTCGCAATATCTGCTTCATCAGCCATCTTACACTCTCTTCACCTAAAAAGGACGAAGAATTATACGTTAAACCTTTTAAATGTCAAAATTCTTATGCCATATCCCCAAAACAACACTGCAACGCCGTAATAGCGGCAATCGCTGCCGTTTCGGTACGCAAAATTCGCGGCCCCAAATTAAGCGGCAAAAATCCTTGCCGCGCTGTATTCTCAATTTCGCGAGAACTTAAACCACCCTCTGGACCGATTAATAAAACAATCCGCGCATGATGAGGAACAGCTTGTTTTCTCAAGGTATGCACAGCGGATGGCGATAGTGCAAAACAATAATCCGCCTGAACATGACTCGATAACCAGGTATCTATCATCTCAGGCAGCACCACCTCAGGAACACGATTTCTGCCGGATTGTTCGCATGCACTGATTGCAATAGATTGCCAATGTTGATGGCGTTTTTCACTGCGCTCGCGGTCCAACTTTACGTTACATCGCTCAGTGAAAAGCGGAATGATTTTATTGACACCCAACTCAATCGCTTTTTGAATGGTGTAATCCATTTTCTCGCCACGGGAAATGCCTTGCGCCAGCCAAATATCCAATGAACTTTCTACTTCGCGCACGATGTGTTCTTTCAATTCGACCGTCACATGTCTTTTATCAATCCGCGCAATCGTTCCACTATATTCGCCGCCCTGACCATTAAAAATCACCACGGGATCCTTCACGCTGGCACGCAGAACACGGGCAAGATGATGACTGGCTTGTTCATCGAGTTGAATAAGCGAATTGGGATTCAGCAAAGTCGTTTGATAAATTCGAGTTGTCATGTGGGAATAATATAATCTGTGACTGGCTTACCGCCAATTAAATGTTCCTGAATAATACGCTCCAATACCTCGGGCGTGCATGAGTGATACCAAATACCTTCCGGATAAACCACTGCAATGGGCCCTTGGCGACATATCCGCAAACAATTGGCCTTGGAACGAAATATTCCACTCTGCTCGGATAAATTTAATTCCTCCAGCCGGGTTTTCAAATAGTCCCAGGCAAGCAACCCTGTTGCAAGATCGCAGCATTTTGGTTTGGTTTGATCGCAGCACAAAAAAATATGCCGTTTAATCTTGCCTAACCCAAATTTTTCTGCACGTTGTTTTAATTCATCATTCATGGCCGACATTCTATACCTGGCAAATAACTTTGCAATCGAATATCATATACCGCTTAATTTTGAGGGGCAAAACGACAATGAGCAAGCTTTACATCCAAACCCATGGTTGCCAGATGAATGAGTATGATTCATCGAAAATGGCTGATGTGCTGAAAGCTTCACATCACTTAGAAAAAACATCCAATATGGACGAAGCGGACGTGATACTGCTCAACACATGCTCTATTCGTGAAAAAGCCCAGGAAAAAGTTTTTTCAGAATTGGGTCGCTTCCGCATTCTCAAAGAAAAAAACCCGAATCTTATTATTGGCGTAGGTGGCTGTGTCGCGAGCCAAGAAGGCGCTGCCATTCTTGATCGTGCGCCTTATGTGGACATGATATTTGGCCCACAAACGCTGCATCGTTTGGGCGATATGATTCAGGATGTCAAAACCAAGCGCAAGCCTGTGGTTGACATCCGTTTTCCTGAAATTGAAAAATTCGACAATTTACCCGAACCGCATGCCGAAGGCCCAAGCGCGTTTGTTTCCATCATGGAAGGCTGCAGCAAATATTGCAGTTTTTGTGTTGTACCCTATACTCGCGGCGAAGAAATCAGCCGGCCATTAGACGACGTGCTCGCGGAAATTGCGAAGCTTGCCGCACAAGGCGTCGCTGAAATAAATCTACTGGGACAAAATGTGAATGATTATCGCGGCCCCATGCACGAAGGCGGTATCGCTGATCTCGCTTTATTAATTCAATATGCCGCCGCGATCGATGGCATTGTCCGCATTCGATTTACGACCTCCCATCCCGTGGCATTTTCTAATAACTTAATTCAAGCCTATGCCGATGTACCACAACTAGCAAACCACCTCCACCTGCCCGTACAAAGCGGCTCAGATCGCATTTTAGCTGCCATGAAACGCGGCTACACCGCCCTGGAATATAAATCAAAGATCCGCCGCTTGCGTAAAGTTCGCCCTGACATCTGTGTTTCTTCCGATTTTATTATTGGCTTCCCCGGCGAAACAGAAAGTGATTTTGAAGACACCCTAAATCTCATTCACGAGATTGGTTTTGATACATCCTACAGCTTTATTTACAGCCCACGCCCAGGCACACCTGCCGCGCAATTGCCTGATGATATCTCGATGGACGTCAAAAAACAGCGTTTGAGTATTTTGCAAAATCGAATTTTATTGAACGCAAAACGTATTAGCGACAATATGATAGGTAGTGTGCAGGCAATTTTAGTCACAGGCCCATCAAAAAAAGACCCCAACGAATTAGCTGGCCGCACTGAAAACAACCGAGTGGTCAATTTCAAGGGAGATCCTAGCTGTATCGGCAAATTAGTCAGCGTGAAAATCACAGCCAGCTTGCCAAATTCACTGCGCGGAGAAATCTGAAGGACTACATATGTATGAAATAACCGTTCAACGCATCGCTTCCGCCAAATCGCCCTCTACCGCCAAATTTAAGCGCTGGGCGATCACAGCGCTCACAAAAAAAATGCCAAGCGCTGAAATCACAATTCGAATCGTAGACAAAGATGAAATGACAGAGTTGAATTCCACGTATCGTCAGAAAAATAAACCCACCAATGTATTGTCTTTTCCTTTCGATATGCCTGAAGAGTTAGAGGAAGATACACCCCTGCTCGGTGATATTGTCATTTGCGCTGCAGTGATCGCAGAAGAAGCGATCGCCCAAGAAAAATCCGCCGAAGCGCATTGGGCACACATGGTTGTACATGGCATTTTGCATTTACTCGGCTATGATCATGAACAAGATCAGGATGCAGAAGTGATGGAAGCCGAAGAAATAAAAATTTTGCATAGCCTCGGATTTAACAATCCCTATCAAGTTAACGAAAAAGGTGAACAAGAATGAGCGACAACACAGACATAACTAAGTCGTGGCTTGAACGACTGAGCGATTTATTAATTCGTGAACCAAAAGATCGCGAACAATTAATGGCAGTCCTGCGCGATGCAGAAGATCGCGATATTTTAAGCTCAGACATGCTCAGCATGATTGAAAGCGTTCTGCAAGTTTCTGAAATGCAAGTACGTGAAGTCATGGTCCCTCGATCGCAAATGGTCGTGATCGAAAAAGAGGATTCTCTGGAAAAAATCCTGCCCATCGTGATTGAGTCAGGACACTCGCGTTTTCCTGTCGTAGCAGACGATGATGTCACGGGTATTTTAATGGCAAAAGATTTATTGGTGTATGGTTTTCAAGAAAAATCTAACTTTAACATGCGCGAAATTTTGCGCCCTGCTGTGTTTGTGCCGCAAAGTAAACGTCTTGATATTTTACTACGTGAATTCCGGGTGAATCGTAATCATATGGCTATTGTGATTGATGAATACGGCCATGTTGCAGGACTGGTCACAATCGAAGATGTACTCGAACAAATCGTCGGCGATATTGAAGACGAATATGATATCGATGAAGATGACGATATCAAAAAACATGAAGATGGCCGGTACACGATTAAAGCGTCTACTGCTATTGATGATTTTAATGATTATTTCAACACTCAATTTAGCGATGAAGAATTTGACACCATAGGCGGTTTGGTAGCAAAAGCCTTTGGTCATTTACCAAAACGCGGCGAAACGATCAGCCTCAACCATTATCACTTTAAAGTACTGCATAGCGATAATCGGAGAATTCATTTGCTTGAGATGAGTGAGTAGTGTTTCAGATAAATAATTTGATGTTTTTTACCAAATTATTTATCTGAAACACTATACCCAGCCTTCGCCGCATCGTCATAAAATGTTTTTACTGTCTCCACCGAAAATTCCTGCAAATTCCTGCCGACCATCTTCAATTTTTTAATAATATCGGGTGTCACAGTAATAATGTGACAACCTATTTCATTAGCCTGAAAAATATTTAACAATTCGCGTGAGCTTGCCCAAAGGAGTTCAATTTGCGGATAGGGACGCAGCAACTCAAGCGCTTGTTTCATCAAAGGAAGGGGATCAACTCCGGTGTCTGCGATGCGGCCGGCAAAAATTGACACATTCGCTGCTTGACAGTCAACAAGAGCACTAACGACATCCTGTACTTGTTCAAGCGTCAGGAGTGCGGTGATATTTTGTTTCACACCGGCATTCGCAAGTTTGTGAATTAAATCAGCGGATGATTCTCCTTGTGTGTTAATCACAGGAATTTTGACATAGACATTTTCGCCCCAGCTAGCCATTTTTAATGCTTGGCTTTCCATTTCAGAAAAATCATCTGACAACACTTCAAATGAAATAGGTCGACCCTGAATGACTTTTAAAATATCACGAGCAAAAGCGGTATAGTTCTTTACGCCCGCTTTATACATTAAACTGGGATTCGTGGTAAACCCCTTCACCAAGGGATGGTGATATAATTCCAACATGCTTTTTTTATCAGCCCCATCCGCAAAAATTTTAATTTGTAATTCGGTCATCGATGTCATTAAGTACTGACTCCCATTTAGTTTCAGCTTTTTTTAATTTAGGATGCGACACAAATAAATGCCAGACAACAGATTGAAATGCTTCTGCATGCGGCGTTATATGCTCCAAATTGAGAGTAGGAATCAGAACACAAGCATCAGCGACTTCTGCAGTATAGCCGCCATCACGTCCGACAATTCCCACAATTCGCGCACCCATCTTTTTTGCATAATGTAACGCGCGCACCAAATTGGGACTGACATTTTTTTCCAAACTACCGCCACCCACAGATAAAACCAGCACCAAATCATTCGCATTCAAGCGGCTGATTTCAAGCCAATTTGCAAAAACACTTGCCCATCCATCGTCATTGGTGCGTGCAGTTAATTCAGCAACATTATCGGTCGGTGCATAGGCTTCAATACCCACAATTTTGCGGAAATCATTGACGACATGTGATGCATTGGCCGCACTACCACCCACACCCAACACAAATAATCTTCCACCCAAATGTCGCAGATTGACTAACAAATCAATCGATTTTTCAATTTGATCCGTGTCTAATTTTTCAATAATGCGCACCGCTTCTGACAAAAATAATTTTATAAATTGCATGCTCTCTCCAGTGTTTCAGATAAAAATATTTTATTTCTAAGCTGCTTTCGTTTATTAAAATGCCTAAAAAACAATGCATTGATATTAAATTTTACATAAACTCGAAGCAACATAATTTATTTTCAGATAATTGTTTTGGTGTTTTTTACCAAAACAATTATCTGAAACACTTTAGATGCCATTCTAACTCAGCAATTCCTGCAAACGATCCAATTTCATAAAAGCGCTCACTCATTTCATAAGCAGCTAATTGTTTTTGTGCCAGCATATTCTGATATAACAACGCTAAATCATACGGCTGTTCTGCGATGATATGATCAAATGCTTTTTTTTGAAATACGCCCAAACCATAATCTATGTATTGCATACGCGCAGTTTGCTGTGCTTTATCATAAACAAAAATCTCGCCATCCTGAAATTCAACATTACTTTTGTCCCATTGGCCCTGATTATGAAATACTGTCATTAATGCAGATTTTTGGCTATTCATAAAATTGGCTTGCACCGATGCATAATCACACGGTAAATAAGAATCGCCATATAAAACAAAAAAATTATCACTTAAGAGCGGCAATGCTTTTTTGAGTGCGCCGGCCGTGCCTAGCCGTTTTTCTCCATCGTGGGAGTAGGAAATATCGAGACCCATTTTTTTTCCATTCCCTATAAAATCGCTCAGCATCGTGTGCAAAAAACCGGTGCAGATCACAATACGCTGCGCACCTTTTTTTTGCAGCAAGCGTAATTGATGAGAAATAAAAGGTTCGCCCTTTATGTTAATCAGCGATTTTGGTAGGGACTCAGTCAATGGATGCAGACGCGTTGCGAGACCACCTGCCAAAATAGCGACATCAAATAATTTTCTCATGGCTGCACGATGACCTGAGTGCCCGCAAAATCAAAACGAAAACGCACTTCCTGCAAAGAAGTTTGACGCAGTACAGAGCGCAATTTGACTTTATCCTCTGCGTAAAATAGTAAAAACCCACCGCCACCTGCGCCAACCATTTTTCCGCCCAATGCGCCATTCTTGCGTGCCAGTGTATACCAGTCGTTAATCTCATCATGACTCATATTAGCTGAGCGACGTTTTTTATGTTCCCAATGGACATTCATTAATTCAGCAAATTCATGCAAATCGCCGCGCTCCAATGCTTCTTTACTTTTTAGCCCAAGCTCTTTCACAACATGCAAATTTGCAATCATGTCCTGATTTTTTGCTTTGCTTTTGCTATCTTGCTCTTGCAAAATATCGGATGCAGCACGTGAATATCCCGTAAAAAATAGCAATAAATTATCTTCCAAATTGTATAATGTTTCCTGTTCAATCTTGAGCGGATTCACTTCCACCCTATGATTAGGCAAAAAATTAAAACACGTAATGCCGCCATGGGCAGAAATATATTGATCCTGTTTGCCAATGGGTTCTTTCAGTAAATTAATTTCAATGTGACAAGCTTGCTCTGCAAGTTCGTTGGGATGAATTGGATTTTTTTCCAATGTGTGCAGCGCTTTTAATAATGCAGTGGTAAAACTGCCTGAAGAACCAAGACCTGTTCCAGCTGGAATGTCAGCCATGCTAGCAATTTCAAGGCGCATTGAATTCATAGGAAAATGCTTTAATGCTTCTCGCACAATAGGATGCTCAATCTGCTCGACCTCATTAACTCGTTCGAGCTTAGAATATTTAATAATGATTTCTTCCGCAAAAGTTCGATGCAGCGTGATATAAACATATTTATCAATCGCAGCCGCAATGAGAAAACCACCGTGGTCTTGATAATAAGATGGCAGGTCTGTACCCCCACCGCCTAACGAAATTCGTAATGGGCTGCGCACGACTATCATATTTGTGAAATCCTATAAATTTCTTCGACAATTTTTAACGCTGCATGTGCGTCTTGCAGATTAGCCGAAGGTTGACGATTTTGTTCAATATCAGCAAGAAATTCGGCAAATTCAACTTCTAACGAATCATCTTCCATCGGATATTCCCAACTGCATGTTTCAGGCGGACCCATCTCAGGCAGCATTTTATAAAATGTAATGCGCTCAACTCCATAACTTCCACCCAACCCATTAATATCAATTTTGCCCGTTCGTCCATAAATTTCAAAAGAAAAAAGATTTTTCCATTCGGTACAACTCGCATGTAAAAAAGCGACCTGTTTTTTTGGTGTTTTTAGTAATAAAAATCCATTATCTTCCACGGGCATATTCCAGAAGTAAGTGTGTGCATGCCCATGTACCTCGTTAAAATCACCTAAAAACCAGCGTGCCAAATCGATAAGGTGCACACCTTGATCCAGCAACTCACCGCCACCAGATAATGTCGGGTTCGCGCGCCACTCTTGATCGTAACCGATACGCCCGCCATGACCGTAACGCGCACGGATAAACATAAGTTCGCCTAACCTATCTGTGTCTATCAGTTCGCGTGCCTTTCGAAATGCACGGTGATAGCGATGATTAAATCCCACGCGCGCCAACACATTTTTTTGATTGGCTGCGGCGATAATAGCGTCTAATTCAGAAGTGCTTTTTGCTGCAGGCTTTTCGATTAAGACATGTTTTCCTGCATGGATGGAAGCCAACGCGATCTCTGCTAGGGCCGCGTGCAATGTTGCAATAATAACAATATCAATATCTGTCCGCTGCAAAATGTCCTGCCAGTCTGTGGTTGGGATGCAATCGGGATGTTGACTCGCCAACGCCACTGCTTTTTCACCCACACTGTCAGCACACGCAAGCAGGCGGCAATTTTTCAAAATCATCGCGCGTTTTTTCCCTATCAGACCGCAACCAATAATGGCAACACCTTTCATTTCTCACCCCACTGCATGCCTCTATCTTTTGGCACAATTCTTCTTAACGTATAAACATCTGAATTTTTTATGTCATGAATATAGTCGGGTAATTTTTTCCAAGGATCCCAAATGGCACTGATTAATTTTCCAGTCACGCCATCACAGACGGATGAAGCAAGAAACACGCATAATTCTGCAGCCTGTTCGAGGGACGTATCATCTACACTCGTCTTAGCAATTTCATTCAGCATATCGGTGTTCATCACACCCGGTGCCAAACAATTAACATCGATATGAAATGATTTGACTTCTTCTGCCAGTGTTTCACTAAATCGCACGAGTCCTGACTTGGCTGTGGCGTAAGCAGAAAACTGGGGTCGTGCTTGGGTCGCGCCACCGCCCGATATATTTATCATTTTTCCGTAATTATTTTGCATCATATGCGGCAACACTGCGCGACATAATGCAACCGGTGATAACAGATTCACTTGCAATGTCGTTTGCCATTTTTCCCAATCATTTTCCCAAGCAGGGCCTATTGGACCTTGTATCGCTGCATTATTAATAAGAATATCGACGCAATTAAGTTGCTCTGTTAATTTTGTAACCGCATCAGCACAGGCTAAATCTGTTTGAATCACATTTATTTTTTGTTGTGAGCCAGCGGATGCAAGCAAAGTAGTACGCAATGCCAGAAGCTTGCTTGCATCACGTGCAACTAAAATAAGATTGGCACCCAGACGCCAAAAATGTTGTGTGATACGCGCACCAAGACCTCGTGTTGCTCCCGTAATCAAAACCGTTTTTTGTTTCATCGTTTGTCTAATACCCATGGATTTTCATGCAAAAATTGAATGGTTCGAGTCACGCCCTCTTGGATAGTTAATTTTGGCTTCCAGCCTAATTTTCGAATGCGCGAACAATCCAGATAAATAAATGGATTATCACCAATCCAACCACGTTCACCACCCACATAGTCGTGTTCTGGTTTCATCCGCAAATAATGACAAATCCAGTCAATCGAGTCTTTAACTTCGCAGTATTCATCTGTCCCTAAATTAAAAATATTTATTTTATTTTGTGTTTTGCCAAGCGCACAAAATATAGCATCGATACAATCCTGAATATAAAGATAGGATTTACGCTGTTTGCCATTGCCAAGCACGCGCAATTTCGTTGGATCATTCAGTAATTGTTTATAAAAATCGAAAACATGACCGTGAGCATAACGCTCACCTAAAATTGAAACGAAACGAAAAATATATCCTTGAAAACCAAATCCTTCGCAATACGCTTGAATAAGTCCCTCAGCTGCCAATTTTGAAGCGCCATACAGCGATGTTTGAATAGGAAACGGCGAATTTTCTGGTGTTGGAATCACTTCGCTCTCACCATAAATCGAACCGGTAGAAGCAAAAATAATTTTTTTGATGTGATTTTCTCGCATGGCTTCCAGCACATTGAATGTTCCCAGTGCATTTTGTTCTAAATCTTTGTGTGGGTGATGCGTACCAAACCGTACATCGGCATTCGCTGCTAAATGAAAAACTGCATCGCAATTTTTCATCGCGTCCGTCAGCAGAGCACGATCCAATATATCCCCTTGAATACAAGTAAAATGCGTTGAGGTTTTTGCATCCTCAATAAATTCGGCAAAACCAGAAGAAAAATTATCATAACCAACCACATCAAAACCGTCGCGCAGCAAACGATCTGTTAAATTGCTGCCAATAAACCCTGCGCAACCGGTCACAAAATACTGCATTTTTTCTCCGTGAACACCCAGAAACGCAATAGCGTGTAATTGATGCCCATCGTCACACCAATCGCGGCGACGAGACCTACGTAAGGTGATTGATTCAATTTTTCAACGACAATGTGCACGACGAAAAGCGTGACTAAATAATTTATCCCAATCATCGTAAAATATTTTGGGAGTTGATGCAGTGTATGCGTGTTGCGTGCTTTAAACGTTAAATTGCGATTCGCGAAAAAATGCACCGTGACCGCAGCCATATAAGCAAAAGATACTGCAATGCGATAATCAATATGCATGACTTGCCAGAGCAGTGCAAAACTACCAAAATTGACGATAGCAGAGGAAAGTCCAACGATGAGAAACAGTAACACTGTTTTTTTATGTCCGTGATAAAAATTATAAATGATTTTCATATGACTGCCTTTCTTCTACGTTGGAATATGTTTCATTTGAAATAATGCGATCTACGATAAAAAGCGGACGTCGCTTCACTTCATCGTAAATTCGGCCAATATATTCGCCCATCAATCCCAGACAAAGTAATTGCACACCGGAAAAAAATGTAACGACCAAGACTGTCGTTGATAAGCCTTGTGTTAAATCAATGCCAATCAATTTTTGCAACACATACCATGCGCCTAACATGAAACTAAATCCCGCAATAACAGCACCCGCAATTGACATCATTTGCAACGGTCGACTGCTAAAACTCACCAAGCCATTTAAACCAATTTTAAATGAACCGGTAAAGCGATTGTAATGGCCTTTTCCCGCAAAACGTTTATCGCGATCATATTCGACAAATGCTTGGCTGAACCCAATATACGCGACCAGGCCGCGCAAAAAACCATGTGACTCATTGAGTCGGCGTAATTCATTGATCACGCGACGCGTCATAATGCGAAAGTCTCCTGTATCGCGCGGCAAATTAATTTCACTTAATTTGTTAATCATTTTATAGCCAAGATGCGTGATGATTCGCTTCAAAAAAGTTTCGCCTTGTCGCGAACGGCGCTTAGCATAAACGACTTCGTAACCTTCGCGCAGCTTGTGATACAGTGCCTCAATCAACTCAGGTGGATCTTGCAAATCGACATCGATCACAACACACGTTTCACCTTCACACGCTAAAATACCCGCCATGGTCGCTGCCGGCTGGCCAAAACGGCGCGAGAATAGAATTAATTTGATATGAGAATTACGTTCAATTTCCTGCAAAATGACTTCTTGGGTTTGATCAGGCGAGGGATCAAGACAAAATAAAATCTCGTATTCAAGTTTCATCTGATTCAACACCGCTTCCATTCTCGACAAGAATGGTTTGATATTTTCCGCTTCTTTATAGACAGGCACGATCACGGATAGCTGCTTATTTACGGGGTGCAACCGGTTTTTTTTTAATGCATATTCGGATTCACCTTTCGTCATCTGCCATCTCCGCTATACCTATAAAAGTGCTCATTTTACGCTTGTATTATAGAAATGCTAGCTTACAATGCATGTTGTTGATAATTGGAGTCATATATGGATATAGCAATAACATCGATTGGTGTCGCAAACCCGCCGTATAAACGAGCGCAATTAGAAACAGCAGACTTGATTTCAACCGCCTTAAATTTGCGACCCGCTGAAAGACGCCTACTTAAATCTGTATATAAAGCAACAGGGATCGGTCAAAGATGCAGTGTATTGCCTGATTATTGCAAATCCGTTGGTGAATTCGAATTTTTTCCAAATAGCCCGGAAGAACCCTTTCCGACCACTGCAGCACGAATGCAAATTTACAAAAAAAATGCGCTCGGATTAGCACTGCAAGCCATAGACAATTGTCTAAGTTCACTTGAATCGTTTGATTTACAAGAGATTACACACCTTATTACTATCAGTTGCACAGGCATGTATGCACCTGGAATTGATATTGAAATTGTGCAAAGGCTTAATTTAAATTCTTCGACAAAACGCACCTGCATTAATTTTATGGGATGTTATGGCGCATTTAATGGAATGAAAGTGGCGGAAGCCATTTGCATAGCGAATCCCAAAGCAAAAGTGTTGCTTGTTTCAGTCGAGCTATGCACGATTCATTTTCAAAAAAGTATGTCATTGAATAATATTATTTCGAATGCTCTCTTTGCGGATGGTGCAGCTGCTGCACTCATTGAAGCGAATCCAAACCGTCATCAATATTTCACTTTAAGCGCTTTTCATTGTGATTTGTTGCCACAGACGAGCCAAGAAATGGCTTGGGAAATTGCGGATAGTGGTTTTGATATTGTATTAAGTTCTTATGTTCCTGAAGTCATTCAATCCGGTATCGCTTTATTCACAGACGCGTTACTCAACAAGCATAAAATGGATTTATCAAGTATCGACCTATTTGCGATTCATCCAGGTGGACTCAAAATCTTAGAAGCATGTGAAGCATCATTAAACATAACCAAAGAACAAAATAAATATTCTTATCAAATATTAAATGAATTCGGCAATATGTCATCAGCCACTATTTTATTTGTATTAAAAGCAATTTGGGACGACTTAAAAAAGGAAGATCACAATAAAACGATTTTTAGTTGCGCGTTTGGTCCGGGGTTGACTTTAGAATCTATGTTGCTTGGAACGTCGGTCGGTTCGATCTGAAAAGGAAACCAATATCGGCCCGCCGCTTAAAATAAAAATCTGATATTAATCATAATGTTACTTAATGTCAGATAAGGGACGCCAACATGGCAAAATAAAATTATCATATAAATCAATATGTTATATTTTGTCTCGCAAAAATCACTCGTCGAATAGACTTAATTATGTTATTAATCAACTAGTTATACAATACCTCCCAGGACGCGTAGTTAATGAAATCAATAGAATCAATAGGGTCAGGTCTCATCTTGAATCAATAGGGTCAGGTCTCATCTTGTATCAAGTTCAATTTATGGAAACTTGATGCAAGATGAGACCTGACCCGTAATTCTTCTTAATCTAATTCGCATTGCTAAGACCTTAAAAGTCGAGGTTGGAATCCTTTTCCCTCCCACGAAGACTCTTTCCCTCAAGTAACAATATTATTCTTTTCATAATCCCTCTTAATTCGGCATAATAGTGAGAATTAGAGCTGCTTATTTATAAAACCAACCAAGGTGTTTATTTTATGTTTAAGAAAGAGGGTAAGCGCACATACAAAAATCCCGCAATTAAAGAAGCAATTTTTGAGGCGAAATTTAATTACGAAGGTTTCGACTCTGTCGCTCCTGGTCAAATTTATGACCAAATTAAGTCTGCATACCCTAATAAGCAAGACATCAAACACGAACTAATTTTTTTGGAAAAAGATATTTCAGCGCAGCACTCCCCAATGCCTGTAATACAAGCGCCCTTAATACGAGCAAGAAATGAAGCAAATTCTGAATTGCTCCAATTTGGCCCCGGTATCATTACTGCAAATAGGCTTAAATACACAACATGGGAAGATTTTTTACCCTCGATAAAAAAAATTACTCGCGCTTATTTAGATGTAGCAAAACCACAAATGACTAACAGAGTGGGAATAAGATATATCAATAGCTTTTTAATTCCAGAATCCAACACAAGCATTGCCGATTACTTTAAGATTAACATTGATATTCCTGACAGCATGTCCATGTTAAATGGATTTAACCTCCTATTAGCAAACACCATTGAAGAGAATGAAGATTTATTTAACGTACGCACAAAATTTCTAACCGATGCATTAGCTCCAAATGAGCAAGGAAATAAATTTATTTTAGATATTGACTGCTATATGTCACTAAACACTTTAGTTGATATCGAAAAGATAATATCTATAGCTAATAAAGCTCATGATATTGTTGGAGATATTTTTGAAAAAATAATAACCGACGAAACTCGCGCACTTATGGGAGACGAACAATGAGTGCTTCCACTTTAGTATCTCACGGATTAAGAATTAATAATCCAAATAGAAAAATCGAAAGAATCTTAGTTGAGCAAAAAGACATTAGCCTTTTTAATAAAAAAGGTAATCTTCAGCGAATAACAGAAGAATTAGAATCTTCGTTTATTGCAATATCAATATCTAAAGACAAAACACAGCAAATAGAAAATATTTTATATTCTAAAGAACCCCTAACAAGAGAACGAAACTCCATACTTGATAATCCATTTAAATACTACAACCCATTCTATCGAAAAAAATTGAAAAAAATTGACGCGAGACTTGATGAGTTAGATTTACAACTTTATGTTCTTGAATCAGAAGCAAAGAAAATTGAATCAGACCTTGATAGAGCCATTGAATCGGCACAAGAAAAATTGAGAAATATTGTAAAAGTCTCGCCAAAAATGAATTTTTGAAAAATAGCGCATGTCTAATATGAGCAAAAAATATCGGGTTTACAAACCTAAACTTAGGGTTGAGTTCTCTCACAGGTGCGCCTATTGTGAAACTAGAGAACCAGAAATTGGTGGCTCTAAGTCATTTCATATTGACCATTACAAACCTAAAAAACTATTTCCTGAATTAATCTATACATACAATAACTTAATTTATTCATGTAGAGATTGTAATGACTATAAACGAGACTATTGGCCAAATCGTTTGGAACGATTATTGAAAAAATTTATTCTCAACCCGCGAAAAGACCAGATAAATAAACACATCAATACATCTGGTTTTGCTTGGTCTGGCAAAACTGCCCAAGGGAAATGGACTGTTACAAAACTTAGGCTTGATTCAGTTGCGCTTTCTTTAAGAAGAGAAGACAGAACGAGACTTAAAAGAAAGATTCAACAAATGAATGCCATGATTGAAGATGCAAAACAAAGACTACACATGGGCAGAAACCTTTCGTCCAGTGAACGACAAAGTCTCGAAAATTTTATCGAAGAAGAAACAAAAAATACTGAATCATTTAAACGAAAAATATTTGGTCCAATGGATTAACAGACACATTTTTTAATATCAGTTTATACACTTTTTGGAGTTGAAATCGAAGGAAGTGAAAAAATTGCTTTAGGAAGTGCTGTGGCTATTGATGAACATTTATTAGCAACAAATTGTCACGTATCAATAGGGTCAGGTCTCATCTTGCATCAAGTTCAATTTATGGAAACTTGATGCAAGATGAGACCTGACCCTTAAACCTATTTACGTTCCGCAATGGAGTCTCAATATAACTCATGAATGTCAAACAAATGCCTAATAATGCGTGGTTTCATTTCCGTTTATTTTTATTACTCGCACTGCTATGGAGCGGGTCTTTTATCAATATCAAAATTGTTGTCAATGCACTCCCCCCTATTTTTTGTGCCATGGTTCGCGTGATGATTTCACTTGTTTGCCTGATGGTGTTATTTACCATCATGCGTAAAAAAGTTTTTGCACCGACTCTCGCCTATTGGCGCTTATGGATCGCGGGGTTTTTTGTCCAAGCATTACCTTTTGCTCTATTATTTTATGGTGAAAAATTCATTGCGCCGGCGCTCGCCAGCATATTAAATAGCACCGTTTCTATTTGGGCCTTAGTACTGGGTGCGGTTATTTTTCGTGATGTTAGTCAATGGACAGTTATAAAAATCGTCGGAATTATTTTAGGGTTTATTGGAATTATGATGATTTTTGCACCCTTTATACGCGATGGTGAAAATAGCTTAATTGGCATTATTGCGATCCTGGGTATGGCTATCTCTTACGCTATTGGCAGCCTGATAAATCAACATATTATTTTTAAAAAAATGCAAATAAATAGCGAGACTAATTTAATACAGCAGCATTTTTCAAGCTCACTCTTCTTACTCATTACTTCATTAACATTAGAATCATGGCCATCATTATCGAGTGTATTCAACCTAAGGCTATTACTCGCATTTTTCTATCTCGGCGTGATGGCAACCGCCATTGCTTGGATGATTTATTTTTATCTCCTCAGGGAATGGGGCGCTGTACGAACCACAAGTGTCATGTACCTCGTCCCGATACTCGCGATTATTTGGGATTTTTTGTTCTTACACATCACCCCCAGTATAAATGAACTGATTGGGATGCTGGCGATTTTAACAGGCGTGACATTCATCCAGTGGGTGCGAAAACCAGGTAAATCCATTAACCAACGCATGGTAAACGCACAAAGAAGCAGTTGATTTTTTGCTGATAAGAGGTCAACAACGGTCAAATCTCATCTTGCATTAAGTTCAATCTATGGAAATTTGATGTAAGATGAGATCTGACCCGTACACGTTCCTGGATTGTACGCAAGGGACGTCGCACAATGACGATGATCAGCCATTAATTATTTTTCCTTTACTTTTATTTGCGTTTACCGCATCAACTGGGTTGGGTCTCGATGCTTCTTGAGGTAATAGTGGATTTGAAAGACTGCTATCAAGAAGACTGCCATAAGTATGTTTAGATTTTTTAGGTGGAAGTTTAGGGGAGGGTAACGGACTGGGTTCGTCTTTAATTTCGACCGTCGTTTTTTCTTCTAATCTTTCATTAATACGATTATTAGATAATTTTTTTTCAGCATGCTTTGGAACCGCTGCATCACGCGCGACGTTAGCACGAATTGCTTCGTTTTGACGCTCAATTTGACGTTCAGTTTTGTTGGGATGAGTAGCATCCCACATCCAACTGACACTACCTACAGCCCCCGTAATATATAATGCAAAAGACAATCCGGCAGCTGGCCCAACCCATATTGCCCCTCCTATGCAAGCGGCTAAGCAAATTAAGCCTACTACAAAAATGCCTGCTGCTTTTAATACTCGCTTTGTTTTGGATTCGGGTTCGAGTTTTTTGCGAACTTTGTCCAGGCAGCTATTTATTTTATCTTCATCCTTTTTTGACGAATATACGCTGCATTCGAGATCGCGTACTTCTTTACTTGCCGAAAAATAGAAATCGTTAAAAATCTCATCCACCAAATTTGTTACATTTTTTGTAATCAATGTTTTTTTACCACTAAAGCCATTATAAGCCCATGCATTTTCTTGGGGTAAATAAGCAAGAGAGACAGCATGCATATGACCACCAAACATAAAAACAACTGGTTTACTAAGAAGTGGTTCTTCTCTAAAATTTTTTTCCCATTCATTTAGAAAATCAATTAATTCGATTTTATTAAACTTTCTAGATATGAGCCCATCAGGAGGTGTTGCAAAACCATGCTTTTCCGTTTCAGTTGAACTGACTAACGGAAAAGTGAGAAAGGCATTTTGTGAGGGACTGGGAATATTTTTTTCAAAATATTTTTTGTAATTTCCCGGTGACTGAGAGATAGCAATGCTTTGTAAATAGCTCGGAGCATCTAGTAAAACAGAATCTCTTCCATATTTTTTATATAGCTCTGCTCTTAACTCATTATCTAATCTTTTTTGAAGCAACATGTCCTTTAATTTTTTTAACACGTCATGATGAATGGTTTCCCATATTGCTTCTTCAAGTTCGTCTTGATCGACGCTACAATTATTCTGTAATTTATTTTGGAATATTTTATCAACATGAAATTTTCTTTCAGATTCGATTATACCAAATTTGATTTTTATCAAATTATCGATGAATAAAATAATTGTCTCGTCTATTCTTTCTATTTCTACATTTTTTTCTTCAAGTAGAAGTTCATATACTATTTTGATTTTTTGATCTGATTGTTCTTCAGCTTTTACTTCATCATGAAGTTTTCTTTTAATCTCATCTTTAATTTTTTTTACCAAATTGTCTTTATGTAGATTTACGAATTCCATACGAGCCAATTCGATGTCCTTTATTTTTTTGGCAACCTCAACCACATCCTTATTATCATTGCCTAAAGCGAGTAATAAATTGTCCAGCTCTTTGATTCCCTGCGTACCTCGCATCATGTAATCCATGCCAACACAGGCCAATCCATGACACACACCGAAATAACTAAAAATATTTGTATAACCTAGCTTACGCAGGAGTTTAATAGGATGACTTGAATACTGTCTTGCACCCGCTTTTTTCAGGGCTGCCACAATTTGTTTTTTATTATTTTTGTTTGTAATTGCATTAGCATGTGCAAGTGCGTAATTGCCAGATGGGTCATCTAAATGAGGATCTGCTTGATGTTTCAGCAAAAGTTCTACAATATCGGGACATCCCCTACGCGAAGATGCACATATCAGGAGTGATACTCCATTATTTGTTAAATTTGAATCACCGCCCAGGTCTAGATAATTTTTTATATCTTCATATAACCCTTGTTCGCTTTCTGGATTGTCAGCCTTTTTTAAAATTCTAGAGTGAAAGCCGCGGATTTTTCTAACTTCTTCAACAAGTTCATTTTGTTTATCGTTGGCTGGTGTTAAATTTTGAGCCTGCCACGCAAGAAGAGCCGTGTCAGGATTTGCTCCCCTTTGCAATAACAATTTCACGATATCTTCGCGCTCTGCAAGAATCGCCAGAATCAATAAAGGAGATTGGTTTTCGCCAAAAGTTGCATTTACATTTCCATATTCCTGCTCTATGTAGGCTTCTATTTCATAAAATGTAAATAATTTTATTGCTTCGATTAACTCGTCGGTAGATTTGGTCTTTTGCAGAGTGTGAGCTAACATACCAACCTCACAAGAATGTAATGTGTGCAATATATTGATTATAGCATATTCTTAGATTAAAAATTGATCATTCAATAGAATCATTCAATAGAATCATGGCCATCATTATCGAACGTTTTCAACCTAAAGCTATTACTCGCATTTTTCTATCTCGGCGTTATGGCAACCGCCATTGCTTGGATGATTTATTTTTATCTCCTCAGAGAATGGGGCGCTGTGCGAACAACAAGTGTCATGTACCTCGTCCCAATACTCGCGATTATTTGGGATTTTTTGTTCTTACACATCACCCCCAGTATAAATGAACTGATTGGGATGCTGGCGATTTTAACAGGCGTGACATTCATCCAGTGGGTGCGAAAACCAGGTAAATCCATTAACCAACGCATGGTAAACGCACAAAGAAGCAATTGATTTTTTGCCGATAGGGTCAACAGGGTCAGGTCTCATCTTACATCAAGTTCAATTTATGAAAACTTGATGCAAGATGAGACCTGACCCTCGGGATTATGAAAACTTGATGCAAGATGAGACCTGACCCTCGGGATTCTCGGGACTTTTATCTCCTCAGGGAATGGGGTGCTGTGCGAACAACAAGTGTCATGTACCTCGTCCCGATACTCGCGATTATTTGGGATTTTTTGTTCTTACACATCACCCCTAGTATAAATGAACTGATTGGGATGCTGGCGATTTTAACAGGCGTGACATTCATCCAGTGGGTGCGAAAACCAGGTAAATCCATTAACCAACGCATGGTAAACGCACAAAGAAGCAATTGATTTTTTGCCGATAGGGTCAACAGGGTCAGGTCTCATCTTACATCAAGTTCAATTTATGAAAACTTGATGCAAGATGAGACCTGACCCTCGGGACTCTTTTACAGGGTTGAAAGTGCGGGTGCCAGTTAAATAACTATCATCCTAAATTCGACAGTAGAAACCTACTGCCGAATTTAGGATCATAGTCCCGCGTCATATGATCCAAAAAATCCTTTAAAATAAGCTAATTATTATATTGTGTTGTCCGCATTCGTTCATTAGACTTCGCTACCATCCAAACATTTTTAGGCACCTATACTGCGCGCGGTCACAAACTTAAGTTTGTGACCGCGCGCAGTATAGGTAGGCTCCCTGTAAGGAACTCAGGTCATGGACAAAAAAAACTCTGAATACAAGGTAAACATTCGTAATAGCACCTCTGAATTCCTGCTTTTTACCCAACAAGAAGGCGAGAAAGGCATTGAAGCACGCTTTGAGGAGGGAACTATTTGGCTGACTCAAAAGCTGATGGCTGAACTGTTTGATGTGACCACATCCGCCATTAACCAGCACCTTCAAAACATATTCGAATCTCAGGAACTTGATCAAAATTCAGTTATTAAGAAATACTTAATAACTGCAACTGACGGAAAAAATTATAATTCTCAGTTTTATAACCTCGATGCCATTATATCAGTTGGCTATCGTATTAACTCCAAACGCGCCACTCAATTCCGCCAATGGGCAACCCAAGTGCTACACCAGTTTGCAATCAAAGGCTATGTGCTGGATAGAAAACGCTTAGAAAATGGCACATTTTTGGGGGAAGACTATTTTGAACAATTGCTGGCTGAAATTCGAGAAATTCGTCTTAGCGAACGACACTTTTACCAAAAGATCACAGACATCTATGCAATCAGCGTTGACTACAATAAAAATGCGCCGACCACCCGGGAATTTTTCGCTAAAGTCCAAAACAAGCTTCACTATGCCATTCACGGGCACACTGCATCAGAGCTTATAATTGAGCGTGCTAACAACAAGCAGCCACGTATGGGATTAACAAGCTGGGAAAATAGCCCAAATGGCAAAATTCTTAAGACCGACGTATCCATTGCAAAAAACTATCTATCAGCAGACGAATTAGACTCCCTGGGTCGCATTGTCAACGCCTACCTAGAGTTAGCTGAAGGTCGTGCTAAACGCAAAATACCAATGACGATGGAAGATTGGGCTATACAACTAGATAAGCTTCTCGAGCTAGATGCGCGCGACATATTAAAAGATGCAGGAAAAATAAGTGCAAAAATTGCCAAAGATCATGCAAAAAGCGAGTTTGAAAAATATCGTATTACTCAAGATCGGCTTTTTGAATCTGATTTTGATAGAGAAGTTAAAGCCATTACAAAACAAAAAAAAACCGAAAGTAAAAAAGACGATCAAACATAGCCTTTTTTTAATTATACTGCGCGCGGTATAGTCAGCAGCTCGCTAATTTCTTCGTAGGATTCATAAACTTTTTCTTTATTACGTTTAGTCATGCTTATTATTCAAGAGCTTTCATTATTTTACTAACATCATCCTCAACAGAAACAGAATCTATAGTTAGCATGGCGACTTCTTCAAATAGATGATCGCGTTCACTGTGTTGTTTCTCCAGAAATGCTTCCATATCAGCGACTGGAAGCAATGGAACTCTACCGCCTTTCATACATTCAATCGGTTAATAAAAATTTACCCGCGCCCATGTGTCCGACAATGAAAATACGTTTAGGTTTATTCATTCAAAACCTCCAATTTAGCGAATACTAAATTATTTTTTCGCCTATTCTTTCCCATCTAATAGGATGTTTCGGCGTATCAACACTCATCCATACTCGCGCTGCCTTTCCGATAATATTTTTTTCTGGTAAAAATCCCCATACACGGCTATCTGCACTATCATCTCTATTATCACCCATCATGAAATATTTTCCTGCAGGAACAACAACATCAAAATCATCATTCTCTCTCGCAGGAATCTGGTAAATATGGTGCGTTACTCCTAATAAATTTTCCTGCTTTTCTACCACATGCCAAGACGCTGAGTTGTCATCTTGATCAGTGCTATATTGTTTGAACTGTTGAGATATTTCTTTTCCGTTAATATAAAGCACCTTATCTTTATAACTCACTCTATCGCCTGGAAGCCCTATCACACGTTTTATAAGATCTCGAGATTCTGTTGGCGGTTCACGAAACACAACAATATCACCGCGCTGAGGTTCGTTGATCGAAAGTATCTTTGTATGAATAACAGGTAAGCGAATCCCATAATCAAATTTGTTAACTAAAATAAAATCGCCAATCAATAAAGTTGGCTTGAGCGATCCTGACGGAATGCGGAAAGGTTCGTAAGCAAATGAGCGCACCGAAAAAACAAGAAGTAATATTGGAAAAAATGAACGTGCATAATCCACTATCAGAGGTAATTTTTTAGACTGCTGTTTTTTTCGCTTAGGTGCGAAATATAAAACATCTAATAAGGCTATAACGCCACTCAAAGCAAGTGCGTAGAAAAGTATAAGTTCAAAATTGAAATCCATAACGATATCCATTTGTAGAATTGAGCGAGAAGTATAGCTAACTACCAGAAGAAGACCAAGTAAGGTTACCAATCCATTTCTAGGCACCCACATAGGCACCAGACAAAAAAATCAGATTATTTATCAATGGGGAGCCAAAATTATTAATCAGATCAGCAAGGACTTGCGCAAAGCGTTCCCTGATATGAAAGGTTTTAGCCCTCAAAATCTGAAATATATGCGTCGTTTTGCTGAAGAGTACTTCTTCGATGAAATTGGTCAACAAGCTGTTGACCAATTGCCATGGGGTCATAACATCTTGTTGATGTATGCGGTCTCTGACAAAAAAGCCCGTCAGTTTTATATTCAAGGCATTATTAAATATGGCTGGTCAAGAAATATTCTATCCTCCCAAATAGAAACCAATCTATATCAGCGCGAAGGAAAAGCGGTTACAAACTTCAAGAACAACCTTCCCTCGCCTTTATCTGACTTAGCCCACAACACGTTGAAAGACCCCTATGTTTTTGACTTTTTAGGGTTGGGTAAAAATGCTCAAGAAAGAGAGGTAGAAAAAGCCCTTATTCATCATATGGAAAAATTTCTACTGGAATTAGGCGTAGGCTTTGCCTTTGTTGGTCGACAATACCACCTAGAAGTCAGCAAAAACGATTACTACATTGATCTTCTTTTTTATCATTTAAAGCTACGTTGTTTTGTAGTAATTGAATTAAAAGATAAAGAATTCAAGCCCGAATATACCGGAAAATTAAATTTTTATCTTTCTGCAGTAGATGACCTCTTGAGACATTCAAACGACAATCCAACAATCGGAATAATTTTATGTAAAACGAAAGATAACGCCACTGCTGAATATGCATTGCGCGATATCAACAAGCCAATTGGTCTCGCAGAGTATAGGCTGACTGATGCGCTACCAGATGAGATTAAAACTAATCTACCGACAATCGAGGAGCTGGAACAGGAATTAGCGAAAGATTTAAAAATGGAGTAATTAAAATAAAAATCCACCAGGGAGATAAGTTTAATGAGTGATTTATATTTGCAATATCTGCCGTTGAACTAAGTGATCTAAGTGGTACATATGCCCATAATTCTCTAACATTAATTAATGTTAATCCAAAAAATTAAATAATATAAATAGCTATTCAATTTTTTTCGTAATCAATAAATCGTAGACCTATTAAAAATTCCTCTTATTAATCATGGCGTCCCGGGGCGGATTCGAACCGCCGACCTGCCCCTTAGGAGGGGGCTGCGCTATCCATCTGTGCCACCGGGACGGATTCTCAACAACAAAAGAGAAGTGTTCAGACCCCTTGGCTTAGCGTCGTTGCGAGGAGCGCTTTTTGCGACGAGGCAATCCAGAACTGCGTCAATTTGAACACTCCTGGATTGCCTCGTCGCAAAAAGCGCTCCTCGCAACGACGCTAAGCCAAGGGGTCTGAACACTTACACAAAAGATACTTGAAATGCAGAGGGATTACAAAAAAATGTATTCTCAATACATCAGATAGAACTGTGGGATTTAACTCTAAGATTGGTACCGAGGGTCGGAATCGAACCGACACGGTGTCACCACCACCGGATTTTGAGTCCGGCGCGTCTACCAATTCCGCCACCCCGGCAACCTTTTTGAAAGAGCGGTGAGTATACCAAAGATATCCGGGACGTCAAATGCCGAATTTAGGTTAAAAATTCCGGCTCAACTGAGAAGCAGCAGGATGGGGGGAGGTTGACTGAACCAATGGCTGCTGCCGCCCGCCTTTTGAAGACTTAAATAATCTCGGTGAAAGATGTTCCCACGAAGATGCCAGAGGCGAAGATACACTAGGAGAAGCTATACGAGGCGAAGTATTGTTATCACCTTCCTCAAGATGCAACACTGGAATAGGTCGTGGCTCTGCTTGCGAAACTTGCGCAGGAGGCATTGTTTCAATGACACGTTGACGAAACAATTTCTGATTTTTCATAAATTCCGCATAACTCAATCCGCACCGATTAAGAATAAGAGTAACCAGTGAATCAGCGCCTGGACTAAACCAGAGCTGCAGCATTCTGCCAAGAACAAATTGAAACGCTTCATCTTGAGATGCAATCGGCTCAAATCGGTTAAAGAAATTAATCAACTCATCTGCACGCTGTGCGCCCGCTGAACCATGCCAATTCAATATTGCCGCTTCTTTAGTCGCTAAAATACGGTGATACTCTCTACATGCATCCTTTATAATTTCACCTAAGTGTTTAACAACATCATCCTCCTCTGCGCAAGCCCTATCTCTAACAGGTTCTGTGCTCTGATTAGTAAACTCCACATACTGACCATCCGTACTGCGAACACCAAACTTCAATTTTTTCCGTGCCAAATCAGCTTGCACCTCAACAAATCCATAGTTTTCCATATATAAAGGTAAGCTTGCGAAATTTTGCCGACTTTCAAGTTTGCCACCTCCACCACCCGCTATCACTTGACATAACTTCTTCCCTTTTTCCATAGTCAGTTGAAACACCATTGAGTGAGTATGTGCTGAAAAAACCGCTTCAAAGTCGTCCAACCCTTGCGCATGCAATATGGCGGAAAGCATGCTGCTATAATTTCCCGTAAATCCAAGCTTAGCTAACGTGGCAATGTCCTTTTCACTCAGATAGAGATACGCATCCAAACCATGAGTCAGCTTGCCGGCCGTATAAAGTGGATTATGCAAAAATAACAAACGAATAGCGCCGTGGTGATGTTTTTTCACCTCCCGCCCCAGCCATGCTGCCTGATTATTTGGATTCTCATCCCCGAGGAGTAAATCTAAATAATCTTTCCCATAGGTCGTTGCATCAATGCAAAACATGGCCAGATTATTTTCTTTCTCCTCCATCACGTAAACACCAAAACGATGCGGCATATTCCATTTTGGCAATCTCGCCAAATCAAGCTCTTCGCCTTTGTACATTTCTACTTTTGCTTCGTCTACTTTACCATCTGTGAGAAAAGTATGCTGAATTTGCGCAGCAATCTTATGAAAATCAATATTACCTCCACGACTCCCCAGCTTATGGACGTTATGATCATGATTGCCTGGAATAACAAAACAGGGGATATCACAAATTGCCCTGAGACTAGGGTCTCGATAAACCTTATAAAAATTTGATTCAAATATAGGGTCTGTCGGTGAATCCACACCACTATCATAAAAATTATCGCCCAGAATAATAATAAATTTGGGCTTTCTCCTAGATCCAGCAGCAATCTCATTCATCAATTTCGCAACGTCTTTTTGTGCTTGTCCGCCATTGCCGCCGCAGCCTACAACATAAAAGTTAACCTGGGAGGTGTTTTCTTTGACGCGGTTATCCGTGAGGATGTAATTACCCGGAGTATGAACGATCTCATCCGAAGGTGGCTGTCGAGTACTCGGCATTAATGATTTTATTATTCTTAGCATATGAGTATATAACCTGAGTGATAAATTAGGCATTGTATAGCGCGATACTTAAGAAAGGCTTAAGAAAGAGACCCTAAAACATTTCCAGCGGATCTACATCCAAAGACCAACGTACACGCTGTTTAATAGTGATATTTTCCAAACGGGGCATTAGCTGTTTTAGCAGTTGTTGCAGCCGCGATCGCTGTTTTGCCTGCAATACCAACTGTACCCGATAACGTCCCGCCCGGCGCGCCATGGGTGCCGACAAAGGACCCATCACTTGAATGGCGCCGCTCCCTATTTCGATATTATTTTTTACTTCCTGCAAAAAATCTGTCGCGTATTCAAGCTTGTGCGCTTCCGCACGAAACAACGCAAAGAAAGCATAAGGAGGCAACTCAGCCTGAACTCTTTCTTGTAATAGTGTCGCCGAAAATTTTTGATAACTCTCATGCAGTAACTGATACAACAAAGGATGATCCGGATGGCGCGTTTGAATGAGCACTCTACCCAATTTTTCATCCCGACCTGCACGACCTGACACTTGCAAAAGCAATTGTCCCATGCGTTCCAGCGCGCGAAAATCCGTGCTAAAAAATCCACTGTCCGCATCAACCACAGCAACAAGCGTGACATTAGGAAAGTGATGGCCTTTCGCCAACATTTGAGTGCCAATTAAGATTTGATGTTCGCCGCTTTGGATGCAAGCGAGAGTGTTTTCCATAGAACCTTTGCGTCGCATGCTATCACGATCGATGCGCGCAATGGAATAGGTAGAAAAATATTTTGTTAACACATTTTCGATTCGCTCTGTTCCCTGGCCAATCGCATTTAACTCAGTCGCACCGCATTCTTCACATTGAGTCTTCAGATTTTTTTGCGCATCGCAGTGATGGCAAAGTAAGCGCGCTGCTTTGTAATGATAGGTCATGCGCGCATCACATCGCTTGCATTTCGCCATCCAACCACAGGCAGGACAGGCTAACGTCGGCGCAAATCCGCGGCGATTTAAAAACAGCATCACTTGATTGCCATTTTCCAAATGGTGGCGCACTTCATTGAGCAACGATAAAGATAACCCTTGCTCAAGCTGCATATGACGAATATCTAAAATTTGAAATTGCGGCAAACGAGCCGCACCCGCACGCTCGAGCAAGCGTAAATGTTGATACCGTTTTTGCTGGGCATTATGGAGAGTCTCCAGTGAAGGAGTCGCTGAGCCGAGGACGATAGGAATATGGCTCAAGTGCGCGCGCATGATGGCCACATCGCGTGCGTGATAACGAAAACTATCTTGCTGCTTAAACGATAAATCATGTTCTTCATCGACAATGATTAAACCTAAATGAGCAAAAGGCGTGAAAATCGCAGAACGAGTACCAATCACAATTTTCGCCTCGCCGGATTTAGCGTGCAGCCAGGCTTGAAAACGTTGTTTTTCCGTCATCGCAGAATGCAGCGCGATCACAGGAACCGTAAATCGTTCTCGAAAACGTTGAATGGTTTGGGGAGTTAAACCGATTTCTGGCACCAGCACCAGCACCTGTTTCTGCTGTGCTAAAACATGTGCAATCGCTTGGAGATACACTTCCGTTTTACCGCTACCGGTCACCCCATCCAACAAAAACGCCTGAAAATTCTCTAGGGAAGATTGAATAGCCGATAAAGCGGCTTGCTGGTCTGGATTTAAAACGAGTGGCGTCTCTTCCGATTGATTAATCGCAATTTTTTTTGATTTGGCTAATGTCCCCGGTTTCCCCTGTCTTAACCATGCTGGCAAAGCGCCTAGCAATACTTCGCCAATCGGATAATGATAATAATCCGCCGCCCAACGGCAAAGCTCCATCATATCGGGAAGAATAACGGGACTCTGATCAAGGCACTCGACGATAGGTTTGAGCTTATGAGCAGGCACATCTGATTTATCCGTCGTACCGACAAAAATCCCAATTAATTCACGCCGTTGAAAGGGCACCTTAATGCGCATGCCGGGTTGCAACATCTGTATGGGAAAATCATTCGGCGATAAATAATCGAAATATCGACGGAGCGGTGTGGGAACAGCAATTTGTAATATAGGATTTATCGGCTGATTCATTTTAGGAAGTATAATCTAATACAAATAGCAATCCATCTATATGTTATAATTTCAGATAGAACTTAATTATAGGGGGAATTATGTCACTAAAATCGGTAGAACAACAAAAACTCGAAGAAAGGCTTGAAAAGCTGCTAAAACAAATGGCAGAGGCAGGTTACATAAAAGAAAATGAAATAACCGGCTTAGTTGAGAAACTAGCCGATACGCTTATAAAAGCACATGATAATAATGAGTCCGCAGCTTTAGCCTTATTTACGAATCCTAAGGAAGTAAAAAAAATAATGTTGCTCGCTATTTGCGCCTCGGTCGAACAAAATAACAAACTTAACCCCCAACCCCAATATACCGCTATTTTTAATTCATTAGAGTTAGCCAAGGCTTTTTTCTCTAAAAAACCTGAATTAGAACAAGAACACATAAAAAGGATTTCTGACGTGATGCTAGCCCTAATGCCGCCCGGCCCTGATTATAAAAAACTAGCAAAACAGCTTGTAGAAGATAAATATGCTAAGCAAACAGATAACCCACTCGATAACCAATTACAAACTGAATTAGCCAAATACGAATTTACGGTGGAGTTGATGAAAGGGTACATGCAGGCCTTTGGTGTCGCCCCAAATGGCACACCCTTACTCACGCCCCAACAGGGCAATGTTATGGGTGTTCAAGATGCGGTTACACAAGGAGCAAATGATGCGGGCTTTCTTAAACTCAGTCAAAACAATCCCAATACAAATTCAAGTATCAGAACGCAAATGGAACTAAGAGCAGAATCTTTAGGTGAAGATATCACTCGATTTTGTGCGGATATCATGCGAGCAGAACCGCCAAGGCCTACACCGGAATGACATCTCAATCCATAGAACACTTCGCTCGCATTTTTTCTGATATCCCATTCAACCGCATCCTAGGTCTCACCCTAGATGCCATTGAAAAAGATCACATCTTGGATAAAACTAAAGTTAAAAAGGTCAAGATATGCAAATTACAAGTGGTATACGCTCTATATTATCCATCCCTTTTGCCTATTCACTCTACCAAAAAATAGTTTTCCCAAGAGATAAACTAATAAGAGATTATATTAAACCTTACCCAGGTCAGAAGGTGCTGGATATTGGCTGTGGTACTGGCAATATTTTAAAATACTTACCTGAAGCCGACTACCTTGGAATTGATTCATCGTATGAATATATACAAACAGCAAAAAAACAGCATAACCGCACGCGTGCTTCATTTCAGCATGTAGGCATTCATAATATAGCCCTTGATGAGGTCAAACATTTTGATATTGCGCTTGCGATCGGCGTGCTGCATCACATTAGTGACGAAGAAGCCCTTAGCTTATTCAAGACTGCACAAAATGCTTTAAAACCAGGGGGAAGATTAATTGCTGTAGAACCCTGCTATGTTGATGACCAGTCTTTTCTTGCAAAATGGATTATCTCCAAAGACCGCGGACAAAATGTAAAAGATAAAAATGGATATAACCAGCTTGCCAGTCAAATATTTAATAAACTAAATATAGACATCAGACATGACTTATTACGAATCCCTTACACCCTCGCTATTATTGAATGTATTGCCTAATATCTGAAACCCAATCGCAAAGGAGAGTTTTTTTTCATGACTGTACTGAATGAATTACCCCATGACCCGCATAAAAAACTTACTTCACTCTGGGTATGGCTTAGCCTGATAGCTGTTTTTATTTGTGGAATATTGATTCAATCATATAGCTTCCTGGCGCATGATGTCAGCTGGCTTTTACATGCAACAGAAAGGTTTCTGGCTGGTGGAAATTATTCTTCTGACTTCTACGAAATTAATCCACCCATGGTATTGTATATACATATACTACCGGTATTAATGGCGCATTTTCTTAAAATAAGCCTGGTCAACGCAGTACGTATTTATGTATTCACTATTGCAGCACTATCATTTTTATTATGCGCCCATCTTTTAAAAAAAATAATTAGACCAGAAGACAAAGCTCTCTATTTCATCACGCTATTTACACTGGTGGTCGTTTATGCAATTTCTCCCGCACAAAATTTTGGACAGCGCGAGCATATTGCAACCATGTTAATTATGCCTTATCTTTTCAATGCAGTTATCTACTTACAAGGCAGCCGCATCAACAATAGCATTCTTATAGGTTTAATGGCTGGAACAGGCTTTGTAATCAAGCCGCATCTTTTAGTGACATTCTTCCTGATTGAATGTTATTTCATTCTTAGAACCAGGCAGTTTTCCTTACGATTGCGCAAAGAAATAATAGCCATCGCGGCCGTTTTCACTGGCTACCTAGCCGCTATCTTTCTATTCAACTCAGATTATTTTTCTCTGATTCCACAAATATATTTTTTCTTTTCGGTTTTCTTTACAAGCAGCAGCGCTATATCAGAATTATTTTATAACGACAGGGTTTTTTTTATTGTTGAGACAGCTATCCTATATTATGCTTTGCGCGCAAATTCTTCATACCCGCATTTAACCGCCATATTCATGCTAAGCGTCATTGGATTTTTTATTTACTATCTAGCTGAACCCATTGCTGTTGACTACCACACCATTCCAATGTTTTCTTTAGCATTGCTATTAACTGTATTTCTTTTCTCAGAACTCATGTTACCTTTAAAAATAAAATTCAAAAATGGCGCTTTTTTATTAGCAACAGCCTCTCTCATTTTTTACCTTCCTTTCTGTCTTATTTATTTTACTAATGTACGTTTCCTGGCAATAGAAAAAAATGGGTTCATACCCAATCAACTTATTCGCTATCTAAAAACCCCAGTCAACCATAAACCTTTCTATATTTTTTCAACCAACTGCAGACTCGCTTATCCTTTAGTTGATTATGCAGGGGTTGAATCAGTTTCGCGCTATGAATGCATGTGGCCGGTTTTCTATATCACCAAGCTTATGCAATTACATACACCTGAAGCTCGCGCGGAGCTTGAGAAGCAAAGAATTATGTTTACACATGCCGTTGTCGAAGATATGAAAAAAAATATGCCCGAAACCGTATTCATTAATCCCATCAATAACTGGGCTGTGTTTAATGGAGTTTCATTTGATTATCTGCAGTTTTTTTCACAATCGAGTGAATTTCGGGAGATATGGAAGCACTATAAATATTCTTCTAATATCGATGGTATTGCTATTTACAAGAAAAACCATCTTTCCAGTCACGCAGCAACTTAAATACAGCTTGAGGATCGACTAAGGAATGCTGCGCATACTTTTCTGCTGCCTGAATAACAGTCTCTTTCTGACAGCGCAAAAATGGATTCATTTTTTTTTCGTCAAGCAAAATAGATGGCAGTGTCGGTTTATTTTCAATTAACAGTGATTTTGCGGCGATGATTTTTTCAGAGATAAAAATATTTTTAGGCTCAACTTCTGCTGCAAATTTTAAATTTTTTAAAGTGTACTCATGACCACAATATATTTTAATTTGTTCAGGCAATTGCATCAGCTTCATCAGTGATTGATACATCTGTGCATGTGTTCCTTCAAATACTCGCCCACAGCCCGCACTAAATAATGTATCACCGCAAAAAATCATTTCATCATTATAAAAGGCAATATGATCTAGAGTATGACCCGGAATTTCTAGTATTTTTAAATTTAGCGAACCGCAGTTAACTATGTCACCCTCTTTAACTTCGTGCGAAATTTCTTTTACCGTTTTTTTAGAAAACCCATAGACAGGAATATCACGCCACTCTTTTAGCAATCCACTCACACCACCAGAATGATCTGCATGGTGATGTGTGATAAAAATCCCCGCAGGTTGTAAATGCTGTTCTCGTAAATAATGAATGACTGGTTCAGCATCACCCGGATCAACTCCCCAAGCAAGCTGTGCCGTTTTATCTACAATTAGCCAAACATAGTTATCTCTGAGAATGGGAATAGAAGTGATGATATGCATTTTTTATATCTCCCAAAGTTACCTTATTCAGATCGCAATCCCTGAATAGGATCCAGTTGAGATGCTTTATGCGCGGGATAAAATCCAAAGAAAATACCTGTCGCAACCGACACTGCAAAACCAATGAGCGGAGGTAAAAGAAATACCGTAAATTGCCACTGCGAAAATACGGCAATCATGTACGCAATCGCAATTCCAATCACCACACCCAACACACCACCCACCAATGAAAGCATCACTGCTTCTATTAAAAATAACGAGCGAATATCAGCACTCGTAGCACCCACGGCCAATCGAATACCAATTTCACGTCGACGCTCAACCACTGACACTAGCATAATATTCATAACGCCAATTCCACCCACAATAAGCGATACACCGCCGATTAATCCAAGAAATATCGTCAGAATCTCACTTTGTTTGGCCATCCGTGCTATCAATTCTTTTGCATTTCGCATATATAATTTTTTATACGGTAATATTTGCTGAATATAATTTTCAATATGATTTTCCACTTGATCGCTCGGTGCATTTTCCGTGAGTTGTATCACAATATTGTTGATTATCGCATATTTGCTTAAGACGGTTGATGCCAAAATCGGCAGCATAATTGAATAATCAATATTCGCATACACAAAAGTACTTTCAGGCCATGACTTAGCAACACCAATAATGGTAAAAATATTTTTTCCAACCTGAATTTGCTGACCGATTGGATTTCTGAAAGTCACATTTTTTATTTGCTGATAAAGCCCATCGCCAATGACACAATAAAATTCATATCGATCTAAATCTGAAATAAAACGCCCCTCAGCCATATCAATATGCACGATACGCGCAAAATTTTCTGTAACGCCTAATACACTGCCATTCAAATCATGCCCGTCAAATTGCATCGGACTAAATTGTTGCGTGTATGGGGCTACGGACAAAATATGTTTGTCCACATGTAAAATATCGTTGGCCTGTTGCAAAGACAAATTCATTTGTGAACCGCCGCTCTGTTGCTGTTCTTCAGCGGCATCATTGACGGTAACAGCGAGTAAATTCGTGCCTAGTGTTTTAAATTGTTTTAATGCTTCATGCGTGGCAAGCTGGCCGCCTAATACCATGGCGACAACAGACGCTGTTCCCACGAGAATTCCTAATAAAGCAAGAATAGAACGTAATTTCGCGGAAAATAAATTAAGTATTCCTTCGTGAATATGCGCGGCTATTTTCATGCGACACACCCATCTTTAATCATGACGACACGCTTGCAGCGGCGGCTCACTTGTTCGTCATGCGTCACAATCACAATCGTTCGATTTTCTTCGGTATTCAGTTGCAGAAATAATTCCATCACGTCATGTCCCGTTTTCGAATCCAATGATCCTGTCGGTTCATCTGCTAAAATAATTTCTGGATCACCCACCAATGCACGCGCAATGGCCACTCGCTGTTGCTGGCCGCCCGATAATTGATTGGGTTTATGCTCAGAAAATTTTTGCATACTGACTTTTTGCAGCATGTGAAACGCTTTTTCACGTGCTATTTGCGTATTCTCACCACGATAAAACAAAGGCAGCATGACATTTTGTAACGCATTAAGTCGCGGTAATAAAAAAAATGACTGGAAGACAAAACCAATTTTCTGATTACGAATGAGAGAAAGTTCTACGCTTTTCAAATTTGAAACGTTCTGTCCCGAGAAAACATAATTGCCATCCGTGCAATGATCGAGAAAACCAATAATATTCATGAGCGTCGACTTACCTGAGCCCGATGCACCCACGATAGAAACCATCTCACCTCGCTCGAGCAGCAAATCAATCCCTTTTAACGCGTGATACTCACTCGCACCGCTGCGATAAATTTTACTGACCTTGCTGAGCTTAATGAGGGATGACAATTTTTTCTCCCGGCGCGAGATTGGATTCGATGACAACAGAGTCCTGTGTTGTTTGGCCTGTTTTAACGGGTATTTCATGTATTTTCCCCGTTTTTTCATCTTTGACATTCACGTATGTTTCGCCATTTTTTTGTATGACGGCTTGAATCGGAACGGTGATTTTTGCTGCGCCGCCAATTTCAATTGCCACTTTCGCACTCATGCCCATGTGAATAACCGCTTGTGCTTCTGCCGCTAATTTAGGAACAACAATTTCAACAGGAAAAGTGGGTAATCCACCTTGGCTAGGTTCCCCTTGCCGATTGATCGCTGAAATTTCGCCTTGCAATGTAAAGTCAGGAAACGCCGCACCCGTTACTTGCACTTTTTGTCCGACTTTAAGTTGATTCACATTAAATTCGCTCACATTGATGTGGATCATCAAGCCGCTGACATCCCCGACCACTGCAAGCAAATCACCTTGTTTCATTTGATCGCCTTTCGCGACTTTTTTTAACTCACCCTCACTGCCTTCGCCTTTGTTAGGCAGTAGAATGACACCCGCAGCGGGAGCCACCATTCGAATTGCCTGTGTTCCGTTTTGCGCGCGCAGCAACTCTGTTATTTTATCGATATCTTCAATGGTTAAATTATTAAAATTTATGCCATGCAAATCGAGTTGTTTTAGCAAGCTGTCTAGCGTTTCTTTTGCCTGCACCATTGTCAGTTGTGCATTGTAATAATTAATTTTCTTTGCCTTAAAATCATCATCTGAAATCAGTTGGTTTTTATGCAGAAACTGACCTTCGCGCATCTGACTCTGGCTATTGATAAAATCCGTTTTAGCTTTTATATATTGCATTAATGCAGTTTTATAATCTGTCTGAAACTTGTCTGATGAAATTGAAAATAATAACTGACCTGCTTTGACTTCATCGCCATAATGAAATGACATGTCGCTGATAACGCCATCCGTTGGGCTGGTGATGACAATGGTTTTTAACGGCTGAACGATGCCTGAATAATAAAGCGTTGTGGTGAGAGGCGCTTTCGTGACCGTGACGGTTGTGCTCTTATTCATTGTACTTCGATGATGGTGCACGCACGTATATAGCAGCAACACGAATATCATAATGGCAAAAGCTTGTATGTAGTGTTTCATTTTTTTCCCCTACAAATACTGCACTCTAACATCCCACGTTTTTAATGTTGTCCCAATGAGCAAATCCAAATTTATTAACGATTTTAAATAATTTATTCTTGCATCCAGCAATGTTTGCTGCGAATTGCTAAATTGCTGTTGCGCCGATTGCAATTCCAAACTGTCAATCAATCCAAATGAATATTTTTGAAAACTGATGTGATAGGTTTTTTCCTGGAGCATTTCTGCATTTTCAGCAAAATGCTCTGCGCGCAGGGCGCTGTAAATAGTATGCCAACCATTAATAACGCTGGTTTCCTTGCCCCACTTTTCTTGTTGCAATGCAATTTCAGCTTCCCGTAGTGCGATTTTTGCGGAAGCAAGCGCCACTTTAGCTGGGCGATCATCAATTGGAATTGTCAAACCCAGTGTTGCACTATTTGTCTGGTTGACGCCATTGACTAAACTATTTATTCCCGCATTGGGCCCCCCACCCGTACCGCCACCTGTGCTGGTGTTCGCTGATAAATTTAATTGCCAACGCGTATTGTCCTCCGCGATCAGCACACTGCGTTTCACTGAGCCCTTGAGGGTAATTTGGTCTGTTTGATATTGAATATCATTTTCCAAAATCATCTGCTTGGATTCTTCTAGCGTGGGAATATGATATTTTTTTATCAGCATTGGCACATTCACACTGCTAAAGGTGACGGCCGTGTTTGGATCAAGACCGATCGTCGCTAATAATGCATATCGAGCCTGGTCTAAATTATTTTTATCACTTTCAATTCGAGTTTGTACACTCGCAACATCCGCTTGCACCGTCACTAACTCAACACCGGCTTTATGTCCCGCTTTTATAAATAATTGAGTCTGGCGCACGCTATTTTCTGCGCGATGTAAAGCTTGTTGATCGATGTCCAATGTATTTTGCGCCGAAATGACATCGAGGTAAGCACCAATCACCGCGGTAATAGTCGAACGCAACTGACCTTCGACACCCAATCGGCTGATTTTTTCGCTATCAATCGCGTTATTCAGCGCAGCTTCCACAATCGGCCGACCAAAGCCGCGCATCAAAGGTTGCATGATTTGCAATGAAACCGCGGGATTATAATGATTTTTTACATCGTTAGTGGACGCTACTGTCATTTTCGTGCCGATTGGCGTCAGCAGTGAAGCAGATGGCTCAAATCCCGATTCATTTGCTGTGACGTAACCATTCGATGTGACGGAGTAATTTTTTGATGTGGTACGTGTTGCCTTAAATGCAAAGTGCGGTTGAAATTCCCATTGCTGAACTTCCAATGCAAATTTTTGCAAAACATGTCCTAATTGGGCTTTTTGCACATTGGGATTTTCACGCACAGCAAGCAGGATAGCATCGTTAAGCGAAAGCTCACGAATCACTTGAGTTTGCGCCTGGGATACAGAGAGAAAACTTGTGAGAGCAATCAAGAAAAATAATAATCGGAACATAAATTTGTGAAAATGGACTCAACCTGAATTCGCAACATACTCACGACTCAGCTTTGTTTTTCGTGAATGGCGCGCAATGGCCAACATAATAAGATGGGTCAGCAATTCTGAATAACCCACGCCAGATGCACTCATTAATTTGGGATACATACTAATTTGAGTGAAACCGGGAATCGTGTTCACTTCATTAAAATAAATTTTATTTGTACCGCGCTCAAGGAATAAGTCCACGCGCGCCATGCCTTCGCATTCTAGCGTATTAAAAATAATTTTGGCGTTTTCGCGAACTTGCTCATGCAATGTTTCGCTAATTTCGGCAGGGATCAAAAGCTCCGCGCCATTTTCATCAAGATACTTTGCCGCATAAGAATAAAATTCATGACGTGGTCTCACTTCACCTACTGTGCTTACAATAGGATCTGCTCCATCATGCTGAGATTCCAGCACCGCGACTTCCAATTCAATTGCATCAATGCCTTGCTCAACAATGACTTTCGTATCATATTGGAATGCGTTGTTAATAGCGGCGATCAATTCTTCTGCTTTTTTTACTTTCTCGACACCCACACTAGAACCCGTGTTTGCGGGCTTAACAAAAACAGGGAATGGCAATTTTTCTGTGATCTTCTCACAAAAATCGATTGGATTACGATTCCATTGTCCTTGATTAATGACCAAATAAGGCGCGACATGAATGCCTGCGTCCCGAATTAATCGTTTGGAAATGTCTTTTTCCATCCCTATTGCGGATGAAAGCACACCGCAGCCAACATAAGGAACATTGGCCAGTTCCAGGAATCCTTGCACCGTGCCATCTTCGCATAATGTGCCGTGAATCATGGGGAAAATGACATCAAAAATGCGCTCAGGATTTTTCACTTGCGATGACGTGATGTGCTGCGTTTGTTTACCGATGGAATCGGGATTAAATAACATGCGCTCTCTATCGCGCGTGAGACGAATTTGCGCTGGCGCACTTAATTCTTTTTTGAATACATCATCACCTAAAAACCATACGCCTTCTTTATCAATACCGATTGGCACGACGTCAAACAAATCGCGATCCAGCTGTTGGATGACATTGGTCGCTGATGATAGGGAAACCTCATGCTCTCCCGAACGACCCCCATATAAAACGGCTACTCGGATTTTTTTAGCTTGGCTCATAAGGTCTTTGCCCAGAATTAACTATTTTAAATGGACAAAAGGAGGTGGTGACACCCCCCTTCATTTTGCGAAACTCACTTATTTTACTTCGCCTTTGTAATCATGGTGATGGTGATGATGAGCTGGAGCTACTTGCGCTGGCGCCGCTGTTGTTTGATCAGCAGTTCCTTTGCTAGCACAGCTCGCTAAAACTAAAACAGAAGCAACAACACCCAACATTAAGGCTATTTTTTTCATTTTTTTATCTCCAAATTGACTGAATAACAAGTTGGAAAATATACCTTGTTCTGAGGGGGACTGCCATTATTTTTTTAAGAAGAGCCGTCGCGAAAAAATTGGATAATATTTACACGGACTCTTTGACTTGAGAACACAAAATGATTAATATGCGCCCATGCAGATCGATGTTTGGTCAAAATTATAGGGCGTTTTGTAACCATGAAAGGGATTTTTTTAAAATGATGAGTAAAAAATCGGTGCTATTTTATCAATACATATTAGCTGTATGCGTTCTTTTTAGCCTCGTTGGCTGGGGACCTTTTTCATTCTTCACCGCGGGAAGCAACCGCGAAACAGCAGGCACCCAAGCGTGGCTTAATAGAGAAATACAGCTTATTAATGCTCAGGCTAATAATCTGGATCCAAAAGTATTGAGGCTCAGTCTGAATGCATATCTTAAAGCCCGTCAAAAAGGCTTGGATGAAAAGCAACTGTTAACGATCATTGACTATTCCAAACCGTCCACAGAACGTAGGCTGTGGGTAGTTGATCTTAAGCGTGCAAAAGTTTTATTTAATACCTGGGTGACACATGGAAAAAATAGTGGCAATGTAAACGCCACCTCTTTCTCTAATCAGCCAGGCAGTTTAAAATCAAGCATCGGTGTATTCCTTACCACAAGAGAAACCTACGTTGGCGATAATGGTTATTCGTTACGCATGCAAGGGCTTGAGCATGGCATTAATGATAACGCATATCGTCGCGATATCGTCTTTCATGGCGCCTGGTATGCAGCAGGCAATATCATAAAAAAATATGGATTACTTGGGCGCAGCTGGGGTTGCCCCGCAGTCAGTGAAGATACAGCAAGGCCTTTAATCGACACAATTAAAGATAATACCTTAGTCATTGCGTATTATCCCGATCGGTATTGGCTGAGAAGTTCAACCTTTTTAGCAGGATAGGAAAATAATTATTATGCACATCACATGTCGCGGCTTCATCAAAATAGCGGGATTACTGGCTATTTCTTTATGCTTACCCTTAAACACGTACGCTAGAAATTTTTTGTTGCCATCGAATGATGAAGCGTTGATTGGTCAGGTGGAATATACCTCCACTGATCATGGCGATACGCCAACAACCATTGCCGAGCGCTATAATCTGGGCTTAAACGCAGTCGTTGCAGCCAACCCAGGCTCAACAGAAACAACGGTATTTACAAGCGGCGCGCCCATTAAAGTGGCTAGCCAATTTCTCTTACCGCCGCTACCGCGTCGCGGCATTGTCATTAATTTGCCGGAAATGCGTTTATATTATTATCCAGAGGGGAGTAATCAAGTGATGACATTCCCGATTGGCATTGGCCGGATTGGCAAAACGATTCCCATTAAAGCAACCTCCATCACCCGCAAGACAGTGAATCCAACCTGGACTCCGCCGAAAGATATTCGTGAATTCAATGAACAACAAGGCATTAAATTACCGACTGTAATGGCGGCAGGACCGGATAATCCACTGGGACCTTACGCCATTTATTTGGGCATTCCAACGTATCTCATCCATAGCACTATTTTTCCCGAGAGTATTGGCAGACGCGCAAGCTTTGGGTGTATTCGTATGAATGAAAGTGATATCAAACAATTCTTTCCGATTGTGAAATCCGGCATACCGGTCATGATTATTGATATGCCAAACAAAGTGGCCTGGGAAGGCAACAGCTTATATCTCGAAGCTCACCCCCCACTGGAAGAACGCGCGCATTATTCTTCGATCAGCAGTGTTGCGAGCGATATTAAAGCCAAGCTACCGCGTGACCATGTCACATTGATTAACTGGGCGTTGGTTTCTTATATTTCTGAAGAGCCTGATGGTGTGCCGCATGAGATTGGGATTAGGGTGACATAGTAGTGTTTCAGATAAATCATTTGGTAAAAAACACCAAATGACTTATCTGAAATAAAAATGTTCTATTTCTAAGAATTGCCACTGTTTATCTGGACTTTAGCCATTTTCTTGATTTTTAGGTAGGGTGGGCAAAATATTGCGCGCCCTATTACTATTTGGCCTTGCGGTGGGCACGGCTAAAGAGCAGCCTTTGCCCACCCTACTGAAGCACGCGCAATATGTGCCCACCATTTTGAAAATGGCTAAAGTCCAGTTTATTATAATATCTAAAAAACAAGGCATTGTTATTACAGGGCCTATGCATGAAAATTTTTTCTTGCTTTAATTAAGATAAATTCTACCCGTGCGTCATTCCGCTATGCTTTTAAGCGGAATGACGCACGGGTAGAGTTTGTGCTGAATCATCAATAATAAATATCGCGAAACAGGATGAAAATATAAAGCCTGTGACTGCTGCACACAACGAAGCGCCGCGTCATACTGGTTATTAATAAAGTTATAACAGGCTTGTTGTAACCAATAAGCCGACTGACGATAGAGAGCCAACAATAAATGAAGATCCGTTCCACAACGGCTACACGAGGTCGCCGTTGCTTTATCTTCCAATATATCAGTCGCAGAAAATCTGGCATGGCAAATAGGACAACGGTTCATGCTGTTTCCACTTCAAGATAAAACAGCATATCGGATAATTTATCCGTATAAGTTGAAAGCGCACTTTCGTTATTATTTGCAATTGCGTCTTTAATCGTCTCAATTAGATTAACGAGATCCTCACGATCTTCAGAGGATATCTTATCCAAAGCGTCTTCTGCTTTTTTTATTAAAAGCTGAACTTTATCGTGCTGGTGTAAATGGACAGGAGATGAAAGCAAGTCATTTTCAAAAAGATGATCAAGACGCTTTTTTGCTTCGATCATTTTATCTTGAGAAAACTGCGCAATGGCATTGTTAATCACAATTTTTTTCTCAAGACCGGTCTTTTTTTCAATGGCGGTCACATGCAAAATACCATCGGCATCTAATTTAAGATTTAAAATAATCATGTTCCCTGCCGGCACGGGACTCAATCCTTCTATCCTGAACTCTCCTAATTTAATGTTTTCTAGGGCATCTTTATTTTCTCCCTGGTAAACACAAACCTCCACAACCTCTTGTCTATCAACCATTGTGCCAAACACTTCGCTTTTGGTGACAGGAATAGGCGTATTTTTTGGAATGATTGCTTTGTAAACATATTGATACGGCATATCATCCAACAAACCCACGCAACTGGTGCCAAAAGCATAGGGTGTAATATCCACTAACACTGCATCACATTTTTCACCCGCAATCACAGCAGCCTGAATCGCGGCCCCCGCTGCAACGCAAAGCTCAGGATCAATTTCAGCACGGGGCCGATGGTGGAATATTTCTGCGAGTCGTTCCGTAATCATCGGTGTTCTGGAGCTGCCGCCCACTAACACGATTTCATGAATATCTTTTGTCAAGAGGTTAGCATCCGCCAGCGCTTGATGTACCGACTCTAGCGTTTCATCAATGTAATCTTTAATCATTTCTTCATATTGAGTACGGGATAACTCAAGCGATAAATGGTAAGGTTTTCCTTGGTGATCTAATAAATATTCTTCTTCAATGTTAGCAAAAGGGTGATCTGATAGGGTGATTTTAGCCACCTCCGCTGCGCGCCTAATTTTAGCTTGTGCTTGAGCGGAGCTGTTTGCATTGATGCCTTGTTCTTGCAAATGTTGATTCACGTAGTCGATGATTTTCGCGTCAAAATCATCTCCCCCTAAATGATTATTTCCACCGCTCGCTAAGACTTCGACGACTTGATTTTGTAAAGAGACAATCGAAACGTCAAAAGTCCCACCGCCCAAATCATAGACTAAAATACATTTTTTTTCTTGCGTCTGAACTTCATATGCTAAGGCCGCCGCTGTCGGTTCATTGATAATACGCACCACATCTAATCCAGCGAGCGCTCCCGCTTCGCGTGTGGCTTGGCGTTGCACGTCAGAAAAATAAGCGGGCACGGTAATGACAGCTTTTGTAACGGATTGTTGGAGATAGCTTTCTGCAATGGATTTTAAGCGTTTTAAAATCATGGCAGAAATTTCTTGCGGTGTATAAGCCGTATCGGCCAGCAAGACTTTATCGGCACTACCCATTTTACGTTTGATAGACAAGATGGTGCGCTCAGGGTAAATCACATATTGGTTTTTGGCTGTTTCACCCACTAATAAACTGCCATCATGTGTGATGCCGACGGCAGAAGGTAATATTTTTTTCCCATCAGCGGCGATGACAGTGACTTTACCATTTTGAACAATGGCAACTTCAGAATTTGTTGTTCCTAGATCAATACCAATTATTAATTCACTCATTATTCGTTGTCCTCTGTTAATTTGTTGACTGTCACTTCCGCCGTACGTAATACGAGACCTTGCCATAAGAATCCTTTTCGCGATTCTTCAACCACAATCCCGCTGGGGTACTGAGAAAGTGCTTCTATGGCAACGGCACGCATAGAAACAGGGTCAAAAGGTTGATGTAAAGTCGGCAATGCAACGACTTCATAATTTCCTAATAGTTGATCCAAGCGTCGTAGCATCATTTCCTGCCCTGCCGCCATGCTTTGAATGAGAGCATGCTCACGCTGGAATAATGGCTTGAACAATTTTTTGAACCAAGACACTGAATGATTTTTACTATAAGCAACACCTTGTGCTAAACGGTCACGCAATTCAATCAACTCCAATAAGAGCGGCTTGATATGTTCCCGTTGCAGCGTTTGAACATTGAGCTGTTGTTCTTGCCGGTGCTTTATAGATTCTTGACTTAATACGTCATAGCTGTGTTGCAGTAGGGTAAATACTTCTTTAAAGCTATCCAGCGCGGTTTTAAATTGTCGTGATTCTTGTTTCACTTCTGTTTTTAACGCAAGCATCTCTTGAAATAACCGAAATAAATCGACGGTATTGTCAGGCTGCAGAGGTAAATGGAAATTGTCTTGGAGCTGATCCATTAAATTCGCAAATTCATCCATGAGATATTGTTTATTCTCGGTATTTAACATGAACTATCCTGTGACGAACTAAAAGAGCTTAATACAGATTCCAGCAACACGTGGCGGAAAGCAGTCTCGTCAAATTGAGCCTGCTGCCCATCTGAAAGTAGCGGTAACATAGCGGTAATATTATCAATTGGACTGGGGTTCATTAAAAAAAACTTTAAACGATCTCGCTCGGTTGCAATTAATTCATAGGCAGAACGAATTAGGCTGAATTGATCAGGATACCGTTCCGGCGAGTATGTTTGTATCGCAGTCAAATAAGCGTTTTTAATGGTGATATCATCCGCTTCCTCTGAAACATTTAATACAATAAATGGATCCATTAAAATACCTCCCGTTTGTTTTTTTTCTTTTTAGGACGAGAAAAAAGAGACTCTAATAAATTTTCCCTCTCTCCATCATCCATATTATTAAATATCTCTCTGATTTCAGGTGGAAGATGATCGTCCAGTAAATCACGAATATTGTTAACCGATACGCCATTAGAAAAGGGATTCTGCAACTCAGATGCAATTGTGAGAAAGCGGCCGACCAACGACAGAGTCCGTTCATCACCGACTCTTTGTGCTTTAAAATAAATGGTTTCCAAGGCATCAAAATCTTTGTTCGACACTTTTGCGGGGCTGCCTTTTACTTTTGTATTAATTTTATAGTAACCAAAAGTTAAACAGGTTGAGAAATATTTATTTTGTTTCTTTAAAAACTGATCGAGTAATAAAAACTGTTTCATTCGCGTGAGTTTTTCACAAAGTATGATGATTTCCGCTTCGGTAAAAGAAAGCGAAGCCGCTCGATGAAAGATTTTTTCTATAAAAGTAAAAAGCGATTGCTGAATGGAGGCATCGACTTGATAACTCTCCAGCCATTGGAGTAGTTGCAAACAGTGCGCGCTATTTTTAATTGCAAGGTTGGCTGTGGGTGTCAACTTTAACGCGGCTTCAAGATCAGCGAGTGGAATCTGGAAATGGTTCGCTTCCATCAGGAAGGTAAGCCTAGCAGAGAGACATTGTTCTATGTCTGGACTGGCTTGTTTAATTAAAAAAAGTGCTTCATCCGATTTATTTTCCAAATAATGCAACACACCTGCATTGAATTGCCACAAAGGTAAAAGTGAGTTTGTGCGTTCAGTCAGTGCGATTTTATCAAACGCGTGGCGGGCATCGGTTATCTTGTTCTTACGAACCATTTTTTGCACTTGCTCTAGTTCTGCGTGAATCAGATCGCAATGCGCGGTTGTATTAAGCGGATCTAGCACCAGTAGTTGATTGATAAGCACAATCGCTTCTTTTGGATCTTGATTTTGCCGGTATTGTTTAATCGCCATGCTGAATATTTCGCGATCGGTAGGATAAGCGGTGAGTGATTTTTTAATCCAGCGATAACATTCTATTTTGGATCCTTTTTTTCGATAGTGATTAATTAATTCCAGATAACTTTCTTTGTCATACGGGTCGAGCTGCAAGCTATTTTCAAGCAATGCGATACATTCCGCATTGAGTGTGTTGTCATCCAAATTTTTTACACTTTTTTCAAAAATAGCGGCTTGGCGTAAAACCAAAGCACGTTGCAACCGTACCGATGGCGAATCGGGTAGCGTTGCAGCAAGAGTTTCCTCGTAACGGTGCAAAAGGCAATGAGGACAAGAGGCCTGAGACTGACTTTGTATCACGGTGAGTATTTCGATATGTTTTTTTTCATGTGGTTTGAGTGATCCAAAGAGATCTTCAAATACTTTCACGCCTCCTCTGTATGAGGGAAGAAGGAAATAGCAAATTCTTCGTGCCGTGTGATGATCAAACTGAGAGATCGATTTTTTAATCTGCTCAAATAAAATTTTAGGGGACGCTTTGATGGGTATCTGGCTAAACTTCTGAATACTCTTCGCTCGATCTTCGCTCCAGTTTTTTAAGCCGCTTAAAAAACTAAGCTCTTTTCCGTTGAGCGTGAGTAATACTTCAACGAGTTTAAATTTATTTAATACGCTTGCTTGTACGAGAGTCGCGAGTCGATGAAAAATTGACGTATTAGGAATACGCTTCAACAAATCAAGTGCAGCTTCTTTATTTTGTGTGATCAGTAGGCAAGCTTTGAGTAGTGGTTGCAAATATTTATAAGCAGATCGGTAGGGAATGGCACGCAAAGCTTGCTCAGTACTTTCGCGGTCTTGCTTAGCACAAGCAAGAACAGCTTGTTTTGCCTGAAGAAAGTCTTTATACAACGATAATTCTGGAGGAAACACTTTTTCGAGCTCCGGAGTTCCAGACAAAAGCAAGGCCGCAAATTTTTCTTCTATGATGAACTGATTGTGCTCTGAGAAAGTTTGTTGGTCGCGATAATAAATTGTAATAGCTTTGGCATATAGCCCGCTTGCGAGCAAGCTTAAAACATAAGGGAGGACATGCGAGCAGTCTGTGCAATAGCTGCTATGATTTTCCCAAAAAACAATGGCTTCTCGATACATGCCTTTATTTTTCAGCTCTTCGAATCGTCCTAAATAGCAATCCCTGATACCTTCCCGATGCTCTTCTGTTGGTTTTTGTTTCCATAGCGTTTTATAAAGCTCTAACGCTCTTTTATAATCGCGCTTAGAAAGAAATTGTTTAGCTTCCTGAAGGGGCGATAAAGCCTGTTTGGTTTGTTTCATTAAAATATCCATTATGAGCAGACAAAATATCGCTAGCAAGGTTAATCGCTTTTTTACAACATATCAATAGGTGTTTTTGGGAGATACGTCATTTGGTAAAAAACACCAAATGACGTATCTGAAATAAAAATAGCCCATTGAACTCCGCGCCGGGAGTGAAAATATAAAAGTTTATATTAACCAACATTTTATTTAATAGAAGAAGATAAAGGATTAAAAAAATCAGGTATCATCCCAAAGAAACAGGCACAATGAACAGTGGCAGTTCTTAGGAATAGAACATTTTTATTTCAGATAAATCATTTGGTGTTTTTTACCAAATGATTTATCTGAAACACTCTATTAAGGCAGTAGACACATGACAGATATCTTAAAAGCACTCAAATTATCCGCTAAAAATCTTAGCACCAGCACAGGTTCTAAATGGTGGTCAAACACCACAACAGAAGGTGAAATTGTTTCTTACAATCCCGCTGATGAACAAGCCATAGCCTCTGTTTACAATTGCTCACCAGCTGATTATGAACATGTCATCACAGAATCACAAAAAACTTTTTTGGAATGGCGTATGCTGCCCGCTCCCAAGCGTGGTGAAATTGTGCGGCAAATTGGCGATGAATTACGAAAAAATAAAGATAGGTTAGGCAATCTTGTTTCACTGGAAATGGGAAAATCGAAACAAGAAGGCCACGGCGAAGTACAAGAAATGATAGACATGGCGGATCTTGCCGTCGGTCAAGCACGTATGTTGTATGGCCAAACCATGCATTCTGAACGTCCGCTGCATAGAATGTATGAACAATGGCATCCTGTGGGTATCGTGGGTGTCATCACTGCATTTAATTTTCCTGTGGCCGTCTGGGCATGGAATGCATTTGTCGCTGCAATTTGTGGCAATACTGTCGTTTGGAAACCCTCCCCAAAAACACCTTTATGTGCCATCGCCGTGCAGCATATTTGTAATACGGTGATGGAGAAAAATGGTTTGCACGGTATTTTTTCTCTTTTTATCACTGACAATAATGAATTGACGAAACAATTTGTGAATGACAAACGGATTGCGTTAGTTTCATTTACGGGTTCAACCACCGTGGGCCGACAAATCAATGAAATGGTCGCACATCGCTTAGGCCGAACACTACTCGAATTAAGCGGCAATAACGCAATTATTATCGATGAAACAGCAGACTTAAAACTGGCAATTCCTGCAATTGTATTTGGTGCGGTAGGCACTGCAGGACAACGTTGCACAACCACGCGTCGTTTGTTTGTGCAAGAAGGAATTTATGACAAATTGGTTGCAGCACTCACTAGCGCATATCCAAAAATTACCATTGGTGATCCATTGGATGAAAAAAATTTGATGGGCCCGCTCATCGATCAAGCTGCTGTTGATCACTACAAAACAACTATTGCTGATATTAAAAAAGCCGGCGGAAAAGTTTTATTTGGCGGAAATGTGTTAAATCGCCCGGGTTATTTTGTGGAACCCACTTTAGTTGAAGCTCAAAACGACTGGGACGTCGTCCAACGCGAAACGTTTGCGCCAATTTTATATATGATGAAATATAAAACTATCGATGAAGCAATCGCGATGCAAAATCATTCGCAGCATGGTTTATCATCAGCCATGTTTACTCATCACATTAAACATGCTGAAGCATTTTTATCAGCACGCGGCAGTGATTGTGGGATTGCTAATATCAATATTGGCACATCAGGTGCTGAAATTGGCGGCGCATTTGGTGGTGAAAAAGAGACGGGCGGCGGACGCGAAGCGGGTTCTGATGCATGGAAAGCGTATATGCGACGTCAGACGAATACGATTAATTGGAGCGATGCTTTGCCACTCGCGCAAGGAATTAAGTTTGAAATATAACAAATGGCAGGATGCAATAAATCATATGCTCCCGAGAATAACACCCGACAATCTTATCGCTAAAAATTATCGTGATTATCTGGCATCCCTGGCAGCAGAGGGATTTTCTGGAGAAATTAGAACAGATTATGCAGCACGCTTAACTGTCGCAACCGATAACAGTATTTATCAAGTTATTCCTCAAGCCGTTATTTTTCCGCGCACCACTGAAGATATCGCTCTGGCATTAAGGCTTAGCCAACCATTTCAACATGTTCGATTTTCACCACGTGGCGGTGGCACTGGAACGAATGGTCAATCACTTTCTGCCGGCATCATTATTGATTGCTCTAAATTTTTAAATAATATCCTGGAAATGAATCTCGACGAAAAATGGATACGTGTTCAGCCAGGTGTTGTGCTCGATCAATTAAACCAATATTTACAACCGTTCGGCGTGCACTTTGCGCCAGACATTTCTCCCAGTAATCGCGCAACGATCGGCGGGATGATTAATACGGATGCCTGCGGCAATGGCTCAAAAATCATGGGTCGAACAAGTGATCATGTGCTTGATATCACTTGTGTATTGAGCAATGGATATATTCTTCAGACATCTCAAGAAAACCCACTGCAACAACAACTCAGTGAAATTTTATTAAAAAACCAAACACTCATTCTGGAAAAATTTTTTAATGCACCGCGCACGCTGAATGGTTACAACTTAAAAAAAGCCTATCAAAATAAATTAGATTTAAATTATCTGATTTGTGGCTCAGAAGGCACACTCGCTGTGGTGACCGAATGCAAATTAAAATTATCACCTCTGCCGAAATTAAAAAAATTAGTCGTAATAAAATATCGTCGCTTTGAGGATGCGTTACGAGCAAGTGAAATTACGCTTGAGATTAAGCCACTCGTCATTGAAACAATCGATGAAAAATTAATTGCACTGGCGCGTCAGGACAGTATTTATTTTCAGATCAAAAAATTTATTGATGACGCGGATGCGATTAATTTAGTTGAATTTGTGGGTGATGATGAAAATAGTATTGCGCAACAAATCACGCAATTATGCATTAATATCGATAACAGCTCACATGCGACAGGCTACTCTCTCGCGAACAACGCAGATGAAATAAAATTATTGTGGGAATTACGAAAAAAATCGGTGGGTCTCATCAGCAAAAAACGCGATGGCACACGTCGACCTATTCCCTTTATTGAAGACACGGCCGTTCCACCTGAAAAATTAGCTGACTATATTGTCGAATTCAAAGCGCTTCTCGATCGTCATCAATTAATTTATGGTATGTATGGTCATGTGGACGCGGGTTGTGTGCATGTTCGTCCCGCGTTAGACACGCGGATTCCACAAGATGAAAAATTGGTTCGTGAATTATCTGATGAATTAGTTGTATTGGTAAAAAAATATGGCGGCGTTATTTGGGGCGAGCATGGCAAAGGTTTTCGTAGTGAATTTGGTCCGCAATTTTTTGGCGAGGAACTGTATCTTGTTTTGCGTCAAATAAAATCCCTATTTGATCCAAATAATCAATTAAATCCAGGGAAAATTGCAACGCCCATTGATTCAACTGAATCTGTCGTCAAACTAGATAGCGCTTTACGCGGGCACTTTGACAAGCAAATTTCTCCTGCATCCACTCATGAATACGCTGCTGCAATCGCATGCAATGGCAATGGCGCATGTTTCAATTTTTCGACCCAAGATGTAATGTGTCCGTCCTATAAAGTCACCCAAGATCGAATTCACTCCCCTAAAGGTCGAGCAACCGTCATTCGCGAATGGCTGAGGCAGCTTGCTCTGAAAAATTTTTCATTGGATAAACTCTCTTCTAATCGTTATTTTTTTTCCCGTATGCTAAATCGTTTTAGCAAACAAGCCGATTTTTCGCATGAAGTATTTGACGCAATGGCTGGCTGTTTATCCTGCAAAGCATGCGCTAATCAATGCCCGTTAAGCGTAGATGTTCCAGATTTTAAATCCAAGTTTTTGGCGCATTACCACCAGCGCTATCCCCGAAAATTGCGGGATTTTTTTATCGCTAAAACAGAACCTATTGCACAGTGGCAAGCGTTATTTCCACGTTTTTTTAATTGGATCACTCAACGTGCGCTGATTCGATTTGTATTAAAAACCACTTTGAAAATAACAGATCCTCCCGAAGTCAATATTCCAGCATCAAAAAATAATTTACGTTTGTTAAATCTAACGGAAGAATTGAAGCCTAATACAATTATTTTGCTGCAAGATGCATTTACTTCATTTTATGAAAAAAATATTTTGACCGCGTGTTATGAATTTTTTTCATCTCTGGGTTTTTCTGTGTCTGTTGCGCCTTTTTTTCAAAACGGTAAACCGCTGCATGTAAAAGGTTTTCTTCCAGAGTTTAATCAACTTGCTAAAAATAATATTGCTTATTTAAGAAATTTAGCCGCACTCAACGTTCCACTGATTGGTATTGATCCCAGTATTACATTGACTTATCGCGATGAATATCAAAAAACAGTGCCTCATGAAAAACTGGGATTTCAAGTGCAGCTGCCACAAGAATTTTTGCAACAACATTTGGCTAAATTACCAAAAATGACACATCAACCAACCTATTTTTTATTAAGCCATTGCACGGAAAAAACCGCTCTGGTCGAAAGTGAAAAACAATGGCAAACTATTTTTTCTGAACTTGGAATAACGCTAATCCCGCTTGCCGCCGGATGTTGCGGTATGGCAGGATCATATGGCCATGAATTAGAGCATCGAAATCATTCGCACGATTTATTTTGCATGGATTGGCAGCAATATATTGCAGAAACGAAAGACGCAGGAAAATATGTGCTGGCAACGGGTTATTCATGCCGCAGCCAAGTTAAACGTTTTCAAGGAATTAAATTACAGCATCCACTAGAAGCACTGACACATATCATGAACACTATTCAAAAGATGGCAGGCCGAATCTAAGGTATTGGACTTTGGACAAAAAGGTATCCCGAAGAAAATAATGGACGATTTTTGTTTATAATGGTATTTTATGTGTATTTTATAAACTCAATATACTACACGCGGGAGAATTTATGCCAATTCTATTGAGCGACTTTATAGAGACCCCGCAAGGGAAAGCGGGTTGTGTTGAACTGATAAAAAAAATGCATTATTTTAAGCCTGTAGCGCAAGATACTGTCGAATCGGAATACTATAGTAAAAAATATCCCGACCTTGACGAGCGTGGTTTACAACTTCTGACTCATAAGCAATTTATTTTAGAATTTTTTCTGGATAAGAATATAGGTAGGTGGGCAATAAATAGAAAAAACCTTTTTTTGAGCCCACAACTTGCAGCCCAAATAGCTATACCTCTAAAAGCAGCTCTTTTTGATATTACGAATATAGGAAACTGCGGAGGTCGAGCGAGTTATGCCGCATTCAAATTGCATGAAATACTTGAAGGTAGTGGTTTAAAAGTAACCGTTAAGTCGGCGAAATTCGCAGATCACGTTGTTGTATATATTGGTAAGCTCCCCGATTTGCGTGTCTATGATCCATTAACAAACCCAGAACTTATTTTTGGGTTTGAGGAATATCAAAAGAAAATTATGCCTCTTTTTAAACCTCGTCAAGTGCTCGAAAAACTACAAATAGAAGTTAAAATCACTCCAGCTTTACGCAACCAATATCCAACAATAAAGAATGAATTTTGTGACTTATTTGTAGAAGAAATGCATGATCCTGAGAAATTACAAGCCTTTAAGGAGGGTATTGTAGGCAAAGTACCTAATTTTCATTTGTTTACACTAGATATATTATGTGACGAATTTAAAAAAGGCTTTAAAAAGATGCAGCAAAAGCAAGCCCCCGTCGCTGAGGCCAAAGGTCCTTAAACCTAAATTCGCAAAAACTTTTTCTATCACAAGCCACTGTTTTTGTGATTTCTTTCTCTCCCGCTACTTGGTAATTCGCGTAAACGTTAAGGATTTCTTAATGTTTTCTGGTCAATAATGGCTCAAATTTAACTTATTGGTAGAGGTTCGTTCATGTTTAGGAATTCTTTTTCAACAGCATCCTTCGTCTTTGGTCTTTTGAGCATCGATGCCGCTGTATCATCTTCAGCGCCTGCTGTGGCGGGCTTAAACAGCCCTAATAATTTTTTAGGTCTTTTGAGTCAGACATGTCCAATGAATGAGAGAGCGTCTCTAGCCGAAGACAAAGAACTTACTGTGACTCCTGTTATTACTCGAGAGCTTATTCAGGGCCTAGTTGTTAGCGATTCACCTGAGTATAGTCAGAAACTATCCGATGTACTTTATGAATTAAGTCTTAATCCTGATCTTTCTTATATCAATTTTGTTTTAACTCATTTAGACCAATTTAATGTCGTTATTTGTGATGGCGTGAAGTATGAGGCTATGATGGGAGGAGAAGCAACACTAGCAGGTTATGATCCTAGATCACTTGCAATGCTCATAAAGGAACAATCTATTTTAGAAACATCTTCCGCTAATTTAAAAGAAAATTTGCGTCACGAAATGCGACACGCAGCAATGAATACTGTACATAAGCGTTTGTCGAATGATCCAAAAACAGACAATACGAACTGTTTTTTCCCTGACACTCCTAGCAACAAACTGGAAATATCCCAATTTATTGATATAGGCGACAATCGTGTTAGTAAGCTCAAAACTTTATTACAACTAGAAGAAATACACAGTGAACAGTTAACTGAAGAACAAAAGAAAGATTTGGAAACGTTGGAAACGTTGCGATCCATTTCTGCTGAAATTTATAATTCTGATTATAAAAAGGACGATGAAGGAATAGTGCCAAAAATGTATTTAGAACTTATTACATGGTTTCATGGCCTAAGTCAGTTAAATGAGTTGGAAGGGAAAACTGTCAACTTAGATAGATTTCTTGGATCGACAGTCGGAGAGATTTATATTAAAAAAATTGCTGTTATATCTGAGACAAACGTTGTAGTTACTTATAACATAATGGATGTACTGTACGGAACAGTACATCATATCAATGCTGATAAAAGAATAGTAACCAAACTATATAAAGAAGAAAAGCAGCTATTTGAGCGCGATGCATTTTTATTTGGTGCTGTACCTGTTCCACTTATAAAAAAATTATATCCAGAATTGTATCAATCGACATCTCATCTTATTAATAGAGCATACGACATAGTGCCAAATAAACAGTCTTATTCAGCTCAATATAACTCATGTGAGGATTATGATTTTTTGACGAAGTATTTTCTTAATGATCTCTCGTTTAATCCCGTCAATACTGGTGGTTATATGGTAATGATAGATTCGTTAATTTCGGATGGCAAAAAGGAAAAAGCCATTCAAGTTCTAAACATAATTCTTCAAAAAGCACCTTCTTCTCCATATTTAGCACAAGCTAACTTAAAGATGGCTCAACTGGAGCATGCAGAGAAGAATCATAAAGCTGCTGCAACTCATTTTAAACGTGCAAATAAGCGCAATCCTACTTTACTTTCGACAGAAGATCGCATCCGATATGCAGAATCGCTAGACATAATTGGACAACACAAATTAGCGGATAAGCAACGCAAATTAGCAGCGGATAAGCAACGCAAATTAACTGATATGCAACGCAAAATAGCTGATATGCAACGCGAATTAGCGGATAAGGAGGCTAAGCAAGCGAACATTCCTCTATTTCTACATACTACGATAGGTCTTGCTGTCGTAATGGGGGCAAAATATTTTCTTAATAAACTGTTAGATAATTACCGTCAAAATCAAAATACTCCCACAGTCATTCCAGAAGAATCCAAAGCAGATGAAGATGAAAAAGAGGTCCTCCCAAAACAAAACCGCGCCCTTTCTGACTCTGAAAGTATGAAACCTGATTCTGAAAAGGAACTACCAAAAAAAGATTGCGATGAGTTACGCGACTTAAGTA
>Ga0207089_1016_pt1 | contig 50796 bp, 55 predicted proteins | sample Alteio_BWMinHeat_49_FD_153571 | JGI IMG/M metagenome (GOLD analysis project Ga0207089, IMG submission 153571) | Enriched cells from forest soil in Barre Woods Harvard Forest LTER site, Petersham, Massachusetts, United States -... | ecosystem: Environmental > Terrestrial > Soil > Temperate forest >...
TTTAATAATTGTTGCAAGACATGTTTTTGCAAATCGATAGAGGCAGATAGTTGTAAGTAATTTTCTTTTTCATCTTGCGACACCATCGAAGATTGATTTCTGATAGCGTTCAATTGTTTGTTTAATCTAAGTGCGATCGCACTTTGACTTTGTATCATTATATTTAATACAGCATGTTGAACAACAAAAAACACCATGGGCAAAAGAAATAGATAAATCAATCTGCGCCGCGACGACGCTTGTTGTTTTTTGTATGTCATTTCCCGCCAAGGTAATAAATTAATTTGCATCATCTCAACAACCTCATGGCCAATCCAAGTGCTGTTAAAAACAGCACGGATTTTAATTGAACTTCAGGCCACGAAAATTCATTCTGCAAAGGAAAAATCTCCACGCAGCTTGAAGAGCATGACCGAATCATTTCTTGCAACTGGAATAAATTGGACTTGCCTGATAAATAAATTTTTTCTACCGGTGGAAAATGCCATGTATCGATACATAGCTTCAGTGTCTTTAACAAAGATTCCGCCGCTTCTTCTATAGAATGGACAGCTGACCTTTGATGAAATAAAACTTTTTTTTGCTGCACTATAACCACTTGCAACGAATTCACATCCACATCAACCACTGCTGCCGTGCATTCCATTTCTCGCATATAGAGAAAACAGCGCGTTAAAGCATAAATATCCGCATCGACCACAGTCGCATGTAAACCCGATTGTTCGACCGCTAGAACGTAACTTTTAATCTGTTCTGATCGAGCAGTCACCAACATAACATCGTCGTGCTTGGCATCAAGCTTGCCCAAGCAAATGTGGTCATAGTGCAATTCAGTCTGCATTGCAGGTAGATAACGGGAAAGATTTTCTGCAATTTCAAGCTCTCTCTCCCATTCCGTTAAATTGGCAGCAAGTGAGATGCGCTTATGCATGATTTGCGCTATCGGTAATGCAATTGCGGTTTCACAACCTTGAGATTGTGTTTTATCCACTAACTCACTGATTAAGCTGATGGCTTGATTAAGATGAGTTATTTTTCCTTCGATGAATAATCCTACGGGTAAATCAATAATCGCGGCATCGTCAATCTGCAATTGTCGCTTGATCCGTCTAAGCTTGATCAAACGTATCTCATCATCATGAATGCTAAGACCGACGAATGCCGGCTTTTTAAGTAAAAGCGGCATAGATATTTTCCTGAAATTGGGTGTTTAGAAGTGAGAAAAGAGTAAAAACGGGGTTTGAATGAAATATTCTCTTAATATACTGGGCAGTTTTGGTGTAAAATGCAACCCTCTGTTATTGTTTTTGTTGTCTTATGAATTATTTTTTACAATTAGTTAAAAAAATCACGATCTTCTCACTCGTTGCGGCTGGGGCGTTCACTGTTGCAGTGCTCTATTATATGGAGTTTCAACTGCCTGACATTGATGCGCTGAATACTGTGCAACTCCAAGTGCCGCTGCAAATCTTAACCAGCGATGGGAAATTGATTGCTGAATATGGTGAAAAACGCCGCATCCCTATCCCATTCAATCAAATACCAAAGCCGTTAATTAACGCCGTATTGGCCACAGAAGATCAACGCTATTTTCAACATCCGGGTATCGACATCCCAGGTTTGGCTCGCGCCAGCATTTTGTTGATTGCCACGGGCCGAAAAGAGCAAGGCGGCAGCACCATCACTATGCAGGTTGCGCGCAGTTTTTATTTAACCCGGCATAAAACCTTTGGCCGTAAATTACGTGAAATTTTATTAGCCCTGAAAATTGACCATAAGCTCAGCAAACAAAAAATTCTCGAACTCTATCTCAATAAAATCTTTCTGGGTAATCGCGCTTACGGTGTTGCTGCAGCAGCACAAATTTATTATGGAAAACAACTCAGTGACTTGAGTATTGATGAATATGCCATGCTGGCTGGTTTGCCGAAAGCACCTTCCACATTAAATCCTCTCGCGAACCCAGTCGCAGCAAAAAAACGCCGTGATCACGTTTTAGCTCGCATGCGTGAACTAAATTACATTGATGAAAAAACTTATAAGACCGCGCTTGCCGCGCCCTTAAATGCCAGCTACCACGATTTACAAACACAAGTGAAAGCGCCTTATGCAGCAGAATTAGTGCGCCAGCAATTAGAACAAATGTATGGTGACACCATCTACACCGATGGTTTTAATGTCTACACCACGGTTGACAGCCGTTTACAAGATTTTGCTAATCAAGCAGTACACAATAATTTATTGGCTTATGATGCGCGTCACGGTTATCGCGGACCTGAACGTAACCTAGGCGTTCCCAATCTGAATCACATGCAAGAGTGGGAAAAAACGTTAAGCAACATTCCAACCGTCAATGGTCTGGAACCTGCGGTCGTTGTCGACATGACAGAAAAAACAGCGACGGTGCTGCGTTCTAATGGGAAATTAGTCACGATCTCTTGGCAAGGACTCGCTTGGGCACGCCGACAAATTAATGCCGATTACCTCGGGCGCATGCCGCACAAAGCGAGCGATGTTTTACAACTGGGTGATTTAGTTCGCATTACTCCAGTAGGTCAAGAATGGCGCCTAGCACAAGTTCCCAAAGCAGAAGCTGGTTTTGTTGTATTAAATCCAACAAACGGCGCGATTCTCGCCTTAGTAGGTGGATTTGATTATCAACACAGTAATTTCAACCGCATCACCAACGCGAACCGGCAGCCTGGCTCAAGTTTTAAACCATTTATTTATTCCGCTGCCTTAGACCAAGGTTACACGCTGGCAACTGTTATCAATGATGCGCCGATTGTCGTTGAAAACCCAACGGACAACAGCCTGTGGCGTCCACAAAATGATGAAAAACGTTTTTACGGTCCGACTCGGTTACGCGTGGGCTTGATTCACTCACTCAACCTTGTTTCTATTCGCCTGTTAGAACAAATCACGACTTCTTACGCGGTCAGCTTTGCACAACGCTTTGGCTTCACGCCTGCGCAGTTGCCGCCCACTTTGTCACTTGCACTCGGCACCGCAAGCGTCACTCCATTACAAATGGCGACTGGCTACACCGTATTTGCTAACGGCGGATTCAAAGTCGTTCCGTTTGCGATTGATAGTATTCGCAGCTCCCAAGGACAAGTCTTATATCAAGCAAAACCATTAACGGCTTGCAATAATTGTCAAACACCAACCGCGGGTGCTAATACTCCACCGGATAATACCCACGCTCCACGCGCCATTAGTGCACAAAATGCATTTTTAATTACTTCAGCCCTGCATGATGTGATTCAAATGGGTACTGCTGAACGAGCTCAAAGCTTAAAACGCAATGACTTATCCGGTAAAACAGGTACTACGCAAAATCAAGTTGACGCTTGGTTTATTGGTTACAATCCAAATTACGTTGCCCTTGCTTGGATGGGCTTCGATCAACCGCAATCCTTACATGAATATGGCAACAAAGCTGCATTGCCTATGTGGATGGAGTTCATGCAATATGCACTGAAAGATAAACCCGATCATCCAGCCGAACAACCGCCTGGTATCGTGAGCATCAAGATTGACCCATTAACTGGTAAACGTGCAGCGCCAAATGATCCAGTCGCTCAGTTTGAATATTTCATGACTCCGTATGTGCCGGATGAAGATAAAGCAGCAAGTGCGCCGGCTGCAACACAGCCAAATAAAAATAATAATGTTGGCGGTGGCTCGAATACGACAGGGCAAGAAGGTGGAATATATTAAATGTAATCCCTAGCAAGTTACTATTAAATTAATTGTTGCAAAATATTTTCGTCATCTTTACTAAGCTTTGCACCCACCACCCTGATAAATTCAAATTCGTAACGATCATTAAATTCTTTTCTCAACTGATCAAATGCTGCCGAATTTTCTACTAACCGCGTTTTCAACTGTTCTGTCAATTTAATCGGATCAAAGATGGCAAGCACCACATCTTGCCAACTGATTTGGCTATCGTTGAAAGAAATTTCTCGTGTCGGAAAACTGACAGCAGGAAGTGATTGCGCTGGAATCACTTGTTGTTGCACTGCCGCCTCATAAACCATTTGCGTGCCACGATATTTACTTTGCACAGAATATCCAGCGATGTGTGGCGTGGCGATGACAGACAAGTCTAGCACTTCAAAATCAACATCTGGCTCATGTTCGTAAACATCCAAACACCACAGCAAATTTTCTCCATATAATTTCAAATCACTGAAGTTAATGACGGAGCCACGTGATGTATTTAACAATACGCAATCTTGTTTTTGCCTTTGAAAAAAATCTTGTTGAATTAAATGATACGTTGGATACGGGCCGGTTTTTGTTAATGGCGTATGCAGCGTAACAAAATCTAGATCAGACATTTCTTCAATGGAAGTTGAGATGAAATTCCTTTCATTTTGAGCACGCAGCGGATCGCATTGCACCACATCAAAGTCTAGTTTTTTTAACACGTCAACAACTCGGCTGCCTATGCGGCCAACACCAATCACACCGGCACGGCATTTTTTATTAGCAAGCAGCTGCAATTTTTGTAAAGCTGCAATGACGCAAATCACATATTCAACAACAGCCGTCGCATTGCACCCTTCAGCTAACGCCCATTTGATATTATTTTGCTTAAGCCATTCAATATCAATGTGATCAGAACCAGTCGTTGCACTGCCAACAAATTTGACTTTAGTATTTTTTAATAATGCCGCATTGACTTGCGTCACTGATCTCACCAAAAGAATATCGGCATCCAATAAATCATTATGATTAATTGCACGACCGGGTTTCAACACGATTTCGTGTGTGCCAAAATAATGTTGCACTAATGGAATATTTTCATCGGCTACAATTTTCATGCTAAACATCCTGTCAAAATACCTAAAAATATCACCATACCAACCCAGTGGTTATTTAAGAATGCCTTAAAATAAGCCTTGCGATCGCGACTTTTTAGCAGGATTTGCTGATAAATAAATAATAAGCCGGCGAAAAATAATGCGCCAAAATAATATTTCGTTAAGTGAAACCGCATCCCCACATCAACCAGGAGCAACAAAAAAATAACTTGCATGACACCAATCACGAATCGATCATAACGCCCAAAAAAAATAGCGGTTGATTTAATCCCAACTTTCACATCGTCATTGCGATCAACCATTGCATACATCGTGTCATAGATAATTGCCCAAAGTGCAGCGGCAAAAAATATTTCCCAGGCGGGCGGTGGAATGGTGTTAGTTTCTGCAGCAAACGCCATCGGCACGCCCCAAGCAAACGCCAATCCCAAACCGATTTGTGGCAGATGAGTAAAACGCTTCATGAAAGGATAAATGACTGCTAGCAATGCACCGATAAAAGATAACTCAATCGTAAAACGATTTAAGCATAGGACTAACAAAAAAGATGTGGTCAGTAAAATAAAAAACAACAACCATGCGGCGCGTAAAGATATTTTACCTGAGGTCAGCGGTCGATCACGTGTACGCTCAACATGTTTATCAACATGACGATCTGCAATATCATTAACAACACAACCCGCTGACCGCATTAAAATAACACCACTGACAAAAACACCTACAATGCTCCAATCAGGTTGGCCGTTCTTCGCAAGCCATAATGCCCATAACGTTGGCCAAAGCAGCAATAAAATTCCAATGGGTTTATGCAGACGTGTCAGATAAATAAAATTTTTAAATTGCGTGAAACTCATAATGTTTCGATATCAGGTAAAAAAACTTCTGTAAGTAACAACGGTTTTTCTTGTAAATAAAATTTTGAACGCCGCGCCCAAACATGATCAGCGTGTAGCGGAGTGGATTGAGAAATCACTTGATACCATTCAGTATTCGCACCGACATTAACAACTTCAAATTCACTGCGACGCATCGTTGGATTGCTAAATAAAACAGATCCTAATGAGCGGGTTGCCAAATGTTCCAACTGCGGTTCAATCGCGAGAACTTCTCGCGGAAAAACGGTGCGCGCATACATCCACGTCTTGTCTTCACTCGTAATTAATACTTCCCGAATTAATGTCTCACTATCCGTCGCCAAGTTTAAACTCGACCTTTCATCATCAACAGCTGATTGCCACTCATGGCATAGCACTTGCACACGCGGCTGAATTGCGCCATGTTCTTCCAAACGCTGCATAAATGACCCTGGATGCAAAATCCATTGGCATAATTTTGCTGATAAAATAGATTGGTTCATTGCAGAGGCTGGCTGCCACTTTAACTCAGGTTGCATATACAGGCATCTCTTCATCGTTTAAAATGCAAACCATATGATACTATGAGCTTACCGACTTGGAAAACACCAAATGAATCCGATTGTAATTATTGGCACTGGCCTTGCTGGTTATCAGTTGGCGCGTGAATTTCGTAAAATTGACCAAACGAGCCCGCTCGCGATCGTGACAGCTGATGATGGGAAATACTATTCAAAACCACAGCTTTCTATTGCGTTAACAAGTGGTAAAACAGCTGATGCACTCCCTACAGCCACAGCTGAGATGATGGCACACCAGCTTAACGCAGCAATTGGCACACAAGCTTATGTATCCACCATTAACACGCAAGAAAAATTTATTCTTCTCAATAACAATGAAAAAATATTTTATTCGAAATTGATTCTTGCTTGTGGCGCGGATGTAATCAAACCACAGCTAGAAGGTAATGCTGCGAATGAAGTGTTGTCGATTAATCACATTTATCATTACGCTGAATTTCGTGATTTAATCCAACACAAAAATCGTATCGCTATTTTAGGGGCTGGACTAATTGGCTGCGAATTTGCAAATGATCTCAGCAATGCGGGTTATGAAGTTCACGTTATCGCACCGGTCAAAGCACCGCTTGATTTATTAGTACCTGAACGTGTCGGTAAAGCATTACAGATAGCATTGGAACATAATGGCGTTCATTTCCATTTTCCTTGCGTGGCCAACCGCATCGACAAGCAAGATAACGGCAATTACAGTCTTGAATTGACCAATGGCAGCGAATTAGAAGTAGAATTTGTTTTGTCAGCGATAGGTTTGAAACCACACACCAAACTTGCTCATTCTGCAGGAATTGCAGTAGATCGCGGCGTCATTGTGAATCGTTATCTTGAAACAAGCATACCGGATATTTATGCCTTAGGAGATTGCGCTGAAGTAGAAGGCCATGTGTTGCCATACATCACTCCCTTATTAAATTGTTCACGCGCATTAGCTCGAACCCTTGCAGGAACACGTACAGCCGTTGATTATCCTGCAATGCCGGTGATCGTCAAAACTCCCGCGCATCCGCTTGCTGTTTGCCCGCCACCAAAAAATTCTATTGGTGATTGGAAAATTGAAGCAGTTGATAATAATGTGCGTGCATTATTTTATGATGATCAGCAGATGTTGCGTGGGTTTGTATTAACGAATGAAGCTGTCAAAGAACGTGCGGCGTTGGCTAAGCAGATTCCGGCGTTATTCTAGCGCGAATTCCGGTTAAGTAATTGTCCAAGAACACTCATGCCAGCTTTCGCTGGCATGACAAATTTTCTTAGATGGAATTCGCGTTACAAAATAGAACACTTTGTTTTTATGTAGTCACATACCGTCTCACGACGAGTTTGCCCATGATCAACTTTATCAGGTGTGGTAAATTTCTTTCCGTACAGAGTATTAGCATTATTACTAACTAAATTATTATCCTTTGACTTATTAGCATCAAAAATACCTAGGTCCCCCATAGAAATATCTGGATATACTTCATCTTTATTGTAACCCAGTGTAGATAACCTGCTAACGTCTCTGAATACTACTTTATTATCTTTATTTTCTGATTGATTTGGATAAATACGGGTAGCATTTGCTAAGGTATTTTCATACTCTTTTAATTCTTTATCGTTATTAACAATAAAACGCTCCGCAGTCACTTCTACAGAATGCCAAAACGCAATAAAAGCGCGTCCTACGCATACAGGTTCTTTGTCTGCTTCATGGCCTGTTACTTTAACGATAACAACTAATGTGTTATCCGATTTTTTATAGAGCCCTGCTATGCTTAACTCAGCATCCGGATTTGACATCGGTTGAGAAACTACTATTCTGCCGTACATATTTTAACTGCCTTTGAAAAGTGATTTGCTGTTTAATATGCTAAAAGCCCGATTTTGTCAACATATAGGCATTTCCTTAATATTATGAATAACGCCTTCAAGGCCCCTAAAATATTTTGTCGAAACACGATATACTAACTGCCATGACTCTATACTCTGCCGCCGCCACATTAGTTCTCGTCATGGACCCACTCGGGAACATTCCCGTTTTTTTATCCGTTTTAAATAGTGTGCCCACCGCGCGTAGACAACAAATTATTTTGCGCGAAACATTCATCGCCTTCGTCGTTTTAACCGCATTCTTATTTTTTGGAAAATATATTTTAGAAGGCATGCGGATATCAGAGCCAGCCCTGAGCATTTCTGGTGGTATCATTTTATTTTTGATTGCATTACGAATGATTTTTCCACACGATGATGAGCGAGTGACGAAACAAACCACTGAACCATTTATTGTTCCGCTTGCAATTCCTTTAGTCGCAGGTCCCTCAACCATGACAGTCGTTATGCTCATGGCAAGCCAACAACCGAAACATATTTGGCTGTGGATGCTAGCCTTATTTATCGCTTGGTTTATCAGCACTGTCATTTTGGTATTTGCAGAAAAGCTACGTAAAGTATTTGGTGAACGTGGGTTAGTTGCGATTGAACGTTTAATGGGAATGATATTGACGACCATGGCAGTACAAATGTTTTTAACGGGCGTAGCAGAATTTTTTCATCTTTAATTTTAATGGATTAACTATTATGAGCTATATCGACAAAAACTTATTGGCAGACGAACAAATCATTTATCGCACCAAAAAACATTTTATTATTTTCTTTACGCCAGCATTTTGGTTGGCCGTCGCCTTATTTTGTCGATTCAATTCCAATCCTATTTTAATCAACATCGCCTTTGGTCCTGCAATCGTTGCATTACTGACAGGCGGCTACCAATGGCTGAATTACGTGACATCAGAGTTTGCGATTACCAACAAACGCGTCATGATGAAGGAAGGATTTTTTTTTCGGCACGCAAATGAATTGCGCTTAGCAACCGTTTCAAACATTAGCATCGTACAAAGTTTGTTGGGGCAAATGTTAAATTACGGCAGCATTGTGATTAATCCCTTCGGCGGAAATAATGATGTTTTCACACAAATTGCGTCCGCTGGGAAATTTGAAAAAGCCGCACAAGAGCAGCTTGATAAACTAGGTTCGCAGAACCCCAACCGTTAAAAGATATAGTGCAAAACGATAGTGGCAATTAGACCGACGATAGCAAACACCGCCATCAAGCCTAGCAAGGGAAGTCCATAAGTATAATATTGGCTTAAATCTTCATTTTTCTGGTTCATCACTTTTTCTCATCCTCATTTGGGTTAGCAGATGGTGCGGCTGGCTTTGCATAAGCGGCCGTCACTCTGGCTAAATCAGTCAGCAAATTTTGCATTCTCTTCATCGCAGCCGTTTGCGTGGCTTGCGCTGCTGAAAATTCATTTAAGGTCTTTTGCAATTCTTGAAATAGGTTTTGTAATTCATTGCTGTCTTGCGGAACATCACCCGCATCTTTTTTACTGCTGACAGACTCAATACCGCTTTTCAACTTATCGACCATACCGCCTAAATTAACGCTTTTTGCGGAATCCATTAAATCGGCGCCCATTTTCTTTAAATCGTCTAAACCTGGTATTTTGACCATAAATCTGCCTCTGATTAACCTCGATAGTATAGCACAAATGTGATTTACTTGAAGAAACTGCTATTCTAGGTATGCGACGCTAATACATTTCCCTAAGCAATACTCTTTTTCTTCAATGAAACTTCCATTATTACCTATCTTTACGATACAAAACCATCGGAATGAGACAAAAGTATAATAAAAACAATAGATTATGCCTCCCCTCATTTCTCTTCACAAAGTAACACTAAGTGTTATAATGATAAAAGGCGCCCAATGAAAATCTATAAACATAGAAGCTTTTATCAATGGGCTAAATCTGAAGGTATAACAGATACCGCCTTGAAAAAAGCTGTTGAAGAAATAGAAAATGGATTATATGAAGCAAATCTTGGCAGCGGTCTTTATAAAAAAAGAATCGCCTTGCCAGGGAAGGGAAAAAGCGGGGGTTACAGAACTCTCATGGCATTCAAAAAGGAGGAAAAAGCTTTCTTTGTTTTTGGTTTCGCAAAAGGTATACGAGCAAATATAAATGAAAGGGAAGAAAAAATTTTCCGCCAACTTGCTAAGGACCTTCTAGCCACAACAGAAAAGGAAATTCGATGGATGGTAGAACAAAGTAAATTATACGAGGTAAAATAATATGAAAAAGAACTTGCTTGAAGTAGCACAGGAAATAGCTACTGATTTATACGAAGCAGGTGTTATAGATGCTATCACGATGAGAGAATATGACTCCATTTGTATTCGACCAGCGCTTGAATTAAGTCCTCGCGAAATAAAACGCATACGTTTACATGAAAAAGTAAGCCAAGCGATTTTTGCTAAATATTTAAATACCAGCACATCTACTGTAAGACAATGGGAACAAGGAGGAAAACATCCTCGTGGCACTTCATTGCGTTTACTTAATCTTATCGCAGAAAAAGGGCTAAAGGTTCTTGTCGTTGAAGCGCAATAAACACTTTAGGAACAGCATTAAAATAAAAGTATGTTTAAGCAGAATGTCAGATATTAACTATTCCAGATAATTCTGCTGCATCGCCTTCTTAGCCAACGCCAATGTTTCCTGCGCCACCGCATTCGCCTTCTCAGTCCCTTCCCGCAAAATCGTCAAAATTTGCGCCGGATCACTTTCATATAACTTACGACGCTCATGAATAGGCTGAATCAAATGCACCAACACTTCGATCAATTTCTTTTTACATTCCACATCACCAATCGTTCCTTGGCGATAACGCTCTTTTGATGCCGCAACCCATGCTTTATCCGGATTAAACGTATCATGGAAAATCCATAATGGATTATTTTCCACCGTCCCAGGATCAGTTGCTTTTAAGCGATTCGGATCGGTATACATCGACATCACTTTGCGTTTAATGGTATCAGCGTCATCCGCCAATAAAATAGAATTATTCAATGATTTAGACATTTTTAACAAACTGCCATCAGGCCCTGGGCCGCCTAACCCAACTAAACGGCGCACACGGCCAAGTTTCGCATCAACGATAGGGAATAAACCGCCTTGCGCGAGATAATCCTTATCCTCCGTATGCGAATCGACTCCACAATAAATCTGATTAAACTTCCGTGCGACTTCGCGGGTTAATTCCAAATGTGGCACTTGATCCTCGCCCACCGGAACAATCTCTGGACGAAACGCCAAAATATCCGCCACTTGGCTCACGGGGTAAAGCAAAAAGCCAACGGAATAATTCTCACCCAATCCTTTATCACGAATCTCATCTTTAATGGTCGGATTACGCATCAAACGCGGATAAGGCACAATCATGCTGAAAAATGCGGTCAATTCTGCAATCGCTGGCACTTCGGACTGCACAAACATCGTGCTGCGCTTGGGATCAATTCCCGCCGCCAAATAATCGCCCGCGACATCTAACACACTCTGCCGCACTTCCGCCGGCTTATCTGCGCGAGTGGTAAATGCCTGTAAATTCGCAATAATAAAATAACAATCATATTGATCTTGCAATGCGACACGATTTTCAACTGAACCGACCCAATGGCCTAAATGCAACCGTCCGGTTGGAGTGTCGCCTGTTAATAAGCGGGGTTTCTTAGCACTTGTCACACGATTACCTCGTTAACCATTTTCCCAAATTCGCGAAGTTTATCAGCTTCTTCGCACTAAATGATACCCCACTTGGCCTGCTCGTTTGCTTTTGATGATGTTCCAATTCGCAGGCAATTGTTCTGCATTCAATGTTTCACGCGATTCCAGATAAATATAAGCTTCTTTTGCGAGCAGCCCTTCATCTTCTAAATAAAAACAACTCGGTAATAATAAGTTTTTTTGAAACGGCGGATCGAGAAAAACGATGTCGAATGGTTTAGCTGGTTTTTTTAATTGTTGCGGCATCGCAGCACGATATATTTCAGCATCTTTTGTTTTGAAAATTTCCGCTTGGGACTGCAGCAATTTAATCACTTCCGCTGATTCATCCAGCATAACAACATGCACCGCGCCTCGAGACAACGCCTCAAATCCCAAAGCCCCGCTGCCAGCAAATGCATCCAAGCAATTTGCTCCCACAATGATTGGCGCCAACCAATTAAAAACGGTTTCGCGCACCCGGTCCGGCGTCGGCCGTAAGTCCGTCACATCTGGCACAGCCAATTTGCGTCCGCGCCACAGACCGCCAATAATACGTACTTGCCCTTCCGCCACGGCTTACCTCCAAGAAAAAAAATATGTTAACATCTCGGCTCATTAAAAGTGGAATAAATATGTTTAATTTATTGAAACGCAAGAAACCAGCGGATACTGCAAACGAAACTTCGAGCAACAGTGACACTCCCGAAAAAACCGGGCTTTTTGCACGCCTCAAAGCGGGTCTCGCCAAAACTCGCGCTAACTTCACCTCAGGTTTAGCGAACCTTATTCTTGGCAAAAAAACACTTGATGCTGATGTGCTCGATACCATTGAAACCCAACTACTCACTGCTGATGTAGGCGTTGAAGCGACACAACAATTAATCCAACATTTAACCCAAAAGCTTGCGCGGAAAGAATTAAACGACACGGAAGCTGCGTTAAATTTATTACGTGATGACATGAAAAATATGCTGCTGCCTTGCCAACAGCCGCTTACTTTGCCTGAAGATAAAACGCCTTTTGTGATCTTAGTCGTCGGTATTAATGGTTCCGGCAAAACTACGACGATTGGCAAACTCGCGAAGCACCTACAACAAATCGGTCAAAAAGTGATGCTGGCTGCAGGTGACACCTTTCGCGCCGCTGCAATTGAACAATTACAAATTTGGGGTGAGCGCAATCAAATTCCAGTCGTTGCGCAACAGCCCGGCGCTGACACTGCCGCAGTGATTTATGATGCGATGGAATCTGCCAAAGCACGTCAAATGGATGTTTTAATTGCAGATACTGCCGGCCGTTTACACACGCAAACTAATTTGATGGAAGAATTGAAAAAAGTCACTCGTGTGCTCAGAAAAATTGACCCAACTGCTCCGCATGAAACGCTGCTCATTTTAGATGCCAGCATCGGCCAAAACGCATTGAATCAAGCGATACAATTTCATCAAGCCATTGGCATTACTGGAATTGCCTTAACCAAATTAGATGGCACCGCTAAAGGTGGGATTATCTTTGCCATTGCTAAACAATTGGGTGTGCCGATCCGCTATATTGGGGTGGGTGAAGGAATTGATGATTTACGCCCGTTTGACGCGGAAGAATTTATCGCAGCGTTATTTGATTGAAAAATCCCCCTAATTTCCGGTATATTAGCACTCTCAACAGGTGAGTGCTAAAATTAGTGTTAGAGGTTTTTATATGGCCGATACCAGTTTACAAACATTAGACATACGCCTGCCACTAGGCAGCCTAGATGCATACATTAGCTATGTAAATCAAATACCTATGCTAACCCAGCCGGAAGAGCTCGATTTAGCTACCCGATTACATTCCAACCAAGATTTAGCAGCCGCTAAGCAATTGGTCTTGGCCCACTTACGTTATGTGGTCCGAGTCGCCAAAGGTTATAAAGGCTATGGCTTGCCATTAAACGACTTGGTGCAAGAAGGTAACATTGGCTTAATGAAAGCCGTCAAACGATTCAACCCAGCCCTTGGGGTTCGCTTGGTCACATTTGCCATGCACTGGATCAAGTCTGAAATTCACGAATTCGTATTACGTAACTGGCGGATTGTGAAAGTCGCCACCACCAAAGCACAACGTAAATTATTTTTTAATTTGCGCACCATGAAAAAACACTTAGGCTGGTTGACCCAAGAAGAAGTCGACGGTATCGCAAAAGATTTGCGCGTAAAACCTGAAACCGTGCGTGAAATGGAACTGCGTTTGAGCACGATGGATGCGCCGTTTGAAAGCCATTCAGATGATGAAGAAGATGCCCATTTCGCACCTGCCGGTTATTTAGAAGATCATCGCTTTAATCCAGAACGCCAATTAGAAAATGATGATTGGTCAGAGCAATCACACAGCGCGCTACAAAATGCGTTAACCACTTTGGATGAACGCAGCCAAGAAATTCTCGCGGCTCGATGGTTAGCGGAAGAAAAAGCAACGCTGCAAGATTTAGCAGATAAATATCAAGTGTCTGCGGAACGTATTCGTCAGCTTGAAAAAAACGCGCTGCAAAAATTGCGGGCGCAAATTGAAATCGAAGAATACGTCTAATAATTAGCAACAGTATTCATATCCATTCAGTCTCTTTACTTTCAACATAAAAACATTGCTATAAACAGACCCTATTTCGAAAATAATTTATTTTTTTGACTTATTGTGATATCATTATGATATCACTTATTGATTATGGTTGCGGGAGGGGATGATGGCTGAATTACTAATTAGAGATTTGGAACCAGAGGTAATTAAACGCTTAAAACTGCGCGCCAAACAGCATCACAGATCATTGCAAGGCGAGTTAAAATCTATCGTTGAAGCGGCCACTAAAATGTCAATGGAAGAGGCGATAAAAACAAGCAATGCATGGCATAAACGTCTGTCAGGCCATTCATTCAGTGACAGCGCGAAACTTCTTCGAGGGGATAGAGACCGGTGAAAGCTATAGTGGTGGATGCAAGCGTTGCCATTAAATGGTTTATTCCCGAAGTTCATGCCATATCTGCTACACGTTTACTGCATACAAATTTGCAGTTTATTGCGCCTGATCTCATTTTTGCAGAAGTTGGAAATATCTTATGGAAAAAATACCGTTCGAAAGAATTAACACTTGATACAGCAAGTGCCATCTTGGATGATTTTAAAAGACTTCCCATTAATAGCCATGAAAATGAATCCTTACTTGATGCAGCATGGCAAATTGCAACATCACATCAATGCACTGTTTATGACAGCTTGTATGTAGCTTTAGCACAAACTGAGGGATGTTTATTAGTAACAGCAGATCGTACCCTCCATAACGCCTTGAGCAATACACAGTTAGCCCGTCTATTGCTTTGGGTAGAGGACATAAAAAACATTACCTAAATAAAAAGACCACCCTTCTAAGCCGATCTTCTTTCTTATCTATTTATTTATAGACCATCTTGTTATCATTATGGTCGTATTATGCGCATATAATTAAACCAAATAGCAAGGCAAGCAATGAACACTGGAAGAAATGAGCAACTATTAGAAGATAAAAACAACAGCCAATCGAGGCAGACTGGATCGGGTCGCTTATCTGACAGCTCATCAAGCAGTTCATCGGCAGATGCGCAATCCGAAAAAAAACGTGATGGATTTGCTAGCGCACCACAAGAACTAGCTTTAATTAAAACTCCCAAACTAAATGATGATCTCATGTCTGGCTTGCGGTACGTCTTTGCTAGGAGTTTCGTAACAAATCATTTAATAGAATTTCTTTTACCCTATATATCTCTAGCTGATGACATTAAAACACAGGCTGTATTAGCGCGGACCTGCAAACCTTTAAACACATTTTTTAAACCGTTTATTGAGAAAGAAAAACAAGTCCGGCTAACAAAGTTACTGAGTCATGTGGTTAAAGGAGAACTAAAAGAAGTGAAGGACATGCTTGAAGTGCCAGCCAACCGTTCTTTGCTGCTTTATTCAGCTCGAGTAAAAACATATTCTCATGGCGATATGGAAGCAAAAAGTAAAGACGAAATAGAATACCAAGAAATGGAAGGCACAGCGTATCGACTTGCGCTTGCGGCAAAAGACGTCGCTATTAAGCGTGAAGAAGGAATGGTTGAGGTGATACAGAGCTATCTTAAACAGTTACCCAATGGCGAAGCAGAAATTAAAAAACAACAAGATGATCAATTTCCTCAAGGTTGGGAAGCAGAGCAAAAAAAACGCGAAGAAGCTGATTTAGCTGCGCTCAACAAAGTCTTTGCAGCGATTAAAAAATCGGAGACAAACTACGACAAAGAATTGAAGGACGAGATACATCAGTTTAGAAAACACGTCAAAGAAAGTAATCGTTTAATCACCTCGGGATATCAGTTTAACGATCAATTGCTGGTTGAAGCATTCCGATTATATGTAGACATTTTTGATACTTTTTATCGCAAGGGCACCCGTCAGATCCATTTTGCATGGTATCAGATCGTTGGGTATGTAGAGCGGTTTATGCCAGCCAATTATGTACCGACATTTTACCAGGGTATATTGGACACTATGGGTTTTGATGACATGCCACCTCGTTCTCATATACTTCATTTTGGCAAGTTACTTCCTCGCATGGGCAATGACCTCGCGCTGGGAATGCGATTTCAATACCCTGCTGGCCAAGCGCTAGGAACGTTATGTTGTGTTAGGGAATTTTGTTACAAAAAAATATCGGCGGTACAAACAATTATGTGGCCAGACCGTCAGGCAAAGAGCTACTGTTTAATACTGTAGGCTGTCTATTATTATCTATTCCATTTTATCTGATTGGATAGGTGCGAACGCTTAACTTGTGGCACGCTATGCAACTTTCTCCATATCAAACAGAGTATGTCTATCAGGGACAGAACCTAGGATTTTTCTTATGCTTGTGTTTACGCCACTTGTGTAGCATTACCGTTACCTGCCTGTAGTTGTTTTGCTTCATTGACTAACGCAAGTCGGACTGCTTCAAGCTTAGTCATCTTTGCACCACGCAATACTTCATAAACTTCAGCCAATTTAGTGAGTCGTTCCGCTTTGACGATTTTATAGGTAGGATTTGATTCGGGTAGCTCGCGAATTTCTTGTAGTAAACGTGCGATTTCCGTCCAATTGAAAGCATGAGCTATATCTCTGGGTGTTCCTAACTTTCTTGGCACACCGCTCTGTGTTGTGGCAGCAACGGCTTCCTTGCTTGCTTGATCAAGGATAACCGCTTTAAAACGCCCAGCCGCCTCTAGCAATACCTCTAAGCGCTGCTGGACAGTACTTGATTCCAATTCATCTTCATGAGGGTAAAATATCAATGCCATGGGTGACACTCCTCTTCGCCTGTTTTATCTAACCTTATTTCAAGTATAGACAATTTCTAAACAAATTCACCGTCTAGTATGTTTATTTAATGCACATGTTGTACACTATCCGCTTATTTTTAACCGATCCAGACATCGATAAGTAAGCGCTTCACTGACATGTTCGATCAAGATAGCTTCCTGGTCTGCCAAATCAGCAATTGTTCTGGCCACTTTGACGATACGATGATACACACGCGCTGACAAATTAAATTTATTCATCACTTGATTCATCAAACTTTTCGAATCGCTATCCATCGGACAAAACGCTGGTAAGTCAGCAGCAGACAAATCGCGGTTACACTTTCGTTGACGTTTCATCTGCAGCAGACGCGCTGCCATCACTCTTTCTTTTACTACATCACTTTGCCGCGCATTGTCCACAGGCAGCGAGGATAATATTTCTGGCGGCAAGCTTGGTACTTCAATTTGCATATCAATTCGATCGAGCAAAGGTCCAGACAATTTATCTAGATAACGTTGCAGTTGTTGAGGCGTGCAGCGGCAAAGTGTCCGCGTATTACCCGCGTAACCGCAAGGACATGGATTCATTGCCGCAATCAATTGAAATTCTGCCGGAAAAACCGTTTGGAATGCGGCACGCGAAATAGTGATTTGTCTGGACTCTAGCGGTTCGCGCAATGATTCTAAGACATGACGACTAAATTCAGGCAATTCATCCAAAAATAATACGCCATGATGCGCAAGTGAAATTTCCCCTGGCCGCGGCGGACGCCCTCCTCCGACTAATGCAACATTTGAACTGGTGTGATGTGGCGCACGAAATGGCAGAGACTGCCATTTCACTGGATCAAAACCATTACTGCTAATTGAAGCAATTGCCGCCACTTCGAGGGCAGCATCCTCTTCAAGCTCAGGCAAAATAGTCGGTAATCGGCTGGCTAACATTGTTTTTCCAGTACCGGGCGGTCCCATTAGCAACATACTGTGCTTCCCTGCCGCAGCAATTTCTAACGCGCGTTTTGCATGTGGTTGTCCGCGCACATCTGACAAATCTAATTCTGCTGAATGTGCAGTATTAGCAATAGCATTGCGGCTGCAAATCGTCAAACTATCTTCACCTTTCAAATAAGCGCACACCTGTAACAAATGTTCCGCAGAAAATACCTGCGCCCGCTTAACCAGTGCAGCTTCCGCAGCATTCGCTTGCGGCACAATTAAATTTCGTTGCGCCTTTGCCGCACTGAGCACCATGGGCAAAACACCACGCACGTGGCGTAATTCACCCGACAACGCTAACTCGCCGGTAAATTCATGCTGCATCAATTTATCAATCGGCAATTGTCCTGAAGCAGCTAGAATTCCCAGTGCAATAGGCAAATCAAATCGACCGCCTTCTTTAGGTAAATCGGCTGGCGCTAAATTAATCGTGATACGCCGAATGGGAAATTCAAAGCTCGTGTTCATTAACGCGCTGCGCACGCGATCTTTGCTTTCTTTCACCGCGGCTTCTGGCAGCCCAACAATATTCAAACCTGCCATGCCGTAAGATATATGTGTTTCTACCGTGACAAGCGGGGCAACAATACCCGAGCTCGCACGACTATAGACAATCGCTAAAGTCATGATGTTTTCCTTGGAAAAGTAAATAGAGAAGATTATTCTTGCTATACCTGCGCTTTTTAGAGCCGGTGCAAGATGGGATGCTAAAAAGCGCAAATTGTGACGAGATAAGGTATAAGCAAGCGCCCGTAGCTCAGTCGGATAGAGCGTTGGTTTCCGAAGCCAAAGGCCAGAGGTTCGAATCCTCTCGGGCGCGCGGTGTGTTGTTTATATCAGAGAACACAGGAATTAAACCATGGAAAAAACGACAACGAAAGAGATAATCCACAAATTATTAGAGTTGGCTGGCGTTACTTTAAACGGTAAGCAACCATGGGACATTCAAGTCCATAATGAACGATTTTATGAAATGGCACTCCGCAGAGGCTCTTTAGGGTTAGGTGAAGCCTATCTTGAAGGTTGGTGGGACTGCGAAAAACTCGATGAATTTTTTTACCGTCTAATGCGCAGCGATATTGAAAATAAAATGAAAAAAAACTGGCTGCTCATGTTCCGGATATTCATCGCCAAATTTTTTAACTTACAAACTAAACAGCGTGCATTTGAAGTCGGTGAAAAACATTATGACTTAGGCAATGATATTTTTGCTGCCACTTTAGATAGCGGAATGAGTTATACCTGCGGATATTGGAAAAATGCTGACAATTTGGAACAAGCGCAGCAGGCCAAATTAGAATTAGTCTGTCAAAAATTAATGTTGCGGCCTGGCATGCGTCTTTTAGATATTGGCTGTGGCTGGGGTGCGTTGGCAAAATATGCGGCAGAAAAATATGGTGTTTCTGTCGTAGGTATCACAGTCTCAGTAGAACAAGCGGATTACGCAAAAAAAACTTGTCAAGCATTGCCCATTGAAATTCGTTTACAAGATTATCGTGAACTCAATGAATCATTTGACCGCATTGTATCGTTAGGAATGTTTGAACACGTAGGTCATCATAATTATCATACTTACATGCAAGTTGCGCATCGCTGCTTAAAAGAAGATGGTTTGTTCTTATTGCACACGATTGGGGCGAACCAAACTGGCTATAAAGCGGATGAATGGATCACAAAATATATTTTCCCCAATGGCATGCTTCCTTCAGTTGCACAAATCGGTAAAGCCAGCGAAAAATTTTTTATTATGGAAGATTGGCATAACTTCGGTGCGGATTATGACAAAACCTTAATGGCATGGTATGAAAACTTTAAGCAGCATTGGGATGAATTAAAATCTCGCTATGACCAACGCTTTTATCGCATGTGGACTTATTATTTATTGTCATGCGCAGGTGGTTTTCGTGCGCGGGGGATGCAATTGTGGCAGATTGTTTTCACTCGAAACGGTCTTTTAGGGGGATATCAAGCGCCACGGTAGTTGCATAGCTCTACTGGAAGTTTTGCTGCATTGAGTTCCGACAAATCCGCTTCTGTTCCGACATTATGCCAAATACCTTGATAATATTCGCCGGTGATTTGTGATGTTTCCTTCACAGTTTTAATCAATAAATCACCCAAACGAAATTTTCCTGGCTGGCAGGCAGAAAATAATTCCGGGTGATACAAACCAATGTTGCCGAACGTAAATTGATTTTGAGCTTGTCGCTGTAACACATCCCCAGCTAAACAAAAATCGCCGCGTGGGTGATGTGTTAAATTATCTACTAAAATCAAATGCGCTAATTTTGCAGGCTGCTCAATTAATTTTTTTAGTGGATAATCGGTCACAATATCACTGCTTAACACAATAAATGAATCATTGCCAAGTAATGGCAATGCTTTGAAAATCCCACCACCCGTTTCCAGCGCTTCAACTTCTTCGGAGTAATGAAAATTTGCGCCGTAACGCGCACCATCGCCTAATGCTGTTTTGATTTTTTCACTCTGATAACAAATATTAATAACAATGTCGCGAATGCCAGCCTTCACCAGTGCCGCAATTGAAAACTCAATCAGATAACGCCCACCAATTTTCAATAATGGCTTAGGCGTTTCCGCTGTTAATGCACCCATTCTCGCACCGCGACCTGCGGCTAAAATCATTGCACGCATTGTTCTTTTGTCACCTCAGTTAAAAACTCGGTTAATTCACGGCATTCAGGATAACGCATTCCAACGGTCTTCACATATTGCAAAGTGCGTGGAATATATTTGAGATAATTCACATCATGATCACGACAAAATTTTCGCGAAAATGTTAACAAACATTTCAAATGCCGTTGCATACCCATTAAATCAAACCAACGCACAAATTCTTCCGCAGCCACATTGGGCAACGCTAAATTTTTCCAATAAGACAACACTAGCTCGTTGACCAAATTTTCCGGCCAAGAAATATAACAATCACGTAACAAAGAGACCAGATCATAAGTCACCGGCCCAATAAACGCATCTTGAAAATCTAAAATGCCAGTTTGATGATTTGGCAACACCATTAAATTTGCGGAGTGAAAATCACGGTGCATAAAAACTTGCGTTTGATTCGCTGCAGTGTTTGCTAAAAAATGAAAAGTGTTGCTCAGCATTTGCTGAATTGTTTCTGGCAAAGACAAGTTTAAATATTTTTCCAAAAACCATTCTTGAAAACGCAGCAATTCTTGGTACATAAAATCGGCGGTAAATAATGGCACCGACCAACCATCGACATTCCGGCAGCGCTGTAAAATTAACAAAGCATCGAGTGCTTGTGAGTATAGAGCTTTTGCATTACCTGCATTTAACTCGCGCAGATAAAGTCGGTCACCAAAATCGGTAAGCAGCAAAAATCCTTTTGATAAATCACTCGCGATGATTTCTGGTGCTTGCAGCCCTTCTGCACGCAAAGCATTGGCAATTGCTACAAATGGCACACAACTGGCTTGTTCTTTCGAAGCATCCATTGCTACGTATGAAATCTTATCTTGTTTAACACGAAAATAGCGGCGAAAACTTGCATCTCCTGCTAGAGGAGACAGCTGGTAATCCGTTAAACGGCATTGTTCATTCAGCCAGTCTGTTAAGTTCATGGGATTCATCTTGATAAAAGTGTAATTTTACTGAGTTTCCAGGTGGATGTCTCTAGCCCTTTTCGCTAAACTGGCAAGCTTTAGCATTCATGGAAAGCGCTTATAACATGCGCATGAAAAAAATACTTTGCTCTATCGCGCTGGCCATTTTATGTGGCTTGCCTGCATTGGCATTGTCCAGTCAGGTAGAAAGCCAGTGCGCGGGCAATACGCGTTCCATAGATTTGCATTCACTGCCAGCCACTGCGATTGCAGAACAGTTGGGCTGGGTTGCCACAAATGACAATCGCTGCGGCGGCTATTATCTTGAAGCACCGTTTGTTTACCCAGAAGAATTGTTAAAGAACAACTTGATCGAAATGACCAGCAGCGAAGGAGGAGTCTTCTCATTGCATGGCACATCCGTTACTCAAGGCAAAGTCACTATCACCCGTTATGGACAACAGATTGTCGCTAACAAAGCTTATTTATACCGTGACCCAAAAACCAGTAAAGTGAATGCGGTCGATTTAATGGATCATGTTGTATTGCGTGAACCCAATAGTATGGTGATTGCAGAACGTGGTCACTTGGATATTCCAACCAAGGAAGAAACGCTTGAAGCATTGCTCTATCGCACAGCGATTTACAGTAGTCATTCTGAAGCACCGCCCATCCCCAGCAATCAACAGTTGCAACACGAACGCAAAATAGTTCAACTAAGCGCCTGGGGTCAAGCAGGGTCTTTCAAACAAACTAGTCCTAAAGTATTTGAGTTAACCGATGCAAGTTACAGCACTTGCCCACCATTAACCAGTGTCTGGAGAGTCAACGCGCATACTATCGTGCTTGATAAAAATACGGGACGTGGTGTGGCACGAAATTCTTATTTATATGTGAAAGGCGTTCCAATCTTTTATACGCCCTACTTGAATTTCCCCATTGATAATCGCCGCCAAACGGGTTTTTTACCGCCCACTTTCGGTACTTCTAGCAAAACTGGGGCATACATAAGAACACCATTTTATTGGAACATGGCGCCGAACTATGATTCAACGATGACTCCTGCCTTCATTGCAAAACGCGGCATGCAGGTCGCCGATATTTCACGCTACTTAACTGAATCAGGCACTGGCGAATTCAATATTTCCGCGCTGCCAAATGACAGAACATTCTCTGCCTTTCAGCAGCAATCCGCTAATATTTATTCTTCTTCAACTTCTCCGGCCGTACAAACTGAGTTAAAAAATTTAGAAAATGCGAGTGATACACGCGGAGCCTTCGCCTGGAAAGATAACACTCATTTCAATGATCATTGGTCGGCTGACGTCGACTATAATTACGTCACAGATGATTATTATTTACGTGATTTAAGCACAAATTTAAATGAAGTGACGCAAAATCAACTTTTACAAAAAGCGGAAGTCAATTATCAAAGTCATTATTGGAATTTTTTAGGCCGCACGCAAGGTTATCAGACACTACATCCCATCGATGAAACGTCAGTCGCCAACCAATATACCAGCGCGCCCGAATTACAACTTAATGGAGATTATCCAAATGCGCCCGCGGGACTCGATTATTTTATTAGCACGGAAGCCACACGGTTTTTGATTCATCAAAACCCTGGCGATACTTCGCAGCCGCCAATTGGAAATCGTTTATATGCGCAACCCGGCATTTCATTACCCATTTATTATCCATCTTATTTTTTCCAACCGCGTGTTCAATTCTCAATGACGCAATATAAATTAAACGATGTTCCCACCGGCGTCACGAGCCAGCCGAGTCGCGCATTGCCTATCGTCGACATTGACTCAGGATTATATTTTGACCGTGATATTACTGCATTTAACACGGCCTACCGGCAAACATTAGAACCGCGCTTGTATTACGTTTATATTCCGTTTCGTAATCAAAACCAGATACCGATTTTCGATACAACGCTCAATAACTTGACCTATGACGAATTGTTTACCTATAACCGTTTCAGCGGTTTGGATCGTATCGGTGACACTAATCAAGTCAGCTTAGGTGTGGTCACTCGATTTATCGACCAGCAGACTGGCTATCAAAAGCTGAACGCAGGCCTCGGGCAAATCTATTACTTCCGTCACCGCAGCGTTGACATGTGCTACAACAACCAATGCCAGCCTACGCCGCCTGCCAGCCAAAGCGATAATCTCAACCGTTCACCGTTGAGCGGCGTCTTGACCTATAACTTAAACCGTCTCTGGAGCGCACAAGCAAGCAGCATTTGGAACCCGCAAACACGTGAATTAGATAACCAAAGCATTACCTTTAATTACACGCAAGATCCACAGCGTGTGATCAATTTGGGCTATAGCTTCATTCGTGGCGGCGACACTCAGCAAGATGATCCGCCAGGCAGCAGCGCCAGCAATTTATCGCAAACTGACGCTTCATTTGGTTGGCCAGTGAAAGGCAGTTGGAGCGCTGTCGGACGCTGGACACAAAACTGGAATCATAAGCATTTTCAGAACTTACTCTATGGATTACAATATGACAGCTGTTGTTGGGCAGTACGCTTCATCACAGGTCGGTCATTCGTAAACTTAAGTGCTAATAACACCTATCAATACGATACCCAGTTCTTTGTGCAGTTTGCGCTGAAAGGCTTAGTCAGTCTTGGCAACGATCCAACGCAATTATTAAACAGCAGCATTTCGGGATACCAAACTAACTTTGGGCAGGATTTTTAACACATGAAAGCTATTAAATTTTTAACACGCATCGTAGTCGTATTACTCTGCGGAATCATTTTCACCGACAGCGCGCTGGCGACAAAAAAATCGCAAGGACAATCATTGGATCGAATCATTGTGATCGTAAATGACACGCCCATTATGCAAAGTGAACTCGACAATGCGATAGATACACTGAAACAACAATCAATGGGCAGCAACACTCCATTACCACCCGATAGTGTGCTTCGCAAAAAAATGTTAGATCAATTAATTGATCGTAAATTGCAATTACTTGTTGCTGATCAATCCGGCATGCATATTAGCGATGCGCAAGTGAATCAAGCAATCGATACAATCGCGAAGCAAAACAACATCTCTTCCGCCGAGTTGTTGCAAAAAGTTGCGGCAGAAGGTATCACCGCCAGTGACTATCGAAAAGAAATTCGCGAAGAATTGATTTTACAACAATTACAACAACAAGAAGTTGGCGCGAAAATTACTATTTCGCCTGACGAAGTAAAATCACTCTCGCATGCAAAGCAACCACAAACTGGTGGTGAAAAAGAATATCATCTCGAAGATTTCTTAATCACATTACCAGATAATCCATCAGCAGCGGATTTAGATAATGCAAAAAAAGTAGCTGATGCTTTATTGATACAGCTGCGCCAAGGTGTCACACAAAATAATAATAGCGTTGACTTGGGATGGAGAAAAGCGAGTGAAATTCCGACAGAGTTTTCTAGTCAAGCTGTCAGTATGAAAAAAGATGCCTTCGCTGGGCCGATTCAAACCGCCAATGGGTTACATATCATCCGTTTATTAGATGTACGCACAGCAAATGCAGCTGCCACAGCTCAAACGAATGATGTATCGCCACAAAAAGAAGCGGAACAAATGCTCTATCAACAAAAATTTGAAAAAGCATTAAAAACCTGGCTGGCAAAATTGCGCAGTGAAGCCGTCATTAATATGCATCCAGATAATTAAATGATACCGCGCATACTCATCACGCCGGGGGAACCTGCTGGAATTGGACCAGACATTTTGCTGCAAGCGATTCAACAGCCATGGGCTGCAGAGTTAGTCGCAGTGTGTGATCCCGAATTGCTGTCAATGCGCGCAAAAAAATTAAATTTACCTCTCAGTCTCATTCCTTTTGACGCAGCAGCGACCCCCAAAGTATCGCCGCTTAGCACTGTGAAAATTCTTTCTGTTCCTCTGAATGCGCCGGTGCAAGTTGGAAAATTAGCGCATGAAAATGCGAGCTATGTTCTCCGCTGCTTAGAAATTGCCACCGATTATTGCTTGCAAAATAAAACGGCCGCTTTAGTCACGGGACCTGTGCACAAAGGGATAATGAATGATGCAAATTTTGATTTTAGTGGTCACACCGAATTTTTAGCGCAACGCTGCAAAAGTTCGCAGTCTGTTATGCTATTTGTAACTCCTGAAATAAAAGTTGCATTACTCACCACACATCTGCCATTATCTCAAGTTCCAACAGCGGTCACCGCAGAAAAATTACAGCAAGTGTTACGCATTCTACACATCGAGTTAAGCAAAAAATTTGGCTTAAGCGATCCAAAGATTATTGTTTGTGGTTTAAACCCACATGCAGGGGAGCAAGGACATCTAGGCCGTGAAGAAATCGATATCATTGAACCCGCCTTAGAACAATTACGGCGTGAAAAAATGCAGCTGATCGGCCCGTTGCCGGCAGATACCGCGTTTACGAAAAGCCAACTGCAGCGGGCTGATGCAATTTTGGCGATGTATCACGACCAAGCGTTGCCGGTTGTTAAATATTCTGGTTTTGAACATGCTGTGAACGTGACCCTGGGATTGCCAATTATTCGCACATCTGTCGATCATGGTACGGCACTGGATTTAGCTGGCACTGGTCAAGCGGATGCAGGAAGTTTAAAATCTGCTATTGCCCTTGCGATTGATTTATTGAATTTATAACTTTGATTAAAATGACGAGGACAGTTTTGCAATGAATAAATTAACATGTCTACTCAGCACAACACTTATTGGACTGATAACAGTCAATGTTGCTTGTGCCACGAATTTAATTGAAGTATACCGAGAAGCTTTGTTGAGCGACCCAACCTATCAACAAGCTTTGCAACAGCGTTTATCTGATCGTGAAAATGTGCCGATCAGCTTAGCTGGATTATTGCCCGCTGCCTCGATCAATGCGACGCCTAACATCAGCCGCTCAGTTGCATCCGGAAGTGCAACAATCCCCGGCACTGACACTGCGCATGGCTATATCGCGACATTAAATCTTTCCCAAACAATTTTCGATTTTGGCAAATTTGCCGCTTATGCAGGATCAAAACAAATTGCTAAAAAAGCTGATGCTAATTTAAGTGCAGCAACACAAGAGTTAATGATTCGTGTCTCAAAAGCCTATTTTATGGTGTTGCAAGATCAAGATAATTTAATTTACATTCGATCAACACGCACTGCCTACGGAAAACAACTCGACCAAGTAAAACAGCAATTCAAGGTTGGCTTGAAAACAGTGACTGATGTCTACACTGCGCGTGCATCTTATGAAAGTTCAGTTGCGAGCTATATTGCAGCTGAAAATACGTTAGCCAATGACAAAGAAAATTTGCGCGCAATCACTGGTATTTTATATCCTTCATACGCGCGATTAAGCGAATCTTTTCCACTCATTTCACCGCACCCTGCCGATATGGATGCCTGGGTGACTGCAGCCGGTCAACAAAATTGGTCAATTAAATCGGCACAATATGCAGCTGAAGCTGCGCGTGACACAATTAAGCAGCAATATGCCGGCAACTTACCGAGCTTAAATGCCTTGGGCTCTTATCAAGATTCTTTTAGTCACAACTCAGGTCCTAACGGATTTTCTTCATTTGCTAGCGGTATCGCAAAAATTCGCACTGCCAGCGCTCAACTGAGCTTGAATATACCTTTGGTTCAAGGTGGCGAAGTGATCGCACAAACCCATCAGGCACAATACAATTATCAAGTCGCACTTGAACAATTAGAATATCAACTGCGCTCAACGCTGACCCTCACTCGCCAAAGTTATCTTGGTGTAATGTCTGGCATCAGCAAAATTGCAGCTGATAGAGATGCGATCAAGTCAGCCATTAGTTCTTTACATGGGATGGAAGCAGGTTACCGAGTAGGCACTGAAATTTTAGTTAACGTTCTCAATCAACAACAAAATGTTTTTCAAGCGCAAGAACAATATGCAAGTGATCGTTATGCTTATGTGAACAATCTCCTGGCATTGAAACAAGCCGCTGGCACGTTAAGCCAAGATGACTTGATGGCGATTAATAGTTGGTTACAAGAAGATAATGCGGCAATGAATGCCGGGCCTTATAAAACTACATTGCATTCGTAATTTAACCTGAGTTCGGAGTTTATTGCCGTCATTGCGAGCGCGAGCGAAGCAACCCAGGCTGTATTGTCGCTCTAAAAGAATTAAGTTGGTGAAATCGTATGCTTTTTTCTTCTTAAAAAGTAGCAATAAAACCTGGTTTGCTTCGCTCGCGCTCGCAATGACGGCAATAAACTCCGAACTCAGGTTAATTTAGCACCCTTCAGCAAATTACTGTCCATCCTGCGAGGCGTTGTGTAAGTTAATTGTCAGTCGCAGTCAGCTGCCGATATTTTTCCATCAATTGTTCTTCCGTTTCCACATGCTGCGGATCTTTTGGAATGCAATCCACGGGACAAACTTCAACACACTGTGGTTTTTCAAAATGACCGACACATTCTGTACAGCGCTTGGGATCAATTTCAAAAATTGATTCGCCCTGATAAATCGCCTGGTTCGGACACACAGGTTCGCAGACATCGCAATTGATACATTCGTCGGTAATAATTAACGCCATTATTGTTGCCTCTATGTTACCGAGTGAATTTTTTGCTGAGTGCATCGACCACTAACGGTGGGACAAACTGTGTAACACTGCCGCCAAGCGCCGCGATTTCTCTCACAAAACTGGATGAAATATAGGAAAATTTTTCGCCCGGCATTAAAAATAAGCTTTCAATTTTAGAGTCTAATTGCCGATTCATACCAGCCAATTGAAATTCATAATCAAAGTCAGACACTGCGCGTAAACCGCGGAGGATAATTCTTGCATCATGATCTTTCATAAAATGCGTTAATAAACTCTCAAAGCCTTTGACTTGGACATTTTGATGTTTTGCTAATGCCTCTTTTGCCATATTGACTCGTTCATCAAGAGTGAAAACTGGCTTTTTACTAGAATTAGCGGCAATTGCGACAATTACCTTATCGAAAATATGAGCTGCGCGTTCAATCAGATCAATATGACCGAAGGTAATAGGATCAAAGGTGCCTGGATAGACTGCTATGTTTTTCATGGCTCACTCCTGTTATTAGCTTGCTGCCCATATTATAGCAGGGCTCGCTCATTAAAATCAGACTGTTTTTGCTGGTTTTGATGGGGCTGAGCGGTAGGGAGGGCTCCCGCAGTGCTTGCACTGTGGGATACCCGTAGCGATGGGGCCCCGTCAAAACCAGCAAAAACAGTCTGATTTTAATGAGCGAACCAGATATCTATTGATAATTTTCACGATCTGATTATCCTTATCCCCCATGACGATAGATTATTTAAGCGCAATAGGCATCCAAACCTGGCAGTTAAAAACTGCACTATCCTGTGCTGCGCCGCCGTCTGCTGACTGGGAAACCCTGCAAAAAACCGTCGCCAGCTGCACTGCTTGCGGGCTCGAAAAATCCCGCACCCAAACCGTATTTGGTGTTGGTAACCGCAATGCGAAACTGATGATTATCGGCGAAGCGCCCGGCTTCAATGAAGATCAACAAGGCGAACCCTTTGTAGGCCGTGCCGGACAATTGTTGAATTCCATGCTCGAATCAATTGGCTTAAATCGTTCCGAAGTTTATATCGCCAACATCTTAAAATGCCGGCCACCGAATAATCGCGATCCGCAGCCTGAAGAAGTGGCGCAATGCACACCTTTTTTAGCAAAACAAATCGCGTTGATTCAGCCGACATTATTGTTAGCATTAGGTCGAATCGCAGCGCATTATTTACTTGATACAAAAACATCACTTGGACAATTGCGCGGACAGACTCATTCTTATGGTCAATTGAATACGCCACTTATTATCACTTACCATCCGGCTTATTTGTTGCGTAGCCCGCAAGATAAACGAAAAGCGTTTCAGGATTTGCAAAGAGTCGCTATCACTTTGAGCGCACATTAGGGCGTGTCCTCATTCCATTTGCACTGTTTAAAAAGTGGGGAATCGAGTCAAAATGCGCGAAAATTTGAGGCGAATAGCCCGCTATTTAACGAAAATTTTCGCGTGTTTTGGCCGATTCTACCGCTTTTTAAACAGTGCAAATGGAATGAGGACACGCCCTAAGAGATGATCGATTCAATCAAATCAAGATGCCGCTTCAACGCCCCACGATTTTTTTCCACCACTTGAAACGCATTTTCACCCAACATGTCGCGTTTATTTTTATCTGAAAATAATGCACTGACGGTTTGTACCAGTTGATCCGTATTCTCCACTTTAATCATGCCATTTGCGGTAAATAACATCGCGCTTATTTCCGCAAAATTAAACAACTGCGGTCCGACAATAATCGGTTTATGGAGTGCAGCAGGTTCCAACATATTGTGTCCGCCAATCGAAGCAAAACTACCGCCAACAAATGCAACATCACAAACAGCATACATCAGCATCATTTCACCCATTGTATCTGCTAAATAAACATCAACTCCTACATTACAGATTTCATTGCGGCTGCGGCGCGCAACACGAAAATTATTTTGTGTAATAAGTTCCGCGATTGAGTCAAAGCGTTCCGGATGTCGCGGCACCAAAATTAATAACGCTTGTGGAAATTTTTCTTTGATAAGACGATGCGCAGCTAAAATAATTTCTTCTTCACCAGGGTGTGTGCTGGCTGCGATCCAAATCAAACGTTCAGATCCTAATTGTTTGCGCAACGCAATTTGCTTTGTCTGCAAATCCTGTGGCAATTCCATGTCAAATTTAATATTGCCAATTATATTGACACGATCTTTTGGCATTCCTAGTGCAACAAATCGATCAGCGTCAGGTTTAGCTTGCACTGCTAAAATGGTAACGGCAGTGAGCATATCGCGTGTTAGGGAAGCGACACGCTGATAACCTTGCGCTGATTTTTCTGAGAGTCTTGCATTCGCTATCATCATGGGGATGTGACGTTGCTGACATTGCGCAAATAAATTCGGCCACAATTCAGTTTCCATAATGATGGCAATTTTAGGCTGGATGCGCGCCAAAAAACGACTGACAGCATCTGGCCAATCATAAGGAATGTAAGCATTGAAAACCGTGTCACCCAATGCGGCTTTAACACGCGCGGAACCAGTTGCGGTCATGTTAGTAACGAGCAAAGGAATGTCGGGATATTGCTTTTTTAATGCTTTAATCAACGGAATAGCCGCAATGGTTTCTCCCACTGAAACCGCGTGCACCCAAATACATTGGTCGAATTGATAGGGACAAAAGCCTAGACGCTCCGCCCAATGTTTACGTAACTCCGGAGTGCGGCGTGAGCGTAATAATAACCTTAGAAATAACCATGGCGCAGCCAGATACAGTAATGTGCTATATATAAATCGCAACCATCTACCCTCATGTTGGTTTGTGAAAAATTGCACCCGATTATATTACAAATCGGTCTAGTTAGTAGTATCATTTCACCTTTAAAACTCTGGAAAAAATCATGCGTGACTACTTCATTGCGCCCTCGTTATTATCAGCTGATTTCGCGCGTTTAGGCGCAGAAGCTGAAGCCGTTTTAGCCGCTGGTGCAGATATGCTGCATCTCGATGTCATGGACAATCACTATGTCCCGAACTTAACTGTTGGCCCATTAGTGTGCGAGTCATTACGTAAATATGGCATTAAAGCACCTATCGACGTGCACTTGATGACGAAACCTGTTGATCGGTTAATTGTTGATTTTGCAAAAGCTGGCGCCAGTTATATTAGCTTTCACCCAGAAGCCTCTGATCACCTTGATCGAAGCTTAGATTTGATCCACAAGCACAATTGCAAAGCAGGACTGGTGTTGAATCCGGCTACGACACTTGACTGTCTTGAATATGTCTTAGACAAGGTCGATTTTATTTTGATTATGTCAGTTAACCCAGGATTTGGCGGTCAACAATTCATTCCTTCCACCCTGGAAAAACTAAAGAAAGCACGTTCATTAATTCAGACTAGCGGGAAAAACATCCGTTTAGCGATTGATGGCGGCATTAAAACAGAAAATATTTACTCTGCGGCACAGGCAGGTGCTGATACATTTATTGCAGGATCTGCCATTTTCACTCAACCAGATTATTCCACCGTCATCAGCGCGATGCGCCAAGAATTAAAAAAGGTTAAGTAACAATGAAAAAACCTCAGCCCACTGCTGGCCTAAGACATGTTGCGTTATACATCAAAAATTTTGCTGAATGTGAGCACTTTTATACGCAGCTCATCGGCATGAAAATCGATTGGCGGCCAGATAATGATAACTTATATCTAACATCCGGTAATGACAACTTAGCTCTGCACCGCGCGCCAGCTAATTTCAACCCTAGCCCGCATCAACGTTTAGACCATATTGGGTTTTTCTTAGCAGTGAAAGACGAAGTCGATACCTGGTTTGAATATCTCAAATCCCATCAAGTCACGATCAAAGCAACCCCTAAAGACCACCGTGACGGTACCAGAAGCTTCTATTGTGCTGATCCGGACGGCAATGTGGTGCAATTTATTTACATCCCTTACGCATAATTAAATCAATAAGTTAGGATCAATCCCAAATAAACTAACATGCTTATTAACGTAAATATTCAGTTCTAACCAATTGATTCAATTAGCGGATGGTCTATTTTAGAGCTGATGGTGCGCATTTGATCAAGCATCGCTCCTATGAATAGAGTTATACTGAAACCGTGTTCTTTTATCGGAGACTTTTACTATGAAAGACCAAAATCAAAAAAAGCCTTGGCAACAACCAGGCCAAACAGCAACAAAGGGTGGTAGCACAAATACAGGCACAGGCTTCACCCCGAACCAAAATCAACCGAAACAAGGGTTCAATAATCCATCAGCTCCTCGAACGACACCAACAACCGGTGGTCAAAACAAAACCATGGGTGGTGGTCATAGCACCGGGGGCTTCCAAAAGGGTAATAAAGACTTCCAAAAAAATAAATAAAGTAAGTGGTTGCATACCCAACGGTCCTTGTGGCTGTTGGGTTTTTTTATTTCTTGTCTTTATCGTCGTCTTTCATCCAATTTGGCGGCATGCCCGTAGGTCTCGGTGCCGAATTAAACGGTGTAGGTTGGAAGCTTTGCCCGCTAGAACGCTGTGGCGGGCCGGAACCTGACGAAGAGGAAGAACCGCCATCCTGTGCATCTTGCTGACTAAATTCCTGTAAAATATCGAAACCTTCGCGCAATTGATAACGCACATCGACTTTCAACCGAAGATCTTCCGCTAACTTGTTGCGAATGAACATTTTAGCGTCGTTTACATCACTGAATTCTGCCACCGGAATATCCCCGCCGCGGGTATATTTTTTCACGACTTTGTATAACATAACTCACCTAAGACTTTTATGAATGGGCGCAATTATCACATGATTTGCTGGATAATGCATTGTTTAACAAATCCTTGCGCTTCTAACACAGACTGTTTAAGCTTAGCGGTCATTTATTTGTCTAATTGCTTAAAAATATGCGCAAAAATATCCTTATTGTAAGTCATACTTACGGCGTGCCATTCATTGAAAGCTGCAACCAATATACGCAGCTTTTTGATAAAGCCCACTATGCTGTAACTGTCGTTTATCTCACCGGAAAACCACAGTCCGAAATCAGACAGAAAACAGAAGCTGAAAATGTGATTTTTTTTAACTGCTCTAATTCTGCAATGCGCGGATTAAAATTAGGGCCGATTCGATCTTTGTTATCATTGTGCAAAAAAAATAACTATAGCATGGTAATTTGCCATCGCTATAAAGCAATCTATGCGATGCTTTGGGTCGCACTATTTTGTCGAATCCCAAAATTAATTTTTGTATTACATGCTTTAGGGACAATGCGCGCGCTGCCAAGAAAATTATTGGTCGCGGCTCTTGCGCGTAAAAACATGTTCTTTGCCGGTGTTTCTGATGCGACTCGCGATGATTTACGCCGCAACATGTGGCGCATTACTCATGAACGCATTGTTACATTGCCTAACATACTGGACTATCAATTATTTGAGCCGCGAATTTTATCTCGTGAACAAGCGCGCAAAGAACTGAATATTCCCGAGAATACATTTGTGTTTGGTAATATTGGTCGCTGTGTGAAAGAAAAAGATCAAAAAACCTTATTAAAAGCGTTCGCGCAATTTAAACAACACTATCAGCATGCCCAACTTTATATTTTGGGAGACGGACGGATTGAAGAAGAATTAAAACAATTAGCAAAAGAATTAGGGTTAGCGAATGACGTGATTTTCACAGGTTTTATTCGCGATGGATTCCGTTTGATAAAAGCATTTGATGCATTAGTTCACTGTGCCATTGAAGAAGCATTTGGCAGGGTTTTATTAGAAGCAATGGCGGCGCGCACGCCAATTATTGCGACACGCGCAGATGGTATTCCCGAAGTGGTTGGTGACGCGGGATATTTGGTGGCGCCATCACAGCCAGATCAACTGGCGGCAGCTATGATAAAAATGTTTCAATTGTCACAAATTGAATTAACTCGTATGACCGAAAAAGGCTATCAACGCATGCTAAACCATTTTTCCATTGAAGCATTTAAAAAAAATTTTTGGCAACCCCTGGTGGCTACGGCTAAAGAGACTATCATATGACCCCTAATTTACAAACAGCGGAAAAAATTTTATTAGTTGCACCACATCGTTTAGGTGATTCACTGTTTGCAACGCCCGGGATACGTGCGCTGCATCTGGCTAAACCAACTGCACAAATTGATGTTGTCGCACTATCGTCGCTTTCTTATGAATTATTCATGACGAATACTTGCGTGAATAATATTTATCGCGCTGAAGATTATCCAATTGAAAAATTAGCTGCAAATTACGATATTATTTTACCTTTGCAAAATATTATTAAAGTGCAAGAATATCTCAATAATGCGGAAAATACTTTAATTCTCCCCCGTTACACAGGCGCTTTTCATTATTCAGAAAATTTTTATCGTTTCATTTTGCAACATTTACCGCACGCCGCACAATTTTCATTAGAACAATATGAGTTAAATTTTACAGCGCAAGATGAAATGCATGTGGATGCGTTATTAAAAACTATTCCGCAAACACCAAAACCTTTTATTTTGGCTGTGCACATGGGATGTCATCAGGTGGCGAAGGAAGGGCAGCGTTTAATTTATAAATTACTGCCCTTTTTGGCTGCTAAAGATAGCCGCAGTTGGTCTTTCAAACGTTTTGATCAATTGCTGCAAAGATTATTAAAAGCCTATCCGAATTTATATATTGTGTTGACTGGTTCGGCGAGTGAACGTTTCACTGCTAATTCGCTGACAGCGAATCAACGAATGTTAAATTTAATGGGCGATACAAATGTGACACAATTGGCAGCTCTGCTGAAGCGCTGTCAATTATTATTAACGGGTGACACAGGGCCTATGCATGTAGCTTGTGCAGTTGATTTGCCGATGGTGTTATTGTGTGGAAAAACAGATCCGGCACATACAGGACCATTTCCTAAAAAAACTCATCATACGATTATTCAAAAAAATGGGATGGAGAATATTTCGGTAAATGATGCATATGATGCGATAGCCCGTGCTTTATTGTTATAAAATAATAACCAAGATTTCTGAATGTAGTAGTTGATAATACCCATATTGGGTATTATAATACCCAATATGGGTATAAAAAAGCAGAGCTCTATCGGTCACCTATTCACCAAAACTCAACAAAGGCTTTTGGGATTGTTTTATTGTCATCCAGATACTAGTTTTTACACTAATGAAATTATTCGCCTTACTGCAGCAGGTACAGGAGCTACGCAGCGAGAACTAGCTAAGTTTACAGTGGCTGGTTATATCAGCGTCAAGCAAATCGGTAATCAAAAGCACTATCAAGCTAATCGATCCATGCCATTTTTTGAGGAATTGCGCAGCATTATCTTAAAAACATTTGGTTTGGCTAATTTAATAAGCGAAACGCTTGAACCAGTAAAAGATAAAATTCACTTTGCTTTTATTTATGGTTCGATTGCAAAACAAGAAGATACGGCAAACAGTGACATTGACTTAATGATTATTGGTGATAAATTAACGTATGCAGAATGTTTTAAACTGCTAGAAAAAACAGAAGCACAATTAGGCCGAAAAATAAATCCAACCTTTTATTCACTTTCCGACTGGATAAAAAAACACAAACAAGCAAATCATTTTGTGGTTCAAACGTATCAACAGCCAAAAATTTTCATTAAGGGAAATGAAGATGAGCTCGCAAAACTTAGATAATTTAGTAACAACAGGGCAACTAAAAACTGAACCTTATAATCAAAACGAGTTCAATGGGTTGATTCACTCAGGTAGCATGCGTCTAAAGGATGCTTGCAATGAAAATTTAGCGGTTGAAAGCCGCTTTGATTTAGCTTATAACGCTGCGCATGCTCTTTCATTAGCGGCGCTACGACGGCACGGATACCGTTCAAATAACCGTTTTATTGTTTTTCAAGTACTTTCCTATACGGCAGGAGTTGGCCCAGAAATATGGCGGATTTTAGCAAAATGTCATAACCAGCGAAATATTGCAGAATATGAAGGAGACATTGATATTGACGTTCAACTTTTAAGCGAATTAATTTCTGCAACACAAGTTTTACTAAAACAAATTTCAACTAACAATTTATAATCAAAACAATCAAGCTTCCATCCAAGCGTGCTTAATGATCGTTTCCAAATCAGAATATTGTGGTTGCCAATTTAACTCTTGCATCGCAGCAGTAGGATCTGCAATTAAAATTGCTGAATCTCCTGCACGGCGTTCGCCGTAAATGATAGGAATATTTTTTTGGGTGACACGGCTTGCTGTATCAATCAATTGCAGAACAGAATACCCATGGCCGGTTCCCAAATTGTAAGCACAACTTTTTACACCGGTTTCTAATTGTTGCATTGCAAGCAGGTGCGCTGAACATAAATCAATAACATGGATATAATCTCTAATGCAACTTCCATCTATTGTTGGATAATCTTGACCATACAGTGTAATTGCCTCTCGTTTTCCTGCCGCGACTTGCAACACCAATGGAATTAAATGTGTTTCTGGTTCATGGCGTTCATGCAATTTTCCTGCAGGATCAGCACCTGCTGCATTAAAATAACGTAGTGTTGCATAATTGAAATCATAACTACGTGAAAAATCTTCTAGCATTTGTTCAACCATTTGTTTGGAATGGCCATAAGGATTAATCGGTAAGATAGGATGTTTTTCATCGATGGGGGTATATTTTGGCTCGCCGTAGACAGCAGCTGTCGATGAAAAAATAAATTTATTTACGCGATGTTTTAGCATGGCGGTTAGTAAATTTAACGTCCCTGATACATTATTTTGATAATATTTTGCCGGATGTTGTACTGATTCGCCGACCTGAATAAATGAGGCAAAATGCATAACAGCGTGAATTTGATATGTGGAAAATAATTTGTCGAGTAGCTGGGAGTCAAGAATGTTTCCTTCGACGAACTCAGCGTGTAATACAGCATCGCGATGGCCGGAAGATAAATCATCTAACACAATCGGGTTATATCCTTCGCGTTGAAGGTAATCGGTCATGTGTGAACCGATATAACCCGCACCGCCTACCACCAAAATAGTCTTAGCCATTTCTCTCCTCACAAGAACTGAAGCTGTAAAGATGCAAAAAAATCTCTTGCCCTTTCGTTTTCAAACCTTATGGTGCAGGGACAGCACCATAAGATCGCAGGGAGCAGCTCCGTTTGAAAACGAAAGGGCAAGAGATTTTTGCCTTAGACAAGAATTCATTAAAAAAATAACCTACTCAATAACAAGCTTGCGAGGTGAAGTATATTTTTTCTAACTGCGAACAACACCGGAGTTTGTACCTAATAACAAAATATCTGCTGAATGTCTTGCAAAAATCCCATTAGTAACAACACCCACAATATTATTCAATTTTTCTTCCCACTCAATCGGATTCAAAATTTTCAAATTATGCACGTCTAAAATGACATTCCCATTATCCGTCACAAACCCTTCACGATAAATCGGATCGCCACCTAACTTTACTAATTGCCGTGCAACATAACTACGCGCCATCGGAATAACTTCAATTGGCACAGGGAATCCACCAAGCAAATCTACCTTTTTTGTTTGATCAGCGATACATACAAATTTTTTCGCCACAGCCGCGATAATTTTTTCTCGCGTCAATGCACCGCCACCACCTTTAATCATACTTTTCGCCGGATTGATTTCATCCGCGCCGTCCACATATAACGGCAACTCACCTGCACTATTTAAATCAACCACGTGAATAGATAATGCTTTCAAACGTTTTTCAGTCTCAAGAGAACTGGCAACAGCTGAATCGATTTTCCCCTTTACCGATTTCAGACCTTCGATAAAATAATTGACTGTAGATCCCGTTCCGACTCCCAGCACCATACCAGGCTCGATGAATTCCAATGCTGCTAATGCAGCAGATTTTTTCAATGCTTCTTGGTCCACGCAACTTTCTCCAAATAATCTTGCCAATTTTTTTTATAATTTACGCCAAGAGAGTGCAGCGTGCTCCAGCTGTAAATTCCTGTGCTATGCCCATCGCTGAAAACAAATTTCACCGCATATTGTCCTACTGGTTCAATAGACAAAATATTGACGTGCTCTTTACCTAACACTAATTTTTCATTCCCAACGCCGTGGCCACGCACTTCTGCTGAAGGTGAAAAAACTCGTAAATATTCGCATGGCAAAGTGAAACGCTCGCCAGTATCAAATTCGACTTCGAGCGTTCGTGATTTTTTATGCAGAGTAATCTGCGTAGGAATTGGGCCTTGAGTATCCGTCATAAAATATAGTGGCTTAAGTCTTCATCCTTGACTAATGTTTGTAAATATTTATCGACATATTGCGCGTCAATTTCGACCGCTTCACCGCCACGTTCTGATGCTTCATAAGAAATTTCTTCCAATAATCGCTCCATCACTGTATGCAAGCGACGCGCGCCAATATTTTCTGTGCGCTCATTCACATACCATGCGACTTCAGCAACACGCTTTACACCATCAGCGGAGAATTTTACATTCACGCCTTCCGTTTGTAATAATGCTTCATATTGCTCAGTGAGAGACGCCTTCGGCTCCGTTAAGATACGCACAAAATCATCGGTGCTCAGCGCTTTTAATTCCACGCGAATGGGTAAGCGGCCTTGTAATTCAGGAATTAAATCCGATGGTTTCGCATAATGAAATGCGCCTGATGCAATAAATAAAATATGATCGGTACGCACCACGCCATATTTTGTGGAAACAGTGGAACCTTCAATCAACGGAAGCAAATCACGTTGAACACCCTCACGAGAAACATCTGCACCTGAACTTTCTGAGCGTTTCGCAATTTTATCAATTTCATCTAAAAATACGATGCCGTTTTGTTCAACACTTTCTAATGCACGCGCTTTTAATTCTTCTGCATCAATTAATTTTGCCGCTTCTTCTTCACGTAACACTTTGCGCGCTTCGGCGATTTTAAATTTGCGTGTTTTTTTTCTGTCTGTCGACAGATTTTGAAACATGCTTTGTAATTGATTCGTCATTTCTTCCATACCAGGTGGCGCCATAATTTCTACGCCTATGGGTGACGATGAAACTTCAAGTTCAATTTCTTTAGTATCTAATTCACCTTCACGTAATTTTTTGCGAAATGCTTGGCGGGTGGCTGAATCAACCGGCTCCGGTTCATGCGGTTCCCCTGCAAATGATCCGCGTGGCATCGGTAACAATGCATCTAAAATACGTTCTTCAACTGCTTCTTCTGCTTGTGCGCGTACTTTTGCAACTTCTTTTTCGCGCATCATTTTAATTGCCATATCTGCCAAATCACGAATGATGGATTCGACATCACGACCAACGTAACCCACTTCGGTAAATTTCGTTGCTTCAATTTTAATGAAAGGCGCATCCGCTAATTTTGCTAAACGGCGTGCAATCTCAGTTTTTCCAACGCCAGTCGGCCCAATCATCAAAATATTTTTAGGCATAATTTCATCGCGTAATTCTTGCGGCAATTGCATACGGCGCCAGCGATTACGTAGTGCAATCGCGACAGCGCGTTTTGCGCCTGCTTGTCCGATGATGTGTTTATCTAATTCAATTACGATTTCTTTCGGTGTCATATGAGCCATAACCACTACTCGCTTTTTAATGTTTCAATGGTGAAATTATTGTTAGTATAAATACAAACTGATGCTGCAATGCCGAGTGACTTTTCCACAATATTGCGTGCATCCAACTCTGTATTTTCCAGCAATGCCAATGCGGCTGATTTTGCATAAGAACCGCCAGAACCAATCGCAATTAACCCTTGCTCAGGCTCAATCACATCGCCATTACCTGTGATAATCAACGAACTTTTTGCATCAGCCACTGCTAACAATGCTTCTAAGCGGCGTAACATACGATCCGTTCGCCAGTCTTTGGCAATTTCAACGGCAGCACGCACCAAATTACCTTGGTGTGTCTCAAGCTTTGCTTCAAAACGCTCAAATAATGTAAATGCATCCGCCGTGCCACCTGCAAATCCTGCGATGACTTTGTTGTTATAAAGACGTCGTACTTTGCGAGCGTTAGATTTCATCACCGTGTGACCATGTGTGACTTGACCGTCACCGCCAATGACAACGGTACCATTACGGCGCACGGATAAAATAGTCGTACCTCGATATTGTTCCAAAGGAGCCTCCTCTTACTACATGAAGTATTAATATGGGGATGAATTTGTGGTTTACAACGTCTGCTCAAGTGTATTTTTAACCAAATATGATTAAATGTGACGATCAATGAACTACACTTGTAAAACCCTTTTCCTGCAATCGCCGTTGAAACGCTTTGGCTAAACCTGCGCTCGCATAAGGACCTTGCTGCACACTATAAACTGTTTGATCACCCACCTGGGTTTTCACAATATCAGCTTCTATCCCTGCCAATAAAAGTGATATACGTAATTCACCTGCACGCGCCATGTCTTTAAACGTCGCAATTTGCACCACGAAGTGTGCCGCAACAGCAGGTTTTGTTGATTTAGCCGTGGTCTGAGAAGAAGCCATTGCCTGGCTTGGTGAGGTTGCCACACTTGCGTGATCTGTTTTGGGATCCGACACTTCAGGCACACCCACTTGCATCTTTGGTAATTCGGTATAAAAATCGAAATGCACTTCGTTTTTTTGTTGTTCTTTTTCAGCCATCGTCAATGGTCGTGATCTTATCGGATGTCGATTTTGCCATTTAGCCTTGATATCAGTCATCCATGCAAACCAGCTTTGATGGGAATTTGAATGGGTTTGTTTATGCAGATAAATCGCATAAATTCCACTTGCAAACGCCAGTAATAAAACCGCAGGCACTATAAACTGCCACCGTCTTTTTTTCGGTGTTGGTCTACGATAGCTATTTTTATAATCTCTAGACATAGCAGCGCGCTTCTTTGCAAGGTTCTTGTATTATCGCTCGTCTTTATGAAGTTGCAAGAACTGCTTTTACCATAAAAAGCCAATTCAGCTAACATTTTAGTCGCTGTAGATACTCTACCACATTTGCCTGAGTGATTGCGGCCTGAAGCATGCCAATATATTGGTCAGGGCGAACGATGCACATTCCGCCATTTTGCATGTTGTAGCTATCATGCAGTTGGTAATCGGGATCAACCTGCACATTTAAATTTGGAAAATGCTTATCACTTTCACTGATGATCAGCACAGTAAAATAATCTGCGTATTGATGCATAACGGACTGCGCTAATCGAATAATATCTTTCGCATTTTTCTCAAAAGCGCTACCTCCCGTAAACAGTACCAATGTATGTTTTGTGTCTTGAAATAACTCTGGATGCAGTGCTCTTTGACCTGCAGATGGGAAAATAATCTCATTGGGATCATAAGAAATCCCAAGTTCACTGATATTCATAATAATTTTCTTTTGCACCAATGAGATTTTGAATAACAAACTCATCACAGTATTTCGTAGAGCGATCAAGAATGCATTTTTCAACGTAACAATTTCTGTCATTTTAGTGGTGCCAGCTAAAACTTTTTTGGCAACCGCATGCCGTTCAGTGTTGTAACTTGCGAGTAAGCGCGGTGTACTTTTTTTCTGAATCACAGCCGCCAATTTCCAAGCTAAATTAAATGTGTCTTGCATACCAGTATTCATCCCTTGGCCACCGACAGGTGAATGTATATGCGCACTGTCTCCCGCAAAAATAACTCGTCCATGACAGTAATTATTAATCATGCGATGATGAGTGACAAAATGAGACATCCAAACAACTGAATCAATTTTTACACCGGCAGGACTGCGGTTAGCAATAATGTATTCAAAATCCGCTAACGTTGGCTGGGTAAAATCTTTAATGCCTTGATCATGCGTGACAGGCGCAATAATTCGGGTGAATTTCGGCATTGGCGCAAAAACTAAAGGACCCAATGGCGATGAAAATGCGTGAAAATATTCTGGATTAAAATTCGCATTGATGGCCATATCAGCCATGATAAATTTTTCGGGGATTGTATCGCCTTCGAAGGCGAGGTTTAATTTTTTTCGCACAACGCTATGACTGCCATCTGCTGCAATCAACCAATCACACGCTATTTTTTCTTTTTGACCCGTTGCAGTTTGAATTTCCGCAATGACTGTTTGATCCGTTTGAGTAAAATCGATTAAGGTAGAACCGCGCTCAATCTTACCGCCCTGACTCAGCAAATGTTCTGACAATAGGTGTTCGCTATCTGCTTGCGGCAAACCAAGAATGAATGGAAATTGCGTAGGCAGATTCACTTGTTTAAAACTAATTTCGCCAATTTTTTTAGTGCCGCTATGCAAGGCCAGCCCTAATATTTTTTTACCCGCAGCGAGTGCTTTTTCTACGACACCCATTTGCTGCCACATTTCTAAGCTGCGTGACTGAACAGCTAAAGCATTTGAGGTAGTAATCGCAGCGTCTTTTTGTTCAATAAGACGAAAAGGGATTTTATATTGTAGTAGTAAATTTGCTAAATTTAATCCGGTTGGTCCTGCGCCTATGATTAAAACTGGTATGGTTTCTGAAGACATTAAATAACTCCGTTTAATGAAATACTATGCAGCTTTTATAAAAAATTCGAACCCTAATCCTTTTAAAAGTATACCAATCGTTTGTAACTTTGGATTGCCTTTGCTTGAAAGAGTTTTGTAAAGACTTTCTCGATTCAAACGCGTCTTTTTAGATAATTTCCCTAACCCGCCTTGAGCCTCAGCTACGTGGCGCAGTGCCATAAGAAATGCTTCCAAGTTGTCATCATTTTGATATTCATCTAGTGCAACTTGTAAATATGCAGCTGCTTCTTTTTTCTTTTTTAAAGACTGGATTAGCCATTCTTCATGGCTGCCTGTATTTTGTCGAATTTTATTTTTAGTCATAACAGCGCTCCCGAAATTCCGCCCAATAAAGTTTAGCTTTTTTTATATCCTGTTTCTGCGTACGCTTACTTCCACCTAATAATAGCAACAAAAGCTCATTACCTTGTTCAGAAAAATAGACTCGATACCCTGGCCCATAGTGGATTCTAAGCTCATAAATTCCGTCACCAACTGCATCATAATCCCCGTAATTTCCCAACATAGCACGATTAAGACGGTTATTGATCTGTGCTCTCCCTATAATATCCTTTAAAGATGCAAGCCAATCAGTAAAAGGATTTTTTCCTAATCTCGTTTGGTATGTTCTTAATTCTCTTTTCATAATACCTATATCTTATTGTAGCCTTCTGGCTACAAATATTCAAGTTTGAGTGTTTTGGATGGGCTTAGAAAGCTCTGGTAAAACAAGAAAAATACTTTTAAAAAAATCCGAGCGCGCCAAATACCAAGTCAAAAACAGACGATATTTGGCACATTTTAGTGCGGTTGATTATGGATTACTCTTACTCAGCCTCGCGTCTTTCTTCAATCTGCTTAGAAAAATCACACGGCTTATGCGGACAAACCAATTCCGTCCCGCGTTTTTTAGTGACTTTGATCATCAAAATCGGCCAAGCACATTTCGGACAAGCTTCCGCGACCGGCTCATTCCAAATTGCATATTTGCAATCCGGATAACGGGCGCAAGAAAAAAAGATTTTTCCCATTCGGGATTTACGTTTCAGAATATTGCCTTGATGACACTCAGGACATTGCACGCCTGTGTCGGCGGGTTTTTGCAACGGTTCGATATAAGTGCAATTTGGATAACTGCTGCAGCCAATAAATTTTCCATAACGTCCCACTTTTAACGTTAATGCGTTGCTACATTGTGGGCATGTGCGTCCTTCAATTACTTCAGCTGGGTTCACTGATTTGTCCTCATCTAAACTTCGGGTGTATTTACAATCTGGGTAAGCTGTGCAACCAATGAAACGACTATAACGACCCAAACGAATTGAAAGCGGCTTACCACAATCAGGACATTTTTCATCGAGTGCTTCTTGCGTCACATCACTGCGCTTTACGGTTTCTAACACATCATCGACTTGATGTTTGAATGGTTTCCAGAATTCATTTAACAATGGCACCCATTGCTGCGCGCCGCTTGCAATATCATCTAATTCTGTTTCTAATCTCGCAGTGAAATCATAATCTACATACTGCGTGAAATGCTGGGTAAGAAAACGGTTAACGATTCTGCCCACATCTGTCGGACGAAAACGTTTATTATCCATTGCAACGTATTCGCGGCTTTGCAATGTATAAATGATACTTGCATAAGTGGAAGGCCGACCAATACCAAATTCTTCCAATGCTTTGATGAGCGATGCTTCAGAATATCGCGGTGGCGGCTCAGTGAAATGCTGATTGCATTGCAAGCCATTTAAATCAACTTCTTCGCCTTCGTTCAACGCAGGTAACATACGATCTTCGTCAGTTTGCTCTGTTTTCTTTTCTTCGTCGTTATAGACGCGCAAGAAACCTGGGTCAACGACGACGGAACCATTCGCGCGAAACATGGATTTGTCACCGCAAGCGAGATCAACCGCAACAGTATCAACCGTGGCATGCATCATTTGTGAAGCAACAGTGCGCTTCCAAATTAAGTCATATAATTTATATTGTTCGGGCGAAAGAAATTCTTTGACGGATTCCGGTGTGCGATAAGTTGAAGTCGGACGAATTGCCTCGTGCGCTTCTTGTGCATTTTTCGCTTTGGTACGAAACACACGCGGTTCTTCAGGAATATTTTCTTTTCCATAACGTTCGCCGATAAAATGACGAATTTCAGTAATTGCTTCGGCTGCTAAATTTACAGAGTCTGTACGCATATAGGAAATCAAACCGACTGCGCCTTGTCCTGTGTCGATACCTTCATATAACTGTTGTGCAGTTCTCATTGTGCGTTGTGCGGTATAACCCAATTTACGTGCGGATTCTTGTTGTAAAGTGGAGGTGATGAACGGTGCTGAAGGATTACGTTTACGTTGTTTCTTATCGACTTTAGCAACACGCAATTTACCCTTCGCAGTTTTTTCTAAATCAGCTTTTGCTTTTTCAGCTTGATCAGCATTCGTAATAGAAAATTGTTCCTGCTTTTCACCTTGATAAATGTTGAGCTTTGCCGTAAATGCTTGGCCTCGAGATGAATTATCTGCAGTAATATCCCAATATTCTTGCGGAATAAAACGTTCAATTTCTTCTTCGCGTTCAACAATCATCCGTAACGCTGGGCTTTGCACACGTCCAGCAGATAAACCACGACGAATTTTACGCCACAATAAAGGCGACAAATTAAATCCGACCAAATAATCTAATGCACGGCGTGCTTGCTGAGCATTCACTAATTCCATCGAAATGTCGCGCGGATTTTCAATCGCCGCTTGCACGGCTGATTTAGTGATTTCATGAAACACCACGCGATGTACTGATTTTTGTTTTAAGACTTTCTTTTCTTCTAAAATTTCATAAATATGCCACGAGATGGCTTCACCTTCGCGATCAGGGTCAGTTGCGAGGTAAAGTGCGTCGGCTTTTTTCATGGCATTAATAATAGCAGTGACATGTTTCTCATTTTTCTCGATGATTTCATATTTCATTGCAAAATCATGCGCTGTATCAACAGCACCTTCTTTAGGACGCAAATCACGCACGTGGCCATAAGAAGCTAAAACTTCGAAACCTGGGCCTAAATATTTTTTAATTGTTTTTGCTTTTGCAGGGGACTCGACGATGACTAAACTTTTCGCGCCTATCGCTTTTGCAGCGCTAGACTTTGACTTTGTTTTGGCAACAGCAGACTTTGCAGGCTTCGCTTTAGCAGCCGTAGACTTTGTTTTAGTAGCCACAGACTTTGTTTTAGGCATGGGAGCAGATTTTCCTTAGTGTAAAACATCGAATGCATCAGCCAGAATCATATCTTGCAACAAGGTAAGTGCAGATTTTTTCTCTGGTTGATTAAACAACACCATTAACACAACCCACCTGATCCGTGGCACATCAACTTCACGCACATCCAGCGCTAAGACACGGTCAATGACAACTTCTCGCGTAATTGGATCTAGAATTCCAAGCTGTTCTAAATAGAGGATAAATCCCCTTCCTTCCACTCCGATACGTTCAGACTCATCTGCCGTGTAGTGTCTAAGCGCTTGCGGAGTTAGTTGGGAACTGGCTGATACTACGGTCTGGATTTGGATTAAACCATCGAGCCAGCTCAACGCTCGATCAATTTCATAGCGTTCAAACCCGATTTTTTCCAGTTCTACCACAATAGCTGAATTATCTGCTTTTAAGCTAACATTTCCATCCATGTAATTTTCAAAAAGAAACATCAATACTTCAAACATAAACCTCTCATCGTACCTGTGCACGCACATAACCCCCTGGAACGGCTTGCACATGGCCTTGTAATTCTAACGTCAACAGCATGGATGAAACTTTGCCCGCCGTCAATCCAGTGCGGATAATGATAACATCCAAGGCGGTTACTTCGTAACCAATTTCTGTGAATACTGGCTGTAATTGAGGGTCAATGTCAATAGGTGGCGACGATAATTCAATAACTTGTGGCGTTTTTGGTGGGATAATTGCTAGATGGCGAGCAGCATTAATAGGCCCTAATTCCTCAATAATGTCTGCAGCTTTCTCCACTAACTTAGCTCCTTGGCGGATCAAATGATGGCACCCTTCCGCCATCCGATTACGTATAGAACCGGGAATAGCGAACACTTCGCGACTCTGTTCGCCAGCATAACGAGCAGTAATCAGTGAACCGCTGCGCAGCGCTGCTTCGACAACCAAAACGCCTAAACTTAAGCCACTGATAATACGATTCCGTAATGGAAAGTGCTTTGGCTGGGGAAATGTGTTAGGCGAAAACTCCGACACAAGTGCGCCCTGGCAAAGAATTTGTTCCGCCAGCTTAGCATGCTGGGGCGGATAAATATGTTGCAATCCAGCGCCCAGCACTGCAATTGTCTTACCTACCTCCAAAGCACCCCGATGACTAGCTGCATCAATTCCAAAGGCAAGCCCACTCACCACAATTAATCCGGCACGGCCCAATTCGTGTGCAAATATCTTTGCTAACTCTGCCCCTAATGCGGTTGGCTTTCTAGTCCCCACTATCGCAATTTGCGGTTCCAGAAGTAAAGTTGCATCACCCTGCACATATAAAATAATTGGAGCACCATGCGTTTCTCTCAATAAGCTTGGATAGGCAGGGTCGGTAAATGGAATAATTTTACATCGATTCTTTTCACACCAATGCAAATCACTTTCGATTTCCTCTTGCGGTGGCTTTTTTAACTCTTGAATTTGCTCATCGCTTAATCCCATTTGTTTTAATTCATTTGTTGTTGCAGAAAATAATGCTTGGATATTATTTTCCACCCCTGAGAGCCAACGATAAGCCGTCACTGGGCCGACCCTTGTTAATCGTGATAATGCAATCCAATAATAGTATTCGTTCAAATTTTTACCCTCTAAATGTTCGAGTTATTAATGCAAAAACGATAAAAACAGCCTTTTTCTTTCTTTGATTTAAAAAATAGTGATATTAGTCAATGAATTGAGAACATAGCAAAACTGTAATCTTGGGTTATGATTAAAGAATAGACAGGTGTTGCCTCATTTCGAGAGGGGGTTATGTCGGATTCTAGAAAACCTGACCTAAAAGATCTAAAAATTGAGCTTCCTTCTAAGGATAGGAAATCAATAGATGACAAGCCTAGGATATCTGCGTCAGAGGACTTTAAGAGTTCTGATGGGTTAATAACAAAGTTTTTAAAAAAAATAACCCCCCAAAAAAAGGAAGAGTCATTATTATCCATTCCATCACCGTCAGTTTCGCGAAAATCAACCTCAACAACGTCTGAAAGCTCCGATTTTTCGTCACCCGAGGGTTCACCGCGATCACCTGACAGTACCACTGAGTCATCAGCTCTTTCGACACCCTCGTCAAATTCAGTTTTACAAAGTCTTTTAGAAGAAGATATCTCGCAATTTCCTGCGCGTTTTCCATCTGAAGATAATGATAAACCAAACTTTCGAGAAAGTATCGTATCACAGCAATTGCAACAGCCAAAGCTAACTACAATGGAGGTTGAAAAGCTTGATTTAGGCTCGGCAAAAATAGAGAGCATTATTGCTGATATTGATGCACTTAAAACAGAAATATATACCTCAGGTCAACCTGAACGCGGCATATACATCGGAGTTTTAAGAGCACTTAATGCTGACGCCGTGATATCTTCAGATCATGATGATTACTATAACAATCATCTTCAATTACAACAAAATTTGATTGAGCTCAAAAGAGACTTAAACAGCGTGATACGCTTTACGAATAATAATAAGGCTGAAAATGTGCACGAAGAAAAAGAAACTGGAGAAAATACGAAAGCATTTAAACTTTGTGAAAAAATAGTCGACGCATGTAAAAAAATAGGTATCGATTTTGGCGATGCGTGGCAAAAAAAACGTGATGAGATTATTTTAAATGAACCCTCACAAGGACATCGCACTACATTTAAACCCTAGTAACGCGAATTCCGGATAAGACTCTCTCTGTCATGCCAGCGTGCTTTTAGCTGGCATCCAGAGCCACCACAAATTTATAAACAACGTTATGACAGTTAAGGCTATTCTGGATGCCAGCTAAAAGCACGCTGGCATGACAGATTTCCTTACGCAGAATTCGCGTTAGTAATAGAAAGTAATTTTGTCTCAATGCAATCTAATAGCTGAGCGCTGATCGTTGATCCGCATTGTTCATCTAACTCACGAATACATGTCGGACTCGTCACATTAATCTCTGTTAAATAATCGCCGATGACATCCAAGCCAACAAAGTACAATCCTTTTTCTCGAAGTGTTGGACCCACTTGCGAGCAAATCCAATGATCACGCTCCGAAAGAGGTTGTGCGACCCCATGTCCACCGGCCGCTAAATTGCCGCGCAATTCACCTTTTGCTGGAATACGCGCTAATGCATGTGATACGGGCTCGCCATTAATCATCAAAATTCGTTTGTCACCCGATTTAATTTCTGGAATGTAACGCTGCGCCACCATCATTTGTGCGCCTCGATGCGTGAGAGTTTCAAAAACAACAGAAGCATTTTCATCGGGAAATTTCAGTCTGAAAATAGATTCTCCGCCCATCGCGTCTAATGGTTTGCAAACAATATCTTTCTGATCTCGAAAAAAATTCCGCAGTAATTCAATATCACGTGTCACTAACGTTGGCGGACAACATTCAGGAAACCATAACGTAAATAATTTTTCATTTGCATCGCGCAAACTTTGCGGTTTATTAACGACCAAAACACCTTGCCGCTCTGCTTGTTCCAACAAATAAGTGGTATAAATATATTCAAGATTAAACGGTGGATCTTTACGCAATAAAACAACATCCAAGTTTTTTAATGGCATGCAAGTCGATTTTTTAAATTCGAACCAATGTGATGCATCATGAAACACAGACAAACCTTTAAAATTTGCCAATGCTTCGCCGTCACGAAAAAATAAATCTTTTTGCTCAGCATAAAAAATTTCCCAGCCGCGTTTTTCTGCTTCCCACAACATTGCGAGCGTGCTGTCTTTTTTATAATGAATAGATCCAATCGGATCCATAATTACACCAAGCTTAATCGTCATTTTTTTTGCTCCAATATTTCACGCGCCGCAGCCAACATGCTTAAACGCGCCACAACGCCATAAGCATAAAATCGATTTTGGCATTCATCACCATCTGAATGCTGCCGTGGCTCGTGACAAGTTTTTGCAAATGCGATGGGTTCAAATTGCATGCCTGGAGTATTTAAGTTTTCGTCAACGCCGCGATCTTTGTGTACCCGATAAAAGCCACCCACAACGCGTTCGCCCCACATATAAACCACTGGCTCTGCTACCGCTTTTTCTGTGCCGAATGTTTCAAATGTATAAACACCTTCCTGCACGATCACGCGATCGACTGCCTGACCGCTTTTTGTTTTTGACATGCTAGTGCGCTGTTTACGATTAAGTGATTTCAATTCTTCACTGCTGCGCACCGTCATCACAGCCATGCCGTAAGTACCTGAATCTGCCTTGACGATAATGAATGGCTTACAAGAAATATCATTTTCAGAATATTTTTTTTGAATTTCCTTCAACAGTTGGTCAACGTTTTGCGTTAAACATTCTTGCCCATCGCTCCGCATGAAATCAACTTTACCGCAATGTCGAAACAGTGGGGAAATAAACCAGGGATCAATATCAATCAACTGTCCGAATTCTTTGCTCACATCCGCGTAATATTGAAAATGCCCTGATTTCAATCGTTGGCTCCAACCTAATTCTGCTGGTGGCAAAACTGGCTGTGATAAATTTTGCAACTCATCTGGAATACCATCAGATAAATCATTGTTTAGCAGCACCAGATCAGGAACAAAGTCACCCACCTTAATGATGTCATTATCACGCACCAACGACTGAATCATCACCGTATTACCGCTCGGTAGTTTTACTTCTTGTGGCTGCTGAAAATCTGGCAGCAAAA